>QQTW01000969.1_pt1 | contig 19436 bp, 22 predicted proteins | sample 1904831 | NCBI WGS metagenome assembly QQTW01 (sample SAMN09435610, study PRJNA476489) | Subsurface metagenome, whole genome shotgun sequencing project. | reverse complement strand
CAAGCCACGCAATGTGTAAGACGCTTCGGGCAATGAGCCTGTGTTTCGTCCCCGTTCTGCTGCCAGGTCTCGTCCTAGCATCCTTCGATCGTGCAAGAAACAGTGCGCGTGAGTACCGCCTAATGCGATGTAGTAAGGCTGACTAGCTGCTACCGAAATGGAGTTTAAGTCCAGGGACCATTTTTTGTAGCTGATCAAAGGAGGAGGCGCGTTCTCAGCATCATGGACGCGGCCTTGTCTCAGGCTCCGGAACCCTTGTCCTCCTCTTGGTGGAGGGTAGGCAGAGCTTGGTTGCCGTAAATCCCATTGTCTGACCTCCCCATCTTCAGAACATGTCAAGAATGTGTATGGAGAAGACTCGGTCTGGATCCTCTTGACCCTATCGGCATGGCTGCGGAACACTCTTGTGTTGGTATTTCCATCATTTAGGAATCGTGCATTGTTGAAGAAATTTTGAACCCTTCGACTTCTTGTGCTGTCAAGCCCAGGATCTCTTGCAGAACTATCGTACCCTCCACCATACTCAATGTCAAAGACCCTGACCTGGGCGTCTCCAGCACATGTGATCACGGTCCGGTCGTTTGAATGAGGAGCAAACTTGACGCCAAAGATGTTGGCGTGATGACCTGTCGAGACACTCGTGCTCAGGGAGAACGGCTTGGCAAGGGAATCGGGATTGTAAGACCAAATGTTGAGATATGTATCATCTGATCCGCTTGCAAGCAACCGTCCAGAACGAGACCAGCTGTTTAGAGTCAGTAGACTCCCTGAGGCTGATGTAAGTGAGAAGCCCACCTGAGAGCGTTGATGCAGCCGGTATGACCACCCAGCTCATTGATGATATCAAGGTCATCCATCCATGCTCGATCACCATAAAAGTCCCTGACCTTCGTCTGTCTTGGAGGACGATCGCCGATTCTCCTTCGTAGTAGCCGATCATCTATTGTTGTCTTCATGGTGATGACTTCAAAGGCTCCAAATAGCCTCTTCACATCGATGCTTGTATTGCACAGGGTAAAAGGTAGAGCCGAGAAGCAAACTTAGATGTGAAGTAGGTGGTTGTGGCAACAGAGCAGCAGACTTTGAAGCACCATGAATGTCAGTTACAGCGAGGAGTCAAGCTATCATCAAGATCCAAGCATTGCCAACATAGAGCAGCATTAAGCTTAAATGAATTAGAAAACGGACTCGTAAGGATTCTTGTATATATGTTGGTCATGAAATTGACATACGGACGTATGTATTGTAGCCCCCCTCATTGTTTCCCCTCACCACCTTCACATGCTATACATGGGTCTCTGGAATTTTGCTGAGTAAGTAGGTATTCAAATACCTACAGATCCAAGGGAAACAAGCTGTTCCAGACGGCGCATATGGAAAGCAATGAATATATGATTGGAAGCATACTTGCGCGTGCCAAAATTAATTTCAAAACCTGTATATACTTCAAAACTGGACTATATGAGTCCTGAACCGCCAGATCCATGATGAATATCAAACCAGGCCTTGATGTTGAGACAGACTCCCTAGATCACTCTCCCTTGTGTAAATGCTTTCGTACACTACCCAACTTCTTCTTTACACTTCCTGTCCGCCTCCGCAGAGTAGGCTCCTCGCCGTCCCCCCACATGGCATCGTTGCCCGCCGCGTTGCTCAAACTATCCCCTGCATATTTTGGTTTGGTCATCTCATACTCTCCGTTCCCTGCTGAGTTTTCATGCCCTTTCAAATCACCACCACGTCCCTTCAGCGCCTTCTCCAACGAGTAGCTTGGCTCACCCTTTCCCTTGACGTCTGAATCAAGATACTGAACGCCGGGCCAGCGCTTGTATGCGCCACCTTCCGGATTGCCAGAAATCATCATGTTGTCACCTTGCTCGTATTCGTAAACGTGACCGTTGCGATCAGCTTCGCCAGGGGCATAAGCCGCTACGCCGTCAAGCGGTCGATGGCTTCGCAAGCTATCGATTATTTTTTCCTTGGGTGTTGCTTTGAGGGTTTCCTGGTTGGAGTGGTCAAGCGCTTGTACAGGAGAGGCTTTGCTAGATATATTCCGTGCTAGAAGCGCCGCGTCAAAAGGACCGTCATGATGATAGATCCCGAAACCAACAGTGGATAAACTGTCTATCGTATCAGGCAGGACTTTATGCGACTTCCGAAGATGCGGTGAGCGGTTGGCTGATTTTGCATCCTTCTTAATCTGGTCGAGGGGACGAGATGAGTTGTCCCCCGGAAAGCGTGCTCCAAGACTGTTTCCACGTCTACGCGACCCACTATCTGAGGGTTGCTCCCCGCTAAAGGCTTCATGTCGATGGCTAGAATGAGGTCGGTGGTGCGTGGGTGATGCGGACTGCGGTTGTAAAGGGTACGGATTGCGCTCACTTTTATTCGAGAACTCGGTGCTTGATGTGTAATTATTTTGGGAAGGCGGTGACCGCCGAAACGGGTCCTTGGTGAGTCTACTGGCTAACCGTGATGAAGAGGTAGTTTTTGACGTTGCGCTCTCGGGCCCCAGATGTGTGCCAGGCCCGGTTTCCTCGGAAGGCTGAGGCTCTGATAATGGGTCGAGCAGGTACGATTTGGCCTGTTGGTGCCCATGTTAGCAGCCATACGTGTGGTTGATCAGTACAGAGCACTGCCAACCCAATTCTTGTCCCCGTGGCCATCCATACTAATAACAATGTAGAAGCTACGACCTGTGATCCTGAACTGATGACTGGCTCAAATAATACTCTGCAAGGGTGAGCTGGCAAGAAGCTGAGGGATAAAGACAAACGAGGCAGAACAAGATGAAATCTGAATAAGGGAAGCACGAAATAGACTTGGATGAAATTTGAACATTTGAACCAACCACCAAGCAGACGTCATACGTTCTTCGAGGATGGGCAGACAGGCTTTCATTATTCTTTTAGGTGTCCGCGCAAGCGAGTTGGTTACTTACCAATCATTAATGACTTTATCTTCGAGTGACGCGTCAAGATACGAGGGACATCCTTGCCATCCATGAGATATTTGATCCACAGCTTGCCATGTTCAGACGATCGTTTCCACATTCGGAGCTAACTGACGACGGTGCGGGCCTTGGCAGGAACATGGCTTTCAAGGGGATCGCTTGCATCAACCAAGAAAAGTGTCTGTAGCGGGCTAGGGCAAACTATGATTCTGGCACTGGAATATTAAAAAATCTCGATGTAGACTTGCGTAATTACTGATAACTGTTAATAGTATAAAAATGTCAAGACACCAGCGTCCCCTGGTGTCACTGGATGAGTGATCTTCCTTGCGCATTCCCGTGATTCAGTGTAATACCAATACTACTACTAGTAAGTACTAGTAATTTTGCTCCAGCTTTGGTAGAAGGACCTTGTTGATATCAACAACTGCTTGACAAACAGTACATTTATGCGTCGTTTGAACATGAACGCAACTATCGGCTTCTATCTCTCGAGAATGTCGATCATGCAAATTAACCACGTCAACCTTTCTCCAATCAGCGTCTCACTCAAGGGTGTCCCCCCTTGTCACGAATATGAACAGACGTGAAGAATTGGGTCGCAAGCTTGCGGAACTTTTCTGGCATTTTCGGAATTGTATGGTCTCCAGGTTTGATGCAGACGAATTACGTGGTCAGGGAGTGGATAGCTGTCAGTTCGATCTTGTTGAAGAGACGAAACGGGGGAGCACGTACTTTCAACCGATGTCTCAGGAGTGTCTGAATACTCTCGACAAGCGACCTGACTTCGAAAAAATCTCCTGGGACTTCGAAAGTTCCATCATTGGCAAAACCTCCTTTGGCAGATTCTCCTCTGGCGACGGCGACAGGTGGCCAAGCGAGAATGATGCACACTGGGTCCGAGTTGCCATCACTGACCAACTTCGCCGTCAGAAAAGCGTCCCAAACGTGGTGGAAGATATGTGGAGGGCAATTGATCTCACACCATGGGAGGAGGTCGTGTTAGTACACCTTATAAAGACAGCTTTGTGCGCACTTGACTGACTTTGTGAGCCGAAGAGAATGCTCTGCACTCGAGGACGTACTTAGGGAGCGCCAACTTCCCTCATATTATGGAACCAATGTTCCAACCAAACAGACTACGTGGTCGCTTCTCAATCTATTCGCAAGCAAAACTGGGCTCCCGCATCGCTCGTGCATAGTCTCTGGAGAGATCATGCATGTCACAGGCCCGACCCGTCATGAATTGATGATCGCCACTAGTTTAATGACCATCAGAATGGACGATAAGGACTATCTGAAGCACGAGGTCTTTCCTGTCAGTACCTTAACCAGTTCAGATAAGCCATATCCAACTGATATCTTCTAGATACTCATGCTATCGATTTACGGCACTAAAATTCGCATTGTCCAAGCACACATGTCTCCCGAGCAGCAGCGCCTGCAAGTGAGATACAGCGAATTCTTCGACTTCCGCAACCAGACAAAAGAGTGGCTGGATGTTTTCGTGCGTTGGCTGCTTAGTGAACCCCTCGCGCAGCCGCCACTCTTCGTGGAACTGAATCCGTCCAAACAGCGTGGAAGCTCAGATGACGAAGTCGAACCACTGGCTCCTGTATCTTTGAGTGGCCAGACATACAAGTGACATACTCGTTGAAGGCCAGAACAAGGGTATAGACTTCAAGAGCCGCTATCGTTGGCAACGCGGAGCAGTCGATGCAATGCTGAAGACGCAAATTTAGGACAGGCTTATGCAAGGCTACCTACATTGCTGGATGTTCAGTGAAAGTCACACGCCGCTGCTCCTGGACTAATACTCAGGGCCTTTCGTAATGAATTGGTAAGGGCTCTGTAGCTGGGGGCGATTTTGGAGTTTGGCAGTCAGGAAGGTGATTCACTGTTAGGGCCTGGTCATTGCATGTACGAGAAGTTGTTGGTTGGTATAGGCGTTGGAGATCCACACAGCCTGTACCGAGTTCGAGCACGGAAGAATATCACGCAGCAGTTTCTCGATCAAGTCGTTTGTATCCTGACTATGTCTATGCGAACTGTTTTTGGGAATTCCTCTCCATGTCTTTCAGCGCCAGTACATCATAACCTGTGAAGGTTTATGGAGACAACATCGTATCACTGACCCGTGCCGACTGCACGGTTGCATGCCCGTTTCTAGGTATGGCTTTTAGAATATTGTGGCCAGCGCTCGCGAAATACATGATCCGCAATGGTGCAATAGAAGCAGCGGATCGGTCTTACATCGAACATCACCCCAATCATTACAGGCATTCACGGCATTTTAAATGCCAAGTGTCTTTATGGGCTAATCTGCAGCTGTATGCTTCTCGAGTCTCTTGTGTAACAGAATTGTGGCCCTATCGCCTCCGCACTGGCATAGGAGTGTAGAATGGACCAATTAGCATCATCGAATCCAAACTCGAAAGGGAGAAACTCTAATATCAGAGCTTCATAGCACTTACCGAATTACCCATTTCTTTCAAATTTCTACCAGTAACACTGACGTGTCTTTGTAACGACAACCGGATGGTCTAACCAGGCCAAGGAAGTTGCAATATCAAACAGACGTTCCATGTCATAAAAATACGTGAACAAGCTGCTTGCGCAGAAAGTTGTGACTATGTAACAGCAAATGAATGAGATTCTTCGACAACGCTAAAATTGAGGCATTCTACACCCATGTTCCGGGTACGGAGGAGGAGAAACAGAGCAGACTGAGGACTGAGGACTGAGGACTGAGGACTGAGAGACCGAAGAGCGGATCTTCTCCCGATCAGCTCAATGCCACTCGTGGCCTACTCCGATTCCAGCTCCGATGCTCCAAGCGACGAGGGAGCAGATGCATCGCAGCCAGCTTCCTCCAAAAAGCGAAAGCGCAACGCAAACGATAGCATAGAACCCGAGTCCCGGGGAGCAAAAGCAAAACGGCAGTACTCGTGCACCAACAGCCAAACCACAGCAGCATCATCTCCACTGCCTCTGCCTCCTTCGACCGCACTGCCCACCCTCCCCTCAAGCTTCCACTCGCTCTACGCGACCGCCGTCCGCACAAGCACCCTCGACGACCCGACTCTCCATGCTGGCCGGACGCGGCAGAAAGCGCACGTGGAGGGCAGTTGGCCCACCCACGTATACCTGGAGTGTAGGTACCCCTTTCTCCTCAAAATCCGCAGCTCCCTTTCTGCCCCTCGTAGAATCGGCACATGACTGACGAAATCGAGGGTACCCGTGCCCAACAGAACTGCAAGCTCTACAGCAGCTGGTCACCTCTACAACCGGGTCATCGGCTGCGTCCGGATGCGTTCACAGCCTCCTGCATTCCCCGCTTGGCGCTCAAACACCGCTGCACATCTCCCTTTCGGCACCTCTCGCGCTCCAGACCCATGAGAAATCCTCATTCCTCGACTCCCTCACGCAATTGATATCCATCTCGAACACCAAGGGCTTCACCGTCAGCATCATCCAGGACAGACTAGACTGGGTGTCGAACTTTGACGGTACGAGATGGTTCCTGGTCTTACGACTCACCCGGCCAGAAGGGGATGGATTGAACAGACTGTTGCAGATGTGCAACCAAGCCGTGACGCAGTTCGGACAGCCACCACTCTACGAGGGATCCGAATATCTGGCTCCGGAGCCTGGAGCAGGAGACGTGAAACACGAACCCCGTGGTGGTGGTGGTCGAACTGGACCCCGAGCCGGATCAACCAAGAAGCACAGAGCATCAGAAGCAAAAGCAAACAGGGCAGCGACCGCTCCCGCGACGGTACCCGACCGCTCCCACAACTTCCACATCAGCATTGCCTGGACACTTCCAGATCCCGAAGCGCCCACAACCAACCCCGATAGCGACACCGACCGCGCCCCCCTCAATCAAAGAGGCATGGAGATCAGATTCGACGTGGTCAAGGTCAAGCTCGGGAACGTGGTGCATGAGATCCCACTCGCCCAGTCGGCTGCGCATCTCAGCACTCGAAACACGATGGGGTGAGACGGCGGATCGAAGTATCGAAGTATCTACTGGCCCTGTTATGGGTGGGTTGCAAAAATGAGAGGGCTACCAGGAGACGAGACCGCCCTGATCACTGCTGCACACGTAGATGCCACCGATTGGGGAGATAGGCGCGAGGAGAGAGAGGATGAGCTGCTCAGCTGGCTGGCTGCATGCTTGGAGGAGGGAAGGAAGGAAGGAAGGAAGAACGGTAAGGCGTAAGCCTATGACGAAGACTCGATATCTGACTTGAAAAGAAATCCATGAACGATAGCGGAGATGAGCATCCTTCAATTATGAGTAGGTATGTGACCGAGATGCTACTGGTAGCCCACCCACTTCCGTCTCATACTGTAGTAGGCGGTGGAATCCACGTCGTCCCACCAAGAACCCGCGCCGAAGTCCCCAAATCAAAGCAGAACATTCCAGTCGCGATCCATGAAATCCACGTGCCGGCCTCTGAGATGCTGCAGCTGCTTCAGCTGCCTGGTCGTCTCCTCGCTGATATCTCCAGGCATGGTCCCGCTCTGGATGCCGAAATCCTCATCCGTCACACCCTCACCTCCCGGCCATCCACCCCCAAGCATGTTACCGTCCACGTCGGCACCCCACTCCTTGACCCACTCGGCATCCTCATCACGACCATCTCCCACAAAACACTCCACCAGCACATCACCCAGCCATCTTCTCTTCCCGGTCGCTTTGCTCAAAGTCACTCTCTCCAGGCAAGCACCACTCCTCCGTATGTTCTCGCCGTCGGCCCAGTCCGGTTCGTAGCCAAACTTCAAAACTCCGATGCCAGCTGTGGTGGCCCAGAGGGAGCTGTCGATGACCAACACCATGTTGTGGTAGGGCTGGGCTACGCCGCGATAGATGGACTTGGGCAGGATCGGAGGAAGGACGGTTTCTTGAGGTTTTGTGAGGCACCCGGAGTTTGGGACCGAGACAGGTGCGCCAAGGCTGGGTCGAGGACAGCCCTGTGCTGGGGGTGGGGGCGGAGCCATTGGATCTGGAGGAGCCGAGACACGCTGCGAGCCTAGGCCGTTAAGTGCATGTTGAGTTGCTCTGTACTGGGGTTCAGACAGTCGTGGCCGCTCTTGCTGCTGATTTTGCTGCATCGCCGCACGCTGGCGAAGTCTTGGATCAGGGGATGTAGAGGAGAATGTGGGTCTTTGCTGGATGACATCTGGGTACTGACCTTTTGTGGGTGAACTATTTAGATGTTGTTGCGGTGAGCAAGCCTGCCTTGCGAACGGAACAGGTGGTGGAGGAACTGCAGCATTCGGTGAGATATTTGAGTTCATTGGAGAAGATTCAGGGTCCCAGGAAGCTGGCCTGGATTGACCCAAAGAACTTTGAACTTGGTCAAATGCCCAGTTTGAGCCAGTACTTTTCATGGACTGCGTACCGCCAGGTCCTCCTCCATCATCGAAAGCCGGCGCAAGTTGCTCTTTGAGAGCTACACGATGCTTTCGACGCTTTCCACCATCTTGATTGCGAATGTCCTCCATTTGTTCCTTGATGAATTTCAGATTCGCTATTTGAGCCATTCCTACAGCACTAACAAGTTCGGGCATGAGCCCCGGAGTAGTGCGCATTTTTCTCTTTGCATATTGCATGAATCTCTTGATGTGATCATAACATTCATAAAGACCTCGATACTCTCGTTCGTTCATAGAGTGATTGACAATTTTCTAAGGTGATGGTGTTAGCAAGGCATGTCGATAATGAGGCCATACAAACCTCTAAACTAGGGAGCGCTTCAAAAACTTCGACGCGAAGAGTCGAACATCCCGAATCCCCGCACTGGTCCCGGAGTTTGTTCCTCAGATGATGAAACGCCATGCTACATTGTAGCTGCTTACACCATGTATCGACGTTGCCAATGCCATTTCCATTGTTGAAGACGGATCCCTGGTTGTGAAGGTAGACTTGTATGGTGAGTTGAGAGTACTCCTTGCTCGCTTTCGGTTCAAGCGTTGGCATATTCTGAAATTCCAGTGGGCCTCGCTGACCGGGGGAGATAGGGGTGGAATAGTCACTGGTTTGCATAGTGGAATAACTCGGAGACACAGCTGGAGTGTTATTCGGCTCCGGCCCAAACACCATTAATGCCATGCGTTGTAGATGGTCGACAAAGCAAGAGGTTGTTGGAAAGGCGGTGTTAATGCAAGCTCCAGTGGGAGACTGCTGAGGCGGCTGACCAGGTTCACCAGGCGATGAAGAAATAGCATAGTTGGTGTGATTGATTGGCACCCTGCTCGAACGAGGCTCAACCGCCCCAGTCGTTGGATATGCTGATAGAGGGGGTCCGGTAGAGCTTCCCATGTCAGTGGATGCCTGGTGGTGGTGGTATGGGCTAGGTGGCTGATAACTTAGACGTCTGCGAGGAAGAGGTGGTGGAGGTGTCGAGGATGATGCTTCAATGGTAGCGAACTCCATATCTGGATGCCGAGATCGACTCCTGCAACATGAGGCACGGCTAGGGACGGTGACCAACTGCATTCATGAAAGCCCGACAGCAAGTTTTAGAATGACAAGAAGATTCCAAAAGTGTTTGGCTAGCCCTAGAATGCAGATACCCCGGACACATGACGGGCAAAACACACGGCAGGGACGTCAAAGACCAATCCTAAGCACTCGGTGCCAGGGTTCATGGTCCATGTTATCCAATGTATCAATCTCCATGGCAAGATATTTACATATCCTGTTCTTCAAGCCTCCAATCAAAGCCGCCCCATTTCTATGCTGAACTGGCTATTGCCCACATGGCGAGCGAGCAGCCACGAGCCTGGGCGTCAGACAGACATTTGCGCGCCGATTTCGACTTGATAATGGCTTGTTGCTACATGCTTCTAGTCATGAAAACATACCTAATCTCGCTGACAGAGAGGATTGCTCGTTGAATTTGCATTTAGCAACTCGATCCAATCTCAATGGTTCCTGAGAAGCAAACAGAGAGCAGTCGATCCGAAAGCAAAGACAGCTAGCTTTCGGTGAAACGTTACGGAGAAAAGGCAGTCCCAGGAAACGAGCCATGGCGGTCGATCGAAGAGCAGAGACCTCGATGATGCCTTATTTTCAGCTGAACGCCAGGTCAGGAGCTACCGAGCCTTGACAGGGCTCAGAGACGGCTATATCATGGTGAGATCTCAATATCAAAAAAGGGCAGACAGTAAAATGCAGCTCGGATCCAGAGCTAGCATCAGAGGGGATGAGGCAACAAGGTTAAGTAACCCACATCTACTGAAGATACAGTGGGTAAGTATGTTCGACCAAACGGGCTTCTGTCGAGCAGGACTCTGCATGGCGATTCTTCTCTCAGAAATCCTTGCGGAAGTTCTATCTTCGATGGAAGGCCAATGCTCATGATCAAGCCTGGATGGAAGTCTCTGAAGAAGCGAGGTGAAGTTCAGATGAAAGAATGGACCAAAGAGTGCGTACTGCCACTAGTCGTTATCACGGTTAAAGCGCCAAGATTAGGCTATCTCCATCACTTAGTAAGCCACACTAGTACCAATTGGGTACGGGTTTACGTTCTTTCGTGCCGAATCCCTAAGCGACGATAGTTGCAACATCTTGAGAAAGCAATTATTTTGAAGCATCACAATCTGTTGCCAAAATTCGCGAGTCTCGGCGTCAAGTCCCTACCATTGCATCTGTTCCGCCAGGTCTCCTCTCACTTCCCTCCAACCAGAACGGAGAGGAAGGAGAATGCGTGCTATGTTCTGCCTTGCCACCCGTTCCACCTCGAAACCGGGGTTCTATGTAAGTTGGATGAGACGATCTAGGAGAAGACAGGGGGCGGGATGGCGGCAATTTCTCACTGCAGGGTGAGTTTCTTATGTATAGATGCTCTGAAAGCAAGCCCAGCAACTATGGTATATCGAACCAAAGAAAGGGCAAGGGTAGCTACTATGTGAGTATGAAGTGTAAAGTATATCGGGTCTGCAGGATCGGGTCTCTAATAACGTTTGTGCCTCCACCACTTCGGCCAGTACCAACAATTCACGCCTCGCACCATGTTCAGAGACGAAGGACAAACAATTTGTCTCTGTAACCCATTATGTGAGGACACTTGTAGTATGTCGCTACCTGAAGCGTCTATGAGAATGCTGAAGTACGTAGTGATGCCTCTCTCACTGGGTGGGAGCTCTGAGGGACAGGGGGATAATAGGCGTATCAATACTGTTGCTGTGTTCGACCACGCTAGTGACTTCAGCTCAAGGCCGTGCTTCCTGCAACCGAGAGGTGTTAAGCTCCACAGCTGTTGTAGGCTCCGTATAACTCTGGAATCTGAGCAATGTCAGGCCAGAGGTCGTCTCCGAACTTAACATTGCCTCTTCCGGAAGAACAGATTGGCGTTCCGAACGCCCCAAGCTCCCACAAATACACCCTTGTGACATAAAATTCGCATCCTGGTTGAGCCTCACACCTCAATCCAGCTGTCGCCTCTCGGCCCAAACTGGGTGTTCAAGGTACTATCTCATGGTAAAGCTCCAGGATACATTTTTACAACTCTCCCTCTCTGTGAATGTGACCCTGACGTCGTGTTCTGGTGGGAAAACGTTTGTTGCTAGACTTTCCTGCTTCTGGATTGGTATGCGCAGAGGCACTCCCTCGACCGATGCCATATCATATCTCAACACCATGCAAGCTGCCAATGCCAAGGTCTCTAAGGCGACGAAGTGCCGCCCAGGGCACAGAGAGGCTCCACCTCCGAATGGTCGATAGGCCGACAAGTTATGCTTGTTCAAGAACCGCCTGGACTGGAATTCTGTAGCGTCAGCACCCCAGATTGTGGAATCGGAGTGCATAACCGCCGTTGGCATCTGAACGACCATACCCTTTTTGAGGAGGTACTGGCCATCAAGCATGATGTCTTCTCGGACAAAGCGGGCGCTTGCCCTGCGGGCGTGCATTCGAAGGACCTCCTGGAATGTGGAGTACAGAAGATGGCAATTTTGTCGCATGCTGAGGATCCTGAGACATCGAGTCGTTGGTTCGCCAGGATCGGGAGTGGATACAGAGGTCGTTTCTAGCTCGGCGCGGATGTCCTGCAGGAGTGTCGGATCAGAATAGATGTGAATAAGCATGTAGAATATAGTAGGGATGGTGTTGGCTAGAATTCCAAGCAGAGTGCCCACTTCCAGTCGCCCTTGATTCTGAGATGTTATGCCGTGTTGAGTGTTTGTAGTATACCGAGCCTGAGCCATGGCTGAGCAGGGCGTTCTCCCTGGAATGAAGTTCTCAAAATATTGTTGGAAAAGCCCAGCGAGTGCTAAGCGAGCGCGGTTCCCTTTCGGCGCAAGAATCTTAGGCGCAAGATCCATGAGTAACAGGTTGAGATCGCGGTCAAATTGCCTGCGTTTGAAGTCAGAAACAGCCATGGTCTCCATTATATGACGCCACAACGAACCAAAAAGCAGTCGTAAGGCTTGGGTCACTGTTGAATGGGTTCTTAGGTCCATATATCGCCCTAGTGCTACACATGGTGACCATTTGCTGTGTCCATCCGAAGAGATCAACTTCCTGGTCCATAAGCTTGTTGAGGTATGCCGAAGCTTCCCATAACATTGCCTCAGTCATCTTTTCAAGATTCTTCCCCGGCGCTAAGGCGGTAACTATAGCGTCGTGAACGTCTATTACATACCCGGAGCCATTCTCGCCATTGAGATTGTGCTGCACTATTCGGCTTGTAGCTTCATCGTGGCCTGTAATCCGTTTTCCGAGTTGGGCGATGAATGGATTGAAGGCCAAGACTTTCGAAGTACGGTTGACGGCGCTCACCAGAGTGGGAGAGGTGACAATATAGACTTTGCCATTGAGCATGTTCAACGTGTATATTGGGAGCTGGCATTTCTTGCTGCTCAGAAATACATTAAGCTTTCCTCTCTATGAGCAACATGGCTGAAATCACACCTTATAATCTCATAGTACTTTGTTCCATGCAGAAGAAGTCCTATGATATGGCCAATGTAGGGAATCCAGGGGCGAACTGCTGGCGGTTCATTTGGAAGATGCCGCGGAATGTAAAGGTAGTCAAGTAGATACCAAGAGGCTTTGGCGGCGGCAGCGAGAGTGAGAAATATCACTGGAGCATTGAATGCGGCCTCCATTATTCGTGGTACTCATGAATGATGTTGAACTTGATGTTGGCCTACTGGCCATTCTTCCTGCGCGTCTGGCGTGCCTTTGCACGTCTCAAATTGGTCGATTTCGAGTAAGCACATTCTGCTGCAGCGTGCGACCTATTTATATACTTGTTAAGCTTGCTGGCGTAAGATTGGCCTTTTTGTAAATTTGTAATTGGTTTCCATAGCCGCAAGCACAGTATTAGGTGCTCATTAGCGGTTATCTTCGGATCCCCTGAAATTTTTTGTCGTACTGATAGCCCAGTCAGCCTTCAAGCTCTCCAACTACTATGGTCCGATCTACCTTTTTCAGAATCAGCCCCGTAGAACCGAGCTTTGTTTGCTGCCATATTGATCAGAAGGTGTCGAGCCTGCGGCGTGATGGCTGAGCTAGGTTTCGATCTTGACACATTAGACTCCGACCTAGCTCTCTCTTACTGCACGCATTCCCAACCAAGAGTAGAGACGTCAATGAAAGGGTTCGTCGACCTCATTTCAACTTTATTCCCTTCCGCGTCTTTTTTGAAGGCCAGACGTAGGGCTCCGACCAACTGCGACAAAATCGTTAATGAAACAGGAGGATTTGGCGTTCACATATTTCAAGGCCTAACGTCTAAAGCCATCGGAAGCGAAATCTTTGGAAAAATCATGGACCCCAGAATCATTCAGGACCTGGGCATCCAGCCATTTGGCGGCTTCTTCATCCTCAGGCGAAGCTTCAACAGGGCAATGTCTGCCGCACACGTAAGGTGATATATATACATGTACATATACAGAGCATGTCGAAAACGAGCAGATGAACAGAACTAAAAATCACGGAGACTCACGAGGGTTTGATGCGAGGACCATGGGATGAAGTTTGAAGAAAGAATAGGAAAGGGCATGGAAATGGCACTATGATATACTATGACTGTTGTGTGGTGAAGAGCAGCAACGAAAAGGGAGGAATCGCGCCAGCGTTTATTGAATAGTCCCTGTAACTTGTGAAGTATACTTCAAGCTCAAGGAAAAGTATTGCATCTTGTTCCCAGGTGAACGTGCTCAGGGATGGTTTTTGCAGCATGGAGAATAGAGAGATTTTGTGTGAAGATGCCAGCAAAAGGCTCGAGGCATAAGATGCAACGTGCTTTAATAAGAACCCGCAGCATTCAGAGCATTATTTGACCAGGAGGACTCCGCACAATCAAGGAACAGCGATTTCTCAAGGTGCTGACTGGCGAATCGCATCGCCTTATTCTATTGAAATATGTGTTGATGCCTTTTGCGAAGCGAAGAGCTCGCACAAATAGGGACGGTCTTCCTAGAAATTGAATGAGTCGGCCTGAATACACCGCTTACCAAACCGTTGTAAGATGTACTGCGCGCCAGCAGTTTAGGATACCCTCATCTTAAAGACCTCCAACGTACCAGGAGGCCTGGCAGAGACAGAGCACCGCTTGTGGAATCAGTCGCAGTAGCGGTGCCCCTAAGCTCGCTACTGATCGCATTCACCACATCCAACCTCGTCAAAATGGTATTCCCTGTGTAAAACTCGTCCAAGACATGCGAATTTGATGCGTCACGTCCCGCCTCGTGCTCCGTTTGGCCTGGCCCAAGCAGCTCCTGCAATTCCAAACCCTCAAGGCCTTCGTGAGCCTCGTTCCGCGAATCCCCAGAGCGTATGATTCCCGCTTCCTCGGCATCCAAGTCTTGAACGGGGCCCAGTGTTCGCCTTCCAGCGGCTTGGATTCTTCTCTTCTCAATTCCTAGAGCCAGTTGCCCAAACTGTAATGCCAGTACCAGTGTATCCATGCAGAAAAGCCTCCATTTCGACGTCGGGCCAAGCTGGCCCACGAAATCAATTATTATGCTGCCATGCAGATAGAAGTGGCTCGCTTCGCCAGCCTCTGGCCTTGCGTTCACGAGATGTAAGATTGTGCAAAGAAGATAACTTCCTACGACGACGCCGAGAGCGGGACGGGTTGGCGGAGCGGGTAAGCCGGGCGGTCTTTCTGTCAGGAAGAAGAGCTGGACGAGGGTTCGCAGGACGAGCAGACTGAACGAGGAGTCGATATAGTAAAGCGCACTCAGTTCGATATAGATAAGCGCATCTAAGGAGCGGAGCAGATTCTCGAGGAGCTCGAGGTGCTTGGCATGCTTCGGAGAGTCGACTTCTGTTTGTTCCGCATTCACTGGAAGTGGATCATCTGCAGCGGAAGGGAAGGCTGGGTTCATGGAGAAGCTGTCATCGAATGCGCCGGAGCTGGATTGAACCAGCAGCTCTAACAGAGGAACGGATCATGAGCAAGAGAGTGCAGTGAAAGATAATCCGGTTGGATGAATGTCGTCTATCAAGCTATCATAATATGATAGTACGACTATCTAGGCCTAATAAATGCCAAGAAAAAACAGAAAGCGAAATAGGAGCTTTGCCTGTAGCCATATTAAGTATGTAATAGCTTTCTAGTAGTAGATAGCTCGCTTTAGCTCTGCCATTGTGTTCCATATTCGAGTCAGCCTCCAACCTTGTACCAGGGATAGGCTGCCTAAAGCTCTGCTCATAGCTCGTTGATCGGCGTGGTCGCGATTGCTTCAACGTCCCAGGCGAAGACCTGCAGACCTAAGCCTCAACTGTAACGTCCTCTGCAGACATTCTCTTCCACCCAGAGTTTGCTTGGTAATTCAATTTCGCATCTCCAAGCTTAGTTCTTCCGGACGTTGCTTTTACCTCGAGCACGCCTTTCTCACTCCCCATAATAAGGGACAGGGTAACGTCCAAGGGGATTGGCTTCTTCTTGACATCAAAACCTTCGCCCTCCAGCCTCCGGCGCACCTTTGCGAGCAGCTTCGTGGTGATGTGGATGATAATTTCTCCTCCAACTTGCACTGCCAACCTAATGAGAGACTCTCTGTTGGAAGGATAAGCAACTTACCATTGGGACTGAGCCGAGCTGGAGCAATATCATCCATACAAAGGTAGAACTTTTCGTGCCCGGTATAGTTACGCACGTTTGGTGGAATGGTGTAGGTGCATTTGTGCTCCCTTTTCACACCAGGTTTGAGTTTCTCGTCCTTTCTAAATCAGCTAATGCTTTGAAGCGTACAAGGTATGTTGTAACGCCGTACCTTCTTGACACACCACTTCATCTGGTTTCTCGCCCGTTTCCCGTAGACCTGATCCTCGAAAGCATCTTCTTCGTCATGTTCATCCTCTTCAAACGCTTTGTGAACAATGAAGCCGTAATAGTACCTTGAACGACGTGATAGGATTGGGGCGACCTCCAGGCCTTGTAACGCTGCTCCAGAACATACGGCAACCCAAGGTTGGACAGGCCTTACGACTTGTATTCTGCCGCCGAAATGTTCCTCACAGAAGTGATCAAACTTGTTCTTGACGTAAGGTGAGCTGCCAAGACCACCACACAGGACGATAGTCTTAATCGTTCCCGCTTTCTTCTTCTTGATCAGTGTGGTCTGTTCAAGCACGAGCTGCAAGCTTTGGTCAACGGTGAACTTGAACAAATTCTCCATATCTGCGCTGGTGAGAAGGTCAGTCTACTAGAAAAGTTATTGTCGGGGAATAAAGCAACAGGGCAATACTACCTTGTAAGAGTTACTTCATCCTCTCCGAAATCGTATTGGATGATGCTCCGGTCATTTCGGTCAAGCTCTCGCATCTTCAATGAGATCTCGAAAGTCTGGCTCGAGTCCTCTCCGTCGAAATCGCGCTTGATTGTCTCGAAGTCCTCCATGAACTTGCTTCCCGGGCCAACCTTCGTCACTGGAAGAGAGGAGAAAGCGTTGCCGTAGCGATCCCTCATCAACTGGTGCAACGCGCGATCGATAGACGTTCCTCCACACTTCGCACCTGTAATGCTCTCAATCAGCAGGCCGTGAAGAAACTAGGCTTGGCGCATACCAATCCCAACACAAAGCTCTTCTAGTTGGAGTGGTTTCAACTTTGCCAGCCGATAAGAAACCAGATCTACTGTCCCACCACCAAGATCGGCAACGATAATGCCTTGGCCAACCTAGGATAAACGTTTCAGTAAACACAATCTCTGCAGATGGCTGGGGAAAAACTCCACCTCAAATGGATTCTTTTCAGGAAAGCCCTCAAGGGTAGATTTGATAGCACAAATGGCTGCGGCTTCAGGTTCGTCAATCATCGTCAATTTGTCCGAAACCTCTCCGTAATGTCGAGTCCCAAAGCCTGCCAATTCTGCAGCCTCGCGCGTAATCTTCCTTGCTTCAAGGCTCCAAATAGCCGGCAAGGTAAGCTTATAATGGCAGGGCGTCTCCTTGACCATCCCTTTACCAATTATCTCTCCAAGAAACCACTGCGTGTGCTTGTAGATGCGTGCTAGAAAATCAGCAGTGAGATCTTTCGCAGATTTCCCAAGGGGCAAATCCATCATGCCTTGCGCCGCACTCTCACGCAAAAGCGGATCATCATACTCAGTGGCGTCGGTGTCGTTGTCCAGCAGAAGCTTGAACCAGGAATAGCTCTTCATGCCAGGCTGAACTTGATAACCCCAGCAATCTTCCGTCAGATCCTTATTTTCGGCAGCATATGCAAAACGACTCGGCACCTTGCTTAAGAGATCATTCTGCCTGCGCCCGCCGGACCACTGTTTGATGACCGTGACATCTCGACTGCCAATGTTGGTTGCAACATATGCAACCCCCTTCGGTTGATTTAGCAACTTTTCCACTTCGCCGAAGATCTGCTTACTGAGAAGGTAACACCAAAATCAATCCCAACAATTAGCCGTTGACGATTCTCAGCTTCGGCAACTTTGCGTCGCTTCTCCTCCCTAACTTCCTGCAATACCGCCGCTCTCTCGGGAGTGGGCACTTCCAAACCGGATCATTACCAGCCAGTAGAGCTGAGTACTTCTCACCTACCAATGTACCTTCGCTTCACGCCGCAAGGGATTGGAGTTGGCGTGCTTTCGGGCTGAGCTGATGCTGAGTTGGATCCTGAGTCTGTGGTTAGCTTGTAGTTGTTGCATCGCTCGCTCTTACTGATGTGTTTACTTGTTGGTTTGGCTTCTTTGTCTTCTGCACATCGCAAAAATGCTTTTGAGCTCATCCTGTATCATGTCATCGGCGAGAGTGTCAAGAACATCCTTTCTCATCAGTGCAAGGGCGTCCTCTTGGGCCTCCTGAAATCGTGCCTCGCACTCTCCACGTTGCTCCTTGAGGTCCTCTATCTGCTGTTCCAAGTCTTCATTTTCTTCTGTGAGCAACTTATTAGCCTTTCTGTATGTCCTAAGTTTGTCTAGAAGCTGCTTCTTGTCTGTCTTCACAGTTTTGACGATAGCGGAACTAGCTGGCACAGGTTGCGTCTGGGTACCCTCTGTCTCCATTCGTTTTTCGGCATGATGATTATGAAAAGTTCTTGTTTCGGTCGTATCAGTGTCTGACGTGTTTTCATCACCCGAAGAGTTGAGATACATTCCTTTAGGCTGTTCATGTGTTTTATTACCTTCACGAAGAACGTCTTCAGCGTCCTCTGGGCTAGGTATAGGATCGTTCCCGCTGCACTGACTCGCCTCTTCACCATCGGTTGCCTTTGCAGAAAGTGTGTGCTTGTGTGAGCCGATCACGTTTGCCTCAACATCCTCGCTTGCTCCGATTGATTGCTCTCTCATTTGATCGCGCTTCTTCGCTTCTGGCTCATACTCTCGACCGAGATCACTATGCGACCGAGGGCCTTTACTGCCGGCTGAATCCATCTCTGGGGATCTAGAATTCCCTGATTCCCTTCTTTCTTTACAGGCGGTCAAGCTGCTTAGGGAGGTGGTAAGGCAGAACTAGACAGCCACAGCACACCAATTGGAGGCAAAGGTAATCGGTAGGGTTCTCGTGGAGATCTCGAGTCTCATCAGGCGAAAGGTGTAAACGGCCACGGAAGGAATAAGACCTTACATAAGGTGCTACGGTGAGGTAAAGATAAATTCCTGCAGAAGGTCAGAATGCCGGGAAAGTAAACCCTAACCTTGAGAACGAATTGCTGAGCTTTGCTCAGGTCAACCTCTGACCGAACCGAGAAAAGTCTTCCTTTGTCTAACATACATCCTTTCTAGATATTTCACAGACCTTTGTATCTTCGCTCCTTTTCTTCATCCTATTTTCATCTAACCAGCATACACCACAGCATTTACCCAGCTTCTGTTCTGCACTGTATTTACGGAATCATCCTATACAATTCTCAACTCCAATTGAGTTCGACATGGAGAGCTACAGCATCTTGCTCGGCCTCAAAGACAAAGAAGCCAAACCAACAAGTAAACACATCAGTAAGAGCGAGCGATGCAACAACTACAAGCTAACCACAGACTCAGGATCCAACTCAGCATCA
>QQTW01000968.1_pt1 | contig 19442 bp, 15 predicted proteins | sample 1904831 | NCBI WGS metagenome assembly QQTW01 (sample SAMN09435610, study PRJNA476489) | Subsurface metagenome, whole genome shotgun sequencing project. | reverse complement strand
GCATAAGAACCGCAGGGCTTGCGGGGTTAGTCTGTGGAGCGAACGTAAGACCATAAAACTCCTTGTGAGTGGAGGCAGTTGCATTGAAGCAGAAACCAAAGTAGTGATGCTTTGGTTTCACCGTGACTTTAGTCCGGTGAGGATGTCAATTCAACCACATTGCGATCTTATAAAGTAGCCCGGCAATGCCCACCTTACAGCCATAGGGTGGGCATTGCCGGGCTACAAGCATGGGTATTTGTCCTAGCTAAATATAAATTTTGAGAAGATTTGCGGAAAATGAGGCTAGTACTGTGTATGTGTCAGTAGAGTTAGCAAGATTCAATGTCACAGGCACGCAAAGTTTTGGACTTCTGGTTTGGTCAGCCGGCCGGGGCAAGTTACGGCCAACCTCGACAAATTTGGTTTATCAAAAACCTAGAGTTCGACCAGGAAGTGCGCACCCGCTTTATGCCTGATTACACACAAGCACAAGCGGGTAATTTAGACTCATGGAAGAATTCACCCCAAAGTTGTCTTGCCTTGATTCTGCTGTTGGATCAGTTTCCTCGGCATATGTTTCGTGGCACTCCCCAAGCTTTTGCTACTGACTGGCAAGCACTTTCGGCAGCACAATACGCTATTGCCCAAGGCTACGATCGCGAGTTATTGCCCGTACAGCGCTGGTTTATCTACTTGCCTTTTGAACACAGCGAAAACCTAGACCATCAAAATCAATCTGTGAGTTTGTTTGAGCAACTGAGTGACGATCCAGATAGTGCTGATACGATTCAATATGCAATTCGTCACCGGAAAGTCATTTTGCGGTTTGGACGCTTTCCTCACCGAAATGCAATTCTTGGTCGAGTGTCAACAGCACAAGAGGAAGAGTTTTTGCAACAGCCAGGGTCTTCGTTTTAGAGCGATCGCGCACAAATAGCTGCTTCTATTCTCTCATCAGCAAACCAGAAAAATTAACGTTTATTTCATATATATAATGCGATTGCTAAAGAGCGATGAAGTTTTTTAGATTTCTGTCTTACGGATGATGTTTTACCAATCTTAAGTCAAGAAACTTTAACTAATTATTGACAAAATACATATATTTATGAATAGTTTGCAATTGGTATCAGTTGCACCCGCTAAGCGGATTTTAGTTGTCGATGACGCTGTTGACAACTTGTTTCTGCTTCAGACAGTTTTGGAGGTGGAAGGGTATCAAGTAGAGATTGCTGATAGTGGGAAAGCAGCTTTAGCAAAAATTGAACTAGAGCCTCCAGACTTGCTGTTGCTGGATATGATGATGCCAGGAATGAATGGCATTGAAGTGGTTCAACACATTCGGCAGAATATGAATTTACCATTTATTCCAGTTATTTTAGTTACTGGTTGCGATCGCCCCTGTGAATCTGAAAAACTCGATATTGAAGATTTTATTGCTAAACCAGTAGATTTTGATAAATTGTTGTGGCGAGTAGGTGCAATCTTAGCAATGCCAAATCTAGAAGCTAAGGCGATCGCAAATCGGCAATTAGCAAGTTGATGCGTTCGGCAACATCTGCCTTTCCATTCGGCTCGGCATCACGTAGAAATATATCTAAAACAAACCAGCGACACAACAAAGGATCTATCTTCACTAAATTGAGGATGACACCATTAAGCACCTCTTTCATGAGGTAGTTAGGAAGACGGTTTAATTCATCTCGAATCACAAGCGCATTCTCAAGTTTTTGTGTTTCCCTGGCAATGAGAATAGCTTTGACTGTAGCCTCAACTAAATTACTAAGTTCAACTTCCAGCTCGTTAATATTTTCGTTTATCGGTTGGTCTTGCAAAAGGGATTCCTCTATAGTGAACTTCCGATCTAGAATTGGGCGGCTAGAGTAATAAACCCCCATGCAAATACTAGGGCAACTATGCCACTATTGACTCAAACTTTTATAGTAATTGGCTGCATTCATCCCATCACCTATCCAAGGGTAGAAGCTGTGTATAGTAGCTGCCACTTTAGATAGAAGCGTATATTGTCTTTCCAAGGGATAATATGGCGAAGATTAATTTTGTATATTGGACTAAGGTTCGATATTTATCTACCTTTAAGTAGAAAATTAAGTAGAAACACTCTAGTTGAAAACGTAACTTTTAGATAAAGAAATACTTTTTAAATAATCAAGCTATGACAACGGCACAAGTAACCAACGACACGGATAATCTCGACCTGAAACAACTGCTCAGGATTCTGGCAGAAGTCAAGAAGGGTAACTTTTCGGTGCGGATGCCACTTGAATATACTGGCATAGCAGGAAAAATTGCTGACAGCTTCAACGACATTATAGAGATGAACGAGCGGATGGCGAACGAGCTGGAGCGCGTCAGCACCGTTGTCGGTAAGGAAGGCAAGATTTATGAACGTGCTTCTTTGGGAAGCGTCAGAGGTGGTTGGAAAAGCTCAATTGAGTCAATCAACGCCATGATTACCGACTTGAGCGGTCCTACAGCTGAAACTGCGCGTGTGATTCGAGCAGTTGCCAATGGGGATTTGTCTCAAACCATTGCCACCGAAATTGAAGGCAGACCTTTGCAAGGTGAGTTTTTGCAAACGGCCCGCATCGTTAACACAATGGTAGATCAGCTCAACTCCTTTGCAAGTGAAGTAACGCGGGTGGCGCGAGAGGTGGGAACAGAAGGAAAGCTAGGCGTACAGGCGCAAGTATCCGGGTTGGCGGGTACGTGGAAAGACCTGACCGATAGTGTCAACTCAATGGCAGGCAACCTGACAGCACAGGTAAGAAATATTGCTGAAGTAACGACGGCAGTAGCAAATGGCGACTTGTCGAAGAAAATCACTGTAGATGTGAAGGGGGAAATTCTGGAGCTGAAAAACACCATTAACACGATGGTGGATCAGCTTAACTCCTTTGCAAGTGAAGTAACGCGGGTTGCTCGTGAAGTTGGAACCGAAGGTAAGTTGGGCGTACAAGCGGATGTTCGAGGCGTGGCGGGTACGTGGAAAGACTTAACCGAATCGGTAAATTTTATGGCAGGTAGTTTAACTGCCCAGGTAAGGAATATTGCCGAAGTGACGACGGCAGTAGCAAATGGCGACTTGTCGAAGAAAATCACTGTAGATGTAAAGGGTGAAATTCTGGAGCTGAAAAACACGATCAACACGATGGTGGATCAGCTCAATTCCTTTGCAAGTGAAGTAACACGGGTGGCGCGGGAAGTAGGCAGCGAAGGAAAGTTAGGCGTACAAGCACAAGTTCAAGGTGTGGCGGGTACGTGGAAAGATTTGACCGACAGCGTAAATTTTATGGCAGGTAGCTTGACTGCCCAGGTAAGGAATATTGCCGAGGTAACGACAGCAGTAGCCAACGGCGACTTGTCGAAGAAAATTACTGTCAACGTCAAAGGTGAGATTCTGGAGCTGAAGAACACGATCAACACGATGGTGGATCAGCTCAACTCCTTTGCAAGTGAAGTAACTCGTGTGGCGCGGGAGGTGGGAACTGAAGGTAAGTTAGGGGTACAAGCTTACGTTCGGGGTGTGGCAGGAACGTGGAAGGATTTGACAGATAACGTCAATTCAATGGCAGGCAACCTAACGGCACAAGTGCGGAATATTGCCGAAGTGGCAACAGCGATCGCAAATGGCAATCTCTCCAAAAAGATCACCGTCGATGTCAAAGGCGAGATTTTGGATCTGAAAAACACGATCAATACGATGGTGGATCAGCTGTCGTCCTTTGCAAGTGAAGTAACACGGGTGGCGCGTGAGGTGGGAACCGAAGGTAAGTTAGGCGGTCAAGCTCATGTGACAGGTGTAGCGGGAACGTGGAAGGATTTGACAGATAATGTCAACTCAATGGCAGGCAACCTCACAGCACAAGTGCGAGGCATCGCTAAAGTCGTAACGGCGGTTGCCAATGGTGACTTGAAACGCAAGTTGATGCTGGATGCGAAAGGTGAAATTGAAACCCTAGCTGATACGATTAACGAAATGATTGACACGCTGGCGACGTTTGCCGAGCAGGTTACTACAGTAGCACGAGAAGTAGGAATTGAAGGCAAACTGGGCGGACAGGCGAAAGTGCCAGGAGCATCAGGGACGTGGCGCGATTTAACGGATAACGTTAACGAACTTGCGGCAAATTTAACCACACAGGTAAGGGCAATTGCTGAAGTGGCGACCGCTGTTACTAAGGGCGATTTAACTCCTTCGATCGCCGTCGAGGCCCAAGGCGAAGTAGCTGTCCTCAAAGATAACATCAACCAAATGATTGCCAACCTGCGGGAGACAACGCAGAAGAACACCGAGCAAGACTGGCTCAAGACCAACTTGGCCAGGTTTACGCGGATGTTGCAGGGACAGCGGGATTTGGAAACAGTTTCCAAGCTGATCTTAAGGGAGTTGGCTCCCCTGGTTGCGGCTCAACAAGGTTTGTTTTACCTGATGGACACGGGCGAAAATCACCCGCCATACCTCAAACTGATCGGCACTTATGCATACCGCGAACGCAAGCATTTGTCAAATCGCTTCCATCTAGGTGACGGGCTGGTGGGACAGTGCGCTTTGGAGAAAGAGCGAATTCTGTTGACTGAAGTGCCACCCGACTACATTAAAATTAGCTCTGGCTTGGGCGAAGCAAGTCCGTTGAATGTCGTAGTATTGCCCGTGTTGTTTGAAGGGCAAGTGACCGCAGTAATTGAACTGGCATCATTCCATCGCTTTAGTGAAATTCACTTGACTTTCTTCGATCAACTGACAGAAAGTATTGCGATCGTACTCAACACGATCGCCGCCAGTATGCGGACAGAAGAATTGCTCAAACAGTCCCAATCTCTGGCAGAAGAGTTGCAAGCTCAGCAAAAGGAACTGACTGAAACCAACAAACGCCTGGAACAACAAGCACAATCCCTCACCGCCTCAGAGGAACTGCTCAAGCGCCAGCAGGAGCAATTGCAGCAAACTAACGAAGAATTGGAAGAAAAAGCCGAACTGCTAGCTTTGCAAAACCGAGAGGTAGAGCGCAAAAATCGGGAAATCGAGCAAGCGCGTCAGGCTATAGAGGAAAAAGCCACACAACTTGCGACAACTTCCAAGTACAAGTCACAGTTTCTGGCGAATATGTCCCACGAGCTGCGGACACCACTTAATAGTTTGTTAATTTTGGCACGAATGCTGTCTGACAACAGCGAAGCTAACTTGACGCAAAAGCAAGTAGATTACGCCCGCACCATCTACTCTTCTGGCAACGATTTGTTGGCGCTGATCAACGACATCCTCGATCTGGCGAAAATTGAGTCGGGTACGATGTCAGTGGAAGTTCAGGAAACTTTGTTCAGCGACTTACACAACCACGTCGAACGAATTTTCCGCCAAGTAGCAGTTGACCGCAAGCTAGATTTCAACATTCAGCTTGACGATCGCCTGCCTCGCGCCATCTACACGGATACAAAACGATTACAGCAGGTAGTGAAGAACCTACTAGCAAATGCCTTCAAATTCACCGAACAAGGTCAGGTGAGTTTGAATGTGAGCGTGGCAGATAGCGGCTGGAGCCAAGACCACGAAATCCTCAAGCGAGCCGAGCGCGTCATCGCCTTCGCGGTTGCCGATACTGGAATTGGCATAGCTCCGGAAAAACAGCAGGTAATTTTTGAAGCCTTCCAGCAGGCAGATGGCACGACCAGCCGCAAGTATGGCGGTACGGGTTTGGGCTTGTCGATCAGCCGGGAAATTGCCCGCTTATTGGGTGGCGAGATTCGCTTAGTCAGCGAACTGGGTCAAGGTAGCACGTTTACACTCTATTTACCCCAGGCTTACTTTAGCCCGTCAACTGAATCAAGCAGTAGCGATCGCAGCATTGCTAATAGTTGGCGGCTGACTGGGTATCGTCAACAGTCAATAGTTAACACTCAATTGTCAACAGTTAAGAATGATTCGCCGTTGCCGAGCGAACAAGCGATCGCGGATGACCGAGAGACGATCCAAACAAGCGATCGCACCCTACTAATTGTGGAAGATGACCTGAACTTTGCCCGCATCTTGCTCGATATGGCACGACAGCAAGGCTTCAAAGGGCTGGTAGCGGGGCGGGGCGATGTGGGTCTAGCAATGGCGCGAGAATACCGGCCAGCTGCAATTATGCTGGATATCCGTTTGCCAGTGATGGATGGCTGGACAGTACTTGACCGCCTCAAGCACGACCCCAACACCCGACACATTCCCATTCACATGATGAGCGTTGAGGAAGGACAGCATCGGTGTCGGCAACAGGGAGCGATCGCCTACTTGCAAAAACCGATCAGTACTGAAGGGCTGTTGCAAGCCTTGGGCGCGATCAAGGACTTTATCGATCGCCCGGTGAAAAACCTGCTCGTAGTTGAAGATGACGAAACCCAACGCCATAGCATTGTAGATTTAATTGGTAATAGTGACGTTGCTACCACTGCGGTTAACACAGGTGCAGCAGCACTCGAAGCACTCAGCTCAGCTCACTTTGATTGCCTAGTGCTGGATTTGGGGCTACCAGACATGAGCGGATTCGATCTGATCGAGCAGATCAAAAAGCAACCGAGTTTAAATAATTTGCCCATCATTGTCTACACTGGAAAAGAGTTATCACAGCAGGAAGAAACACACCTGCGGCGCATTTCAGACACAATTATCGTCAAAGACGTGCGATCGCCCGAACGCCTCTTAGACGAAACTGCCCTGTTTTTGCATCGGGTGCAAGCAAATCTGCCCTTGGACAAACGGCAACTCCTGGAACAGATACAGCAAAAAGACCCAGTACTGGCAGACAAAAAAGTCCTAATTGTCGATGATGATGTCCGCAATATTTTTGCCCTCACTAGTCTGTTGGAGCGCTACCAAATGGAGGTTCTCTACGCTGAAAACGGCAGAGATGGCATTACCACGCTGCAAAATCACCCCGAAGTTAACATTGTTCTTATGGACGTGATGATGCCAGAAATGGATGGCTACGAAACGATGACTGCTATTCGAGCTATTAACTCTTTCAAATCTTTACCCATGATTGCCCTCACTGCCAAGGCAATGAAAGGCGATCGTGAAAAGTGCATCGAAGCAGGAGCCTCCGACTACATCACCAAACCCGTTGATACCGAGCAGTTGCTCTCACTGCTACGAGTTTGGTTATATAAATAGTGGCGCAAAGAAAGTATGAAGGATGTACGCTTCGGCGTTGCCGAAGGCTAGGGTGAAGTGTGAAAAGAGAGTAGAGACGTAGCACTGCTACGTCTTTCCGGAGAAAGTGTGAAGTATGAAATTTAACCTTTATTCTTTAGCATAAGCGCATGAACGCCTTCAATAAGCGCCAACGGCTGTGTCCTTCATCCTTCATCCTTCATCCTTCATCCTAGCCTCCGGCAACGGCGAAGCCCTACATCCTTCATCCTTTTGACTTTTAATGTCCTCCCAGCAAAAGATCGAACTTGAAGACATTGAGATCCAGCTACTGTTGGAGGGAGTGTATCGCTATTACGGCTTTGACTTTCGTAACTATGCTATGGGTTCGCTCAAACGCCGCGTTTGGAATACACTTCAAACTGAGAAGCTAACAACTATTTCTAGATTGCAAGAAAAAGTTTTGCACGACCCTGTTTGTATGCAGCGTTTCCTACTGGGTCTTTCAGTCAATGTCACATCAATGTTCCGCGATCCTAGTTTTTATGTTGCCTTGAGAAACAAAGTCATTCCCCTGCTGCATACTTATCCGTTTATTCGCATCTGGCACGCTGGCTGTTCTACAGGTGAGGAAGTCTATTCAATGGCAATCCTGCTATTTGAAGCAGGATTATATCACCGCTGCCGAATCTACGCCACTGATATAAATGAGGCCGTGTTACGCAAAGCCAAAGCCGGAATTTATCCGCTCAATTTAATGCAAAAATATACGCATCTCTACCTGCTCTCAGGTGGCAATCAAGCTTTTTCAAAGTATTATACTGCTGCCTACGATGGTGCTGTTTTCCACTCATTTCTCAAGGAGAACATTGTATTTTCACCGCACAACTTGGTAACAGATGCTTCTTTCAACGAATTTAACTTGATTGTGTGTCGCAATGTATTAATTTACTTCAATCGCCAGCTGCAACAGCAGGTACACAAGCTACTATACGAAAGTTTGACCACGTTTGGAGTTTTGGGATTGGGAAAACAGGAAACTTTACTTGGAACTCCTCACGAACAGGACTATAAGGTATTGGATAATCAAGAAAAGCTCTACCGGAGGATGCAGTGAATAGAGGAGAATTCATACCATTTTGTCTGCCCAGATTTTAGATTTTGTCAGAGGTTTTTCCTCAACTACCGCCGCTCTCTTTTGACTCATAACTCATACATCATAAAATGCGATTTTTCGCAATAAAATTAATTAATAAATTAACAATTTTCACTTTAAGCATCCCAAAGCCCAAATCCGTATAAGCCTATGAATGCACCAAAAGCCAATATCCTCTTGGTAGACGACCATCCAGAAAATTTGATTGCATTGGAGGCAATTCTGGACAGGCTGGGTCAGAACCTGGTGAAAGCAACTTCGGGACAGGAAGCCTTAAGGTGCTTATTGCATCAGGATTTTGCTGCGATCTTACTAGATGTGCAAATGCCGGGGATGGATGGGTTTGAGACGGCAACGCTGATTCGGCAACGAGAGCGATCGCGCAATACCCCAATAATTTTTCTGACAGCCTTTAGTACTAGCGACCCTTTTGTGTTTAAAGGCTACGAAATCGGTGCAGTTGATTACTTATTGAAGCCGCTGGATGCAGGGATCTTAACTTCAAAAGTGTCAGTGTTTGTTGAACTGTTCAAAAAAACAATGGAGGTGCAAAGACAAGCAGCCGAACTCGTTGCGATCAACGGTAAACTGAAACAAAGTGAGGAGCGGTTTCGTTCCTTGAGTGCTTGCGCTCCACTGGGAATTTTTTCCCTCGATACCAGGGGACGTTGTACCTACACTAACCCAAACTGTGAGGCAATTTGTGGTTTCACAATCGGGGAAAGTTGGGAAACAGCTTGGGCAAAGTGCATTCATGCCGAAGATCGCGATCGCGTTTTTGCCAATTGGTCTAGTTGCACCCAAAACGACCAGACATACATTGATGAATTTCGGATTTATGCGCCGGATGGAGGCTTGCGCTGGGTTCAAGTTGCCACTTCAACAATGCTCTCTCCACAAAGGCAATTGTTGGGTCATGTCGGCACTATAGAAGATATTACAGAGCGCAAACTCGCCGAAGTAGTACGCGAACAAATGATCCGCGAACAAGCAGCACGGGCTGAAGCTGAAGCAGCCAACCGGATGAAAGACGAGTTTTTAGCGATCGTCTCGCACGAACTTCGCACTCCGCTTAACTCAATATTGGGATGGTCGCAACTGTTGCTGACGAGAAAATTCGATCAATCAAGTACTCTTCGCGCCTTAGAAACGATCGCGCGTAACGCCCGTTCGCAAGCGCAACTGATCGAAGATCTTCTGGATATTTCCAAAATCATCCGGGGTAAGCTGCGGTTGTGTATGCAACCAGTCAACGCGATCGAGCTAATTAAAATCGTACTGGAGACAGTACGCCCCCAAGCCGAAGCCAAAGCAATTGAACTAGAAACCTTGTTTGATGAAGAGGCACAAATGGTTTGTGGCGATCCAGAACGCTTACAGCAAATTATTTGGAATTTACTCTCTAATGCGATCAAGTTTACACCAAACGAAGGCAAAGTTGAGATTCGGTTGTCAGTAGAAGGATCGATGCCAGAGGTGAGCGAGAGGTTAGATTCTACGTTATCAGAGTCTGTACTACCTGGAGACAGTTCCTCTTCTAGCCTCGATCCTCTTGCCTCTAACCCCGGCTCGTTCGCCTGTATTCAAGTAATTGACAACGGAATTGGCATCGCTCCCGACTTCCTCCCTTACGTCTTTGACCGCTTTCGGCAAGCAGACAGTTCCTCTACCCGTTCTTATGGAGGCCTAGGGCTGGGTTTGACGATAGTTAGTCACTTGGTACAGTTGCACGGTGGCAAGATTGAGGCTTGCAGTGAAGGTGAGGGGAAGGGTGCGACCTTTACTGTCAAAATCCCGCTGTTGGAAAGAGCAGGGAAAGACAGGAAAGACAAACAAGAGGAGGAATTAGGAGATGGGCAAGTTTCCTTGTCCTCTAATCCCTTGTCCCCAAGTCCTTCCACTCACAACGAATTTCACACTAGTGAATTGGCTTTGCTATCGAGTCCTTCCCCACAGCTTTTTCTTGATGGCGTGCAAGTGTTAGTCGTAGAGGATAATAACGATACCCGTGACTTGGTGAAAATGATTTTGCAGCAGTCGGGCGCGCAAGTCACAGATGTGGCATCAGTTGCTGAAGCGATGCAATTTCTAGAACGATCCACTTGCCATCTTATGGTAAGTGATATTGGGATGCCAGAAGAAGACGGTTATCAACTAATTCGCAAAGTGCGAGATTTCGAGCAACAGCAAGGCAGGAAAATACCAGCGATCGCGTTAACCGCTTACACTAGAGCCGAAGAACGAATAAAAGCACTAACAGCAGGCTTTCAATTGCACGTTTCTAAACCAGTTGAACCAACTAAATTACTTACAGCTGTGGCACAACTTGTAGCGTCATTAAAAATTGAACAGGTAAGGACACAATGAAATTATACTATTTTGCTCGATAGGAGAGCAAAAAAAGTACGTCCAATACCTGTTTTAGTTGCATCGTTTGACAAAATATCAGAGTCTAGCAGCAGCGATCGCCGCCCCTAACAACCCCACTTGTGGATTCAGTATAATATGCACGGGGACATTTTCCAGCACGGATCTCATTCGTCCTTTGCTGGTGAAGGATCGTAAAAAACTGCCTTCCTGAATTAAAGATAGATTTTTAGCAGCAATTCCACCAGCCACATAAAGCCCACCGTAGGGTAAAAGTTTCAGAGCCAGATTACCAACTTCCGCCCCATAGGCTTCTACAAACATTTGCATAGTTTGTTCGCATAAGCGATCGCTCTTTTCTATTGCAGCCATTGATATTGCTGCGGCTGGATCGACCGTCTTTTCACTACGTCCCGCTTGTTGTTCCCAAGCTTTCACCACAGAGGCAATTTCTGGTGATTCGGGAGTGATTTGGCGATCGCGCAAGAATTGGTAAATTGCTACAATACCTTGACCGGAAACAACTCTTTCAACTGAAACCCGCTGAATATCATGTTTATCCAGCAGATACTTTAACAATTGAAATTCCAACTCAGAACGAGGCGCAAAGTCAGAGTGTCCACCTTCAGAACCAAAAACCTGATAGCTGTCACCCTGTTGAACTAAAAAACCTTGTCCCAGCCCCGTACCTGCACCAATTACAGCTATTGGTGAAGCTGATTCGGGTTTACCTGGTTGTAAAGTATATAAATCTTTCTCATCTAAGCCCAAAACTCCATAACCAACAGCAGCAAAGTCATTAATTAAAGATATCCGGGCAATATTTAACTGTTCTTCCAGCCGTGTGGCTTCCAGCGACCAAGTTAGATTGGTGAGCTTGACCGTATTATTAACGATGGGTCCTGCGATCGCAAAGCAAGCCTTTTCCGGTACAATATTTTCACCCAAATGCTCGCCTGCTTCTGCTAAAAACTGCTGCACCATTGGCACCAAATCGGGAAAATCGCCGCTGCTGTAGCGCTTTTCATAGAGATTTTCCAGCGATGACTCTGACGTTCGCACTCCTCGCAGAATAGTTTTTGTACCGCCGATATCTCCAGTTAGTAGTACAGTCATAAATAATTTTTGATTGTTAATGGAACCGGATGACTTTCTCAGAAGAACTGAGGTGGGAAGTATCCCCATTTAATTCCATCACCCATTCTCGGTCTTGACGGACAATTTTTACCAAACAGCACAAAACTGCATTAACTTCAGTTTGGGCAGTTGCACCCACCAGCCCCATTGTTGCACCTAAAACCGATGCACCATGTCCTACCAACAGGATATCTTCTGGAAATTCATCGGCTAATATCCTCGCTGTTTTCCCCGAACGTTCCAGTACTACTTCTTTTGTTTCTGGATGTTCAGCCATCACGCGAGAAGTGTAGGTAGTATCAATTTTGGGAAATATCTGTGCCAAAGCTCCGATTGAAAGTCTTTCTGGCATTTTTGGCATCCAAGCAGGATTGAGCCATTCACTCAAACCAGATTCCAGTTTAATCGGTAAATCCAGAACTTGCGCCACTTCATTTGCCGTTTGCACCGTGCGTAAGAAAGGAGAAGCAAAAATATGTTTAATCTTTTCTTGCTTAAGACGCTGTGCTAGCTGCTGGGCTTGGATGAAGCCATCATCAGAAATAGGTGGATCGTAAGGTCGCTCTGCTGTATTAAACCACTCAGGGTTAACAAAGTCGAGACGGTTAGCGTGACGAGCGAGCCAGACAATTTGAGTCATGCGATTGATACTTTAGCTTGAGACGCGCAAACTGCAACACACACTATACTGCTCAAAGCGATGTTGAGGGAAGATTAAAAGACTACCATAATTCGGCATTAGAGGTGTTTTGAACGAACCGCCAAGACGCGAAGGACGCGAAGATAGAGAAATAGAGGATTTTTCCCACTATTTAGGATTGCTATTAACCTAGTAACAAAAATATTTACGAACGTACCCTTAAAAGTTGATTTCCACCTTTTTGAAACTCATAAGGAACTTGCTTAATTTCCACTTTGTATCCCAACTCGTGGAGATTATTGATAATTGGTTCGAGCAAAGGTGATGTTTCTCCAGAAAAATGAACTAAAAGTGGAAAAATGCGAACTTCTTTTGCCACTCGACACATTTCTACAATAGAAGCCAGATGAAAATCTATTGATAGCTGATCTGAATAAGTAAACAATAAATGAGAACACAATACTAAATCAAACTGACTCCTATTAAATGACAGCACGGGTAATTCATCTGTTAGATAGCGCCCTTCCCTAATTCCTACAGGAAAATCCTCTATAAATTTATTCATAGCCGCCATTCTCACTTCTCCTAAATGTTCGGGCGACTGAATATCTTGCCAAACAAAACTGTCATAAGTCACCCGCACGCCATCAATTATTTTTTGGCAAGTATCCCGAATCCGTTGAACAATTTCATCAGCACTAAACTGATAAATTGGATCGCAAGAAACAACCTTGTATCCTTGACGATTCATCTCACAATTGAAACTAGCAGGCCCGCCACCACAATCAAGAATTTTTAACTTAAGATCATCAGGACTCAAATCGAACATCCTAACATACTCTTGCATCGAACGTCCCCAAGGAACAACATTCTCAAGTTTAAAACTCACCTTCTCTGTGTCCTCTGTGTCTCTGTGGTTTGAATTTTTTAAGGAGGCGATCGCCTCTAATACCTTTAAATCCTTTCTAGCCATTTTTCTAAAGCTATATCAACTAATGTCTCTAATGATTTGTATGGCAGAGCTTCAGGGTTTGCAATGTATTCTTCAATCTTTATTTCTTCTTGTGTTACTGGTTGTAAATTAGAAAACTTTCTAAAAATTATATTTATATCTTTTTGATATTGTCTCGAAAAATTTCTATCAGTCCATTCCATTATTTTTCCCTCTGCTAAAATTTCATTCTTTTTTTTATGTCTATTTGCTATTACTCTTTTATGTGAAGTAATTTTTGTGCCAATCCCCTCTGATACATAACCCTCTATCAAAGCCTTACCATTCCAGTCTGTCCAAATTCTAGCTCTACTAATTATTTTACTTGTAAGACCTTTTCGAGGTAGCCATAAAAATATTAAAATAGAACCTTTGCTATCAGAACAAAACTCTGCACAAAGCTTACTCTGTTTACTCTTTCCATTTCCATACTTGATACTTGCAGCCGTAGACATCTCTTCTATACGCTTATCAAAACTAAGAATTTGATTGCGAATCTGCAAAATTACTTTTGTTTGTTCTGGAGTACACCCCCTTAATAGCTTCAGAAGTGCTGGAGGAGGAATAGGTAAACTTACTGTAGTATCTGTCGTCGGCTGAGGAATATTTACGTTTATAACTTTATCAGTGTCTATATCTTTTATCTGTAGATGACATTTGTCACCTGTTTCAATAATTACAAATTGTAAAAACTGAAAAAATAGCTTATGATATTTCCTATCTGTAAAATTATCTTTGTGAAAACTAGGCGCGATCGCTACTAAACGAACAGGTTGTCCGTAATCTATTTCTTCATTAAATGCTTTCTCCTCTAACAAAGCATCATAATAACGAGTTAGCTGCTGAACAATATAGCGATCTTCGCAGTTTTTCAGTTCCAGCACAACCAACCGCTTATTCTCATCTATGGCTACGATATCGCAAATTTGACTGTTAACGCGATATTGACGCTTCAGAGGAATTAATCCCAGTAGCTGCTGTAAATTTGCCCAAACAAAATCTTCTAGATCAATTTCACTTTCAAATTCCCAACTTGATCCTGTTTTCCTCAACCTCACAAAACTTTGCATCTTGCCATAATTTGAGAATTATTTCTACTTTTAGAATTCCCAAAGCAAAACTTAATCTAATACTATTTATTTTGTTTTTTGCACATTAGTAAGGGCGGGTTTTTCAAGATGTCTGTTTTACCATAGATATCTCGATTAAACCCGCCCCTACAGATAAATCCTCTCTGTGTTCTCTGTGTCTCTGTGGTTCAAACACCCAAAGCTGTCTGCTGAGATGTCAAAACCTGATTCAACTTACCACTGCGATAACCTTCCAAATCCAGCGTTACATATACAAAACCATAACTCTGAAACGCTGCAACGATCGCCTGTAAATCCATCGTCAGCACAAACTCTTTAATCTTCTCCGGTGCTAACTCAATTCGTGCTGTATCACCATCAGAACGCACCCGCAGATTCTGCCATCCTAACCGCCGCAAATAAATTTCTGCACGTCCTACCCGTTGCAACTTATTTATGGTAATCTCTTCACCATAGGGAAAACGGGAACTCAGACAAGGTTGCGCGGGTTTATCCCACCAAGGTAAACTCAGTTGTTGAGATAACTGACGAACTTCAGCTTTTGTCACCCCAACTTCTGCTAAAGGCGATCGCACACCTCTTTCTTTCGCTGCTTGAATTCCGGGGCGATAATCTCGCAAATCGTCGGCATTTACCCCATCCACCACATAAGGATAGCCCAACTGCGTTGCTAAGGGTTTGAGCGTATCGTGCAATTCGCTTTTACAAAAATAGCAGCGATTGACTGGGTTTGCCGTGTAATTGGGATTATCCATTTCATGCGTATCAATTATCTTATGAGTAATCCCAATTTCTGCCGCTTGAACTTGCGCATCTTCTAACTCTTCTGGTAACAGCGACGGCGAAACAGCTGTCACAGCAATAGCGCGATCGCCTAAGACATCATAAGCAATCTTAGCAACCAAAGTACTGTCAACACCACCAGAGTAAGCAATTAAAGCCTGCTCCATTTCTGCAAATATAGTCTTCAGCTGCCCTAATTTCTGCTCTAGCATGATTTCCCAATCTACCATCCTACTAACCCTATTGTAAGTGGCGATCTTCGGATGGCAGCCCAAGACTTCAAGAAGCAATCTCTACTTGCATCAGCCTTTGTTTCAAACGTTTTGGTTCTCCCCGATCTACCAAATCGCCTTTTTCTAGCAAAAAAGCGCCGTCACAATAATTCAATTCGTCTAAGCGATGAGTTACCCACAAAGCAGTAATTCCGCGACTTTTGACTAAATTTTGCACTTGCGCCACTAAGTCAAGCTGACTATCTGGATCGAGTAGTGCTGTCGGTTCGTCTAGCAATAAAACTTCACACCGCCGCGCCAGCGCCCCTGCGATCGCAACTCGTTGTTTTTGCCCTCCACTCAAGGCATAAATTGGGCGGCGCTGCAATTCCAATAAGTTTACTGCGGCAAGTGCCTCATCTACTCGCCGCCGTACAGAAGCGGGGGAAAGTTTTTCTTCTACCAACCCAAAGGCTACATCAGCGCCAACCGTTGGCATCACCAGCTGGTGATCGGGATTTTGGAAGACAAAGCCAAGCGGGTGTAAAATTTGAATTTGACCCGACTGAGGTGTCAACAAATCTGCCAACAACCTCAGTAGAGTTGACTTTCCACTGCCGTTGATGCCTAATAGCATCCAAAATTCTCCTTTAGGCACATCGAGAGATAGAGATTTGAAAACCTGCTCTCCGTTATGCCAATTGAAGGATAAATCTCTTACCTGAATGGCAAGTTCAGCCATCTGCACCCCAGTGTTTATTTTTGTAAATCTGCTAGTGAGAAAAAGCCTGGGGTTTTGCCAGCGGCGGCGCTGTCTTTTTGCGACATCTGCACTCCTGAAATTTCACTGGCGCGCAGAGCGACTTTTTTTTCTTCTTGGCGATCGCACGTCAATTCGAGAACTTCAGGACTACCAGAGCGCATCGCTTCTACAATTTGCTTGTAGACAGCCTCAGCATCTGCTGCTTCCTTTCGTTGCACCGACACTGGAAACGGTGTATTTTTAACAGTCAAGTCAATCGTGAACATTGGGCATCAAACATTACTATAGTTCTATCTTAACCTTTTAGGAAGTATGAAGTGTGAAGGATGTACGCGAAGCGTTGCCCCCGCGCGCAGATGTTGTGTGAAGTATGAAGTGTGAAATATAAAACTTTATCTTTATCCTTCATCCTTCATCCTTCAGCCTTCAGCCTTTCTAAGCCCCCCTAGTTTTTACCGCATACCTTTTGCGAGTAAATATTGCTAACAGTAACACTAAGAAAGTGAGTATCCCGGCTAAGTATAAAGCGTAACCATATGTAGCTGGATGAGCGCGATCGATTGTCATACCAGCAATTACAGGCCCAAAAGCATTGGAAATGCTTAAATAAGACGAGTTAAGCCCTAGAGCCATTCCCTGTGCTTCTGGTTTTGTATTCAATGAAATTAAAGTATTAATCAGCGGTTGAACTAGCGAATTAAAAATTGAAAAAATTATGCTGACTGCAATAAAATAACTTAAATTATGCCAAATTGGCATCAAGATAAATGAAGTGCTTCTAATAAAGATAGCAAACAATACTATATTAGTCAATGTGTAATTCCTAGTTAAAAATTTGATTCCTTGAGTTTGCATGAGCAAGCTTAAAGTGCCAAACATGATAAACATCAGCGTTAACTTTTGACTGTTTTGCCCCAAAACATTAAGGAAATATGGCTGAAAAGCATAAGTGAATATAGTGAATGTAGTACCAATCAAAAAATTAATAATTAATAAAATTCCCACTTTGGGGATAAAAGGCGCTTTAATTAAATTACCCAAACCAAAATCAAATATATTGTGTGGTTTTGCAGCTTTATTTTTGAGCGTTTCAGGCAAGAAAAAGACTGTAATTAAAAGAGCTATCATTGCTAGCACACTCGACACTAGGAATGAAGCCCCTAAAGAAATATGCTGTGCTAATAAACTGATAGTCGGGCCTAAGATAAAACCCAAACCCAATGCTGCGCCAAGAACACCAAAGCCTTTAGCTCGATTTTCCGGTGTGGTGACATCCGAAATTACTGCTTGAGCTACTGAATTATTACCTCCAGTGATTCCATCCAAAAACCGGGCTAAAAATAGAATTGTTGCAGTTGTCGCTGTGCCTGCAATAAAATTAGCTACAACAGTCCCAGCTAAACTAATAATCAATAAAGGTTTTCTGCCAAATCGATCTGCAAGTTTACCAATTACAGGAGTAGAGAAAAACTGAGAAATTGAATAAATGGCAAATAAGAAACTAGTCTGAAAATCATTTAAGCCAAATTGCCTGCCATAAAGATAAATAATCGGAATTAGAATAGTCAAACTCAGAGAGTTAACCAATGAAATTAAAGCAATAATCCAAAAAGTTCGATTCATAGTAATATATTACGTCTTTACATTGTGCAATATATTATGTCTTTACATTGTGCGATATAATATTATGTCTCTACATTGGCAAACTAGTAGAGAACAATTATTGTAATTACATATATAAAGAGTTAAGTTTGGCGATCGCGCTTACTAAAGTATCCGGCGGATAGATAAAAATCCTGGTAAGGCGATCGCATCGTAGAAATAAGGTGGGAAGAAGCCGGGCTAAAAAGCCCAATGCTTGGGGAGGAGAAATCAGCAAAGTCTACTGAGTGGCAAATTTTATTTGCCCGAAAGTTTTACTAACCCAACCCCGCCAAAGTAAAGCATCAGCACTGCGCCTGCTAGCAAGCTTTGAGTCAAAGGATCGGTGGAGGGCGTTAAGATGGCTCCCAACACAACTGCGCCTAAAAACACATAACGCCAACCAGCAAGCATTTTAGCTGAAGAGACAATTCCCAACCAGCCGAGCAATGCTTGGATGATCGGAATTTGGAAGGCTAAGCCAGTGCTGAATAATAAAAGCAAGACAAATTCAAAGTAGCGATCGATTGACCAGATTTGCTCTACAACATCTTCTCCGTAGTTAATGAAGAAATTGAGAGCAGCAGGAAGCATAAGTAGGTAGGCAAATACTAACCCCGCCACAAATAGAACAGTAGATCCTAACACCACCGGAGCAATCAAGCGACGTTCGCGGCGAGTCAGTCCTGGTAAGACAAACTGAAGAATTTGGTAAAGTACAAACGGACTAGCTACCAACAAGCCGCTGTAGCCTGCGACTTTGATCGAAACAAAAAAGTATTCTCCAGGTGCTAGCTGAAGGAATTTGACTCCCTGAGCTGGTACTTCTAGCAATTGGACAATCGGTTTGACAGCAATGAAGCAGCCAATCATGCTCAGCACAATCGCAATCAAAGCATAGAAAATCCGTAGCCGCAATTCCTCCAAGTGGTCGAACAAGGACATTTCGACTTCATCAGGTAGCTGATCGAGATATGAATCATTGCGATCGCTCATCCCTGTCACAGCATTAGTTCCCGGTTCCAAGTCAGTGATTGAACCAGATGTGGTGGCAGTATCTACGTCTGTTGGAGTCGTCATGTGTCAGCACAAGTGCAAGGTTTGTTAACTATTTTATCTGTGTCAGGAGATTGCCATAAAAAATAACCATCATATAGCTTGCTTTTCCGTAAGTGGAATGTAGCAAAATATTACTTATTCGTATTGTCTAGAAAGCTTAACATATAGCTCGTGCAGGGTAAAAATTCCTCCAGTGATTTTTGCCCGTAATGCTTGTATTCTCTTAACTCCACGTTTTTAACAGCAGCCTTAAGTTAAAAAAATTAATCTCGGTAGTAGTAGTGTTAAGTAAAAACAATAGTAAAAGGAAAAAGTAAAAAAGCAAACATGATATAGTGCTTTCCAAGCAAATAACTAAATTGGCAAAAACACAATAAATAATGACGTTATTATCTGCAAAGACGCTAAAAACATTTAATTTGCTAAGCATTGGTCAAAGAGGGGTGGGCAAGACAGTTTTTTTAGCTGGT
>QQTW01000967.1_pt1 | contig 19444 bp, 14 predicted proteins | sample 1904831 | NCBI WGS metagenome assembly QQTW01 (sample SAMN09435610, study PRJNA476489) | Subsurface metagenome, whole genome shotgun sequencing project. | reverse complement strand
TTCGACGTGCTGACCAATGAAAAAATAGGCCAATTTTACGCCAGAATGGTGGATAAGTATCATTCCCTTAACCCCCAACATGATGATTGATGAAGCAGTCCTATTATGTATCATTACTATCTAGACAAACTCGAGTAGAGAGGAGAACCGAGATGATGCAAAGACTTCCCTCCCCCCTTCTTTTCTTTCGCTCTTTCGCTCTTTCGCTCTATCCCAGCGTAGAACACCCCCCGGGAGAAATACACCTAATAAACAATAAGTCGAAGATCAAAGCTAAGATCAATATATCAAAGAAAAGCTACTCTTCTACGAGCGTCCGAGTACCGAGTGCAGCGGTCCCCTTTGACTCCACCAAACACAATTCTTGAATATTACTACGGTAGAGAGCATAAATACTATTCGTAGCAAGGTACTAGGAGCGGCTATCTAGTAGTAGATACACTGCCACCCTCGCCTAGTTCTTGAAGCTTATCTTCGTTTTTACTACTACTACTCCAATGAACTGCAGCGAGACTACTAACTTACTTTGGGATTAAACGATTTGTACAGCGGCTGCTTCTGGGTGGCAAAATACTAGCGTCGTATTACTACGAATATATGCCTGGTATCGTAGTAGTATCTTTCAAGCCGAGCATGCCCCCTCCCCCTTTTTGCTGTTGCTTCTCCTTCGGACATTCCCCTCCTCATCAAAACTTGCCATTGAGAGCTTTGCATTGCAGCTCCCCTGCTTCCTCCTCCTCCTACAGGTCCGAATGAAAGAATAACATGGACAGAGAGATAGACGAGAGAGAGAGAGAGAGAGAGAGCAACTTGAGTTACTTCCAAGTCTAGGTACCCGTGCCGTGGTCGTGATTGTGATTGTGGCCGTATGCACGAACGTGGATTGTATGGTATAGCATAGTGTAGCGTAGGATGTGAGTGCGAGTATAAGTGTAGTGAGAATAATTCACTGATCCATAAAACACAAGATACAAGACACAAGATCAATAATGCGGTATTAGATTAGTGAACCCACGATACTGGTGCTAATATTGATATTAATACAGTAATGATACAGAGCGCTGAAGCGAGCCAGCGAGCCAGTGATCTCACTCTTCTCTGCTCTCCTCTCATCTGGCAGGGTCTACTTGACTCACCCTTCTCATTTTCCCATTTCCCATTTCCCACTCTCCGTGCAAGCTCAACTGATCTCTTACACAAGTAACATAGTCATATTCACCTGTCGGTGACTCGCTTCGCTTCGCTGAGCTGAGCTGAGCTGAGCTGAGCAGTGACCAACATGTTAGTTAGTTAAGGACTGAACTTTCAAGTAAGGGAGAGCTTAAGCGGAAAAGAAAAGAAGCGAAGAAAGAAAGAAAGAATGGCATTAGAGTAGTAGCTAGTACTTCTTGCTAGAGGTGCTCGCTTCTGTGATGGTTACAGAAAAGCGTTGGGACTTTCTCAATGTGTTGAGTCTGATGAAGCGCGTTGCTCCTAAAGCCTGTGCCAGTACCACTGCGGTACGACTGTCACGGCCACAGCTCCATCCAAACAGATGGATTGCTGACGCAGGAACAAAGGAAGAAGGAAGGGGAGGCATTCTCAACCCCTCCCACCGGCAATCACACCATCACGCTGCATTAACCTTGTCCTCATGATCACCCTCCCCTCTGTACGCTGCCACAGTCGGTCGCAGAGCAATGCCATCCTCATTGACCAACGCCGCGTCATGCGTATACGTCGAATGCGGAATCCATCTCTTCGAAGTCCTAGGCGTCGTCTCCTCCATCATGCGATCCACCTCCTCCAGACTCAACCCGCTCGTCTCTGGGACACAGAAATACGCAAACAGGAGGCACAAGACGCAGGTGCTGCCCCACACGAAGAAGACTTTGGATCCCAGGTTCCCCTGATCCGCATCGACCATGTAAGGCGTCACGACCCCGATGATGCAATTCCAGAACCAGTTACTCGCTGTTGCGAGCGCCACCCCCTTTGCGCGGATCGGGAGCGGGAACAGCTCGCCGATCAAGACCCAGGCTGTAGGGCCCCAGGTTGAAGCGAAGGCGAAGATGTACACGCTGACGAAGGCAATGAGAACTTTGCTTGCGGCATCGGAGTTTGGGGCGGCGGTACCCACAATGGCAATGATGAATTCGCAGATCAACATCAGCAGTGCGCCGTAGATGAGGAGGGTGCGACGGCCGAATCGTTCGATGGTGTAGAAAGAGAGAGGTGTAGAGCATACATTGACGAGGTTGGTAATGATGGTGATGAGGAAGGCATTACGGATGCCAGATTGTTGGAAGAAGGTTGTACCGTAGTAGACTATGACTCACAAGATTAATAGATGATTCACATTTGGTCATCGATATGGGCTTACAGATGAAGTTCACTCCCGTCCACTGCTGAAACATCTGCAACGAGGTACCGATCAAAACACGACGAAGATTGCTTGATGATCGCAGGCCACCTCCGAAGCAATCGAGCCAACTGGTTGAGCTGTTTCGCATCTCGTAATCGTAGTTGGCCTGAACCTCCGCAAGCTCGGCTTCAAGGTACGGTGAGTCAAGTGGTTGGCCACGCACTCTGGATAGAGCCTTCAGAGCCGCTTCAGGTTTGCCTATCTTGATGAAGTAGCGTGGGGATTCAGGAAGCAGGAACAAGCCCAAGGCTAGTATCGCAGCCCAGATGAGTTGGAGAGCGATAGGAATGCGGTATGAGTTGGGGTTGTCCAGTTGTTTGGTACCATCATCGACGCAAGCAGCTATCAGCAGCCCCAAGGTGATGCAAAACTGGTACATAGATACGAGGAGACCTCTGACTCGCTTCGGCGCAATTTCTGAGACGTAGACAATAACGACAGCCGAAACTCCCCCAACACCGAGTCCTGCAACTAAACGGCCTCCAACAAGAGTATTCGCGGAGGTGGCGGCAACCTGAATAGCTACTCCGATGGCAAAGATGAGGCAGGAGATCATGATTGTGATGCGACGACCTACCCACTCTGCTGCTTGACCACCGATGAGCGCGCCGAAGAACGTGCCAGCAGAGAGGATAGACACAATCAGCGATCTCTGCGAGGAGGTTAGGGCATAGCCGCTTGGGTTGTCATCGCTGATAGGGACAGCATGACCCATGGTTCGCTTGACATAGGCCTGAGATATCCGTCAGCAGCTTTTTCTCATTTCACCATGCAGGTCATCCTTACCATGCCGAGCACGCCATTAATGTAGCCAGAGTCGTAACCAAAGAGTATACCCCCAAAGCTAGCAAAGGCGCAAATGAGGTACGAACGCATAGAAACAGGAGCTTCGGTATGGGCGGTACGGGCGACATCTGTAGTGCGAACAGCTTGATCTTGAGAGTGAGCCATGTTGCGGACTAAGCTAGATCTGCGCAGCCAGATGTAGTAGGAAGGATGCGAATGGCCGAATATGTTAGGGCGCAGCGGCTGATTAACAGAAAGGGAACGTCTTTGTCGGTGGGTGTAGAAGAGGTAGTAAAGGACGTGTATTGCGGGACATGTCACAGGCACCCAGCAAAAGGTTGATTGTGCTATTAGGCGGCTAGGAGCGGTACAGGATATATACAGGTAAACACACGAAGAAAGGTATAAAGAAACACAAGGCAAAAACATGTAGTCGTGTGGTCTTGCTTAGGTGAACGAGAACAAGAAAATCGGAAGGCACGTAGGATCAGAGTCAGTGAATGGCATCAAGGATGCTATAACCATCCAGCTGGGGGCACTTGCAGCAATTGACATTGGCTCGATATGGTCCAGTACAGGTAGTCTTGCTCTATGTTGCCTGTCTGTCATCAGTAGCACTATGAGCACAGTTGAAGTAGAGGACGACTGAATGGGAGAACATGCAGGGGGCGGCCTTGCACATCTCTACCTGAGAACCCATCAAGCCAATTGACAGCGTGTCTTATCAAATGTCAAGGCAGCACGACCTCAGATATTCCCACTAACACTTGCAGCCAGCCTGATGGAAGGGGTTCAGTAAATATGAGTATGGAGTTGCAGACCAAGTCGGCCAGTAATTTAGTAGACAGAGAGTGCTTATGAAGATGTGGCTGTGAAAGGCGAAAAATATGTTGCTGAACCTTCCACAAAGGAGAATTCGCTGCCACCATACCCAGTTTAGAAGGTGAAGAAGGTAGCAGAGCGTGATGTCAGTGTCAACAGGGTAGAACTCAAGATTGGATTGAGTTTCCGGTCGGCTTCCCGGTCGGTAGAGGTGCACTCTAAAACTGACAGCCTCGCCAGGTCGCCCATAGATTGGCTTTGTTGTGGGATGGGAAGCTTTGTATGATGGTAGTGTTCAATAGTGGTGGAATGGCTTGGACCAAGTCCTGCACCAGATCTCTGTCAGTCCCTGTGAATCACCCGTAAGATACCCTACCAGCCCATATGCTGACCTTGGTATTTCAACGTCAAGCTCTACCTGGCCAAGGAATGTGGCAATAGACAAGGCCGGACAAGCAATGAAGGATCCAACACTGCACTCACACCATGCAGTCCATAACAAAACTCGATCTAGCATGTGGATGCCGCACAGTACCCTGACTCAGGTAACAGGAACCACAGAAGTCGAAATCACTGCAGATTCTGCACTTAAATCGCATCAGTGCCATAAAGTTTTCGCGGTCCACTTTCCAGGACTGATGTATCATCAGCGTCATATCTTCTTCACTTGTGATTCAAAAATCGTACCTTTTGCTCGCACCCATCACACACCCACTGCGTCACAGGCAGGGACTGTGGAGCGCTTTCTGGACTTTCTGTAACGGGTAGTAGATCACTGTTGGTATCATTGTCTTGGTCTTCTGCTTCGGAATCAGTATGGGACACGGGGTATGATTTGTCCACCATGTCATCGATAAACGAATTATTATTGTCATCAAACCACTGCGCTTCATCAGATATGAACCACTATTGAGCAATTAGTCTGTGAGCGTCAAAGACGTACGTTTGAGAGCAGATTATCCACTTCTTCGGTGGCTTCCTGGGCAGAAGGCAGCTCAAAGGCTGAATTGCTCCCAACCCCTTCTCTGCCCCTTTGGTAACTCGCAGATTCTTTTCTTTCATCACGTCGTTCTTCTTTACCACGCAATTGCAGGGGCAGCTGCAATAACGCCAAAGAAAAGTATGGACTGCGGCGCATGTTGGCGAGCATGCTCCTTTCGGTCTCACGTCCTTGTCCGGCATGAGAAACCTTGGTATGAGAGCTCTCACGACCAGATGCTTTTTGTTTGGCGAAGGACTCGTTGTCGTAACTGCGGGAAGGTACCTGTGGCGCCGGCCTGAGCGTCAAGGTGGCTTCATAAGCGACAGTGGGGCTGCCACCACTATGCTGCGCCATGCTGATCTGAATAGGTACGTGTGTCATGACACCATGAAAACTACCAATGGGTGCTGCAGAAGCCTCCACTTCTTGTCCTTTTAATCCTTTTTGTGCTTCTTGTGCTTCTTGTGGTAAGCTGTACATGTAGCAAGTAGTCATGAACATAAACATGTGCTGTACTCCTTTCAACGCAGTTTGCTGCTTTTCGATCCTCTTCTTGTTTCCGAAGGCATACCTCAGACTCTCAGTATTGACAGACCTTGCGGATCCGTTGGGGATCATCCTCTGGATCTCTTTCAAGATGGTTTCACACTGCGTGATGGATCAGCTCCTCCCACTCTCAAGATTACTCTCTGGTGCAGATCTCTCTAGAATGTAGGACTTACCTGACACACAAGATTCGTAGCATGTTCTTGAAACGTTTTGGGAAATTTCCGCCCAGGGCCATCAATGCTCTTTGCAAAGACATCAACAAGCCCAGCAACTAAAGTTATCTGATCCGCAATTTCCAGGATATCCTTCGGAGCAGAGTGGTAAGCCTGGTATGTATCCTTCAAAGTAGCAGCAATTTTAGTTGCCAGATGCGCCAGGGCCGCGGCACCCACTGTGATGGAAAAGGGATCCATGGCTACTCGAGATGGAAGGCAAGATACGTAAGGTAGATTTAAATTGATTGAGAGTGTGTCAGAGCAGATGGGTCATCAGCGATGGGAACATGACAGATTTCGGCGTCGTGCCTCTGCATCCAAAGATCTGGGGCAGCTCCAGAGGCTGGCTGCTGCAGTGCCTCAATAAGTCTTGCATATAACAGCAACACAGCAACGGTAACCGATACAGAGTCCTCCAAAATCATTCAAAGCTTGCATTCATATTTTTGGTAATAAGATTGAGATCTCAGACGAGAATGATAGCGTGATGGAGGTGAGCCTTGGGGGGGGTTGAAATAGAGCACGGACCAAAGGACCTCAGGGAATCCTGTAACTATTTATATTTTTCACACCTCCAGACCAGGCTGCGGATGCACATCTTGATGTCGAGTCTGTGGAGTACTCACTTCATCATTCAAATAAGGCGCCCAAAAGAGAGTCGCCTGCATTCGAGTAAAAATAGATGATATGCAGGTTCTATTGCTTTTGAACAAGAGGAGACGGCGGAACGTTCGATTCTGCTCCAGAAGTCTGACTTACCCGCTCGGACAAGCACCGGTGCAATCACACAGCCATAGGTGACAGGTAACTGTTGACACTTAACAGGTTGGCGACCGACGGTCCAGTTCCTGCTCCCTCAGAGCGGAGTCTCAAAGTGGCGGCCTGTGTCCAAAGCCGAAGATTCAATATGAAGTGCTTCGTACTACTCGAGTACGTACATTCATAGTCTTCCAACACCCTCGCAGCTGCAGTCCACAACCTGTAGGGCGGTCATCTTACCATACGTGTCATAACCGGATGCCTACTACCTGTACAAGTTTACTGCCCCCGAACATACGAATTCTAAGCGAGTGGCCGCCCGTATTCAGTCCTACTTACTAAGGGGAACAGGAGTTCGACCCACCAAGATAAATCCAGGACGACGATGTGGACTCGTCAAGAACTACTCACACCTTCATAGCTAGAAACATCACCCCCACAGCCTTGGTTTGGTATGAGATCTCGGAGACGTCGAGCTCGAAACTTCATCTCCGACAGCCCAGGAGCTTATCTAGATAGTATGTTTGGCGCCTTGAGTTCGGAGCGCAAGGGGCTGGCTACTCAAACACTCTAACGAGACTCCTCCTATGGCTTCGATGGAATAGTCTCATCGAAAGCGCACTATGGACTCCAAGCAAACATGACTAAAGGATGCCTACTAGTTGTGCGTCAGTTAAAAGGAATACTACCAGTTAGGTTCGAAACCTAAAAGCGCTGTCCTTTTGGCGGAATGGTAGTCTTCCTTGTTTTCTCTAGTGGTGTCAGCTTTCCTTCAGCATTGTCTTGTCCCCGCTGTCCTTTGTGTTCCCAAGATTATACTTTCGGGACGCTGACAATTAGCGAAATGCCATAGTTAGTCCTCAATGCGCCTTTGTTATTCCAATTCCACAATAGGCCAGCCATAGTGTTACCTCCATCTCTCTGATATGGCATCTCCTGTTGCTTGACCTGTCTGCTATGCCCTGGGGGCCGGTTCTAGACTTTGCAATGAACCGTTGACTTGTTTGGGAGCATATTGTGGCGAACCTATTAGTCCGATATCAGGGTCATTGTAAGCTTTTCCTACATCTCAACACGTTCTCTTTGATAGATTTTTTTATCCATAGCTATCGTTGCTTCTTCTTGGATGGTTGTGTTGGTCGCTAGACGCTCATTAGCTTCATTACATTCTGTGTCGTTTTACAGCCGGCCTCTGCGGAATGAAAGCGACTAAGATAGGACCAGTACAGTCACGATACAAAAGTAAATCGTGTAGTCGCTTACTACGATGTCAACGAAGTGTCTCGTGCCACTCGCTCATTATCTAGAAAAAGTTCTCTGCACTTCTCTATCGCCGTTTCCATTTACAAATATTTAAACATATTCTACATATTCATCCGCATCTCGTCCAGGCTGTGCAAGATTACCCATACCGCAGTCCCCCCGCTCTTCCTAGGTGGCCTAGATACAGAGGCATGATTCAATCACTCGCCCCATCATCCTCATCCTCATCCTCAGCATAATTCAACACCGCTTTCTTCGCGTCCCTCCCGCTCTGCCTCCTGCTCAGCGGAGCAGGCACAGCTTTAGTCTTCTTATTCTGCACTGCGGCTGGTGGCGGGGCTGAGGCATCGCTAAGATCCGGCATGTCGACATCGATCGCGTCCTCTGCGGCATCGCTCGTCGACGGCGTCGGGACGGAATTGACTGCCTTCTTGGATTTCTTTATTGAAGGAGCTTTTTTGGGTATTGGAGAAGCTAACGAAGCGGCTTTTGCTGGGGTTGCTTTCGCTTTTTTGGATGGTGGTTTCGCGGCAGCTTCTTCTTTCATGGTCATTCGGTCAGTGGATCCCCCCTCAGTGGTGCGCTTGGCGGCGGCTTTCTTGTTCTTTGCTGGCGTTGCGTCCTTGTCGGTCTTCTTCTTGATCTCCCTCTTCTTTGGCCGCAGCCACTCTTCCATACCTACAGGCCAGTAGACTCGGCCCAGGGGTCCACCCATGCCCACTTCTTCATCTGGAATGATTGCCGGAGGCTGGGGTTCAGGCTCTTCTTCCGCCGGCATGCCTTCATCCTCCTGCGTCTTCTTGCTCTTCCTTGGTGTCTTCTTCTTCGCTGGGGGCTTCCACGGCCGATTCTCATCATCCCGGGTGTATGGTATAATGTTATTGAGTGTGTCAAATCCCGGTAGCTTGAACGTGCGCATCAACTCGAACACCGCTTGCTCTTTGTCTTTCGCTTCGATCATGAGGTCCATATCTGGTGCACAAGGGGGAAGCGTTGCCACCCGTGGGTTGTGCTTTCGTCTTTGGCTGCCAGTGATGGCTCCTGGCGTAGGTTCGCTGTAGTGCATTTTCTGCGTTATTCCTTTTCGTGTCCAAGTGGCTTTTATGCGCGGGTAGAGATCCATGATATCAAGGGTGCCCTCGCGGATCTTGCCTTCTTCGAAGACGATGTTATGATGGTGGAAGTCGAGAACGAGGGGTATATTGAGTTCTTCACAGATAGGGAGAAGGTCGTGTACAGAGTAGCACACGTCGTCATTTTCGAGCACGAGTCGATTCTTAATATTCTGATTTAACGTCGCGTAGTTCTTGCGGAAGCGATCGAGAGTCGCAGCTTTGTCGCCGAAAATACCTCCCATGTGGAGAATCATGACAGCGTCTCTGTTGAGCTGACCGGGCAAATCTAGGAGAGACAAAAGCTCGGCATGGTATTCAAGATCACGGACTGCGGCATCAATTACTTCTTTTCGTGGTGAGCCGAGTTGTGTGAACTGTCCGGGGTGGGTAGTCAATCTGTGACCAAGCTTGGCTGCAACACGACCAGCCTCTGCTAGAGCTTCAGATGCAAAAGGAGCTAATTTGTAGCCGTAGATGTCGTGCGAGGCGAATGGGAACATCTCTGAAGACAATCGAAGAAATTTGATCCCATATCTATCATTCCAGCGAAGCATTTTGGGAATATCTCGAGCGTTTGCCAAGCCCAACCCTTCAACGAAAGCTTGACCTCGTTTGAGGTTCGCGGGCTGCTCCTGATCAGGCCGATTCTTGGTTGCGTGCGCTGGTTGACTAGGGTCTTTTAAAGGATGTCGATTCTCTAGGATTGAGGCAATACGACATGTTCGTGAGGAGAAGACAGGTGGATTGGCATTTCGCAGGTATGTGTTCAAGCAGGCATAACCTAGTCGGCCCTTCCAGGGCAGTGGTAAATAAGAGGAATTGACGGGCGGAGGACGCGAAAGAGCAGCGGAGATTTCTTCTGGGTCGGCGTCTAGGTCGTCTGCCTCTGCTTCATCATCCAAAAAGCCGGATGCAATCTTAGCTGTAGTTGTTTTGGTATCAGGGAGGCTGACAGGGGTTTCCAAGGCATCAGAAAGCTCGGAAAGAGAGGACTCCGAGGATTCTTCGCGCTTTACAGCCTTCGGCGTGGCAGGAGTTGTCTTCCCTTCCTTCGTTGTTCTTTTGCTTGCGAATTTATCCTCTCTCAACTTTTCACTATCGCTATGTGCATCCGGCGAAGCTCGAAGGGCTTCTTGACCGTCGACGACTTTACTATTAGTGTCTGGGTTCGCGTCGATCTTGGCTGGCTTTGCCTGAGTTTGTCGCCCGCTTGCTTTTCGTACAGCTTCCACAGGTTTTGTTTTTAGTGGCATGCTTGTCGTAGTCGACAGCGGAAGAGTTGCGACATCGGTTGCAGACGATCGTTTTCTTTTCGCCATCGATCCAAACAGTGGTGGTCGTCTTGAAGGGGCCAACGTAGAGCGGGAATAGATCAGTCTCCACCCTATTGCATCGTAGGAAGGACCAGCTCGGTAGACAAGAAGCAGAGACCGTGATCTAACACCAGAAGCAATTCTTGCTGAAGGTAACATTCAATGAGGACTCGTGTTGCTCGTGGCAAAGAATCATCCAAACTGCGGCATTGTGAGCGCAGTTTCGTTGTCCTATGCTGCGCTAGGTCGAGAGACGTCATTATGCACCAGAATCGGCGCTAAGCTGTCCCGAGATCTCAGAAGAGTTTTGACATCAAACAATCCCTCTCGAGCCTCGCCCATCATCACCTACGCTCAGCATATTAGCTTCTCGAGGCATAATGGACAGGCGTCAACTTCACTCCATTGTCAGCTCCGACAGCTTCTCCTATTCATTCGCGAAAAGGGCGGTGATACGTGGTCCTCGCTACCGTATCAAGTAAGCATCACCGAGCTCCGGGACTGCAGGGTATGGGTTTGTTTCATCTTCAGAGCTCTTGTGCTACCAGATTGATCCATGCATTGACGCGTTCTACGCGAGTCTTGTTGGCCTTTGTCGGGCCTGCTGAGATGCATTCCACGCTGAAGTATAGAGGTGAGAATGTGGAATTCGTCTCTTCTCCTCACGCAGCCCTTGCGTTTCGGTTGTGGGCCAGACTGTTCAGGAATGCCGCCGACGGCATCCCAATCTTCTCGCTGATTCGATGATTCAATGATTCGATGATTGGTTAATTCGCTGATTCGTGGGAGGAGAAACATGTTAGGAGAAACCATTACTCCAGCAATACTTGGTGTGCAGCCCCTGGGGCCCAGGCGGGACTCGTGCCCGTACCTGACTAGACTGGCCCTTGCATGCTTGTATACCCTGGAACGGCCTAGCGGCAGCACTAACATACCATGCCTGCACGTTCCAATAGATTCAGATTATCGAAGCCTCCTCGCGCTTACAAGTATTGATCTGGTGTTTCATTGTCATTCTCATTCTCACATTCAACCCATGGTCAAGCAGTTCTTTGTCTTCATTCGTCCCCCTATCCTTTTGCTTTCACAATGAACCCCATAATGTCGCGTCGTACGTTCATTGCCCACGCCTACAAAGGGATTCACTCTTCCCCATTGTCCTTGCACTGGGGGTTCAAAGTACAAATACGCCCTTCTCCAGCATCTACCCAGCTGCACATTCCCAACCTCAATTCCAACCCCATCCACACCTGCAGCCCAAAGCCTTCAATACCTGCACTAACCACAAGACCCAAGTCCAACATAACTTGAAGACCAACAAACCCACACAGCCAACTCAAGAATGCAGCTGTTAAGCACCCTCGCCCTGGCGGCCATCCTGCCCCTTCTCGCATCAGCTCACATGCAGATGAGTGAGCCATTCCCCATCAACAGCCCACAAGACCCTGCTGTGCCTGCCAACCTGAAAGACAACGATTACACCTCGCCTCTGAAGGCTGATGGTTCAAACTTCCCCTGCAAGGGTTACCACAAGCAAGAAACTTCTCACGTTTCCAAGGCGACATATAAGGCTGGCGGGCAAGGCCAAATGTCCATCATAGGTGGTGCAGCTCACAATGGAGGTTCTTGCCAAATCTCTCTCTCGTACGACAACGGGGAGACGTGGAAAGTCATCAAATCCATGATCGGTGGATGTCCTATCACAACCTCCTACGATTTCACAATCCCTCAAGACGCCCCTTCTTCGACCGATGTCCTGCTTGGATGGACATGGTTCAATAAGGTCGGCAACCGAGAGATGTACATGAATTGTGCTCGTGTCACAGTCGAGGGTTCCACTCCTGGTCGCCACCGCCGAGCTCAAGTCACAACACGTGACAACGCCTTCGCCTCCCTGCCAGACATGTACACCTGCAATCTCGGCAAGGGCTGCACTACTAAGGAGGGTGAGGACGTCGCCTTTCCCGAGCCTGGCTCAGACGTCGCAAATGGCGGCGGCGGCTCCTCAAGCTCTGGCGGTCGTCAAGGCTCTGGCGGCGCATCAGGTGCCGGCAGTGGAGCCGCTCCCAACGGCTCCGGTGGCTCCGGCGCCCCAGCTCCAGCTGCATCTTCATCAGCCGCCTCCTCACCAGCTGCACCAGCGGCGAGCCCAGCCTCCTCGGCACCTGCCGCTAACTCAGCGAGCTCGCCCTCTCCACCCTTTCCTACAGCCGAGAACTCAACAGGCTCAGCGCCAGGTCCATCTGGTAGCAACGCTGTGATTCCTGTTACCTCTCCCGCTCCTGCCGCCCCAGCACCCTCAGCTACCGCAGTTTCATTTTCAGCCCCAGTTCCAGCCTCCCCCGCAGCACCAGCTACACCAGCAGGCGGATCCTGTACCCCTGGTTCAATCGTTTGCACTTCATCAACAACCTGGTCGATGTGCGTGGGCACTTCACTCATGCCGATGGGTTCAGTTGCTGCTGGGACAACGTGTGTCGATGGGAAGATTGCATAAATTCAGACCGTACGTTTATGACTCGGGTCTTCTGCTTTGACGGTGTTAGGATGGCTTCCATCTCTGCTGGTTCAGTGATTGGTGGCCTGTGACAACCGCTCCGCGCCGGCGCGAAGACGATGCCCATTCGAGCACACAAGGCATTCTTTGGCGGGCCAAAGCAATTAGATACAATGTAATAGAAGAACGTTCTTTTCAAAGACATGCCTCTCTGGTGGGCTTTTACTGGCAAGGAAAAGATTGGATTGGGGAGCTCTCTGTGCATGAACTCCACGGGCGGTCTTGATTTCGCGATTTGTTTACCTCAATTGATACCCGAATGAATAATGGCAAAAGCCAAACTACTCGAGCTTGCAAGATAGCTCAACAAAAGATTCATACCAAATGTACAAAGATCCAGACGGTCCTTCTCCATTTCTATTCATTTGCGGCATTTCCACGATGTTGGCCTTGATGATGTGCAGGTTTTTGTAGGAGCCCTGGGCTTATACGTTCCGCTGACAGAGTAACCCTCGTAGGAACGACTCTAAACGTATGGTATTGTGAGATGGCAGAGAAGAGGAGGTGCTCTGCAGTGGTGATTCAGGTTCACAATTGTCCTTGTAAGCGCCGCTTTCAACCCCCTGTGATCACCGACGCAGGGATGCGGGGAGTTTGGTTTTCTTGGCGTTAGCTTTGTTTACTTTTTTTCCTGTCAGACCCGGACAGAACAGCATGCACAGAGGTCTCAAGTCAACCACATACTCATATCCACGCGTTCTTCGACATCCTTTATATGCATCTCTAGGCTTCGGACTCGCTCATTCCACGTTATGTGATAATTGAACTAATACTGCATGTATTTATGGACAGACAGTGCGCCGCTCTCGATCCTCACCCCACCTCACCTTTGTCGCAGGTACCGCTGCAATGGAACCCTGGCTGGACTCATTGTCGGATGAATGGGCCTCCAACAAGAACTCATCCTCACCTGGAAACTTGAGTGGCACGCCTCAATCAAGAGCATCCAGCCGAGCGAGTAATGGTTCTCAAAGTCGCATTCCTCATCTGGCACAGAACTATTCGCAGAGCTCAGGAAATGGAAGCTTTCTACGGCCGAGGTCATCAAAAGGACTCGCACGCGCTCAAACCACGCCCATTCTTGCAGAACAGACCTCCTCAAAATTGAACGTTGTCGCTCAAAAAGCGGACGCTAATGGACGATCAACCATTCCGAGACGGGCTTCCAATGCTTTCTCTGGATCTGTCAATTCCGTACAGCATAATACAATTCAGCATAAGTCTGCTGTCGGGGACGAGAATACACCAGAATGGAAGAGACGCCTGGCACGAGGAGAAGACGTGGCTGGGGATGGATGTGACTTATTTGGTCCTACGCGGTTGGAGGGAATATTTAAAAAGCCACCGCCATCTTCCCGTAACGGGCCAGTAAATATGCCTTTGCACTTTGATGAGCCTCCGAAGCCGTGGTCGATGCCTGAGCAGTACCAGAGCATGCGGGCCTCAAGATCTAGGATTCCAGAAATGGAAGTTCTAGCTGAAGAAGACGAGGACGAGACTCTGGACGATGGCGCAGCCGTTGGTAGCAATTCAGCCCGACGGAGAGCGCTTAGGGGGGTCGTGAAAGATCGTGTACTCTCATTGGAGCACAATAGCGCAGAGAATAACCTATTAGAGGCCGGTAGAGGGAGTCTACGCAAAGATCCTCGAACGCGCACATCTAGTGGCCAAGAGGAAATCCAAAACGAGGAGATCAGTCCCATCACAACTTCTAGGCAGAACACAATCCGAGAACAAGCTCTGAGACGATTGACCGAGGTACCCATAAGCTCATTACAATCTAGGCTCCAAGACATCGAAGAGCGCCCCTCGTCCCGCTCAAGTGATGATGGAGTTCTCTACGGACATGGAGGTAGGAAAAGCGAGGACTTCGGAGAAATCACAAGCCTTTCATTGCCCGAAGACCTTTCGACGGGTACCCAAGATTTTGTTACCAGAGGTGGCTTCGTTAACACTCGAAGGGGTGGTGGTTCGAACGAAGGATCGTTCCAGAGGAAGATACTAAGTTCCTCCATCCCACCTTCTCTAGAGCATTCGGTCATCGACTTCCAGAACACGCCCTTTCGAAGTTCTCCACCGCCATATATCACAACTACCCGTCCTTCCCAGGAGTCTGCCGAACCAACAGAACCAACGCCAATGACTCCACGACGAACGCGAGATAGTGACAGCACCGACAGACCTAGGTCGTCCGGAAGTCCACTGAAATTGTTCGGAAATTATGACACTTTCACAAACGACAAGCTGTTACGCCGTATGAGTCAGTTCGAATGCGATGATGTGGAGATTCCAAATGAAGATGAGGAGCCTTCTCACATAGACAAAGATACGGAGGGAATGCGAGTAAGCCACTTTGGAGAGGGCGATCTGGACGGTTTCACTTTCAATGAACGTGTTGAGAGGGAACCCGCTACGGCCCCTGCTCGCCCGCCCGGCGAAGCTCAGATTTTTGAATCCTCCGTATTGGATGCAAAGCCTGCACAGCAATTTGATTTGCTAGAGGGCCCCGAGCCTCATGCTAAAGATAGACCTCCACAAGAAACGCCAGCCACCGAAGATCATACTGGTGAGAGCAAACGGATACTATCGTCGTCAATCAAAGACCGCACTCCAAAACGCAGGCGCACACTGCTTCGAAATGAAATAGAGCTTACACGGGCAGCTGCGGTGGCTGAAGCTACAAAATCCATCACCGAAGCAACCCAGCTTGCTGGTAAGAAGCGTAAAGATGCCCGTTACGATGTTGCAGAATCTGCTGCGGATGCTGCAACGCTTGCTGCTCGTCAGATGTTGCGGCCAAAAACAGCTCGATCACGCACTTCAGCTGTTGGCATCGACAGTGCGGTGGAAGATCAGCGTTACGATACTGCCAATCCTCAACACAGGATCACCGCGGAGCTTGCGGGTGAGTTGGCTTCTTTTGGAATGGGAATTACTCAGATGACAAACGACTCTCGAAAGCCCTCTGTAACAACACAAGATTTCTTGAACGAGGCTACGAAGATTATGCAGATCATTCGGCAGAGAGGAAAGCCCACAAGTGGACTGAGCAGCGTAGAGGAGCCATATGACGAAGCAGAAATAGACCCGGACTCTATTCTGGATCTTGAGGTTGAAGGCGAAGACACGACACTTGACAACTTTTCAAGACCACCAAGTCGCAATGGCAGCATGAAGATGCGCAAAGAGAGGATAGGCGTAGAAGATCCCAGCATTGTTCACCATCTTCAGAAGTATCAAGACGGTGACGACCTTGACCTTCTAATCACTTCAAAGCTAGGATCCTTGCACCTTCTTGCTGAGCCAAATGCAAAAGAGGCCGCAAGTGTGCCTCTGCCTGATGATTCTGATGAATGTAACGACCAAGAAAACCTGAGCAGTCCTGCGAATATTAGGATCCGAGAAAGCGAAGAACACAAGCGCAAAAGAAAATATTCTGTGTCGACACTGGAAGATCCTCCATCAATTCCCACTCATGCTTCCTCCGCGGCATCTATAAGGACAACCATTCCGACAGCTTCTTCGGCAAGCTCTGGAAACAAGGGTCGCATTCCACCAGGTATAATCGTGGTTCCTGAGCAGGTGGGAGTTATGACCTTCGATCATTCTACAAAGTCCTGGGTTCGGGGCAATGGGCCGAAAGCTGCAAGTCCTTCAAGTAGGAAAACGAACAGTGAGGAGGACCCCTTCGGAGAAATTCCGGATCTGAGCATCGACGAGCAGCGAGAAGCTGCAAGGAATGCCATGCTTCCGTGGCAAGTCGATTTAGCGCAGAGAAGCTTGCCTTGTCTTCCACCAGCACCGGTAGTTTCGTCGCGACCTCAGACAAGGGAAGGGGCTCAACTCCTGACGTCCGAAAGTGTATCCGCGGCCACGAAGCTCACACCATTGAATCATAGCATACCTGTGACGGACACACGCGCGACCTCTTGGGCCACGGAGGATGTGGAACCAATCTCGAAGCACCAAAGAAGCCCACTTCAAGCAAAAGACGCCTCATTGGACCACGACGAGGAAGTCGAGCATGAAATTCGAATTCATGATGGTCGTGCTTCTGCAGCACCACCTTCTCCTCATCGGTCGTCGAAAAAGGCTCGTGCAGTGACGATTGCGTTCTCATCACCACTTGTGTCTGCTATTGCTTACCAAAGTGATCAAACACTGTCAGACATGGATCAGTCAACAGCAGGCAATGGGATAGAGAAAGGCGTTTCCTCAGCTGAGAAGCCAGAACACGTTCCTAAGGGAATGAATCAGTCCGCGAGAATCCAGCTAGCACAGCCGTTCGATAGCAGAACATTCGTTGGCCGACCTGTTTCAAGAATAGACGAGCAAGAAGAAGACAATGCAGCTCACGATCTCAGCGTTGTGCATATCACCCACCCCAATGCTATGACCCCAGCTTCAAAGTTCCAAAAGACAGGCCGCGTGTCAAATAGCAAAGCTACAAGTATGATTTGTCTCACGCCGCTTTCAGATTTCTCTCTTCATCAGGTGGACCGTCAGCGTCAACTTGAGACAAGCTACATTGCACCGCGTAGTCATCCTACTTCACTACAGCAGGCGCATGGCCCACTAGCTCTTGCTGTAGACGACTTGATGAAGGCGTTGACAGATGCGGAACCGTATGAGCTGTATTGGGAGCACCTCCGTCGGCTGGATTTGACAGGAAAAGGGCTGACGACCCTCCACAGCCTCGATGAATATTGTTCTGCCGCAGAAGAGCTTCGCGTTTCGGGAAACGAACTCCAGCAACTGAGTGGCATACCTGGCACTGTGCGCAGCTTACTTGCGCAGAGCAACTGTCTTTCGAGTCTTACCTCTTGGGGACATTTGCAAAATCTACAGTATCTTGACATCTCCGGAAATGGGTTAGAGAGTCTGGATGGTCTTAGCTGCCTGGTTCATTTAAGAGAGCTTAAAGCGAACAGAAACCGCATACGGAACCTGGAAGGTATTCTCGATTTGGATGGCCTTCTGCATCTGGAGCTGCAAGGCAACGAGCTCGTCACTGCAGATTTCGCAGGCGGGGAACTGACTCGGTTGCATCATCTTGATCTGAGCAACAACCAGCTAAAAATGGTGGACAATCTAAACGTTCTTTCAGCGTTGCGAACGTTGCACCTGGAGAAGAACCGCTTGCCTGGATTCGGTGTTCCAGATGAGACATATCCCATGCTTCGAGATCTCCGCCTTTCATTCAACCTTATCGAAGTCATCAATCTCGCTGCCCTTCCTTCGGTCGAATTGCTCTACTTGGACAATAACCACATTCACGATATCCAAGGGCTTAGCACCGCTCGACACCTAAGCACACTGTCATTGCGAGAGCAGTTCAATTGTTCAAGCCTCCTTAACGCAATTTTCTCTACCTCGAATGAATGCCGCAAGTTATACCTGTCCAACAATGCTGCACCACCTGAAGGATTAAGGATGCCCTCGTTGCCGCATCTCAATCTACGATATCTAGAGCTGGGTTCATGCGGTCTCACCTCCCTGCCAGATGACTTTGGTAGAAAGATCCCAAACTGCCGCACCTTGAACCTAAATTTCAACGCCGTCAAGGATCTGCAGTCTTTGAAGGGTTGTGGGCGTCTCAATAAACTTATGGTGGCTGGGAATAGAATAAACAAGCTGAGACGCACATGCATTGCATTGACGAGGCTACCGGCCCTTACCAAGGTCGATCTTCGCGACAATCCACTCACGGTCGGTTTCTACCCTCCTTTCCGAGAGGGTCGTCTCGTCGTACATGGAGATGTCAACACGGATGTTTACGATCCCTACACACTGTCTCCCGTGAATCCGGCATTCGATGTGAAGTGGCTCACACACTTGGACGAAGGAACTAAAATGAAGCGAAGGACGATAGAGCTTTTCTTAGCCAAAGGCTGTGAGAAATTAATTGAGTTGGACGGACTCGAATTTGATAGAGTGGCGTTGCTCCAGCAGGACGAGATCTGGCAAAAGCTCGCGAGCATGGGCGTCATTGCAAAGCAAAAGCGGACTGACTCAACCAACAATGAGGTTGAATATGGGGAAGCGTTGCCTCTGGATGCGGATGGCGATGGCGTGGTTGGTGACCTGTAAAGGAGTTTTGTTTGTTGAATGAGCTGTCACGAATAGACGTTGGGATGAACAAAAGTGGCAAGCTGGCAAGCTGTCAAGCTGTCAGTCTATCAGGCTATCAGGCGCTTGATTGGTGTTCTGCACTCCAGACGTTGTACTTGGAGATCGGCAGCACGTGGCAAATGGATGGTATTCTTTGAGGATGATGATGATGATTCGTTATTCTTGACTCGAGTCGCGTAGTTCATATTTTCCCACCGCTTTCGGCCCGTTGATTGGCCAACCAAACGCGTCGCGCGTCGCCTAGACAGCTTTTCGTGACGTTGGATTTCTGCAGCCACTTTAGTTAGTCATCCTACTCTTACTTGCAAAGTGAATTCTACCGTGAGTCCATACTCCCAGGTCAGCCACCACTTCATAATCCAAATGTCATAACCCCTACCCTTGCTACAGCATCAGGTCTGCGCTGGGCCACACTATGTCGTTGCATCTTTTCAGTCCCTCTCGTCTTCCTACCCATCAAATCGACCGCCATGCCTGCACCAGGCAAACAATCCAACCACCCGATCTATCCTCGTCCCGTCTCTCCTCTTCACTATGAGCCGTTGCA
>QQTW01000966.1_pt1 | contig 19445 bp, 14 predicted proteins | sample 1904831 | NCBI WGS metagenome assembly QQTW01 (sample SAMN09435610, study PRJNA476489) | Subsurface metagenome, whole genome shotgun sequencing project. | reverse complement strand
AAAGCAAATCCCGGTCCACTTGCCAAAGCGAATAGTGAGCAGCTACATGAAAGAGGAACTGACACCCCACCATCTGCTGCCACAAGTCTGGGTCGCTCAGGTCACCTTTTACGAGTTCCACCTCCAATCCTCGCAGGTTGTCCAGGCAACTAGTAGGACGTACCAGCGCCCGTACCGCATAGCCTGACTGTAGCAGCACCCGTACCAGATTGGCACCAATGAAGCCTGTACCGCCTGTAACAAAAGCTCGCATCACTATCCGGTAAACCTCTGGCGCTTAACTACTCGGGTTCGCCAATCGTCCACTAGGGCGTAGACCACTGGAACAACAATCAAGCTCAGCAGGGTAGAGGTGATCAGTCCGCCAATAATCGCTACAGCCATAGGCGATCGCAACTCAGAGCCCGCCCCAAGCCCCAAGGCGATCGGCAGCATCCCGAAGATAGTGGCAGCGGTGGTCATTAAGATCGGTCGCAAGCGCACCAGCCCAGCCTCAAGAACGGCCTCTGTACGGTTCCATCCTGAGCTGCGTAACTGGTTAGTATAATCCACAATCAAAATGGCATTTTTGTTGACCAGACCCACTAAAAAGATAATGCCGATCAACGATATCATACCAAAATCACTGCCGGTGAGGAGTATTGCCAGCATCGCCCCTACGATTGCTAGAGGCAAGGAGAAGATAATCACCAGCGGATCGACCCAGCTTTTGAAGAGCAAAATCAGCACCAACAAAATGCACACAACTGATAAACCCAGAGTAGTGCCGAAACTGCCAAATATTTCGCCGCTGCGGGCAGAGTCGCCTCCTAAGTCTAAAGAAATGGTAGGGGGAAGGACTGCCTTGGCTTCAGCCACTACCCGGTCAGTAGCATCTCCTAGGGACACGTCATTGCTGAGATTGGCACTGATATAGGCCACCCTGCGGGTATTGAGATGTTCAATTTGAAAACTTGTGCCTTTTTCATCCACTTCACCCGTGGCGGTGAGATCGGCGACCCCCGGCAGGTTCTCGACCCGATTTTTGATTGCCTTGGTTGCCCGTGCGAGCGCTACTAGATCGTTACCAAGCAAAGCAATCTGAAGGGGCTTTTCGCCGCCTGTATCTACGAATTGAATATCTTCAACACTAGTTGTGACACCGGGAACAACAGGCAAATCCTGACGAAATTGGTCTTGCAGTTCGGCAGTATGGAGCGTGCGGTCTTTGCGTAACTTGACGTAAAGGGTGCCTTTATTCGGCTGCTCCTGACGGGAGCCCACAGTAGTGAATACGGTTTGTACGTCGGGTGAGCGGAGCACGAACGCCTCAAGCTTCTTGGCAGTTTGGAGAGATTCACTCAAAGGGTTAATGGGTGGAGATGCACCCAAAACGGCAGCCGCTGGAGTTTCATCTGAATCTAGTTCTGACAGGAAATCTCCTAAAGGAGATCCGCTCTCCGCAGTTGGCAAGGGAGCTGTGTAGACAATGTTGAACTCTCCGCGATCGAGTTTGGGAATAAACCCTTTAGGGATCAGCGGAATCAGTGCTATACCTACAACGAAACTTAACACAGCTAACCCTAGTACGATCCATCGATGGCTCAAGGACCAACTCAGCAAGGGTCGGTAAAGTTGGACAAAGCCCGCCCGAATATTTTTCTTGTGGGTGCGTGGAGCAGTGGGTTTGAGCCAGTAGGAAGCTAATAAAGGCGATAGGGTACGAGCAACCAGCAAAGAAATGATCACTGCTGCTGAGACAGTGATTCCAAAGGGCTTAAAGAACTGGCCTATCACTCCTCCCATTAAAGCCACAGGGAGAAAAACCGCCACAATTGTCAACGTTGCGGCTGTAACCGTCAGTCCAATCTCACTGGTGGCTGATATCGCAGCTTGTCGGGGAGTTTCTCCGTCTTCGATATGCCGGGTAATGTTCTCCACATCTACGATCGCGTCGTCAACGATGATGCCGATCACCAGCGCCAGCGCCAGCAGTGTGATTGTCTCTAGGTTGAGAGCAAAGGTAGCCATGACGATAAACGTTCCTAATAGGGACGTGGGAATCGCCAGGGCAGAAATCAGGGTTGACTTCCAGTTCCACAAAAAAGGAAAAATCACCACAACCGACAAAATCACTGCCAGTATCAGAGCATCGAGCGTTGCTTGGGTAGCTTCGCGGATATAGTCTGCCTGAGTGGCAGCCAACGTCAGTTGCACATCGGGGAGGGTAGACTGCAACCGCTGCACGGCTTTCTCTACCTCACTGACTACCTCCAATGTGTTGGCGGTGTTGCGCTTGACCACCTCTAAGGCTAGGGCATCCTCACCATTGAACCGCACTGCTGAAGTCCCTTGAGGTAAGACAACTCGCTCCGCTGCTAGCTTTTGGTCAGAAACAGGATTAATCGCGTCTGCACTGGCAGGAACCCCCAGCAAAGTGACTTTAAGCACTCCCTTAACCTGGGCGATCGCTGGCACAATCTGTGATTGGGCTAACTGGGCTAACTGGGTGAGATTGCGGTTGGAAATCTCGATAGCATAGCTAACTACGGCTGACTCGTTTAAATTAATGGGATTGACTTTAAAAGTTGCTCCCTGGGGAAGTGTCAATTGCTGGAGCTCCCTTTCCACCTCGCGGCTGGATTGCTCCAAATTAGTCCCCACGTCAAAGGACAGGCTAATAATGGTTCGGCCTGGATAGGTGGAGGAGCGGACTGTACCAAGTCCCTGCTCTTTTAGAGACTGGATTCCCTGCTCTAGTGGTTGAGTGAGTTTGGCTTCTGTATCCAAAGCAGTTGGCAGAGGAGCTGTGGCATCCACTACGACCACTGGAAACGTAATATCCGGAAACAGAGCATACTTGAGGGAACTAAAGGCCAGCAGCCCCGCCACAGTCACAGCAATCCAAAAACCGAGCGTCAGCCAGGGATATTCAATCGCTAACCTGGAGATGTTGAAGCGTTCTCGTAGGGATGAAGGGCGAGTTGGCTTTACCATTTCGGAGAACTTTGGCAAGAGTCACAGGGTCAATAGCCATCCTAACGTCCTCATTGATCTTGACGGGAGGTTTATCGAATGCTTTTCTCTTGATGGTGGTATCGCCCTGTTGCAGTTTAAGTTTCACCTGGCAAATTCGATCTGATCGGCTTAGTCGCCCAAGCCGTTCACCCTCAACTGTGAGGCACCAACCGTCGCCACGGTTATTAGCGAGACCGCGATGATGTCGCGAAGCCCTAACTCCTCACCCAGGATAAAAAAGCCGACGAGCGCTGCAATTGCAGGCTCCAAGCTCAGCAGCAGCCCGAACACACGGGCACTCAGGTGCCTGAGTGCCTCGATCTCGAGCGAGTAGGGGAGCGCCGAAGACAAGAGCGCTACCCCGAAGCCCGTAGTCAGCAGCCTGGGTTCGAGCAGTGCTGAGCCCCCACCCAACACTCCCACCGGCAGGAGCACTACTGCCGCGATAAACATCGCGATCGCAAGACCCGCCCCACCTGGGAAGGCGCGTCCCGTGCGGGCACCCAGGAGGATGTATGCAGCCCAGAAGCTGCCTGCCAACAGCGCGAGCCCCACGCCAAGCGGGTCGAGCGAGGCTCCCCCTACAGGGGCGAGCATGACGATACCGACCGCCGCCAGGACGACCCACAGCAGATCCTCCAGACGCCGGGAACCGGCGACCGCCACACCTAAGGGTCCCACAAACTCAAGCGTGACGGCGATGCCGAGCGGGATACGCTCTATGGCTGAGTAGAAAGAGAGGTTCATCCCGGCAAGCACGAGCCCGAACAGAATCACGACAAAGTAGTTAGCACGCACGTAGCCCAAAAGCCGTGGACGCCACAGGAGGAGAAGCACCACCGCCGCGAAGAATACGCGTAGGAACACTGTGCCCGCCGGACCTAGCTCGTCAAACAGGCTCTTGGCGATAGCAGCACCGATCTGGGTAGACCCTATAGACAACACCACCAGACCTGTGGGCGGAACCCCCCCGGTTGCGGCGCGCAGCTGGCGGGCACTGTGAGCGAGAAACACACGAACAGCCGGTAACATCTCGCGACTCTCCCTAGTTTTTGAAGTGATTCAACACACAAAAGTTTCGTTTTCAGCTATTTTGCTGTTACGAATTCAAATTGCTCATACTTGATGGGAGGTTGCTGCAATTTGCGATCTAGAGCCAGTTAGGTGGTACAGATGGACGGCGTAGTAATAGCGGTCAGCTGCAGTGCAACACACACTTTCACTAAGCCGAATCAGGGAAGTATCCAACTTATGACCGGGCTTGGGGTCGAGGGCGATGCTCACATGGGCAAAACGGTCAAGCATCGCTCGCGGGTAGCAGTTGACCCAACCCAGCCTAACTTACGCCAAGTGCATTTAATTCACGCTGAACTGCATGATGAGTTGCGGGCTGCTGGCTTCGTCGTATCAGCCGGACAAATGGGTCAGTACCCAAACCACCGAGGAGCAGATGGAGGCAGTAAAACGCCTACACCTTCCGTTTGAACTATTGAGCGATACTTCTTTCGAGTTTGCTCAGGGACTTGGCTTGCCCATGTTTGAGGTAGAGGGCACGCGCATGATCAAGCGCGTCACGCTTATTGCAAAAGATGGGAGGATTATGAAATATTTCTATCCAGTTTTTCCGCCAGACAAGAACATTGATGATGTGCTCTCCTGGTTGCGCGATAATGGCACCTAACAAAGATGTCGCAGCGGCTTTAGGGAACTTCTTAATGCTCAGACCAAAGCTATCTGCCACGTTGAAGGTTATCATCAGCTATCTCTAATTAGTTGGAAGAGGCTAATGCTCGATAGATTTAGCACAATACTCTTGGACATGAACGACACTTTCATGTTTGGCGCTGACCGCTTCGGTGAGGAGCAAGACTATTCCATCATTTACCGTCAATTGGGTGGAACGTTGGAATCGAGTCGAGTTAACAGCTTAGTTCGAGCAGCTTATGAATACTTGGACATTCGTTATCCAGATCCAGAATATCGAGAGTCTTTTCCCAGTTTGCAGGAGGCATTTATTGTTGCTGCGGGTTGTGAATCATTAAGACAGAAGGATTTAGACCTCTTAATAGAAACATTTGCTCGTTATGAATTAGGGTATGTACCAGCAGAATATTCAGATGCGATCGCTCAACTATCAAAACGTTTTCGGTTAGGCTTGGTCGTTGATATTTGGGCACCTAAAACTTTATGGGTCGAGTCACTCAAGCAGTGCGGTGTTCTTCCTCTTTGTGAGGCAGTGTCATTCTCCTCAGACTGCAAAATCGTCAAGCCTTCACCACGTCCGTTTTTATCAATATTGGAGCAAATGCAAGCAAGTCTGCAGGAAGCTGTGGTCATCGGTGATTCAGTCAGACGAGATTTAGGAGGTGCAACAGCAGCAGGGATTGCCTGTATTCTAGTCGGAGGAGCTACTCACTCATCAGCTTTCGGTTGTGTATCGAACCTAGTCGAATTGACTGGCTGTAGTAGCCGAGATAGCTAACAAGCAGATGAAGCGGACGGCTTAGATTTCTCGGTGTTGATGCAAAAGTACCCTACCGCCGCTTATCTTGGTCGTTATCTTGCTTTGTTCCTGGGTTGTGACGGTACATAAAGGTTATATGTGAGAAGTTCAGCATTAGGTTAGCTTTAATTGTTGCAACGATGCGTGTTCTATGAACTTCGACCAAGCTGATTTTGAAGTGCGGTGTGAGTGGGGTAAACAAGGAGTTTTGCAGTTAGCTCCTGTTAGTGATGTCATTATCGTTGTAGATGTTCTCTCATTCTCGACTTGCGTTGACATTGCTAACAGCCAGGGAGCGATCGTCTATCCCTACCAGTGGAGAGATGAATCTGCACAAGTATTTGCTCAGTCCGTTGATGCGGAATTAGCAGACAAGCGCGGCGGCGGTCGTTACTCGTTATCCCCAGCATCGTTAATGGCGATTAGCAAAGAGGCGCGGTTAGTGCTTCCCTCTCCCAACGGTTCATCTTTGAGCTTGGCAGCAGAAGCAACTCCGACTTTAACTGGATGTTTAAGAAATTGTCGAGCCGTTGCATTAGCAGCCATGAGTTATGGACAGCGGATTGCCGTTGTACCAGCAGGAGAGCAATGGAGTGATGGTAGCCTTCTGTCCGTCCTTTGAGGACTTGATTGGAGCAGGTGCAGTCATCAGTTATCTTGGCGGTAGTCTGTCACCAGAGGCGCAAGCCGCAGCCACAGCATATCGAAACTTTCAACACAGTCTAGAGTGTCTAATCAAGCAATGTGGCTCTGGCAAAGAACTGATTGAGCGAGGTTTTGAGCAGGATGTTGAGTTAGCAGCAGAGTTAAATGTCAGCGATTGTGTTCCTACATTGGTTGACAGAGCCTATATCAATCCCGCAAGATAACAACCCCAATGCAGCGGACGGTCGTAAGCCGCTTGCGGGGTTGCTGAGGTTAACTGCCGCCGCTGAGCGCAGTACAAGAGAGATTTCAGGATCAGCCGCAATGCCAATAGCATCAAGCTCCCGACCGAGGAGTGGTAGCGTGATTGACGCTTCATTAAGGAAGCTCGCCATCATCACCGTGAGGGTTTCCGTGAGTGATGCCTGCGCCCAAGTTGCTCGCGGCGAAGTATTGATCAGAGCTACAGGCTTGCCAACGAGTTCACCACTGCCCACTAACCAGTCAAGGGCATTCTTCATCGCACCGGGTACGCCATGTGCGTACTCTGGACTTGAGATCAGTACGCCGTCAGAGGCTTGAAGCTGACAGCGAAGATCCGCGACTGGATGAGGTGCGGCACCACAGTCGAGATCAGGATTGAAATGAGGGAGTTCAGCAAGTCCCCCATAAACAGTAATGTCAACGTTCTTAGGGGTCAAGGTAATTGCGGCGCGCAGCACAGCTGTGTTCGAGGAGGAGGCTCGAAGGCTACCTGAGATAGCAAGAATTCGTATTGTGTCTAATTCTTTCTCCATGTCCATAGATGCTGTTCGTTGATCGAGCCTCGCCCATCTAATTATTGATTATGTCGCGCCCTGCGGTTTAACTTCTCATCTCCCCAAAAAATCGCTCTCCTTTTTCCCTTGCTGCCCTTTACCCTTCTGCTTCTTCCCGACCATGAGCGCAACCAACATCCGAGTCTTAATTGTCGATGACCATCCCGTAGTGCGCTCTGGATTAGTGATGCTCATCGAGTATGCATCAGGCATTGAAACGGTCTCCGAAGCCAGCACTGGCATTGAAGCCGTCCAGCTTTTCCGCCAACACCAACCCGATGTCACCTTAATAGACCTAAAAATGCCTGAAATGGGCGGTGTCGATGCCATTAGCGCCATTCGCCAAGAATTTCCCAAGGCTCACATCATTGCACTAACCACCTATGACGGTGATGAGGACATCTATCGAGGGCTACAGGCGGGAGCCAGAGGCTACTTGCTCAAAAACGTCTCTCGTCAAGCAAGGCAAGCGGACGCTTTGCCCGGACGGTGTATTTGCCCAAGGGGAACTTGAGCTGCTGTATTGAATTGGTTGGCGTGCCGGATTAGATTATTGATAATTCCTCGTGTAGATAAAGTCCTAGACCCCATCTAGCACAAGCACGAACAAATGCTTGAGATTCGGCTACTGCGATCGCTTCACCCCAAGCATTGTTTTCTAGCTTTTCGGAGCCGGTCGCCTCACGACTGAATGAACCCTCAGCGGCGTGGATGGTTACTCTTTGACATCCTCCCCGCTCTAAATTGCTGCGCCCGTCGGGCTTGCAATTATAGAGGGGGATTCCCCAGAGTCACCTCTGAAGTTTCCTGTTTCCACGAGTCCACTTAACCAACCGAAGTTGCCCTCGACTAACCAGAGGTGATTCTCTCCATCAGGCGTATAAGTTCCTGGCTGCCCACCAGTACTTTTCTCTACACCCAAAACCTCTAATCCCTTGACTAGAATATTCCGGGCGGCATTATGGTCGCGGTGCAATGATGTCCCACATTCGCTGCATTCATGGGTACGTGTGCTTAAAGTTTTTTGCACCCGATGACCGCATTCAGAGCAATCCTGGCTTGTATATTGAGGAGGTATTGCTACAGTTACAATCTTGTGCAACTTAGCGTAGTACTCCACCCAATTCACGAACATCGTCCAAGATGCGTCTGATATTGATTTGGCTAAGTGATGATTCTTAACCATATTCTGCACCTGCAAGTTTTCATAGGCAATGAGGTCATGAGACGCTACTAACGCACCTGCTGTCTTTACAGCAAAGTCTTTACGCTTCCTACTCACCTTCAAGTGCTGTCGTGCCATCCTGTTGATAGCTTTCTTGCGGTTCTTGCTCCCCTTCTTCTTTTTAGAAACTCTTCTTTGTAGTTGCTTGAGTCGCTTTTCAGCTTTTCTCAAATGACGCGGATTCTCTCGAGAGAAAGCCTGTGGGAGTACTCCCCCGGCAACACTCGATACTGTTTCACCGTTTGAAGCGGTATAAAAATACTCCAGACCTAAGTCAATGCCGATTATTGAACCAGTATACTCGTGCTTGATTTCTCTTTCTACGTCAATGCAAAATTGAGCATAGTAGCCATCAGCCCGACGCACAACACGCACTCGTTTAATTTGAGATATTTGATATAAATTAAGGTCACGAGTACCATACATCCCAAACCTCCCTGCTTCAAACCCATCAGTGAACGCGATTGATTTGCGATCATCTGATAGCTTCCATCCGCTGGTTTTGTACTCAACCGAGCGAGTGTTCTTCTTGAACTTGGGATAGCATTTCTTGCCTTGTTTCTTGCTCCTACAGTTTGCATAGAATCTAGCTATTGATTGCCATGCCCTTTCAGCCGAGGCTTGACGCGCCATCGAGTTGAGCTTACCTGCCCACTCAAACTCCTTGGCTAGAACCGCACATAACTTTGATAAGTCGCCTTTCCCTACCCCCTTGTTATCTATCCAGTACCTGATAGCACTATTTCGCACAAACTGAGCCGTGCGGATGGCTTCGTCCAGCCGCCCGTACTGCTCCAAAGTGCCTTTTAGTTTTGCTTCGAGTACTATCATGTATATATTATAGCTTATATGTCGCCAGGGTGGATAACTCTCAACTGACGAGGTGTCGCTCGATTTGTTGGCTGGTCTCGATTCATCAGCGAAAATGCGGTGTGGCAAAGCCCTCCCGCATTATTCGCGTCCCGCCGCTAAATGTCTCGTGCGTGAAAGTACGAACGGGCTTGCGAGAGCGCGTACTTTCTAATCACTCGCCATTATAGCGGGGGCATTCTCTCGACACTTTTTGGTAAACAACGCAAACTTCCTGAGCAGTACTGTGGATATTAACTACGTTGCCCTCCCAACCGCCACCGGTGAAAAAGTCCATTAACCTGTTCGCATGTTGCCACGGAATATAAGGATATTTCCTTGCCTCCCTGTCGCCGCTTACTCAAGAATTGATCGGATAGCGGCTTCTCTAGCTCATACAGAATTTCTGCTAACGGTCTGCCATAGGGTTTTACTTTCAGATTCTCTAAGGTATGATCCATTGTTTTTGCAGTGTCCTACAGTATCATGCGTCACGTTGCTGCTCCAATTCCAGCCAACGATACCAAGTCCACCCGGTCTCATAGCCCAACAACTTGGCACACTCCCGGAGTTCAGGCAGTCCCTCCTTGGGGAATAATTGTATCAGTTGTCGGTATCGATCCGGCCACTTAGATGCTGTCCTTACACATGCGCAGAGTCACAGAAATTTGCCCCGCTATAGCGGAGCAGCCTTCTAACTCGTTGTCGAATAATCCCTCAGGGCGGTATTCCTTTTTACGGAGCGCCCTGCTCCTAAGCTTCCCGACAACATCGAGCAAGTCTTCACCAAGTTTGGGTACACAGAGTGCTTCCCCCTATTCACGCAATTCTGGTTCCTCAAGGGTCAGAGTACCAGGCTATTTGCCGAGGCTTAAGCCGCATTGTTCCTACGCCGCCAGTGGTGCCAATCCCAATTGGCCCTGAGCCATTGACCCGGCATCTAAAAAAGTTGCAACAGGCTGGGTACTTTTCTAATCATCAGCAGCCACGAGTTCTGCTGATGGGCTTATGTGGTAGTTTGTCCCCCCGTTACTCCATCGGGGACATTGTGCTCTACAAGGCTTGTGTTTACAGGTCAAAAGCTGCTCCTGGACCGCTGCATCCCTGCGAGCCAACCCTGACGACCCGGATTCTGGAGAACTTGAAGGAGAGGGCTTCGCTGGTAAGGGCACTCACGAGCGATCGCATAGTCTGGTCTGCCGATGAAAAACGCCATCTGGGTCAGATTTATGGTGCTACAGTTGTAGATATGGAAGGATTTGCAGCCTTAGAGGTTCTTAGCCAAGCAGGGGTGGCAGTTGCCATGCTCCGAGTAATTAGCGACGACTGTGAGCACGACCTACCGGATCTCACCTCAGCGCTGAGTTCGGATGGTTCGCTTCAGCCTCTACCTTTAGCTATTGGGCTGCTCCGGCAACCTTTGGCTGCAACTCGGCTAATTAGAGGGGCACTGCAGGGACTGCAAGTATTGCAGGAAGTTACGGCTTTTCTGTTTGCCGAATAGATACATCTTTTGGGGAATGGACCAGCAAACGGAGAATACCCGTCACACTCTCTACTTTATGGGAGTCTTCACTCCTGGCTCTGGATATGGCTCTGCTCCCTCAATTTCAAGAGAATTTCTGCATGTACTTCACGGGTAATGGGATAGAAATAAGCGAGTACCAAACCGCAAAAGAGCGCCAGGGTAGGGAGAGGACCAATCTCCAGTCGGATTGCTAAAAGTGCAGAATCGGGCTGAATCGGTGCAGGTTTTCCTGCAACTGCGGGAATGAGTCCAGCCCAGTCCAGCCCCTTTCCCACTAAAAACAGGGCGATCGCCAAGCCAAACTTCTGCATCTGCATCATAAAGCCATAGAAGAGACCTTCCCGCCGCTGCCCGCTCTCGAGTTCATCCAAGTCAATCACATCAGGAAGCATTGACCAGGGAATTAAATATACAATGGAGAGTCCGATCCCGATTCCTACACCACAGCAATACATTAAACCGACTTGACCGGATTGGAGGAAAAACAACCCCGTCTGACTCACAATCAACACAGGGATTCCTAGGAAGTAAACGGCTTTTTTCCCGATTCGCTGACTGACCCAACCCCAGACAAACATCATGCTCAGGGACGTGACCTGTATTACGATCGCCAACTGGGTAAAGTGCTGTTCTGGCAGTCTCATCCAATTCACCACAAAGAAGGGCAGAACAGCAGCGGAAACCTGCACAGATACCCAGAAGCAGACATAGGTGCCCGTGACGAGCTGAAAAGCTCGATTGTTCAAGACAGTGCGAATCTGCGACCACAAAGGCGGAGCGACAGAACGGTTATTTTTGCTCTGGGGTTCCGACAGAGTGGTGGTGTGCTGACGGGTTCCCCAAACACATACATAAATGGTCAAGACTGAAAGACCCGCACAAACACCTCCCAGTATGAGATACTTGCTGCTAGAGTCGGCAACCATTGAGAAGATAAATTGAGCTAGCACCAAAGCAAAAATTCCTGCACCGACCGAAAAGGCTTGCTGAATACTAATCAGACTGGTGCGCTCGTTGTAGTCTTTGGTCATTTCTGGAGCCAGCGCGGCGTAGGGCAAAGTTACCACTGTATAGGCTGTGTCGAATAACAGGGCAACGATCACGTAGTACCAGAAAAGACTTCCCTGATTGGAGTTGAAGTCAAGACTGAAGTGAGGAACTAGCCATTGTAGAAAGAAAAAAATGCCAAAGGGAATTGCACCCAAAACCATCCAGGGATGCCGTTTGCCCCACCGGGAACGGGTGCGATCGCTCAACCAGCCGAGCAGGGGATCATTTATTGCATCCCAAACTCTGCCAATTAGCAGCACTGTGCCTGCCATAGTTGCATTCAGCCCTGCCACGTTCGTAAGAAAAAACAGCAGAAAAAACACCCGAATATTATTTACGACTGAGCTTGCCACCGCTCCAACTCCATAGGCAAGCTTGGTATCAAACTTAAGCTTTTCCGTTTTAGGCGTAAAGCTGATAGAAACTAGACCAGAGTTCATAAAGCGCTCCAGGAAATAACTGAAAAATTTAGTTAGGGTATCAACGGAACTGGGCAGTAGTAGCCGTAGTGGGCTGGCATTTGCAGTCCCTGTAGTTTCAAACTTTGCAACCGATATAAGTAGGCGGCTCCGGTCATAATGTGGTGGGCAACGTCAACCACGTGCCGCGCCTGAGGATCAGCCAGGTAAGACTTTCTCACCCAGTCATTGAAGGAACCCATGGCAGGTCCACACCAGATTTGATAATCCATTTCCCGGCCTTTTTCACCAGAGCTAGACCAGCGAGAGGACAACCCCAGATACCAGCGGAAAATCAAGGCCATCTTCCGCTTAGGATTGTTGGCTGCTCTGGTGATTTGATCTGGGTCCCGTTCGGAGAAATACGCAGCCGTATCCTCCCAAATTGATTCAAGGCTCTTGCCAAATACTTGCTCTTCTAACTTTTTTCTTTCCTCAAGTGGAATTTCATCAATTGAGTTGTGGCTTCTGTACAGGTCATACAATTTCTGAGCCCGCATTGGGAAGAGAGTGCCGCGTTTGAGCAACTGTACCTTCACCCCCATTTCAAACATGTCGGCAGAAGGAGCCATAATCACGTCGGCCATGCTAGTTTGGGCCAGCAAGCGTTTTGTATGCGTAGAAGTGCCAGCCTCGACACAGGATTGATTGATGGATCCCGTCACTATATAACTAGCCCCCATCATCAAGGCAGCCAATGCTGACTCAGGTGTCCCAATACCTCCCGCTGCGCCGACTCTAACTTGTCTATCGTAACCGTACTTCTGCTGGATTTCATCCCGGAGAACGAGGATGGACGGGAGAAGACAGACAAGCGGACGATTATCTGTATGCCCACCAGAATCTGCTTCTACGGTGATGTCATCAGCCATGGGGATTTTTTCTGCCAGGATAGCCTGTAACTCTGTGATGAGTTGTTGTTCAACAAGCTGCTTAAGAATTCTTGCGGGGGCTGGCTGTAAAAATTTGGTTGCAACTTCTTGGCGAGAAAGTTTGGCAATGACTTTATTTTTAGCCTCGATTTGTCCTAATGAATTGAGACTAAGTCCAGCAGCTCGGTAATAAACGATATGGGGCGTCAAATCCAGAAATGCAGAAGCCTCAACAGTCCTAATACCGTGTTTGAGGTACAAATCAACTGCCCGTCGTTCCAAGGCTTCTTCACTGGGGCTGTGAATTAGGTTGAATGCGTAAGGTCCTTGAGGAAGGGCTTGCTGAATCTGGTTAATGGCTGCTTCAATCCGGGAAGGAACTAGTCCAGCAGCGCCGAAGCTAGCCAGAATTCCTGCTTTTCCCAGAGCAATTACCATTTCCTCAGATGTAATGCCACCCGCCATGGCACCAGCAACATAGGCATATTTGACCCCGTGAACCGCTAGGAAGTTGCGATCGCCCAACTGTTCAGGTAGCAGTGGTGGAGAAACCATTAGAGTCTCTACCAGCCCACTTTGACTATTGTCAGGGTGGTACACATAACCTTCGTTTGTGACACCAATCCTACCTCGGTCTCTGAGGACATAACAGGGTTGGTGCAAATTAAGCAGATGGTCTTTTATTCCCTTTTCATCAAAGTCAATAAAGTCTAAATGGCCCTTCCAAGCCCCGTTCCGACTATTGAGACAGCTGGTAGCACCGAAGCCGTCAGCAAGTAGAGATATGGACGCGCTTCCTGGTTCTTTTCCGTTTCCTGACATTTTTCAACCCCTATGATTCTAATAAACAAATTGCCACATCTTTAACTTCGTAAATTCTCATGTTGTCTTTCCACAAACTTGCATTCCCAATAACGATGACCCGTTCGTTGTCAACATCAATTTTAGAGATGTGAACCTCAAGGTACATTTTTCGAGTCTCAGGAGTAATCTGACCACGATACTTCCAGGTAATTTGATGATTTAGTACCTGTCCGAACCGGGGAGATTTAAACTGTCTTCCCAGATCAAGCTGTAGCGCATAAACTTGCATTGCTTGCAAGATAGCTTCAACACCTAATGCTCCAGGCATGACTGGATCCTGATAAAAGTGACAAGGGAAATACCAGTCTGTTGGACTAATATCCTTACTGGCATAAATGTAGCCCTGATGATGTTGTCCGCCTGCTTGGACAATCAGAACTTCATCCAGAAAATCTAACTGACCGTGAGCCAGACGGTAGTGGGGCGTGCTGGGTTGAGTTTGATATAATTTCTGTTGATTGGCAGGAGTCCTGAGATTGATACTGATTGCTGGTAGATTAGAATGATTATTTTGCTCATACCACGGGCGTACAACTTTCCCCCCATCCAACCCGACTTGGTTAGCCAGGACTTGTCCACTAAAATAGCCAAACACCATATCACCTTGATAAAAGGGTTCGCCATCACAGAGTAATTGGAAATCCAGCTTTTGAATGATTGCCCCTTTGATTGCAGTTGATGATAGTAGTCGCACCTTGTCAGTGATGGTTTTCCCACGTACATCTACATCCTTGAGAATTTGGCCTTGTCCATCAAGATTGCGAAAATAAAGCTCTTCATCTGGAAATAACAGGGTGACTCCAAGGTAAACACCCAAGAAAATGCAAGGCTGTCCAGCTATTTCAATGTATGTGCAGTACGGCAAATGGGGATAAGAATTATGACGATAAAACCATGTTTCTAGAGGAACATCATATTCAGTCACCACACTGGATATTTTCTTCAATTCATGTCGGAGGCCGTCCACTTCTAGAACACGACTGACCAAGCATAAGTCGCTATTGGGTAGACGCACTGCACGACGATTTTCATAAATCTGGTATTCTGGGCCCAGACAGCTAGCAAGGGAACCTTTAGCTAGTTCTTTGATCTGAGATTCATTGAACAAAGCTGGTTTCTGAAGCAAACTTTGTTTGCGAAGTAACGTCTCTTCATTCTTTTCGGATAACTGCAGTCCCAAGTTTTTAACGGAAGCAATTGTTTTGCCCCCAAAGAACACATCGACGTTACCTATAGCGAAAGGTTTTGGAGACAGTCCAATTTCCGTAATTTCCAGTCGGTAGATTAAGGTGCCAGAAGTCGGAGTGACTTGTCCACGAAAACGTGCTATCTGAGGACGCTGAGGAATTGTTTGAAACCTGGCATCTAAAGTGCATGTTTGTAGTCCCAACAAAAGGACATAAAACTGCAATAGCTGAGCGCCGCCTTCAATCATGAGACTACCAGGCATAGTAGGGTCATTTTTGAAGTGACAGAGAAAATACCAATCCTCTGGCTCTACAGATTTTGCACCAGTGACTAAGCCTAATCCGGCAGCTCCCCCTTTGAGATCAACCGATATCACCCTATCAATCATCATCAGCGCCTGTGGAGGCAACCGGAGTGATGGATTCAGGCCATTTTGTTTGTAATCATCGCCAAAGCAGGCAGCGATATTTCCCTGGCTCAAGTAAAGCAGGTCTTCCTGGTCAAAAATCTGTTTTTGACATGACAGCAACGGTTTTAAATGCTTCTTCTGAATTCTGCTTCTTTCTTTCTCTTCACGCTCAGAGACAACAATACCTTGCCCTTGCTCAAGCTCCTCATCAGAAAAAAGTCCAGCACAGCCTCCATACATTTTCATAAATAGTTTTTCGCCAATAAAACAATCAGCGCTAAAAAAGACAAGTAGGCTGTTCGTAGTTCTGACATAAGAATCGATTCTGACATCGTAACGAAGGGTTTTTATTTCTTCAGGTTGCTCCTCTAGAAATGTAATAGTGAAGTCCAGTAGGCGAAATGACCGTTGACCTCTATTCTCGAAGTCAGTACCAAGGTAACTAAGTAAAAGTAAGAGGCCATGTCCCCCCTCTTCATATATTCCAAGAGGAATTTGACCGTCGACAGAGTACCAAGCATTTTGAGGAACATCATATTCAGTTTGTATGAAACCTGACTTATAATCACCTCGTTTACCTTCTAGTTTGGTAACTCGGCTCACAAAGAAATAAGGAGGACTTGGAAGTCGCACTCTCCGGGCATAGGTATCGATAAGTTCATACTCTTTACCAAAGACGCGTGAAACCTGCCCTTCAGTAAACTCCAGTACATCAGCTTTATCAAAAATTATGAGAGCTCTTTCTGGAGCAGGGGGGGACTCGGGGCCCCCTTTGGGGATAGGGGGGGAAGGGGGAGCAGGGGGAGGAATGAGCTGGCACTGATCGAGCGTTACAGTTTTAACAAGAGATTTCTTTCTAGTGGCAGTTTCTGGTGCCGGACAGTACAGTGGCGACAAATCCAGAGAAACCCGATGACTGAGGAGTTGTGCCAAGACTCTGACAATCGCAGTGTGATCATCGACCCCTCTGCGATTAATGGACATGGTGACGTGTTCTTTCTGTTTGAGGTTATCAGTAATCCATCGGGAACAGGTGCTACCAGAGCCTAGCTCAATGAATATCCTGGCCCCATCCTCATAGACCCGGTTAATCAGTCGGGGAAAATCAAGACGCTGACAGAACCCTCGGCTAACGTTATGAGCAAGAGGCTCCCTGTCAAGGGAAATCAGTTCGTAATTAGCTACCGAATAGAAATTAATCTCCGGTACGTTTTGAACGGGTGAGGTGTTAAGTTTGATCAGCTCATCATATTCAGAAGCCATAGGCTCACAGTGGAGCACCTGGTCGGCAGGTGCACGGAAGGCCTCGCAATTCAAAGCTTCAATCACCCTTAGACAGGATCGGGGATCTCCAGCGATGACGACTTCTGCTGGCGTATTGATGTGCGTCAAGTAGACCCGACTTTCCTGTTCCAGGCAGGGTATAACTGCGGATGCCGGGGCCATGAGAACATAGCTATTCCACAAAGCTTCGTCTTCGTGGTTCTGAGCCTGGGGCAAGCCCCAATAATCACGAACTGCGTTTTTGGAACCGGCCAGCCGTGTTTGAAACAGTGGAGATGAGTGCACAAAGTTGCTAACATCTTCACCGGTAGTCCAAACATTCAGGGCATACAGCATGCTGCTTTCGCCCATACTGTACCCAAATGCAGCTTGAGGCTGCACTCGGAAGTAATCTCTTATGATCAGCGTGAACAGCACTGCAAAACCCGTTCCGGAGACCTGCATCGCTAGGGGGTCATCGAGCAATTTTGCGTCATGTGCTTCCAGCTGCCTTTTTGATAATTGATTCAGACTTCTTGGATAGAGCAGTTTCTCCCTGAAAAATAGGCCCGGATTAGAGACAAAGCTGGCGGAGCGGTCATAAATTTTGGGAAACAAGTGGAAGAGCTTCTGGGCCATGCCAACGTAGGAATTGAACGCACCTGGGTAAACAAAAGCGACAGTACCCTTTTTACCTAGGGGGTTAGCAGTAAAATAGCTGCCTAGAGGACTTTTCCACTCTCTCCCTTTAGTAAAGGCACTGGGGACACCCTTCTGCGCACGCTGGATTTCCCGGAACAATTCGTCTTTGTCATGTCCGACAATTGCCAGAGCATAGGTCGCCTGGGAATAACTTTGACTAGCGGCAAAGGTCTGACTCGCAGCAGTAGACAGGGAGGAGCTATTTGCAATCGTCTGCTGTAATGCATCGAGTTGCTCTAGTAAAGTCGATTGGTCATTAGCAGCAATGGGGAAAAGATAGAAGGGGATTTGTTCCAAGTACCTGTTGCTGCGGTCTTTTTGACTTAAGTCTTCTGATAAAATTAAATGTGCATAAGTCCCGTCCAAGGATAGGCTGTTAATGGCAGCTACTCTTTTCATTAATCCTTCTGTCAGAAACCACGGCCTAGACTCAGTGGCGACATAGAAGGGACTGTTCTGCCAAACTTCTGGCCTTTTGGGGCTAGACCACTGTGGTGTTGCTGAAATATAGCGGTGGTAAAGGCAGAGGGCAGTTTTAATTAAACTGGCCATTCCGGATGCAATATAGGTATGACCTATATTGGCCTTGACACTGCCGATCGCACAGCTCAATTCGGGATTGGGAACCCGATAGGCTTGAATTAAACCCTGGATTTCGGCTTCATCTTGCTGTTCAACCCCACTGCCAAAAACTTCCAGGTAGCCGATGTCCGTTGGTTGAACTCCTGCTTTATCAAAAGCCTGCTGGCAGGATTGCCTTACTGATTCAGCTGCGGTGGTGGAACTGTTCTGCATCAAATTAACAGCGTCAATCACTGCATAGATGCGGTCTTTATCTTGCTTCGCCCTTTCGTATCGCTTTAAAACTACAGCTCCCGCACCTTCGCCTACCATCCAGCCATTGGCATTACAGTCGTAACTCAGAGTGGGGGTACCAGTATTAATGCGCAGCGTTGTGCGATCGCGCAACAGAACATGGTCGAGCCCGCCAGCAAGCTCCACAGCGCCCACAACGACAGCATCTACTTGCCCAGCAGTAAGGAGCATTTGTGCTATCTCCAGCGCCTTGAAAACGGAATTTTCTTCCGCGCATAGGGTGAAGGTAGGACCTGAAATATTCCATAAAGCGGAAATTTTACTGGAAACAATATTTTCTTGATGACTTAGGGAGCTGTCATTATCTATCGCCTGAGCAGATCTGTCCCTTTGATGAACCGGGCTTTCGGATCTTATGGCAGTGACAACAGCCACATTTTGTAGTGTTTTTCCTTTTTGATCTAAACCTGCATTCCTCAGGGCATTATCAGCAACCATTAGCATCAACAGCTGCTGAGGGTCTAACTTGTCTAGGTCATTGGGCGGGATTTTGAAATGAAACGCATCGATTTCAAAATCCTTAATGTAAGCAAACAGTGGCGCTTTACCACTTTGAAAATCCAGTTCTGAACGTAATTTTTGGGGAGCGAGTGCAGTTGTCTCCCTTAGGTTCCCTAAGGGAGAGTTCGCACTCGGAGCCACATCCCAAACTTCCTCCCGTATTGGCTGCTTTTGATGTATTCCTTTCCACCGTGTAGGAGAAATAGGAATAAAATGCTGGGTTGCATCGTAAATACTACGTTCAAAATTATCCAATCCATGGCACGTCCCAAAAAAAGCCTCCATGCCTACAATCGCAATTTCTACTTTCATTTGTATCTCCTTCTATGCAGCCAACCTACTGAAATTTAATTAACAGCTACCGCTAACTCTTTTTCGGAGCAATAATTGTCCAAAAACAGGAGGTTGAGTCGAGCGCTTGCAGTGACCTGCATTTGAGAGATACGTACATATATTTGCCCTTGAGCATCGTGTGCTGTGACGCTAGCAACCACGTTGGTTTCACTCTTTGAGTCAATTTCTACAGAAATATAGAAGTCTTGGTCAAAGGGAATCGCTCTGAACTGTTCAAGCTTTTGAACCTGCGAGGGCAAGCTGGCTAAACCATAAAATTGCCTGACCCAAACCAGTATGCATTGACATAAAATATCAGCAGTGTAGGGATTGAATGTTTGTACTGGAAATTGACCTTGTTTTC
>QQTW01000965.1_pt1 | contig 19449 bp, 22 predicted proteins | sample 1904831 | NCBI WGS metagenome assembly QQTW01 (sample SAMN09435610, study PRJNA476489) | Subsurface metagenome, whole genome shotgun sequencing project. | reverse complement strand
CTACGGCTTCGAGGGCGTCGTGCAGCATTTCGCCGCCAAGCACACCAACACCCTGAGCCAGGGAAGCGTCGTTGTGCACTGGCGCGCCGAATGGCCCGAGTATCCGCCATTCCATCCCGATCCGAGCGCGGCCAAATCGTCATTCCACCACCATCCACCACATCCGCCACCCGGGGGTGGCATGCACGGATCGATGCACTCTCGATATGCCCCGTCGCCCGCTCCGTATCACCCCCCAAGTCACCACGGACCTCCTGGATATCCACACTTCAGCCCGGGACCATACGCGTACGGTCATCGTGGACAGCCATATTCGGGACAGTCCCGTCACGGGCCGTTTGCGCCGCCGCCCGGATACCCGCCGCCTTCGGGTTATGCGGGCCCACCCCCGCCAGGGTTTGGCCCAGAACCACCAGTGGACTACCACGAACCACCGCCCCCCTATCGTGGCTCGTCCAGGGGCTACCAAGGATCGCCGCCGCACTATTCGCCCTATCACGCTCCGCCGGGTCCGGTGCCGCATGGGTATAGCTCCAGCTACTCCGCTCAGGCCTATCCACCGGGACCGGATGTCGGACGGTCGGGAAGTCACGGCTATGGCGTGCCTGGCAGTTCGTATCACTCGCATGGCGCACCTCCTCCAGAGCATCGGCCGCTCAGCATCTCGGACGCACCGGGCCCCAACACCGGTGGCCTGTATCAAGAGGAGCTCGACTACGTGGGGAATAAGGCACGCGACACCTACGTGGGCACGTCGGGGATCAAAGACATGGGCGGGAATGTCAGAATCTACGTGGTGATTCATCACGTGGCGATGAGGTTCCTGGAGCGCTTTGGACATGATCTCGGTCTCGCCATGTTCGCCGACGGGCTCAAGCATCACCCGGGAATGAAGCCGATTCGAACCATCAGCGGATTATCGTGCAAAACCTGTCAGAGAGGCGCCAACGGGTTCAGCTATCCTCCTCATTCGCATTACCTCCCCGCGGGTCCGACGGACGCGAAAAGGTTCTACCCTATTTCCATGCTGCTGGCTCATTTTCAAACGGCTCATCTGGATCGTGAACGCACACGATCGATGAGCTATTATTCCAACGGGGCTCCTCTGCCACGGCTCGACTGGAAGAAGGACATGGTCGACCTTCCGGAACAGGCTACCGTGGCCAATCTGCTTCATGCCCCCGGGATGGACGATTACAAGTTGCGTCTGATTGCCGATATCTTTCCCAGCGCATTCCCGTGGCCCCTTCCCGTTCTTGGTCCGGCAACATCCGTGGCGGTATCCAGCGTGCCTGATTCTGGCAGTCCGAGACCAACAGAAGGTGAGGGCTGGCGTCCCACCGGCCGGGAGTACAACGGATCGCGCGGAAGCAGCTACCTCCATGCTGTATTGGATGGATCTCCACGACGTCTCCAGTCGTCCATGTCCCACACCTCCGGACGGCGTTCGTCCAGTGGCCGGCCTGCTCTAGACCTCAAAGTCAAGGCGGCGTTAGACGCATCCGGACAGCTGATGCAGTCGCATCAGGTTCTACCGCTCGAGGACTCCAATGGTCATCCACCCACTTCAAAGCGCGCTAGATCTCAGGAAGATGGACAGAATGAAGGAGAGATAGCTGGCCATGATCGCGTCAAGATTCTCAAGAGTCATCACATTCCAGCCAAAGACGGACAGCCCATGGAATTGGCTCCCCCGGTCGCAGCGGGAGATGCTGTTCAGTCATCTCCTACAGCAGCACTGCAGAAATCTGTTGGCAAACAGGGAATTGACGCCTCCGAGGATGGCGAAGTGGACAGTCCGGTGGTGACCAGCAAGCAAGACAGGCGCAAGAGCACGCCGGCCGAAGGTCTCAGCGCTGCGGAACGCTTCTTGAACGACTTTATGCCCGGCGAGGACACGGAAGCGTCACAGCAGAAGACAGCTGAACAGGATCACGTCAGCGAAGCTGGGACAAAGACAGAGCTGACTCAATCTGTGGAGGAGCAGAAGAAGACGGAGTTGCCTGTGGGAGTCAAAGGCCTCCCTCCTCGACCTGATTTTGCCGTGCCGGTGGACGCTGCGCTTGTGAACAGTCATCCGCACGAAATGACGGTCGACCCTGCACCTCCTGCCATCTTGGCAGCAGGCGAGACGTCACTTTCACTGAGCGCCCAGGGTCCTGCTCCAGAATATCGAGGCGACAACTACACGCTCTCGCCATCTCGTGGACCTGGATCGGAGCAAATGATGGGCACCGGCCCCCGCTACGTCAGCAACACGATCATGTATCACGACGAGCGGCATAGGGCGGATGCAGCTCGGCGTCCACGGAGCAGGTTCGAGCGCTATGAGACTTTTCGGCAAGGCACTGCTCGGCTGCGCTCTCGCTCTCCCCCTCGCCATGTGCAGCCTGGGGCGGTGGAGCCAATTACATACCGACGCGACCCGGTTCCTGCTGCTGTTGATCCTCGCTACGAGCAATATCGGACGCGATCGCCTATTGCCGTCTACCGAGAGAGCTATCCGGTGCAGAGTGGACGACAGTATTCGGGAGATCCTCGCATGGCCAGATACCGGAGTTTCGCCGCGGAAGATCCTCGGTCGTACGGGACGACCACCACTACATACCGGATGCCAGCGGAGTATGTCCCGGTCCGAACGGTGTCCGCTCGCTCGCCACCTCCCGGGACAATCCTCGTGCAGACACCAAGCCGGAGTGGAACCTACGAGGGGTATCCGTCGTATGGCGACGAATATTCTTCTCGGCCGGTGTACGATGCGCGTGGGGCGGCAGTCTATCGTGTGGACCGTACATATCAAGCCAGTGACAGCACGCGACGGTATTCTGGCCATCCGCCACGGTATTGATCAAGCGAAACCGAAAGCCCCAGGGAAGTCATTGGATGGGCCACACCTTGAAATTTCCCCATTCCCATTCAGCAGCAAATCCCGGAGATCTTTGGTCCGGCATTACAGATTTCGATTCCCACTCAGCGACCGTCACTCCAAGCTCCAGCAGTCCAGTCATACATTTCGCCTTGAATCAAGGCGCTTCCATCGTTGATCAATCAGTCAGTCGTTCGTCTATCGGATCAGCCAGGTCAAAGACAGTGTAGGAGCAGCCACGTCTCACGCTGCTCGTACAACCAGGATGGAAAACCATCTCTCCTCCAGCCATCCAGCTCTACATCGTCGAATTATTTTCCCGCTAGCCCGCTTCGTACCAGCTATCACCGGAGACCATGGTCAATGCAGTCAGACAGGACTTCTTCCAGCTGCGTGAACTGGCGGTGGCGAGTTAGTCCAGTTCATTTTCCATCCAAGAAATTGCCCCTTGCCTATGGAGGAAGAAAACGGTCCTCAACATCGTTAAGCAAGCATCAAGTCTGTCTGGAGCAAACGTCCCGCTCGACACAGACTTGATTCTTCTCACTCAAATTGCCCGATATCAAGTTTCTTCCATTCATTTCCGACTTCTCCGACCATCTGTGTGTCTCCCAACTTCCTGTTCTCACCTATTCACTTTAGTACGCTCAGTGCTCTAGCTTTCTTCCCTCTCGCTTGTCTTTGCCAGGCATCAGATTTCCATAGGATCCAATAATACAATCAATCTGCTCCAGAGAATTCTTTAAATTGGTTGACGAATGAATGCTAATTGACATGTTTACCTCGTGCTGGAAAGCATTTCTAACGTCCATTGTTGCTGATCACGATCTCGTTCCTCTTCAAGAAATGAGCCTAATACAGGTATGTACGTCATTGTCTCCAGAAATTAAATACTGTATCGAATGAATTCCATAAGCAGTTAGCCACCCGAAATCGCGGATCTAACAACTGAACATAGATTCATCGGCGTAGCCACGACGACGAGGACCTACTCATCACCACCGTGCTGATGATGCTAAGCTTTTCCTTCCCTCCCTCTATCAAGCTGACCATGGTGGACGCTATTTCTTCGGACTGACCACGAAGGAAGACGCTTCCCTCCGTCAAATTGACGGTGACGAATTCCCGTCTTCACACTGGCGATGACGGGATTCGAGACCTTTCCTCGAGCTGATGATGACAAGATCAAGCCCCTTCTTGTCGTTGGACTGATGGTGATGAAAGAAAGCTTCGTCAGGCTGATGATGATGATGATGATGATAATAATAATAATACTACATTGCTAAGCTCCCTGTTTGTTGTTGCTCATTTGCTCATTCATTCATTACTTCGAAGCTAACCCTTGGTGATACTGTCCCTCATTCATATCTTTCGTAACTTAAGCAACCGGTATAAATCTAGCTCTAATCAACATGTGGGATTACTTCTATCTCTATGGTTTGATATGCGAAATGGACGAGGAACGATTGTGGTTTAGACTAGCAGTAGTCGTCGTTGTCGTCGTTGTAGTAGTAGCATTGCCACCGCTAGTCGTAGTGTTATCTGCCTATTTTCCATCTTTGGATCGACTTGAAGGAAGATTCACCCCGGTGCTACTAGCGGTCGACGGCGATGGGCTGCTGCTACCCGCGTAACGCTCGATTCTGATCATTATAAGTCACACTGGCCAAATCGTCGTTCATCAAGGAAGACGCGAGAGATGGATATGGAGAGGATAAAGTATAATGACTTACATCGCCAACTCCTCCATCAACGTCTCATGCCTATACGCCACTCTAATATTCGGCACATTACTCTTCTCCATCGCATTTCCCATGACTCCCGGTAGCTGACAATTCGGACCAAGCCAGCGCTGTTTAATCGTGGCCTCGAATCCGCTCTGCAGGACGCTATACTTGGCCAATTCACACATATCCACCCCACTGAGTTTATAGATCTGAGCGGCGACGGAATACTCCTCGATCAATGGCTCTTTGGTAAATGCGAATTGCAACGGATCGTCGGTGGATAAGGAAACGTTCAATCCTCTCTTGTAGTACTGCATGAATGGGTTACGGTCGTAGGCGAGAAACAGAGCGTTGTTGCTGAGCGGCGACATGGCGATGCCAATCTGGTCGAGGTAGAAGATGTATTGCATCATCGGCACTTTCCGTAAGAGGAGTCCATGGCTGATGCTGTGGCAGCAGAGTACCGCGGCAGCGAGATGGTCCGTGTCGCCTGCTTCGCCGCAGTGGGGACGTAGTAAGAAGGTATTAAAGCCGCGTTGTTTCCGCCAGACGTTCAACGACGCCATGTTCGCGAATAGATAGTAGATCCAGTAGCTGTAGGGCGGGTTTTGGGTGGTATTCCAGTCTTTGGGGAGGGGATATTTTCGATAGATGCGTCGCTCGGCTTTGCTTTCGTCGTCGACGCTGTCGAAGCCAATTACTCTCTCCAGGAAAATGTGCAGTTTCGGATGACTCGAGGGGTCCTTGGTCACTTCGAATAACGGTTGAAACACGTTGCGCACCACCTGCTCAAAGGTCTCCATCAGACCGGTCGATTTGAAGACGTCGTACAGTCGCGGTACTTGAATCAGCCAGCGGACGTTGTGCGAGAATAACTTGTTGTCAACCACCCACGCCGCCAACTTGTCCCATTCGTCCATCTCTCGACCGTAGATCGAGATCCGCCATTCGACCATCTGGTACTTGCTCGATTCGAGGTCCGAGATGACCTCCTTAGTCACTTCGGCCAGATAGCGGCCTTTGATGAAGTTGTCCGTTTTGAGGAAGATGGTCCGTAGACGCGACTCGCCGATCGGGTTGTACTTGAGATTGAACTTGTCGAAGCGATGGAACGAGTCGGTGTGGGCCTGCAACACCGTTAATTGAAGGTTCCAACCGGCTGGATATAGGTCATTCAACGCACATGCATGTCGAGAGTGTCGATGCTGAGGTCGTAGGCCGTCAGATTGATGCTCTCAAATACCTCTCGGAGCGTCAGATGCTTTCCGTCTCGGAAAATCACCACCTCGTCCGGACACTTCTTCATCTTGCTCTTGATGAAGCGTAACAAATGCTTCTGATTCATGCAGGCCGAGTGGTGCACGTGCGTGTCGACCTTGCGCACATTGTAGAAATCTCGGTGCGGCACTCTCTTGCTATCCGCCAGCTCTTGATATTCATTGAGGAGGGCATACAGATTGAACTTCCCCTCGAGATATTGAAGTCGTTTAAACGCGAAGCTCTTGCTCGGTCCGTCGGAGGAAATGTCCAACAGCTGATCGAGATCCATGTAAAACTCTCGGATCGTGGGAACATTCACGATCGGGCTATCGAGCTCGGCTGACTTGGCGTTTTCGAATACCTGGTACACCCCGTGGTCGTCTAATCGAAATACCATGTCGCTGGCTTCCGGAAGCGGTTCGAGGTCGGACATGTCAAAGTCCTCGCCAATGTCCTGTCCGGCTTTCCGAACCCAGGTCTTGGCCCGTCGCCTGAATTGTTCCGGCTCGAAGTGAGCAGTTGAGTCTCCACCACTCGCCTGACCGTCGACCAGCGGCGCTTCAGATCCTCCTGCGGCGGCTGTACCATCCGCATCTCTCGCCATTCGTACACTGAGCGATCGCGCTTTGTCCTCATCCCAAACGGGCTCCGGTGGGGTTGGATAGATTCTCCAGCCAGGCTCATCCTTGGGATTATCGCCATCTCTCTGTAGCGATAGCCGAATGTACTTATGCCGAATATCAAGCACCTTCTGAATGTTGCTGTAGATTGCTGCCAGTTCGGGAGAGATGGCGGCGGGTGGTTCAGTACCAGGAATACCGGCAGTCAGCTGCGTGCCCACTCTTGATATAGGCACGATCGTAGGCACTCTTGCGGGGGGGGTTGGCTCAAAGTCATGTTGAGAAACGTCGGCACCGTCCTGCAATTGACCATCTTCTCGGATCGAATGCCTTTGTGTCCTGGGACTCGCGTTCGAGTCTTCAAAGGCTGCCCGATCAGGCGTCTGAATGACAATAGTCTTCGACGATTTATCGAGCTGTCCAAGAGCACCGCCAAGAGCTAAGCTCGAGCTGCTGAGGTTTTGGGTATTGCTGCGGTTGCTGCGACGGGACCTTAAGCTGCCAGCTCGACTGAGCGCTTCGATATCTCCGGCAAAGTTGGCTGGAAACGTATGCGAGCGTAGAATTGGGCTGTTGCCGTCCGGGAAGCCAGCCTGTCCATCTCGTTGGATATTTTGATAGAAGAGTTTCGCGTCCGTTTGGCTCGTCTGCTTCTCCGAGGCATAATCGTAGTAGGCTGTCTTCCGCTGCTTATCCCGTCGTAGGAGCCTCTGCTTGCCAGCATCTGATGCTTCGGGCATCTCGACTCCTCCTCGATTTCGAGGCCGTTCATGGTCCCGATGGTGTTCGTTGGACCCATCCGCCATGGAATCGCTCTCTGATTGTTCTCCATCCAGTTCGAGGGACGACTCCGGCAGGGAGCTCCCTTCATCGTCAGACACCAGACCACGGGGTTGAGAAGAGAGATGCGGTGAATCAGGATGGCTCATGGTTGTGATAGTACTGGATGGGTCAATATCAATACAGGGAGCTACGAGGAATATCAGCGTTGCGACCAGCAGCAAGAGTCTCAGCAACACCAACTGGTTCTAGACTCGGTGTCACGCTGACAATGGAGTCGCTTTTAGAGATTAGGATTCGACCGGCTCATCGGTGGTTAATATACAGCAATATAATCAAGAGTAGACGCGGTTTATCTGTTTGCTCAGTCCATGTTTGCCGTGATAATGGTGGTGTGGTGGGACATGATCAGCGACAAAGGAACAACGAACATCGGGTGTTGTCTCATGCATGGATAACGAGAGCATCTTGCAAACAGCATGTCCACCATGACACCGTTCACAATGCAGACCTATTCAGACAGTTCATGGACAGGGAAATATTTGTCTAACCAAGTTGATCATCCTCTATCTCGTCGTCGCTGAGAGTCAGTTTCTCAGCCATCTCAGCTGCGGGCACGGAAGACACTGTTTGCTTTCCCTTATCCAAAGGCGCTTCCACTCTCTCTGCTCTATGGGAGATCCCTCCACCCTCTGGGCGACAGGAAGATTGCTGTATGGCATGGGCCAGGGTTAGCGTCGTACCCTCTTCTTCATCCTCGGAGCCGTCGACATTTTCGATATCGAGACCTCTCATGACCGTAACTTTTTCGAGTTCATCCAGCCTCGTAGCGTCCGTCCGTGACGTACTCCTCATGATCTTCGCGAGGTAAGGAAGCATCTCGAGGATGAGCTCGGATCGGGCCGAGTGACCTGTGCCGAACCTCCCCAATCCACGAGCTTGAGCATCAGACGCTTTAAGCCCATGCTGGCCCATTGAGACATCGGTTATCTTCTTCTTCCACAACTCGACCACTCCAGATTCCAAGGTAGAAGTCGGCCGATGGGATGACGTATCCGTCCCGTACGACTGCAACCATGCTTCCAGCACTCCTTCCCGTTCTTCTCTTTGCCGCCAGAGCTTTAGATAAACTGGGTAGAACATTTTAAAGGCGTCGCGGGCTCCACTTCTGCCAGCGTACCTACCACGAGCGTGTTGCCCCTGTGCCGAGGGCAACTGTCGGCGCACTGGTGTCGGCAATGCAAACAAGAGCCCACGGACGGCAGTCTGAAATGATATCTCGTCTTGCCGTAGACTATCTTTTCCAGAGTAGCTGGTTCCAGCACGTCTTCCTCCACCTCTGCTGTTTCGCTGGGAATTACCTCCCGAATAGTCTGGTGTCAAAAGATCGCAATCGGAAAATGCATCAATGCATTCATTGATGATCTCCAACGAATCTCCCGTTGTCGGTCCATAACAGGAGGGCAAGTAGTTCTCGTGAAGGGTGCAAATAAAGGTCTGAACGTCCGTGCCCGTCTGGTCCATTAGCTCATCCACGTCGAGTGGTGATCTCTTAAGCCGAGCATGACAGCCAAGATGATCCGGTGGTTGTGGTAGAGGCTGGACGTCCGCGTCCGGCTGGGCTCCTTCATCCCGCTTGTTGTAGACGACCTTGCCCACGGCGTGGAACATGCCCAGGCTAGCTTCCCGTTGAGTAATGACTTCCAAGGACTCCTTTTCCAGTTTCGTCATGGATATCGCAGTGCGTGCGTTCCGCTTCGGTTTCGACAACGCTACTTTTCCTCCCCAATTGCTGGCACCATCTCCACGGAGACACATGAACTCCAGAGCACCGACGGCGCTGCGAATGTCTCCAACTTCGCCAATCTTCTCGAGCACAGACATTCCGGGTATCGTACGTCTTCCCGATACCCTCGCTTCTTTTTGGATCACGAACTGCAGCGCCTTGGTAAGGAGCGTGCGGGCAATCGGATTAAAGTCGATGACGCTGACAGCTGGGTGGTTGATGAGATTCGGACCCAGCAGACGATGGGCCGTAAACTGATCTGACGAGGAAGAGCTGGCAAGGACCGTCTCAGAGACGACCATGACCATAGGAATAGTGGGTAGCGCATGATTTTCCCTGGCTGGAAAACCTTGACCGGTAGAAGCGTGTCCCGAGTGTAAAAATTGCCCGATAATGGAGCGAAACGACTGAAGGGAGTCGGATGAGCTGGTAAAGGTGTTTGGGAACTCTTCCATCAGGATGATCTTGTTTTTCGACGTTGGTGCTGGTCCATCGGCTTCGCCTGTGCCAGGGACACATGTTGCCATGTCCAGACCGCCAAATCTTGCTCCCCGTTCGACAAAATCATGAAACTGTGCCAACACCGAGACATATCCAGTGGCAGATGACTCTACCGCAACCGGATTGCGCCATTCCAGAACACCGTAATCTAAGCTCTTCGCCAGTAGCTTCACCGTTGTAGATTTTCCCGTGCCTGAGGCTCCCCTCAGAACCAACAGCCTCTGCTGGTGGTCAGTAAATGTTCGACCCCGACAGTTTTCATCCTCCCACTGCATGAGATATATTAGAAGCATACCTTGTGACTTCGGCCAGCAAACGTATTGAGGATCCATTGCCGAACGTCGTCCACCTTTTTGGGGTGTACGGCTATCTCGTCTAGTAGGGTCGGCGCATACTTGTCCACCCAGGGCCGGAGACCCTCTACCGTTCGAGGTCTGAAAAAATCAGCTGATGGCTCCTGCGTCGATTGTCTACTTCGATTGGTGTCGGAGAGGAACTTCTGGCTGCCGGCAGCACTGTGATCTGCACCATCATCATCCTCCTTCCTCCTTCGCGTTCGGGTAATTGGCTTTGCATCCTTGACGACTTCTTCAGTTTTGTCCCCTCCCGTCAAGCCGTCTTGGATGTCATCCTCCAGTTCATCAACATCTGTAGCCTCTGCCCGGACCGAGGTCTGTCTTTCAATGGCCGCAGTGAGAAAGTTGGAGATGGAGCGATTAGTTGTCGCCTTGCGAGTCGGCTTCGTGCGAGTCTGTTGCTTCTTGGGCGAAGCCTTCTTGCCTTCGGCAGGCGTATTGGTTTCTTGTCGTGTCCTTGCCCGCGTTCGAAGAGACAGCTCTCGACGCGGTTGCGGGTTGCCCGAGTCGTCGCGTGATCCGGCACCATGCTTGGCTGGTGCATCATCATCGTCGCGCTCGGGAGAGGACGAGAGGACCACCAGTCTTTTCTGGCGCTTGGCTGGGGGTGCTGTCATCGTTCAGACAAAATCGCGGCATGGTCAAGCATGATGTTGTCGCTGGGCATGTGACTGCTCACTAGGCTGATTCGTCAACATCAGCTCCACGACGTGCTCAGCGGCGCCATTGAGGGCTGATCTTCCAGCCGTCGATTCCCCATTCCGATGAAGTCGAGAACTGATTAGAATCACTCAGGTATTGACGGCGAACGCAAGAACAGATTATTGAAAGAGCTTTGCTCTTTAATTAGACCGTGTCGAGAGTCACCTTGGACGCTGATGGTCGAGAGGAGAGGCACACGTGGGAGACAAGATCAAAGGCGCCGCCCAGCAGCCGCTCGAACCGCTCGACAACCTCTTAATGTTCTCATCATTCTATGGACAGGAACACCTGACCAAATCACACCGAAAATGATAATGTGATCTTTCTCACCGTCTCTCCGAGGAAGATTACCTTGACCATCTTCGCGATGTGACGATGGCGGTTACTGAATTGAGAAATTACCGCTAGGCTACGCTCTATATATTATCACTCACGTGAGGAAGTAGCTCTGGTACTTTGAAGAAATCATCTAGAGTGATCATATATCTTGCCTTTCGGAGCTATAGCTTGACTGTTGCTATATTCAGCCAGCGAAATCGAGTACTCCATCAGTTGTTTTTGAAGAGTCAGACGAGGGTGGTGTCGTCGATTGATGTCGGTTAAAGACTACTTGCGCCCGAAGCTTGGTTGTGGAACATAATTGCAGTTCTAGGAAGACTGTGTCTCCAAATGAGGACAACCGACCCTTTTTAATCAACAGGCATGTTCTTGCATTGCGAGAAAGCGCACTGCCAGTGGCACGGTACTGTGTTGGTATTATCTCTGCCGACACTGGTGCAGATTTCGTAACCTCGGGCAGTATGAGCAGACGATCTAGTTGTTATTCTTCGCTCGGACTAGCTCTACGGAACCGAGCAGAGTAGCAGCAGGTGATTGTTGAGGGTCTGGTGCTGGACGATCCGTGCCACTACCACCGCCGTAACAGAAAAGATTCAAGTGGACTTCAGTATGAAAGTAGCTCTGCTCGTAGTGATTCTTCATCTGGATGTTCGGTTGAACTCTTCCGAACCCTACACCATGCAAGACCACCACCGGCGATGATGATGATGATGATGCCACCGGGGCAAAGCTTACGTCCCATTCTTGGGGATCATGAAGATGACGCGGATGAGGGTGCGGAGGGAGTGACCAACAGCGCGTCTGCACCGAGGTGGACACCCTTCCCTCCCGGACGTTCCTCGCACCATCTAGTCGCCGTCTCTTCGGTACCACATGGTACTCGAGCGGACACGGAATCGAGGAGAGTGACAGATGGTTGAGGTCGGTTGAGTCATGACGGTATCATGAATCTATGTCATCATATGAATCTCACGCGTCTCCGATCGATGAAGAATGACGATGATATCATGAAATTGCCCCCCGGAATGATCTTCTCTTCCTCCTACCGAGGTTCCTGTTCGGAGGATGAATCTTTTCGAATACCTGTTGGTCTCCCTTCGTACGATGACGGTTTTCGAACGGTTTGAAAGTTCCGAGTAGAGCCCGGCGGAGGAGGAGGCCTACGAGTGGGGTCGACCTTCGCCTTGCGGTCCGCTAATCGCTTGCTTCGACGGAGTGGGATTGAATCCTGCTCCATATGACGAGGTGAGTCCGGAGCGGTACTCCGCTCCAAACCGTGTGCGGTCGGAGGCTGGTGCGATTGAGCGGCGACCATGGGCGTCGCTGGACGTTCCCGCTCGAGCAGCTGGGTGTTTCTTCGGCCCACAGGAGGTGCAGGAGATGAAGGTCGTTTCGTCGCCTTGGGCCGCTTGACCACTTTGGACGGGTTGACGGGCCCCGATTCCACACCGCGGACGGCGTTCCGCCTCTTCCTCCGAGCTGGGCCTTCCTGACCAGACGACTTCTGTGGAGGGGATGGAGGGTTGGGCGCGATCGCGGTTTGATGGTGGTCGACTTCATTCGGTGCAACGTGAATCGGGTCCAGTCCACCTGTTACGAGTTCCTCGGCTTCGATGAATGGGAGCTGTTGCGCAATCCAATTCATGACGGCGGAGGCCTCCTTCAGTTCTAGGGTGGCGCCCGACAGCCGACCGATGTGCCATCCGATGCTCTGTTGATACCCTTGCTTGTCGATCGGGTCCATCGAGGGATCCAGCTGTGCTTCTGCTGCTTCCTGACGAGCACGTTCCAACGCCTTTTGCCAACGTTCGATCCTGGCCTTGGCGTTGACCAGCCGTTTCCGCAAGGACATTCGACTCCGCCACCATGTCTGGAACTCTTTCCACTCGACCAGCTTCGTCTGTAACTCCCGCTGTGGGTGAAGCTGCACGTACCCTCCCAGCTCGTACTTTTGCCGAAACGTGTTTGCAATGTTCTGCCATTCCTGGAAATGCGCCGGTGTACCACGAACCCGTTGCTGGTGTTCTCAAAAAGCTTGCAATCGGTCTAGATCATCTCCGAGAATGGCAGCTTGACGGTGCCAATGAGTATAAACACGGCCGATACTCCGATCGGAAGGAGTTTGGATGCCTGAGTAAGGATGGACTGAAATACTCGGTCGACCGCCCATCTCGACGAGGGTTGCATGAGCCGTCTTTGCATATGACTCTGCTTCGGTGACTGGTGGGTCCGGAGTGCGTCGGTCCTGATCACCGTGGTCGAGCCCGAGGGGAGAGGATGAACGTCTTGAGGCGAGCTGCCTACATCATCCAGCGCATTAAGACCGTTGCCACCAGTCCTGCAGCTCGAGTGGACCTCACCGGATCTTTTCCTCCAACATTCTGGCATCGACCGGATGGGACTGGTCGTCGCTATACAATCGATTCCTACGAAAGGTGCCCCATGGTCTTAGCACGTCCCTCGAGCACGTCGACGTGAGGCCGATGTACCTGAGCTTCTGAACTTGATGCGACGTGAGGTTCTGAGGATCCTTCAATTTGATCACCCTATCCTCTCCATGTTCGATGTCAGCACCATCTGCTGATGCATCGCGTAAGCTCCATGGGCCGTTCCCTGACCTCCTTCGTGCAAGTTCCTCCGGATCCACCCGGTCTAGCTCCTCGCACAAAATCCCTTCTGATGAGGATGGGGAGGACGGCATGATCGATCACTTAGACGTAGCGTTCGTCCGTGATAGATGGGATGGGTGGGGCCGATGAGGTTGTATAGTAACGTTCCGACCACGGAACCGTTGTTGGCGGTTACGAATGACTAAGCGAATCACGTGCTTTCTCCTTGCTATCTAGTCTATTCAGACGTTCTCTATTCTCCTAGATAGAACAATGCTATATAAATTCCCACAACGTCTCTGAGCCCTCGACAGTTAGAGTCCGAATATCGGGTTGGAGACCAGTCTAAGGTCTTCACCGTGTTGCTGACTCAAGCGGGTCGACTCACCGTTCCACAGTCTCGTCTTGGGACGACTGCATGACCACTATGCAGACTACGCGCTGCTGCTGCTGTCTACATACTGTTCGACTTCCCCACTCCAGTATGAGGCTGCAGAAACGGAGGGGGAGAAGTCGACTACTCATCTCAGCGCTTCCATCACTGAGCCAGCCATGGAGGTTTCCGACTTCATTCTGCGGATACAGGGCGCTGATGCAGCAGCGGACGCGGCGCTTCACCTGCCTCAGAACACAGTGTGGCACCGACCATTGACGAGGTCCCCTGAGGAGCTCAAAGCCGATGTGCATGATGAAGGTGGAGAGACACCGGGTCCGAGCGAGGCAGACGATTCCTATCAGCTCTGGCTGACGTTCGACCGGCGACCAAAGGATATTCGGCAAGGCTTCGTCTTTGGAACGGATCCGAAGGCCTGCGATGTCTATTTGGGTAATCCACCCGCTGGAGTCAGTCAACAGCATTTCTGCATCACGTTCGATGAGCATAGTCGATTAGTCCTTCGAGACATTTCCAGGCATGGAACCATTGTCAGCTTCGATGGTCAAGCAGCAGACGAGCAACGGAAGCGGTTCACGTGGGTTCTCTTGGACAATTATCAGATTCGAGTTCATCTGCAAGTTGGGACGAAACGATATATGCTCTTGGACCTCCAGCTGCCCGACTCTACTGACCGACCGATGATTGTGTGTCGACGAACATGTGAGAGCTGGTGGAAAAGCTTCAGCGCCATGTCAAACTTGAACCCTTCGTGAAATCTCTTGGCCGCCAACTCTTCTCCCATACTAACATCAATCACCTTATATACCATTCCAAAACTCCCCTTTCCGAGCCTTTCTTCTTCGAGATAGATACGATCCCTTCGTGGAGTTTCACTTTGGGTGGGTGCGTTTGTTGGTTGGCTGCCGAGATCGAGGAGACCCACGGCTGGGGCAGCATGGCGGCGCTCCTCCAGATATGATCGCAGCTTCACGATATGCTGAGAAGTAATACGTTCAGAGTCGTTCTCACGGATGAGCAGGAGCACATTCTACAATTCGTCAACTTTATCGATCGGGTGGAACCCCTTCTGATCACGGAATATATGCTGCTGGGCGATTTGGAGCGCCAGCACCGCGAGACGCCAATCACGCCGCAAGAAATCATCGAGCTGCTCTCGCAAGCACTAGAAGCCCTACAGTATCTGCACGATCGCCAAATTGTGCATCGAGACATCAAGCCTTTGAATATCTTGGTCAAGGAACGAGCACCGCTGTCGATTGTCCTGGCCGACTTTGGCCTGTCCAACCAGATGGATAGTTCGTTCCTCGAGACCCTTTGCGGAACCCGTGCGTACCGTACGCCGGAGGTATTTGAGGGTCATGGCTACTTCTCGGCGATCGACATCTGGGCATTAGGAGTGGTCGTCCTGCAATTTCTAGGCGGTCTTCCCGAGTGGAGAGAAGAGTACAAATCCAGGATGGACCGGTGGGTGGAGATCGTCTCCGAAGCGATCCAGAGCTTTGCCCATCTCAATAACGACGACGACCCGTGTCTATCGCTCCTGGTCAAGATGCTGCATCTCACCAGTGGGACCGACCCTCAGCCAAGGAGTGTCTAGAGGAGACTTTCACCATTGATCCCAAGTATCCTGGACCCGCCAAAATGATGCCTTGGCAGGTCGCTGACCAAGACGAAGACGAAGACGTGCCCGGCTCCTCCACCAACTTGCTGGCACGAGCAGTTTACGACGCGCTCAATCCACCTGATGATCATGATCATAATAATACTGATGGAGAGGAAGCTACCGCCATTTTACGGTCGTCGGCCATCGAAGCCTATATCATCGTTCCTGACCATGGCCAGACAACCACAAGATCCAAGACGCGGTCGACATCTTCGATGAGAGGAGAGACCGGTCAACATCGACCCATCTCAGGAGATCCGTCACCCCAAGAGAAACGTAAGAGGAGGGTGGAAACGTCGTCTGGTAGCGGGGAGCAATAAACCTGCAAGAGAAGCACCAGCACGGCCGAAGGGGAAAGTAAGGAAGAGCGAGCGATAATGTCTCCTTCCTCATCGAGTCATCAGTGATAACCGGGACTTGGAGACGAATAGCAAAATGAGACCGCAAACGCTTCAGCCTCACGGTCGTTTAGATGGCAACTACTGGAGGACTTATCGCCCATCCACAGACATTGGAATATATACAGCAGATCTGTTGAGGAATTGAAAGAGTGTCGTAGCAGATCGGGCACCATTCAATCGGTAACTCGCCTCTTCGGGAAACCGGCCGGAGACTTGTTCAAACAATCGTCTCAAACGCACTCGACTTCACGAGTACTTTTCCGGGCCCGCTGTCTTATTGCGGCCTCCATGGTCCTTCACCTGGAGAGCGGTCACTGCCCGCTCCCAATAGAGCTTGCGATCGTCAGTGACGGTGGTGAAGACACATTTCTCGATGTAATCCTTCCATCCATCCTCCCCTCGCATCTTGAGTCCCGAGCTGATAGAGCGAGGACATTCACTATCGAGGAACCAGGCGGCGGAGGCAAAGTCGTACTGATCGGCGAGAACCAGTTCACGAACTTCATTCAGCTTCTCGGGCGCGATCAAGGTCGCATTTACCGCCGTCGAGTTCTCGGCTGTTGTCCCCAGGATTGCAGCCGCCTGGTCACGTATCTCCGGGATCGACAACGCGTACTTGATGTTGAACGTCGCCGATTGCATGTTGCGCGCTGTGACACCGTCTCAGTCCCTTACGTCTTTGTCGATGGTGAGAAATGTGAGTAAGGGATCAACTTACTTCCTTGCCCGGGCCGGCCGGGTTCGGGAAAGTGGTTCTTGTTGAATTTGAAGTCGCCCGTCTCAAAGGCCATCAAGCTCAGCAGAGCCGCAATCTCGCCGGGATGCGTGACGCCGTAACGGGCTAGACCCTCATTGATGAAGGGCGTGATCTGGCTGGCCGTCTTGCACTCCTCTGGGAAGGAATCACCCTCGCAGGTGCTTGAATTCGGGGCGATGGCCAGGACCTGCTCCTCGGTCACGAGTGTTTTGTTCCGGCAATGACCGTAGGGCATGGCATGCGTGCCGATCAGGCAGGAGAGCAGTGTCAGGGCGAGCGCTGAGACGGAAGTAACCATGGTGGCCGACGGAGAGAAAGTGGAAGGCGAACGTGTAAAAAGGACCTGCAGTGAAATCAAGCAAATAGAGAATGTGGACTGAACGACCAAGCGTTCAGCGATATCTAGAAATCAAAGAGAGGGTGGCACTTGACAATGAGGGGAAGATCATGAGACGGGGCTTTCCGGTCCTGTTATATATCCGAGAGGGCCGAACAGAAAAGAAAGCAGAAATGCTCCATCGCCTGCACGATGGGGCTGGCCTGTTTCGTGATCCTTGGGCGCTGATCCATTCCATCCTTGACAGACGTAATGGAAGGACCGGAAGAAGAGACAGCACTTGCATTGACTTCACAGTGTTCCAGCAAATGATCATTCAATCGGGGGTTTCGCCACCAGACTGAACGATGAAGGCTACTAACCGCGGCTGTTGAGAAGCCAGTTGTGCCGGTCTCACCGTTGCTTTTGGTGTTTCGACGTGGCCGTCCTGCCGAGCCCAGGCGAGTTGATGAGCGCGTCACGGCCAGTCGGTCGATCTGCGGTGAGCGCGTCGTGAAACGCACCCCAGCAGTCACGTGAAGCCTTATTGCTTATCGCTTGGGAACTGCCGACGGTAATCACGTGATTTCAAATCACGTGATCTTACCTCCTGAAAATAGGGCTGATGGATCGTCGTCATTCGTCACGCGATCCTGGAAGCCGCGTCAGCCACGCCCAATGGGGAATCACGACAGATGTCCAGATGTCAAGAGGTAGCTGCCACGTAGTCTTATCTGAATGCCACCGACAACTTCAATTATGATCATCTAAGAAAATTAAAGAACCATGAACGAATTTCGATGCTAGTTTGACGTTTGACCGTAGAGTCGACGAGCCCATGAAGATTGGATTATGTCATCCCACAGCCCACTGCAGAGCCGCATGGAGATAAAGCGGGGATAAATAACGGTGTACGGGTACGGCTTGTCATCCATAGAATCGCGCGGAATCGGGGCCGAATTTATGAACTTGACTCGAGGCGGCCTCGGTACGTACCCGTAGGGCTCACCGGCAGCCCGCCGCCGCTTTTGGCTCGCTACCAAATGCAGAGCCGCGCAGCTTAAGGCGGCTACCGATTCTAGGCAACCACCGCGCTCAAAACCAACCGCCGTTGGCCTCATCAACGTCTATCCTTCTCAAGGCCACCACTTCATTCATCCATGCCCGTGACATAACCCCCTCCATCCCATCGTCCATCGTCGGCCTCGACCAGCATTCACCAGAAGTCGACTCGAGATCTGGGCCGATCGTGCCCTCGTCACCGACACGCGTCTGAGCAGGCTTCATCCACCAACATCGACCTCCATTGGACGCTTGCCCGACGACGACAGCGACCCAGTCGTACGAAAGATCGATCACACTGGTCAGGACATCACCAGACGCGCCGGCCCAGTCGGTAAGCTCCTCTCGTTCTGCGTTCGTTGTGTTCCTTCACTCGTCCAGATAGTGAGGGCATCCGCGTCATCTCGATCGGCAGACTTGAGATACCCCACACTCGCTCACGACATTCACTCATGGGCACCTGACTCCATCCGCCGACTCTTCGCTAATCTGCTCTTCGACTTAGAACGTGATTGCTCAATGACCTCTTGAGTGTGGCGCAATTCACTGCGGCTCGAGCCGTTGCGCCTCATCCCGCATAAAAACTCCCCCGCGCGCACCCTCCAAGGACCCTTGAGTCATCATTCATCGATCCCGCACCCTATAAAAGCCCGTTCCCCCGGACTCAATTCGAGGATGGGCTCCAATCCCCGTCGTCGACCCGGCACCAAGGTGGTGCTCCCCGCATTGAACACCTCCGACCTCGCGTCCATCAATACTCCCCGCGGGAATCGGTCCCTGACCAAAGGTGCCACCTTCCACGCGCCCACCTCGCCGCCGTCCGAGGAGGACGACCCCCTACTAGACGTCCACCACCTACCCCGTCGTTCCCCCACCAGCCTGGAAGCCCTCGAGGGGCTCATCGTCGCCGCCGACCGTACCAAACAGGTCGTCCAATGGATCCGCACTCTCGATGAGCCGCTGATCAACCCCGACGCCTCGTCGTCGTTACCGGCGCTGGACGGCCGTCCGGACGAGTACCTGCCGCTGTCGCAGGGCTTGCTGGAAGGGATCGTCCCGTCGGGTGCCCATGCGGACTCGTCCCCTCGTCCCGGCGCTGATCGCCCCGACTCCACGTCAAACGGCCGTGCGCGCCGGGCTCGGAGGTCTCGTCGGACTCGTCGGACCAGTGTGAATCACGGCTACGACAGCGGCATCGGAGAGTCGGTTGGCGGGACGGTGCAGGCTCAGTCGGACGACGGTAGTGGTCCCTTAATATCGAAATCTTGGGCGAGTACGGATCGGCCGTCGACCCCGGCTCGTCAAAC
>QQTW01000964.1_pt1 | contig 19450 bp, 18 predicted proteins | sample 1904831 | NCBI WGS metagenome assembly QQTW01 (sample SAMN09435610, study PRJNA476489) | Subsurface metagenome, whole genome shotgun sequencing project. | reverse complement strand
TCGTCTTTTGATTGAGCGAGAGGGGTGATGGTGCGTGGTGCTGTAGAGTGTCAGGGTCCTTCGTGCGGCTTTCTGATCCCCTGGTTCCATTTGGGCGACTGTACAGTCCTCTAGTACGTCCCGGTCAATGAGTCTGCAGTAGACCACAGCATCGCAGGGAAAGTATGCAAGCAAGAAAATCTAAAGCCCTCATGTAATACAGGGGAGCGATATAGTAGTAGCAAGAGAGAAAGAAAGGTAGGAGATCTACTAATTATCAATCTAACAGAAACGACCAAACAAACAACAAACGACAGAACAAAACAGTGCACCAGAACGGCAAGCAAGAAAGAAAGAATCAAACTTCCACTAAAAGAATCTAGAAATCTATCCATCTCTCTCCCCTGTTTTCGCTCTCTCGATGACAATTTAGTTCCGCTCCTCCTTCTCTCCTACTCTTGATGCTTTCCGAAGAAAAAGACAATTTAGTGCATCATTCTCGCTTTCCTTCTCGATCTGTTCATCTCACATCTACTCTTTCAATTTGGCTCTCGCGCACTGGTAGTTCGGGGTAATCAAGGCCATCGTCATCAAGCCGAAGTCGAACTCTCCTTCTCTGAACGATCACCAACGCTCTTCTGCTTTCCTTTCTCTTTGGCTTTCTCTTGGCCATGGCCGCTCTTGGGCGTACTAGCGCTGCTCTTCTTCTTCTTGTTCTTCTTTGCGCTCAAATAACCCGTCCCAGGCGGAGACACGGAACTCGCGAGAGCAGGAAACTCTTCTTCGGGTATAGCGTTCATGTGCATCGCACTTGATGACGGCGCAGAGTCGCCTGCAAGCGTAGTGCTCGTAGCTGAACTGCCTGATGTGATCCGTCGACTGCGTTCCTCTGCTAGACTTAACTGCAGCGCGAAATCCAAATCATCGAGTTCGCTTGCTTCGTCCAACCCTGACGATAGTCCTCCATCGGCGATGGTGATGCCTTTTGTACTGGCTGTAGGTGGAGATGACGTTGACGAGGAATAGGACGCTGAGCGTTTCGATTTGCTTTTTGCAGCGTAGCGGATGGGAATATTACTCGCACCAGCGCTGCTTTCCCCGATGATCGACGACGAAGTAGGGTCGCTGTCGTCTAATAGAGATCGACGGAGAGCTTCAGCTAGGTCATCGTCCATACCGCTGCCAATATCATCATCCTCGTGAAAAACCGAAACAGGCGGAGACGAGGCGCGAATGGCGATGCTTCCTTCGGGTGTGATCGTCTGGCTGGAACTGACGCTGGAGCTGATGCTTCCGCGGGGACTGCTGATATCGGATCCACTTCTGCGTTTCTCTTCATCCTGCATGAAACTCTCTTCGCTAAGCATTAGGGCGTACGCCAGTTCCTCTTCCCCGGCACCAGCGCCAAGCATACCAACACCAAATCGACCAGCCAGTCTTCCGGCTTCTTTCTGTCGCCTCTTTTCATCGTGCGCGAATTCACGCGTTTCGCTTGCAATGTAGTCCTCCAGCGATGATCGGCCGAAATCCGAGTGTGATGAGCCACCCGCTGCATGATTGCTTCGACGGGGACCTCGACGGAGCCGGCGGGAGCGTCCAGCAAACTGATCTGCCCCTGAAGAGCTGTAGCTCCAGTACCGGAGATGAGGACCGAGCGAGACCATGCCTCGTAGGACAGTCGGATCGGGGTCGAGACAGATGGCTGCTGCCGGATAGACATTGCCGTTGAGATCGAGGGCACCACCACCACCTTCAGCTTGAATGAGTCGACGTCGAGCTCGCGTTCGAAACCGACTGTTGAGAGTTCGAATGGGCTGCGTGCTGGAGCCTAGGGGATCCCACGCTTGAACCAGGCAGTCGCTGCCTCCGTGAACCACATACAGGGCGGTCAGAGCGAGGCTCGTGATCTGTGGAGAGTCCGTGGAAATGATGCGGACTGGCAGAATAGTGTTCGTGATCCCAGGATTGCTTGAGATAGGCGCTCGGAGATCCCAAAGGACGATGCTTCCGGATTTCGTACCGGCCGCCATGAGGCGAGCGCGCTGGCCTGGGATGGCTGAAAGCAGCTGGTGATGAGATAAGGACGGTGCGGGTCCGCCTGATGCATTGTCGGGGAAGATGGACTCGTCAAGCAGTGGGTCCTCGGCAGCTGTCGACAAAGCGCAGTGCGAATGATCGATACAGGTCGTAGTGAGCTCAGCGTCTTTCAGAAGGCCAAGAGACAATTCGGAAGTCCGCCATTCATGTGTCTCTGATGTTCCTGTAGGCTGTTTGCCATCTTTGTGTGTATCCCGACTAGTCAAGCTCGATGCTGTACCGGACAGGTTAGTTTGACTTCGATGATAAAGCCAAATTGGGAAGCCTGAGTGAACGAACTCACCTTTTGGACTTAATGAATAACGCTCGATCTGCGCAGGTTCGTCCGTCTCTACTCCACACTTAATCACCACGAACGACTGGCTCATCTCTGGATCGTTGCCCGCAAAGTCGACCTCGAATCGTCGTCGCATATCCCAGCCCATGCAGACCGTCCGGAAGTGTTTCGGCTTGTAGGCCATGAACCTCTCCATCTCTTGAGTATGCGCAACGAGCGCGTTCTTATCGAATCCCATCCCATTCCAGGGTGATGTGGGAGAGTAAGAAGCATCCAATTGCGACTCTTTGAATGGATCAGGTCGGGCGGCTCTTTTCGACGGCGTAATGAGCTTCCAGCAGACAGTTCGCCCAGTCTCCCATCCCAGCAATTCCAGCTCCTGTACACTTGGTTTTGTTCCAGGTGGAGATGATGATCGTCGAGGAATGTCCGATAAGTAGAACACCTCTCCTAGCGCGTTTAATACGGCCATCCAGATGCGGTTCGTCGCCATCCGAGCTGCACTAAAGGAATCGTCCACCGCGATGGCAATGATCGGCACTCCCGGACTGACCACCCAACGAGCTGTGAGTTCTCCTCGGGCCAAGCGCTGCCCTTCCACTCCGTGCGTTCCGAGAGAGTATGCTGTGACGACACCCGAAGACGAGCCACAGAGGATGCCCACCAGACCATCGGTCATCATCGGAATGTTCATCGACTTGGCGATCCAGACTGAGCACATGGCTTCTGTTGTGCCTGGCACTTTCGGTACACCCAGTTCGGGGACGGACACCTCTGCTGAGAAGGCCAAGAAACGACCTCGCTTCTCCTCTGTCGAGCGAAGGTAGACAAGACCGCCTGGAGAGCCTTCGCCGTGTACCATGCCGAAAGGTTGACTCAAATCCATGACATTTGGTAATCCCACCAGGTTACCCTCGCCGAGACCCCACATGCTCTCTCCCAAGGATCGCTGCTCGAATTGCAGAAAACTCTGTGGATCCGACGTACCCCAAAGCTCGATCCGCGGACCAGCCGCATTAGTTCGACGAGCGCAACCGTTGTCATCGGCCCCAACAATGAACCGCGGTAGTTTCTTGTGCTGTACTGGAGGAAACGAGGCGTGGATATGAGTGATCGTTGTATGAAGTCCTGAGCTGTACGTGACGGCTGCACGCCCTCCCCTCTCGAGCGTCGAACGTGTCGAACCTGAGGCTCCTGATGATTTGGGCGCTGTTGCCGGCTTGCCACGTGCTAGACATCGTAGCAGACGGGTGCGCAGAATGTATTCGCTCCTCCAGGTCGAGAATGCTGTCAAACGGGTGAAGCTGCGCTTTCCTGATCCCGCGTCTCCTGCGTCTTGACTTGTAACGGCGTCTCGATGGCGAGCGCCGACCCTCAGGCTATCTGCTCCCGGAAAAATTCTACAGAATGCGATGCGCCACGCATGCGGTGAATTGACCAAATCTTGAAAACGCCGTGAGACCAATGCCACATTGGACAGTGACTGTGGTGGAAGATGCGACACAATCTGAATGAGCACCTCTGAGTGTAAACAATTAGCGTTGGGGTTTCGGGAGGGATAGGCCAGCAGGCTTTGGATTCACATACCATTGGGTAGCTGCGCGAACGCGTATGAAGCTTGCTTGACCTCAGTCGTGGCATTCTGGCCTTGACTCTCGAGGATCGCCTCTCTTGCACCATCTTGACTTGAATGCGTCGTCGCATAACTATCGCTCGTCTCCGAGTCAATGCTTTTGCTGCTTCTCAGCTGTTGGGATGTCTCTGTAACTGGATTGCCAGTCTCAGCTGACGCGTTGTTGTGCGCATTGTGAGCGCGGGACTGCTCGGAGTCCCTGACGAGCCGGAAACTCTCACGCCTCTCATCAGGAGGAAAGCGTGGAGCCCGGTCTGTGTCATCTTGGTGTCCATATTGGAATGAGGTGTTGGGGGTCGTCTGGGTGACTCGGTGAGGTGAGTGTTGTGAAGAATCTTCAGAGGGGCCTGATGGCATATAAATCCCGACGGGGTGCTGGAGAGAAGTGACAGCTGAGCCAGAAGGTGCCTGGGTCAGCTCGATGCTGATGAAATGCTCAACGTTTTTGGTGATGGGTTGTTGGGGATAGAGAGTACAGAGGAGGAAGAGGGAAAAAGGAGTCAAGATGGTCTTCGCGTCGCGTTACTCTTACGTGGTATGTCATCATGCTCATCTCCCGGAGCCTCCTTTGTCACGTGATCATTCGCCCTTGCGGCTCTGCAGCCTGCCGGTCGGTCCGTCTCCTTCTCCGACGACATCTCATGATTTCCACGCGAAAACCGGCTAGAACCCACCTCATCAGCGCATCGACAAGTCAAGAGAACGAATGACGATAGGGGGAGAGAAATTGCACCACTCACCGCCAAGTCGATCACATCTTTCGTTGGAAGCGAAGGCGAATGCCAACCCCAGGGTCTTCCTCCATGGCAGGCCCCCGACCGCAGAGACCCCACCATCTCTACGGCCGGGGGTATCTTGTCGGAACTCCTCCAGAGACTCGCTCGCGAGAGCCTCACAGCTCCCAGAAGTCATCTGGGCCGACGTCGGTGCCTTCGTCGTCTTGTTGGCTGCCCCACCCCGTATGCTGGGTGGGCGAAGGAGTCCGTGGCCTGCCCTGGCCGTCTGGGGTTGGTGCCTCGTCACGGGCGGCGCGAGTCCGGGAGCTCGGCCGCGACGTGCGGGCGTCTGGCGAGCCAGAACGAGATGGGGGAGAGGCCGGGTGCTGCGCAGCCATCCTTGCGGACGACCGGCCCCGCTCCTCTGGGAGTGGACTGCGATCACGCCTGGTAGGCGGCGGCGACCGAGTCCGATAGCTCCGTTGTCTCTCGTCTGACCCCGAAGGTGGTGTTGGTCGGCGATCCGGTGATGATGGTGACCGCGAACGAGATCGACGACGCGCCTCCGGGGAACCCGCACTCCCCGCCGACCGCGACCGCGAGCGGGACCGGTTCGAGACCGGGGACCCAATCTCGGGACTGGGCATTGGGGAGTACGAGTACTCCGAGGACGACGGCGACTCGCCGGACTCGCAGAGGGCACGATCGACAATGCCCGAGAGCTCGGGCAGGCGTGCCTGCAGCGCCCGCAGGGCCACGTCCCGGCTCTCCACCATCTTCTGCAGCCGCGCGTTCTCGCACTCGACCCGGTCGATCTCGGTGTCGACCTCCTGAGCCGCGATCTGGAGGCCTTCATTCTCCTCCTGGAGTCGGGCGAACCGCTCCTGCTGCAGCCGGACCGCCTTCTCCGCGTCACCGCAAAGTCCTTGGAGACGCTGGTAGTCTTTTCGCTGCGACGAGAAGCGTCGATGCAAAGCCATATGCTTCTGCGACAACAGTTTGTGGGCGCTCTTCAGGTTCCGGTGCGCGGCAAAATCAACCGCCTTCGGCCGGCTCTGGGACTGCCGCTTCGGGGCCGGCAACCCCTCCTCCTCCCCCTCCGAACCGTCGTCGGAGCGCTTCCGCTTCTCGCCGGCGATGTTGGTCGGCTCCGGGAGGGACTTGGAGAGGCCCGGGTCAGCCCGAAGTTCGTCTCGAGCCTGGGCCAGTTTCACCTCCGCTTTCAACCGCTTCTTCTTCTCCGCCGCCCTCCTCCTCAGCTCCTCGTCGTCGTCGTCGTCGATGAGCCACCCAGGGCTGGGCGACCCAGGCGGCGTCGTGAGGAGGGCGGGGCCCACCCCCTCGTTGTTATTGTCGTCGTCGTTGTTGTTGTCGCCGTTGGTCTCGGCTAATAACACCGGCTGAGTGCTCAGAGGGGATGTCGGGGCTGAGGCCCAAGCACCCACCCCCCCTGGCTGGCCACTTGTCTTGGACATGTACTGGTATGGGCGAGGGAGAACCATCTTGCTTGATTGACAGGAAGATGGATGATGGTTGGGTTTGATGGAATATGTATTGGCTTGAGGTTGACGACGATGAATGTGAGTGTTGTTGTAGAGAAGCGAGTGAGAAAGTGAGAGAGTGAGAGAGGAAAAGAGTGTTAAGAGTGTTAAGAGAACCGAGTTGTGGTTGTGCCGTCCGGCAATGACCGTGGCTTGTGTCAAAGTGGGTAACTCCACTTACCCGCCTACGCGGATGACAACATACACAGAGCAGCGCAATAACACGGTTACTCCCACCCAGTGTTTTCCTCACCACCAAGATGGTGAAGAGTAGCTAACCTACATCACTAGGATCACGATTATTTCCCTCATTACTACCCTGACGGCGAGGAGTAGCTAATCTCCATTACCCTAATCACGATGATATAGTATCTATTCGTCATTCTCACGATGAGGATTTACCTCCACCTTCATGTTCCTGACGACGAAGCTTAACTTCACCTCCATCGCAATTGGGATGGTGATTGCTGACAGCTACGGCAAAAACATCCATTCACTTCGGCAACCGCGTGTCGCTAATGACCTGTCTGTGTCAACATCCATCATGTGATCTTGACACAGTTTCCAAGACTTTTCACCTATGTATCAACATCATTAAAGTGTTGATATTAATTCCGGCCCTTACCGTGGTGTTGTTCCTTTCTTAGAGCCCATGGCCGTGGCTCATCTCCCTCAACCTGGTCTGTATAGATGTGGTTTCTTTCCTATCTCCTTCGAGGATCGTTTATATTGCTCGATTAGGGTGATCCAGGCACGATTGATTCGGCCACTATGGATTGGACGTGCTATGTACGCCAAGGAATAATCTATAGCATACTCCGAAAACGGCCGTTACTTGAATGCTGCTACAATCTCGTCCATTCTTGAGACATCTTATCCAGTCTTCACCATGTTTCCGATTATGATCTACTCTTAGGTAAAAATCACTATTCTAGAATAGTGATCTTGCTAGTTCCTCTAGCAGTTGCCAAGATCCAAATGAATTATTCATATGTTGCCAAGTACGTTTCGAAGCAGTCTATAAACCTTTGCCAGCGCTGTCGTCCCGCTTGTAGCATTGATGTCGTTTGAAATCATACCCATTGTCTGAACTACCAGATTCAACTTTCTTACATCATTCAATACGCATACGTTACACAAACCCTATTGCCAAAGCGCAGTATGAAGATGCTCAGTTTATTGGCCTACCGTCCCCATCAAGAAAGTTTTGGGTGTGACTATGAGAGTGCCCCAGCAAGTTCACAAACCAAAGAAAAACAACCACTCGATTCAATTGGCCATAACTGTCCACAGCTATTGAAACCCTTCCTTCACTCTGCGCTCCCCGAACTTTGAATTCACTTCTTCCTTCCGTGGTTCTCCCTCCTCCATTCTCTCCCAGCCTCCCAATCGTATCGTCCCACTTCCTATCACTCAACCAATAAGCCAGACGGATGCACCTCTCTCTCCCTCTCCCTCTACCAATACTCTCTCTAATCCTCTTAGAGCCCCTACTAAGACATGCCTATTAGCCTTTTTCCCCCACCTTCAGATCAAATACAGCACCAACCTCACTCGCCACCATCATCCCTACAACACACGTCCCACTAAAACCCCATCGTCTCCACAATTTCTCCATTAAAGATCCTCTCCCTCGTTCCCTCCGCCAACCGTTTCGCCTCGTTGATAGCATCCACCCTTTTCTTCTCCCCGTTGGCCAGTTTCCTTTCACTCTCTTTCACGCTCCTCGTCGACGACTGAATCATGAACAAGAGCGGGCCTGCTCGAACACCGTCCTCCGCGGCTTTACGTGCCGCAAGTATGATGCATTCGTGCTTGGAGATCTCCTCGTTTAATTCGTCGGTCTGGATGCCAAGGCATGTAGGACATGTTCCCGCGAAGGAGGGTTGGCTTGTTGACACAAGCCAGTCGTGGTAGCATAACGGCGCTAGGTGTGGTCGGTCGCAGGTCTCGAGGAGGACGGTGGTGGGGAGGATGTGCTTGCATGTGAAAACTATGACGATTCGGAGACACATTTGAGGAGGATGTGATGGAGCCCGGTAGATATGAGGACTGTGAGGGATTTTGAGCTTTGGAATATAACGCCTGGATATAACCGCTAGAATATCCTGCGGTGGAAGAGATGGTCGACGACAACGATGGATAAGAGGACGATGGTAGATGAGGGAGTAGAATGAAAAACAGATTATCGTTACAGGTGGAGGCGGCCATGCTGGGTAACGTAATGACAGAGGGCCCGGGAATCGAGTGGATGAAGTTCATTGATGGTCCATTCTTGCCGAATCCGTTGACCGTCGTAGTGTAGCTGATATCGAAGTGGCCGTTTTCGGCATCCCCTACCAATTGCTTCCGGTCGAAGATGGTGGTAGAACAAAGGCTTCATTATTCCTTTGTTCGCTCGATGCGGACGAGCATAACAGAAATAAATTAGGCTTGTTTGGATGCTTGCGGGCATTGTGTGGGATGGAGTTCGACGAACAAAGAAATACATTCCGGATGGGTAGCTATCATCAACAAAAGCAGGAATGTGAAACTTATTACCTTCTCCGGGTCGGCTCGAGCTAATGTACTGTAGCAACTCTAGCTAGTAGTAGTTGCGAAACTCCCGCAAGTGATTTCCAGCAACACCTCGCAGTAGAACGATAAAATGTAACATACATCTCGTTTCAACACGTGATGTAGAGCACTTTCCGTGGCTAACGACTTGCCAAATTCCCCAAGGTATCAACGAGATGATAGACGTAAAGTTAAGATGGTCAATGCCGTTGAAAACCACCTGACATTCGATTCGAACCGATCCTCGGCCCAGTTGGGCTAGATGCCGGAGCAGGATGCCGACTCACTTTGATTCCTGCGCTGAGACCGTATCCGGACAAGGCCGAGTTGCCGATCGAATTGCTCTGCATTCCACTCATAGCGTGGCGACGGGTTGCGCTCCGGCTGGAAGGGATTGATGTTGGCCGAGCAAGTGGCGTACGTAATCGTTCCATATTGTTTGCTGGACGGCCTGGTACTGGCAGCGGCTGTCTGTGTTGATGGGATATTGCGGCTGGAGCATAATCTGGATACTACTGTTAGCTTAAGAGGGTAGGAGAGAGTTGATATAAGATCCTCATACTTGGGGCATGGTTCGTTGGACGCTCACGCTCGATAGCGCTTTCCATGAAAGGTGGTCGAGCCATGTCAGTTCTCATCCCAGTCCTATTTCCAGAAAGTCCATCGTTTATTGGCTGGAGAGTGAACCGCGCGCTGAGATCAGTCATGGAAGGTGGGTTAGGGCGCAGTGGCTGCAGATCAGGAGCCCGTTGATAAGATTGCATAGGAGGACTTTCTCCAGACATGCTATGCAACTGGCGCTCGATATTTGCGGTCGTGGGTAGAGACTGATCAACTGCATCAGACGCGGCTGTTTGAACTTGAGAATATAGCGTGCGTCGTTTCAACTTGTTGTATAGCTCTTGCATCTGGTTATGCTTTCTGGTCTTTTCCCGCAGAGCGTCCGATAGCTCATGGATTTTCTTCTGAAGATCTTCTTGATTGAGTTGCATGGCTTCACCAACACATCAGTGGTGGCATATGGCGCATGAAGTGCAATGTTATACCTGATAGCTTATTCTGTAGGATGGCAATATCGCTGTTGGCATCATGCACGACCTTGTCCATTCGAGTGTTGAGATCATTGTATTTCTCCCGAAGCATCCTAGCCAGGTACTCTTGATAAACTCTGCGTCCGTTTAGCTGCCGTATTTTCAAGGTGGCTGGTGATATGAATATACGTACATCTCCTGAGTGCTTTGATAGCTCCAGAACGATAATGCTCGGCTGGCACAGTCCATAATAATCGATGGACTCAACCCGCTGAGCACGCTCGTCTTGTAGTCCTCAGTTGGATTGAGACTGGTAGAAACAACGTCATCCTGGTTGGGGAGAGTCGTCTTGCATGCCGGGCAGACTCGATCGCCGTCTCCACTTGAGAGACCGAGGCTCTCTGAACATGGGATGCAGAAAATGTGGCTGTACGCAGGTAGTCAGTTGACGAAGTTGTCCCTTCGGCGGCTGGAATGATTGACCTGCATGTCGTCACCACGGCCCGGTCGGTCAGCTCGGTTCGACAGGTCAGGGAGTTGCATCGGAGACGGAAGTCCATTGAGAAGGAGCTCAATAAGGCGTCAACTCGATTATGGTAATATGTCTGGGCTCTGGCCTAAGGTTCACCAGGTAACGACGTATTGAAGATGGGTCATCAACTTGATATCCTCGGATTGAGCAGTCGTGGGGCCCAACGTGATGAAGATACTTGGGGGATTCGAGGATACACCGAAGATTGCTTTCACCGAACGTATTTCAAGGGAGTCCTTTTTGAATAATATAGCTGTCCGGAAGACCAGCTATGCCCTTATACTACTTTGCTATAGTAGTATATAGTTACACCGGGAAATGAGAATGCACCAGTTGATGCTGGAGCATCTAAGCGACTAACTTATAGCGGATTGATGTTGTCCACTTAAGGGATGGGGCTAGGAACAGCCATCAATACAGATTTGACCAAGGACATCATTGAGGTATTCGACGACACCACGGTGATTCGCAGTAACCTTCGTCGCAAGTGTGACGAAGGTGGGTGATGATATGACATTTGAAAAACACTGAGCTTGTCGCTACAGGCTTGGGGACGCGGAGGATAGCGTCAAAAGTAACATTCAGGATTCCCCATCGCAGGTGCGAGGAAGGATAGAGGTTCAGACGTCCAACGAAAGAGTGACCATGGCGTGCACAGAGAGCGTGGTCGAAATTTCGTCGACCGTCGTCTAACAGAATCTCTCGTCGACGCTGCGACACCGGATGAAAGCCATATTCAGAAGTTTGACGAAAAGGTGGTCATGGCCTTTAGCCGTCGTCGCAGTCACATCCAAGGTTGAGGGTGTTGAGACAATTGAGAGAGGCATGTAAAACAAGCGCCTCTCAGGAGAGCTTCAGTGTATTGTCGAAAGTCCGTCTCAAGGACCTACATGCGCCATTACGATCAAGGTCGAAGCTTCAGATGTTGATCGAAAGGGTGGTCACTTCTTCTGAGAGATGCATTGGTCAAAATTTCGTGGAACATCGTTGGCAGGGAGACTGCATCGCGCCTGCGACGAAGGTCGACCCTTACCAAAGACACAGGTTTAGACGTTCGACACAAAAGTGGCCAACTCCTTTGGTGGGGCGAACGTGGTCAAAAATTTGTCGAACGTCGTAGTGAGAGCGTAAAAAGTCAACTCCAGCGCTCAGCGTCAGATGTTCGGCAAATTCGTGACCTCACAGAGAAGACGTCACTTTCCGACGCCCTGAGCACTGTTGATAACCATTCAATATTCGTGTTTTGTGCAACGCTAGGCGAGGGGTAAGCCATCTGCGATCAGATGTAGCTATACCTAATAAGGCTAGCTGATCTGTCAAAATCGATGCTGCGTGACTAGCACTTTTGACACACGTAGCGACTCCATGCAGTGAGCGGAACGGATCAAAGATTTCTCCGTAGCGCATGGGCCAAAGATTTGTCGAACATCGTGCCGTCTAGTCTTCATCGGACCTGCGATGGAGAATCAAGGTGACGACGGTCGACGCAAAGGAGTCCATCGCTGTAAGTCTGGACGTGGCCCGACTTTCATCGACCACCGTCAACTGTCGTCCATCTTCGTAGCCACGACGAAGGTTCAATTCCTTATGAGACCCTTGACGGCCAACAGAAATTCAGTTACTCAGTCACTTTAACAGCGAAGTTATCCAATCTTCGTTGAAGGTCCTTCCCAGCTCGGCTGGCACGTGCTCGGCCGTGAATTTCAAGACGGCATTGGAGTTTGAAGGCTACCATCTCACGGAACGATCGTCTCCTGCATACTGACGACGAAGCTGTGACGACCCACCCGACGTTACTAGCCATGTCGAACTCCTCGGGCACGCCCTCACGCACGGGCACCCCAACCGCCAACCCGACCATCAGCTCCAACTTCACCGCTCAACGTACAACAGCCGAGGACCTCCTCAAATCGCAAACCGTAGGCCTCGTCCACCTGTCTGACTTCCGCAAGCGCCGTGCCGAGGCGCTCGAGCAGAAAGAGCGCGAAGCGGAGAACCGGTCCCTGGGACGATATGGGAAGAGTAATTCCGGCAGCGCCACGCCATCCGGCGACGGGTGAGTTTTCATTCTACCAATCTAGCGTCCAAGTAGAAGCATGGCTAATGGTCAAAGTTCAGTGCCTCAACGCCCCACGCACTGCCGAAGAAAAAGAAGCGTAAGGCTGCGTTGGGCAAGTTGTCGTTTGGGGTAGACGAGGAAGACAGCACCGACTCGACGCATCAATCCCCTTCAGACATCCGTGGTCAATCCCCCGCGACACCGGCTGAGCGTCTCAGCTCCGAGGACCGCACCGTCTCCCCGGCCAGGCAGACATCCCCTCCTGGGCGCAACAGCAATAATAACAATAATGGAGCAGCAGCAGCCGCCCTCAAGCGACGACTCGGCGCCAATACCGCCGTGGGAGTCACGCCCAAGGTTCTTACAAAATCGACGCTGCTCCGGGAAGCGCAGATGCGGGAACAACTCCGCAAGGAATTCCTTGCGATGCAGAAATCGGTGAGAGCCACGGAGATGGTCATCCCGTTCGTGTTCTACGATGGTACGAATATCCCCGGTGGAGCCTGTAAAGTGAAGAAGGGCGATCACGTCTGGCTGTTCCTCGATAAAGCACGGAAAGTCGGCGCCGAGAAGGGTGTCGGAGGAGCAGGTGAACGGGCGAGCAGTAAACGCGAGTGGGCCCGAGTCGGTGTTGATGATCTGCTGCTCGTCCGTGGCGAGATTATAATTCCTCATGTACGTCTCTTCCTCATTGTCTTCAACAACCTACTTCTCCCCTGGTATCTCTAGGTGTGCTAGTTACCAGTGAACCTAGTGAGGCAGGTCCATGGCTAATGAGGATGATAAATGTAGCATTACGAATTTTACTACTTCATCGTCAACAAAACCCCAAACCCTTCAGGCGGATTACTCTTCGACTACTCCTCCCAACCCACCTTTCATTCTCCCCAACCTGATCAACTCGACAGCGAAGGCCAACCCATCAATAACACCTCATCCTCGGCGCTTCAACCCATGAGCACCGAACTCCAGCGCACACAAAGCCCTGACCCCCAGAAACCAACTGGCAGACCAATTAGCAGCGAACGACGTCCCCGTACCACCAAAAACAACGACGCCGCGACCCAAAATGAGAGTGCAACAGCAACTCCACTGGAAGGCACGAACGACGACCCGACCTTAACGAAGGTGGTCGATCGAAGATGGTATGAACGCAACAAACACATCTTTCCAGCAAGCGTGTGGGAGGAATTTGATCCGGAGAAGGATTACGGGAGTGTCATTCGGAGGGATACAGGCGGGAATGCATTTTTCTTTACTTAGTTCTACATCCATCTGGGTAGTAGTGGAGAGTTATGATGTTTGCATTGGATACTTTTGGCAATGGCGATTTGTAGGATGAGGAATGTAGAGCGGACGGGGTGACAAAATCCTTCCTCTATAATCGTCTATAGCATTGGACAGCCCCATCCAACGAGTTATTGGTAGGATGACAGCGAGTCATCCGAGATGCATTGTTGGTCTAAATGTATGATCGGACAATAGCCCATTAACAACACGGGACGCAAGTAAATCCAATTGCACGTTCAACGTCTCACTCTCGCTATGCAGAAAACCAACCTAATGCTCGCTGACGTGAACTCAACAACGCCGACAGAAAACAGAATATCGTAAGAGCCAGTACATGCCCATACAACAGAAATCGTAGAAAATAGACCAGAAAATCTGAGCAATGCAGGGGAAAAAAAGACGTGGCGTAACATAACAAACGAACACACAGAAAGTATGTTTTAAACCCCTTGTCAGTTACCACCCTGATTAAACTGCAAATTATACCCTCCCGAATTCTCATCCTTCTTCATCTGAAACATATCCGTCGACAACCCAAACGGTTTCAAAAGCCCGTTTCCCAGCTCTTTTAGTTTACCCATCATCTCGCCCATTTCTTTCTGTTTCGCAGCTTCAATCCGCGGATGTAACACCCTTAGTTGCTGCGTCACGTATCTCTTGTCTTGCACAGACAAACTGGGCATGGTCGAGAGGGTCTTGTAGTCTATAGTAATACCTTCTGTTAGCATCACTGCTAAGACCCGTTTTGGATCCCATCTGGATTTCGAGTAGATGTGGGGCTCGGATGGAATGGATGACTTACCCTCTTCTGCACCTGCCAGGGCAGACCACCCTCCTATTTCACTCCGGGCTTTCGCTCTTCGTAGTAATGCCTTCGTCCTGATGCGGGTGATATCTTGTTCTCTTTTACTTCGATCGTCACCATTCTTCGATATCGTGATCGGGCCTATGCGAGACGCGCCGGGACTGACGATATCTTCTACCTCTTCTTCTCCCTCTTCTTCTTCAGCGCGAGACGACTTGCTCACGCCATTACCACGCTTCTTCGTTTCCGTCTCAGCTTCATCCGGTTTTCGTTTCTGTTTCGCTTCCTCCAACCGCGTTAAAGCTTCCAAGGACGCATCCGCGGCAGAGATCGCGCTCTTCCAATCTTCGAGCTTGACGTGGCATGCTGCGATATTGCTCTTGATTACGGCACCTTCGTAGTCGAGGTAATCCGGGCATGAAGATAATGCTAGATCGTAACCCTGGATGGCTTCGGAGTATTGCCTGGAGGTGAAGAGCTTGTTTGCCTGGAGTTTTTGGTTGTGGGATTCTTCTAGGAGCGCTACTTCTTCTTCGGGAGGGAATTTGAGGTCCTCGATGATGAGGGGATCTGCTTTGCTTTTGTCTATCTGCTGCTCGCTGTCTGCTGGCTCGGCAGGTGAAGGGGCTCGAGGCGCTGCTTGCTCTGCTGGTGAAGACATGCTTGGACGGTTGTGGCGCTCCCGCGCGGAGAGTTTCGTGCATGTGAGCGATCGACGTACTATACATCTCGGAGGCTGGAAAATAGTAACGCCGATGTCAGGGTCCAACTCAATTTCAACCACACCTTGCCGGCCCTGCCCGCCACACCATCATTCTGATCCACACCTCTTCTCTTGAAGGAAAAAAAGGAGTTAGTTGGAGGGATGTCGGCCGCAATGACTTCACAAACAGAGTAAGCCCCTACCTGGCTACGAACTTTCCAGTCAATCCACTCTGACACCTCTCAAGCCTTCCTCCAATTCGAGCATGTATATTCGACATGGACGGTCTCCTGATCGACTCCGAGGACATCTACACTTTGTGCACCAACGCCGTACTTCATGAATACGGACGACCACCGATGCCCTGGAACATCAAAGCGCAGCTCCAAGGTCGACCGGGACCGGAAGTATGTATTTACCCTCCTTCCCCCTTTGCCCCCCCTCTCTCTCTCCTCAGGTAGACTTTCCGTTCCCCATAAGACAGATATTAAAAGTTCCCGTGATGCTTCATCTAACCAGGCTGGCGCCATCTTCCACCGCTGGGCCCAATTACCCATTTCACGAGAAGAATACATGACCAAAATCTCCGCCCTTCAAAGACTCTATTTCCCAGAAACCAAGCCCCTCCCCGGTGTCGAGGAACTGCTTGAGACACTTGGTGGTGGTAATCGATCATCATCTCCACCCGTTCATATAGCCCTAGCGACATCTTCGCATAAAGGCAACTTCGAGCTCAAAACGGCCCATCTTAAAGATTTATTCTCCGTTTTTCCTTCGGAGCAAGTCGTGCTCGGTGATGATCCGCGCATTCCTCGAGGAAAGGGAAAACCGGCTCCAGATATCTATTTGCTCGCGTTGGAAACCATCAATGAGGCCATCCGTGGAAAAGACGGTGACGCTAAACTGGTTGAACCCAGGGAGTGTTTGGTCTTCGAGGACTCGGTGCCCGGCGTCGAAGCTGGAAGGAGAGCCGGTATGCGTGTCGTTTGGGTCCCGCATGAGGGATTACTCAAGGAGTATCGAGGACGCGAGAAGGAGGTGTTGGCGGGATTGACGGGGACGCATCGAGATGGGGTTGGCGAGGAATTAGCCAAGGAGGCGCAAGTCGATGTGCAAGGAAAGCAACGCAGGACTGGAACTGAAATCGAGGGAAGTCCTGGTCGCATAGATGATGGTTGGGCCGAGCTGCTGTCGAGCTTGGAAGACTTTCCGTATCATCGTTATGGCATCAATGTGAAGCCTTAGCATTGAATGAAAATGCAAGAACGCAATGATAATAAAAATGATGATAATAATAATAACGCTGCTGCTCGCTATGATTGATGTAGAGTCGGAAAAAACGAAGGGGAACAGGAAAGACGAAGGGGGAAGAAGACTGGGGGTATCGCTAAGGCGCCCCGGAATCACTGAAATAACCGCGCAATGCTGGAAAAGGGAAAAAGAAGCCAGACTACTGGAGAAACCCCACACTCCGTCAACTCCTCGTCGGTCTGTCTTCCATGATCTCCGCCATTTCTAGGCGTCCTCTTCTTCTTCCTGATCGTCTTCCTCGTCTTCTTCTTCTTCTTCTTCTTCTTCTTCTTCTTCCACGGCCTCCTCGGCTGCCGCCACCGCCGCCTCCTCCGAGACCTTGCGCTTCTTCGGAGGGGGTTGCTCCCCCGAAGGCCCACTCTCCTGGGTCGGTTGACCCGCCGTCTCCCGGCCCCGACGAATCTGCTCGGCCTTGGTCTTGTTCAGACGCCGATTTTGGGTCGCCCGCTATGACACATGTCAGTATTTAGTTTCCTTGCCGCCGATAATTGAAGGGGTGAAGAATAGAAAGGAAGCTTACCTTAAGATGGGCCTCGGGGTGGTCGACGACATCGTCGACCACCGATGGATCGAGCAGTCTCTTGCCAATGGTCTTTTGCTCCTGAAGATTTCGTCAGCCGTGCTAAGGACGATCACCCAGGAAAAGACCATCAACTTACCCTCAGAGCTCGGCACAGGCTGTCGACGGCGTCCGCGTAGCTCGCGAACGCCGCCGCCCTCCTTGATCGCTGCCACGACGGCACCAGCGGACCGGCCTGCTGCTTGTCTTTGACTCGGGTCTGTAAAAGAATGTCAGTCAACTGTGAACCCGAAAGAATTGGCCACAAGTCAAGCATCTAGCGGCTTACCATCAGGTTCCAGGCGAGCAATTGGATCTGCCTCTGGGGATATCGATTATCCCGGAACTTGGTGAAGGCGGCCGGAGCCTTTCCCTTCGAGCCGGGCGGATGATCACGGGTATTCGAGACGTCGTTGATGGCGTCGGTGATTTGCTCGACGTACATCCGTTCGAGGGCGTCCGTCCAGGGGAACGTGGGGTCGTCGACCTCACGCGGCTCGAGGTGCTCGACCATCGCCCCCAGGGCCTCTTCCCAGTTCAGGAACTCGTGCCGGAACCCGTTCTCGTTGGGGGGCAGCGGCCTCTCCTCATGGCTAGCTAGCGGGCCGTGCTCGTTGTGTATCGGTAAATCATTAAATTCGAGGACCGGTAGTGGAGGAGATGTTGCTGTCATTCCCGGCTGCTGAGAAAGGTTGGGTTGCCAGTTCACAGCGTCCAACTGGCCTTGTTGGCCTGGATTCGCCGCCGTCGATGGTAGGTGGTATCGATAATCTCCAGAGCCCATCCTGGTGTCTCCGCTGTCCAAGGGTACCAGCAAGTGATAATCTCGAACGGGGTCGAATGGGCTCGGGTTGCGTTCCTGGGTGGCTTGAGCACCCGCCCACTGCTGACCTGCTGCGGGTGATGTCCCCGCCACCATGCCGCCAGTTCCCGACGAAGACTGGTACCCCTGCTGGGCTACGACGAGCTGGTTCGAACCTGTGTCAACCGTCCAGCCCCCTGTGCGGCGGAGGTCGAGCTGGGAGAGGGTAACGGTCCCCGGGGGCATCGTCTGCTGGTGGGCCGAGGGAGCTTCAACAGCCGTCGGCAGCCGATCCAACACGCTGTTATCGTTCATCAAGTCCGTGTAGCCGTAGTCGGCCGAGGGGGAGAACGTTCCATGGTCAACGCCCTCGGGGTCATTGGACCCCCGTCCAGTCTCTCGCGATGCCTGGTCAGGCATCCTGGAGTCTGTCAGCGATCTTCCTGCCGACACGACAGACGGTGACAGTGACTGCTTGCTAGGTGCTTGCAAGCGGAATCGAGGATCGAGTTTTGGGCAGACTCGGCACCAGTGAATACTGCGTCGGAGAACACAGCTGTGCAAATTGAGTAGGTAAATAAGAGACACTTACGCGGCAGTCGTGTGCCTTGATTGGCAGGCACAGGTCGAAGTAGTCCAGCAAGCCAGGGGCAAGCTGGTGAGAAGAGTCGTATGTTGAGGTCAGCGTGTGCTGTGCACGCAAGGTGTAATATATCTTGTCTGAGAAGTCGAAGGGGTCCGGCAAGCCAGGAAAGAAGCCGGTGAGAAGAACGTTGTGACAAGATCAACGTGTGCTGAATACGCAACTGCAATATGTCTTGTCTGAGAGGTGGAAGTAGTCGACCACCGGAGATCTTGCGTTGGTTGCTGGCACTGAGGCGTACGACCGGATATATCAAGAAGGATAGAGGAGCAACGAAAAGGCCAAGTCTCGTGATGTGGTTGTTACCGCGTTCCTGGCTGGAGTCCTGGATATCCTGCCTTTGGATCAGCTCGATCACGCTGCATGTGCGTCCCGCTGGTGCCAAGTGAGATGTTGCACATACCTACCAAGCTGCTGTGGTCTTCAAGCCCAGACCGCTTGAGGGGTCTCGCTGTCAGTATGGAAGGTTGATAACAGGAGGTAAACACCGGGCTCTGGACAACTCCGACAGTGCAGCTCTCGATACCGACGATCAAGAGGTCTTCACCTACCCGGAATTGCTCCATTGTGTCGGTCTGAATGTTCGGCTATAAGACGATTGTGTGGTGTGGTCGTGCGTTCGCTGAGTCGTGCTATTGGGCATGTGGTTGCATTCACCGTTGCAACGCTGCCAATAAAGGTCGTCCTCGTCCACTGGCGCTCACTCTCAACCCTTCACTTCTCAGCACCACAAACGTTCCACTCAGCACAGCACTCCTTTCACAAGCTTGTCTCTGGCTTCCTCGATTACTTCATCCTTTCGGACAAGACATACTACATCTTGCGTACAGAGCACACTTCGATCTCGGCACAGCGTTCTTCTCGACAGCTTTCCCCCGGCTTGCTCGACTACTTCCACCTCTCAGACAAGACATAT
>QQTW01000963.1_pt1 | contig 19451 bp, 17 predicted proteins | sample 1904831 | NCBI WGS metagenome assembly QQTW01 (sample SAMN09435610, study PRJNA476489) | Subsurface metagenome, whole genome shotgun sequencing project. | reverse complement strand
GTTAAATGTTGGAATTTTACTATATGTCAACTATTTGCTGCTGTCTCTCAAACAACAGATTGATGACCTAGTAGCACAAGACAAGCATTTACAAGCGTTTCTCGCTTGGGTAAGCCAAAAATCCCAGACTGTGCCTTGCGCTTACAAACTCGTAACGGTGCGGGCTTTTTATTTTGACCTGGCTTATGCTCGTGCATTGGCTCAAGTCGGTGGTACCCTTGAGCTGGCGAAAGCATTTAATCCTCACCTGACTTGTAATCTTGAGTGTCAACTTGCCCTCGACTTGGCGCTTGACCGAGCCTTGGGTCTTGCCCAAGTTGTTAAACTTACGCGTGATCCTGCCAAGGTGTTTGAGTGTGTACTTGAGCGTACTCTAGCTTATGCCCGTACTGTAGACTTTGAGCTAGCGCTAGCATTGCAACGCCTCAAAGCGCAACTACCCAATAGCTGTAGAGACAAAAAACAATTTTTAAAGTGGTGGGAAGCGATCGCTCTTGCTTGGACTGAGGAATTACGATCTGTGACGATCTCGCATCGTAACATTGGTCATGATTGGCAGTTTAGTAATCAACAGCTTGAAGCACTGAAGCATTACTACGATGCCAATTGTTGGCTGGTAGATTGCCTGAATAGCGCTTGCTATATGACGAGGAAAGCGGCAGAGGAGATTGAGAGTACTTTGTTGCTGCCGATGGCGGAGATTCCGTACTAGCCAAACGTAGCTAACTAAAGTTGAGAGCGTGCCGTCTGCTTTTGGATTAGTCTGCTACCAAAAGTAGGATTATAGTTGTTAAGTCAGCAACAGCGGACAGTGCAACGATTACACTCATGCAGCGTCAGGTAAGTGTGAGATTGAGACAAACAACTGACTTAGGTGCTGATAGAACTACTATGATTATCTAACAAACGGGTGCTGTCTTTCTTAACTAGGGGTTAGTCGTTAGTGGGTTGATAAATATTCAGCATTAATCTGAGAAACTTGATAAAGATATCGTGGAAATTTCAAAGTTAAATGAGACAAATTCAACCTTGTTAGACTAGTATCAATTGATGAGCCTTATGTTACTCAGCTAGAAGCGCAACTAGTTTATCCCCCTTCATCCGTTCATGGTTTTAGCAATCAGTCTGACATCGTTTCTGGTTTCGCCTTCTTTCTTAGGCGCTGTTTTAGCTTCCCTACCACTGGATAGCCTGTTTTCCACTCAGGGGATCATGGTGATGCTACTAGCAGCCTATGCGGGTGCTATGTGGATGTTCCTCACCAGCGCCCCGAAAGTACACACACTCATGGTGTCGGATCTAGAAGTTGCCCGACAGTTTTATGAAGGGCTGCTAAACTTGCCAGCAGCTGAAGTGCCTTTGCACTACTACTACAACTACGAGCAAACTCTAGGTACAGCAGGAATCGATCCGCTGTATATGACCCCAGGTTCCAGTTTCGCTAGCGCCAAATCATTGAATACTCCCGATGGTCTTTGGTATCAGTTGAAGAAAAACACTCAGCTTCACGTGATTAGTGGCGCTAGCATAGGCAAGAAAAATCAGCAACGCCATGTTTCATTCGATCGCGACTGTCTAGAACAGGTTTTGATGCGAGTAGAATTACTTGGCTTGAAACACAAAATTCTCAGCCAAAAACCACTGAATTTTTTGGTTAAGGATTTAGAAGGTCGGATAATCGAGATGTCGGAAGTATCGAACTAAAGGCGGTCATGCTGAAGGCTGAAGGTTGAAACGATAAAATATTTGCGTGCCTGCGGCAACGCGAAGCGAACATACTTCATACTTCATCCTTCATACTTCATTGCTTGTTTCAGGTTTGAGCAGAGGAAAAGCGATCGCATCTCGAATACTGGCACAATCGCACAGCAGCATGATCAAACGGTCAATTCCAATTCCTAACCCACCTGTTGGCGGCATCCCATATTCTAATGCCGTCAAAAAGTCTTCATCGACTCCTTGCGCTTCCAAATCTCCAGCCGCCTTACGAGCTGCTTGTGCTTCCAGGCGCTGACGTTGATCCATCGGATCGGTAAGTTCTGAAAAACTATTCGCTGTTTCTCTTCCGACCACAAATAGCTCAAATCGCTCTACTAAACCAGGTTTAGAACGATGGGGTTTAGCTAAAGGAGAGATTTCTACGGGAAAATCCAACACAAAAGTAGGCTGAATCAGAGTAGCTTCACACGCTTGCTCAAATGCTTCGTTCAGGACTTTTCCAATCGCATCACATTCCTCCACACCCTCGATCCCAGCTTTCTTAGCAGCAGCTTTTGCGTCTTCCAGAGTAGGGATAGAGTTAAAATCTAGCTCAGTCTTTTCCTGCACCAATTGGTGCATCGTCACTCTTCGCCAAGGCGGTGTCAAATCGATCGCTTCACCTTGGTAAGTAATTTTTAACGTGCCTAATACCTCTTGCGCTACGGTAGTAATAATATTCTCCGTCAGCGACATCATGTCGTTGTAGTCGGCATAGGCTTGATAAATTTCAATTGTGGTAAATTCAGGATTATGACGGGTAGAGATTCCCTCATTGCGGAAAATTCTTCCCAGTTCAAACACCTTTTCAAATCCACCTACAATCAATCGCTTCAGATGCAGTTCTGTGGCAATCCGCAGGTATAATTCCATCTCCAAGGTGTTGTGATAGGTAATGAAGGGACGAGCATCTGCGCCCCCTGCTTCACTTTGGAGAACGGGAGTTTCAATTTCAATAAACCCAAGTTGTTCCAGATAGCGACGAATACCTGCTGTGATTTGGGCGCGGCGGCGGAAAGTTTGCCGAACTTGGGGGTTAACAATTAAATCGACATAGCGCTGGCGATAGCGCTTGGCAACGTCAGTCAAACCATGCCACTTATCGGGTAAGGGTAGCAGTGATTTGGTGAGGATAGCATATTGATTGACGAAGACAGATAACTCACCCTTTTCAGTCCGCCTGATTGTCCCCTTAACGCCGATAATATCTCCTACATCTGTCAGCTGCTTGAGATGATTGAAAGCATCTGGTAGCTGCTGTGCCATAGCAGCATCAATTCTTTTCTTGTCTAGGTAGAGCTGAATTGTACCAGTTTCATCTTGCAAGCCGAAAAAGGCAAGTTTACCAAACACGCGACGGGCGACAATGCGTCCCGCGATCGCAACTTCTAAATCAACTTCTTCTGCATTGGGCAAGTCGGCAAATTTTTCTTGTAATTCTGCCGCATGGTGAGTTATTTCCCAATGATAGGCATAGGGATTCATTCCCAGTTGCCTCAGCTGTTCCACTTTCTCTAACCGCGTGGCACGGATTTCATCTTCGGACATGATTACTGATTCTTAAAGGTGACGTGCTTGGAATTAATCGAATGATGAGAATCTTGATTATATCGTTGCTATGAATTATGAATGATGAATTATGAATGCTGAATTTTTTTGCATTGCTGCATTCATAATTCATCATTTGTCTACTGATTCTTTTTAATTTGATCGATCTCTTGTTGCAATTCCTCAATTTGTCGTCGCAAAGTTTCCACTTGATTTGACTGCGATTTTGTGTCAACATCAACCGAGCCTTGGGAAGCAGGCGATCGCTGATAATTCCCCTGGCGAATAGAGCGATATTCTGAGCAATTAGCCCACTCCTGCAAATAAGTCAAGCGTTCTACTGTAAATGGATGGGTGAGAAACACACCTTGGGACAGATTATTGTAAAGGAAAAATTTATAAACTTGATTGAGACTATCCTGGTCAAGTTCTTGATATTTTTCTGATTGGCGAATAAACTCGTCCAAATTGCATTCATGACCGTAGCGCGTACTACCACCTGCAAGTTTCATCATCGTATGCATGATGGGGTTGAGGTCATCCATCACTAACATCGCCGCGCGATCGGCTGATAATTCAGCTTTGCGTTGCCATTCATACAAGGCGTAAATCAAACCACTGCTTAGCAGATTACCTAAACCAAACGTCATCTCGCCTATATAAGTAGCAGTGGTAATCGCCCACATCGCCATCTGAATTAAAAGTGTGTGACCGCATTTAAGATGCCCTAACTCATGCGCCAAGACTGTGCGGATTTCTGCTTCATTCAGCAAATCCAACAGCCCAGTGTTTAACACCACATAGGGAAGCTCTTGTCCCAGGGCATAGGCGTTAACAAGTGGAGCTTGGGCAACAAACAAAGCTGGCTCTGGGGAAATATCCAAATCCCGAACGCATTCTCGAAAAATCTGGTAAATACTAGAGTATTGCCTGGGCCCTACCTGAATGCTATTGCCCGTCAAATAAACCATTTGCGGGCGCTCGTAGATAAATTTTACAAATTGGCGGGCAACAAGATCGAATCCAGGTAAACTACGTAAAGCTTGTTCAGCTTGTCGATCCAGGGGATGCCTGAAAGCTTCACTAGAAATTCCTGTATAGGTCGGCATGGCAGAAAAGGATGAAGTGTGAAGTGTGAAGGATGTAGAGACGCGATATATCGCGTCTCTACTGAGAACGCGAAAATGCGGTAGTTGGTAGTTGGTTTGATAAAAAGCGAATTGCTTATTGACCATTGTCCATTACCCATTACCAATTACCGATTACTCTTAGCCTTAATCAAATAACAAAGGACAAAGGACAAATAACAAATACATAATAGGACTGGGGCCGGCAGTAAAACCTCTTGATGAGAACTTAAAGTGTGTGATTGAGGCAGAAGTACATTATTCATTACATAACTTCCTGCGATCGCAAGCAGAAGCTGCGTGGCCCCATCATTTAACGATGGCACGGCTGGTAGCAAGAGGCTTGCGGTTAGGGCGAAGTGCCTTAATTCAGGTAGGGGCTGGATGTGGCGAAAGGGGACGATATCGCCTGAGCTATCTCGCCCCAGCGCTATTGTGGCCAGAACCAGTTGTTTTAGTAGCAACCCAAGAGGTGCAGCAACGCCTACTGCGGGTCGAGATTCCACCCCTACAGCAGTGGCTGCAAACCAAAAAGGGAATTATCACAGGCGATCGCTTGCCTAGTCCTGATTTCCAAGGACTGCTACTCACTTCCCCGGCAGCTTGGTTAGCCGCCCAATGGCAAAATATTGGCGACTTTCCCCCAGGCATTCCCACCCTGATCGATGGCGTGGACGATCTGGAAGACTGGACTCGGACTCAATTAACTGTAAGTATTCATCCCGGCGACTGGGATGAACTGATGTCAGCTTGTCCAGATCGAGCAGAGGCAATTCGGTCAGCGCGAGTACAACTAACAAAGGCAGCCTTTCAACATCCAGCTAATCCCTACGAGTGCTATCTGATTTCGCCTTCAGAACAAGAAATTCTCAATAGTCTACAACAAAGGTTAGAGGTAAGAGGTAAGAGGCACGAAGAAGAACCCCTCTCGTTACCTTACTCTCACTTACCACACGCTTGGAGTAAGTTCTGGCAGCGTTGGCAGATGAATAATCAATTGCGCTGGATGACTATAACTCGTTCCCAAGGTACGTTTTCTTTATATTGCGCTCCAGCAGAGGTGGCTTCAGCCCTTGCACCAATTTGGTTTAGGCAACCAGTGGTTTTAATTGGCAGTGCTTTAGATCGAGAAACTGAAGCACCAATTTATCGCCAGCAGTTAGGCTTGCCAGACTTAACTTGCTTGAAGTTTGCAGGCGATCGCCATAGCGAACTGATTCAACTGTACTTACCAGATCGGTTTCCTTTACCCAACACGCCACAATTTCAAGCTGCTCTGATTCAGCAACTCCACTCGCTGATCAGCATTAAAGCAATCCCAGGATTGACAGTGGTGTTAATAGGGGATATGCCGCTGAAATCGCAAATTGGTGCAACGTTGGCAGCGGAGTTTGGTTCGCGGGTACAGGTTGAGAAAATTTGTTTGGATGAAAATGGCATTTTGGTAAGTGGGTGGGAATTTTGGCGACAGCATCAAGACAAACTACCAGCCCCAGCCCTAGTTGCGATCGCAACTTTGCCACTACCATCGCTCGAAAATCCCTTGGTGGCTGGTCGCGTAGCTTACTATAAAAGCTTGGGTAAAGATTGGTTTCATCTCTATCTGTTGCCAACTGCTTTAAACGAATTGCAACGGGCGATCGCTCCTGTAAGATATCGTCAAGGTGTGGTAGCTCTGTTGGATAGCCGCGTCATTCACCGTAGCTATGGCAAGCAAGTTTTGGCTGCTCTTAGTCCGTTTGCCAGAAGCAACTATCTGGAATCTAGCTTGTTTTCTCAATAAGAACGATCTGAATTCTCCTTCGTGGCAATAGCTGAAAAACTCCTTTTGTCTAGGCTTGTTAAGGTAGCTAGCTACTCTACCAACAGTAACGCTATCATCAGCAAGGGGCGTTTTTAGGGCTGGGTTTGACAAATTAGTTTTTGGGTATTTTCAGAATCCAGCTATTAAACCCTCCCTTACAGGTTCCTATTCTTGCGTGGCAAAAAGGGCATTTGAGAAAAATATGGGCGAATCAAAGCGTCGTAAAGCTGCACTGGGAGAAAAATACGGTCAAGAAACCCAGATCTTTCCCTGGCTTCCCATCACTAAAAGGCAAGCACAGCAGGTGGTCGATTGGAGCAATCGCATTGCTAAAATCGGTATCGGCTTGCTGGTTGTTTCCTGGGTTACAGTCCGGTTCCTCGGCCCAGCGGTTGGTTGGTGGCAAGTAGTAAATTAAACTGAATTGGAATAATTCCTCAGACAGACGAATTATTCTACTTAGCAATAGATATTTAAAGGACAGCTAGGGTTGTAAAGCTTTCTCAAGCATCATTCCTGGGCTGTCCTTATAGTTTTGATAAATTATCTGGAATTTCTGACTCAAATCTGTAGTTAAATACTGTATTCACTCTTGTGTTGCTTGCATTTTGCTGATGGCAGTTCTAGGAACACAACTATTACCAACTTATGTCAGGAATTTTTAGTAATGAAACTGACTGTTTTGATGTCTTGTTATCAGTGATAATCAACAAGCGTGGAGAATAAGGTAAAATTCTAAAGAAATTCTAAAGAAACGCAAAAGGTCTACAATTAGTGTGGTGTTTGGAGGAAAAAAGTGTTTCTGAGACTAGCAGAGCAACACAGACAATTTGTCCAGGAGCTGGTAATGAACCTCCAAGCCTTAGCTATTGTGCTAGAGCGGCGAGGCTACCCTGCTTCTTGTTATACGTGCGGTGGTCAAATGAGCAGTGGCTCGTTTATGGTCAGTTTGGCAGAAAATCACCTGATTCGGTTTCTAGTGTCCGATTACGGCATTACTTGGACTGAAATGCGAGATGATCGCGAACTGATGAAGCTAGAAGGTGCTGAGGCAATTAGTCAGTTACAGGAACTTGCTAATTTAGTCAAAAACTCTGTTCCACCTTGTGAATCACCCAAGGTGGTGACAAAGCGAGTTTAAGACTTGGATAAGCAACAAAAAAGCGAGTTGGCAATCAATTGAAGTAAATCTTTACTTCCTGCCCAACTCGCTTATTATTTTCAGCACTCAGTCAAGAGCGAATGCTTTGAGTTAACGACGAGAACTATAGTAGTTACTCGTCGGTTTCCATATCCATATCGGATTCATCATCGCTGGTTGCACTCACCGAGTTAGCCGAAACTACAGCACCCATTTCCAACTTCTCCCGTACCAGCCGCTGGATTTCCTGGGCCACTTCGGGATTATCTTCTAGGTATTTGATGGCGTTGTCTCGACCTTGAGAGATGTTATCGCCTTTATAGCTGTACCATGCCCCTTTACGAACAACGATGCCAGTTTCTTCTGCTAGGTCAACCACACAACCCAAAGTGGAAACACCTTTGCCAAATATAATGTCAAATTCGGCAATGCGGAATGGTGGAGCGACTTTGTTTTTGGCAACTTTGACTTTGACGCGGTTGCCGAATTCTTCTGTACCTTTTTTCAAGGTTTGAATTCGGCGAATATCTAGTCGTACCGAAGCATAAAACTTTAGTGCATTACCACCAGTTGTAGTTTCTGGACTACCGTAGGTAACACCGATTTTTTGACGCAACTGGTTGATGAAAATTACCGTACAGCCAGATTTGCCGATATTACCAGTAATCTTTCTTAAAGCTTGGCTCATCAGGCGAGCTTGAAGACCGACGTGGGTATCTCCCATCTCTCCTTCAATCTCAGCTCTAGGTACTAGTGCTGCTACCGAGTCAATAACTACAATATCAACAGCAGCAGAGCGAACTAGCTGATCGACAATTTCTAGAGCCGATTCCCCAGTATCTGGTTGGGAAATAAGCAGGTTGTCAATATCTACGCCTAAAGCTGCCGCATAGGTAGGATCGAGGGCGTGTTCGGCATCAACATAAGCGGCAATTCCTCCAGCTTTTTGGACTTCGGCGACCGCGTGCAGCGCTACCGTTGTTTTACCGGAACTTTCCGGCCCATAAATCTCAATTACTCGCCCTTTGGGTAAACCACCGCCCAAGGCTAAATCTAAGGTCAATGCCCCGCTAGGAATTGTTTCCACTCTCATGCGAGTGGCATCGCCCAGGCGCATGATCGCCCCTTTGCCAAAACTACGTTCAATTTGATTGAGTACCAAATTCAGGGCTTTTTGCTTACCAGCGGTATCAGTTGTATCAATAGCCATTAGCGCCTCTAGATTGGGAGGTTTAAAAACTTTTGCTCTGGAGTGTAAACTAGTGCAGATATACTATTTTAGCTAGAAAAAGCTAGCTAAGCATAGTGTTTAAGCTTGGTATACGACCGAGAGAAAACGAGCCGCGTTCACTATGGTAACTTAGGCGAACGCAGTCAAGTAAGAGGTGTGATGAGCAAGGAGCCAGTATTAAAAATTACGAATTATGAATTTTAATTACAAATTATTCGATCGCCTTGTCTTCCCTATCTACCCTACTTCATAAGTGTGTGTGAATGACTGATATTTCCCCATCTCTAGTACCTGATACAGCAATCTCCGTAGCTGGTTTAACGGCATACATCCAGGCATTGTTGGAGCAAGATGAGCAGCTACGGCAAGTTTGGGTAACAGGAGAAGTATCCAGTACTAATCTTCATCGCAGTGGGTTGTTTTTTACACTTCAAGACTCAGAGGCAAAGGCAGCGATCGCCTGTGTAGTTTGGAATAGTCAGCTAGCAAGACTAGCACAAATGCCCACTTTGGGGGAACAGGCAATTGTTTTGGCTAGTATTCGCCTCTATCCTCAACGAGGACAATACCAGCTGACAGTTTGGCAGGTGTTGCCAGCAGGGGAAGGACTACAAGCACTACGAATTAAGCAACTGCGCGATCGCTTGGAGGCAGAAGGGTTATTCGACCCAAAACGTAAGCGATCGCTCCCCGTCCATCCTCAAACTATTGCTGTCGTCACTTCACCTGCTGCTGCTGCTTGGGGTGATATTCAAAAGACACTTCGTAGACGTTATCCGGGCTTGCAGGTGCTGTTTTCTCCGGCTATTGTTCAGGGCGATGGAGCACCAGTTTCTATTGTGGCGGCAATTGAGCGGGTAGAGCGTGATGGACGTGCTGAGGTATTAATTTTATCGCGTGGTGGGGGTGCGATCGAAGAGTTGGCTTGCTTTAACGATGAACGTATAGTGCGAGTAGTAGCTAATTGTTCTATTCCAGTAATTACAGGCATTGGTCATCAACGCGATGAGACTTTAACCGACTTAGTAGCTGATGCTTGCGTTCATACTCCTACTGCTGCGGCTGAATTAGTCGTGCCAGCACTGAACGATCTTTATACCCTGCATCGGCAAAGAATCGCCACACTTGATGCAGTTACACATCAGCAACTAGAAACCGCTGAAGAGCGGTTACAAATACTACGTCATCGATGCCGGAATTTGCGCTTAGATCGACAAATTCAGCAAGATATACAGTCTTTGAAGTGGCAACAGCAGCGGCTAATGCAAGCCACAAGAGTGCGATCGCAGCAGGCTGGGCAACATTGTCAACTATTGCGGCAGAAGCTAGAAACTCTCGATCCGAAAGCTGTATTAAAACGGGGTTATGCCGTAGTAAGACAGGAAAATGGTGCGATCGCTCGTTCGTCTAATGAATTAGCCCCTGGACAGAAAATATCCATCCAACTAAGTCAAGGTCAAGTTAAAGTTCAAGTAACAGAGATTGTAGATTTAAAGTAATAAGATTTGAATCGCCTTAGCGAAGCGAAGGCGATAGCCCGTTAGAGCGCCAAAATGAAGATATGAAAGAACCTACCAGTGTCTCCGGTTCAAATATAACTGCTAAGCCACTTCAGGAAGACTGGAACTATGAAAAAGCTGTGGCAGAAGTCGAAAAAATCATTGCTCGAATTGAAGCGGGTGAGTTGGAACTTGAGGAAGTTTTCGACTCTTTCGCAGTAGCTGTTGAATATCTGCGTCAGTGCGAAACTTTTTTGCAACAGCGACAGCAACAAGTAGATTTGATGATTGAAACGTTGAAAGACGAGCCAGAATTCTAAAATCTAAAAAGGCAATAAATACCCCTTATTATCATATTGAGCTTATAGGTGGGCATTGCCCACCCTACTTTTATTAAATGTGTAAGCATTGCCCACCTTTTTTAATCAGATAAATTAGGCAATACTGCCACGTTTTCTGGCTTCTTTGTAGGAAATTCCTACATTCCTTAAACCAGCTTTAATCATTTGTTGTTCGAGTAAAGCAAAGAAACGAGCGCGATCGCCTCCTCTTACCACAGCCTGATTATGCGCCTCTGCCAGAGCAACTGGATAACCATATCCTTTCTGCACCTGGGCTAACATTAAGCCGAGAGATTGGTCTAGCAAAGTTTGATTTTCTGCTACCCAAGCTGGTACTTCAATCCGCGCTATTTCTGTGCCAACGTGGACGTAGCAGAAGTAAATCTCATGGGAATCATATAAATCGAGAATTCGGGCGGAACTTCGCCAAAGGGTGCTACGTTGTCCGGGCTGTAGTTGAATTGTCCACAAGGCAGTATCTCGTAATGGATCTAAGACCTGACAAGGTGTTTTTTCCAGCTGATTGGGACAATAGTTAACACAATCCGGTACTTCATGGGGACAGGCTTGCAAGCGCAAAAAATTTAACGCTTCGCTACTACGAGAAGCACTCAAATAACCCATCAAGGGAATGCCTAGATCCCTCAGTTCATCCCAAGCTGCAAGAATTGGGGGGAGAATTCGATCTCTTGCCTCCAAGGGCAACTGATCCAAAAACCAGTAAATTAAAGAACCATCTACCATCGCCAGCATAGGAACTGAAGGATTTTGGATTTTGGATTTTGGATTTTGGATTTTGGATTGAAGTTTCCCCTTGTCCCCCAAGTCTTCCTTGTCCCTCTTTTCCTCAACCCTCTCGTCTCTTGCCTCTTGCCTTAAGCTAGTCGCCACTGCACTCGTTAATTCTGCCAATATAGTGGCTTCTGAGGCTGTACGGCGATGCCCCATCCATTCCTCAGTACGAATTCCCCACTGCCGCGAAACATATAAATCTTCCGGTCGATAAAATACCTCTGGCAAGCTATCTAATAGCGGTTGCCGATTTTGTCCGTAATGCAAAACTACACGACCAATATTTAGTAAATAGCAGTAGGCTATTTCATGGTGGTTAGGGGCAATTTGGGAACCATCTGTAGCAATGACAGTGTGAACATTTGGCGGTACTGGTATATCGATACCCGTGTTGAGTGGTTCTACTGGTGTACCACTATTAAATAAAATGCGATCGCGCCATTGCTTTTGTCGCTGCACCAGTTGTTGCTGTTGCTCGTGCGCCGCCGCCATTAACTGTTGAGCCAAATCTAAACGCTGGCGACTAGCAGCAACCTCCAAAGTCATATGCTGGCTGATGCCCTGCATTGCCTTTGCTATTTTCGTTAAATCAAGCATATAAAGGCTCTCAGGATGTAGCTTGCTTCCCCGTAAGGGTAGGCTGAACTCTCACTTATACTTCATACTTCATCCTTCATACTTTTCTCAAGCCCAAGCAGAAAAATCTTGTCCAAACTGGGAAAGTGACAGTAAATGAATTCGGGGGTTAAGAGCTGCCATTTCTCGCTCAGATGCCGTATTGTATCCCCAATCTGCTAAGAAGAGTCTCACAGCTTCAAGATCTGCTTGCTGTTGCACTAACTGTAATGTTTTTAATCTGTCTTCCACGAACCACAGACTGACTGCTGTCCCCGGCGTTACGCCAATTAACTCCTGAATAATTTGATATTTCGGTCGCTTTGACTCTTTCCCAAAAATAAACTTTTCTGGTAAATCTACCCCTTGTTGCTGCAACAACTGGCTGACGAATCTACCTTCCTTCGTTGTGATAATTACAGGCTGAACTGAACTCTTAATAAGGGATTGCAATTTTTCCCTCACCCCAGGATAAAACCGATGCAAACTAAGCCAGCCGTCTAAATCTGTAGAAATCCACTCATCTCGGACTCGATCTAATTTCTTACCGATACCTGCTGCTGTCAAATCTGCCTGTTGCAATAATTGGGTAGCGATCACCACCCAATTGTGCCAAATATCTGCCTCATCAACTCCCATCTGCAAAGCTCTAATTAAAACTGGCATTTCCCAACCAGTTTCAATCACTGGACGCAATGTATAAAATCTAGGTGCTAAATCCTCTGGTGGCGTTGGATGAGAAGGCGACCAAATTTCACAGTAGGTACGCCAAGCAGTTTCAAAATATTCAATCAACCCGTCACAGACCACACCATCAAAGTCTAAAGCTAAAATCGTGGGAGTATTTGCACTCATCATTGGGCAAACTTAAAACTGCTGCTGCCAGCTTAACTGACTGAGCCACTCATAAACCAAAACGAGAAGCACAAAACTAATAAACTCCTCTTCTTCCTTGGCGCTCTTGGTACCTTGGCGGTACTCTTCGAGAAGCCGCTAAACGCTAGACGCTTCGCTACACTTCGTGAACGCTACACGCACGTGTTCGCGTCTACGTTAATAAAAAACTGGGGCGCTAGGATTCGAACCTAGGGAATGGCGGGACCAAAACCCGCTGCCTTACCACTTGGCTACGCCCCAATGAACTTAAGCTTAATCATAATAGCAGTTACTCCCACCCATATGTCAAGCACTTTTTCAACTGATTTGGGCAAAATAAAATCCGCCGCTGAAATTCTCAGGGCGGATTCAAGCTCATAAACCCTCGCTTCAGGCTGGATAAATCCGCAAACGACGATTAGGCTCATCGCCAAAACTATCTGACTTGAGCCGATAGTGTTCGACCAGCTCGTGTTGCATCTTTCGCACCTTAGCAGAGCGAGGTAGCAGCTCCACTGGTTGCCCTTTAGGAATGACAATTTGCTCTACAGCCAGTCTTGCTTCTTCCAGAGCATCGAGTTCATCCTCACTACCACTATGGGCATACAGGCTGAGTTCGCGCTCATCAGCAGAAGCTGGTTCATCCATGTCTAACAACCGTCTCAAAGTGCGAGTAATTTGAGGCATGGTGCTAGCTTTAATCATGTGGATGGGCACATGACGCGCTCTTGCCACTTGTCGTAGCTTCGACTGGTTTCTGACGTGCGATCGCAGCGCCAAAATTGCATCAGCACTATCGATATCCTTAGTCAATATGACTGGTAAAGAAAGCACCTGAATCACGTGTTCTAAGTGATGCCGACTCACACCATACGGGTAAATGTGGAGCGGTAAATCTTCACCATTTGGCCCCGCCTTTGCTGACATATAACCAAAGCGATCGCTTTGGGCTAAAGATTCATCCAGCAATCGCTCGAACTCTTGTTCCCTTGAACTCGGCGGCTGGTCTAGCATTGGTGAAAGTGGCAGCATCTTTCCAGTCGCCCGCCATCCGCTTGACTCTATAGAAGGCTCAATACGAGAGGTAAGCGAGAGGCTGGGTTCTTCCTCTTGTCTCTTGCCTCGTACCTCATAGCCGCGTCCAGCGCCATCCCCACCTATACCTCTTACCCCGACTGGTGATTCCCGTGTAATCGTCACCTTACCGTTTTCATCAGTAGTTCTAACTTGCGTCAGCGGTTGACGGCCCCGTAAAAGAGTGTCTACTGTATCAGCTACGCTCTCATGGATCGTCCAACACTGGCGTTGCTGCATTTCCACAGCAATCTCAAACGTAGGTGGTGCTTTGCGTTCCAAAACTGTTTTTTGACTGCGCCGCCGTCTGGCTTCATCATCTCCCAGGGTGACTGCTTGAATACCGCCTACCAGATCTGATAGCGTGGGGTTTTTGATCAAGTTTTCGAGCTGGTTGCCGTGTGCTGTACCTACTAGCTGTACGCCACGTTCCGCGATCGTTCTGGCTGCCATTGCTTCCAGTTCCGTCCCAATTTCATCAATTACGATGACTTCTGGCATATGGTTTTCCACTGCCTCAATCATCACTTGATGCTGTAGTTCCGGACGCGCCACTTGCATTCGTCGCGCTCGACCGATGGCAGGATGCGGAATATCGCCATCTCCAGCAATTTCGTTAGAGGTGTCGATAATAACTACACGTTTATTCAATTCATCTGCTAAAACTCTAGCGATTTCTCGCAGGGCAGTTGTTTTGCCTACACCTGGACGCCCCAACATCAAAATTGACTGTCCAGTTTCAACTAGATCGCGGATCATGCCAATCGTGCCATAAACTGCACGACCAACGCGACACGTTAAGCCAATGACATCGCCTGTCCGGTTCCTAATGGCGCTGATCCGGTGCAGGGTTTGAGCAATTCCTGCCCGGTTATCACCACCAAAGTGTCCTACTCGCCCAATCGAATATTTAAGTTGATCGTGGGAAACTCCAACCTCAGAAAGATACTCTGCTTGATTGGGAAAACGGGCTTCCGGGCGACGACCTAAATCCATTACCACTTCAATCAAGCTATCTAGAGAAGGATGTTCCTCTAGAACTTGTTTAATATCTAGTGGCAAAACATCTAATAATTTTTGCAGATCGTCTGTTTTTGTCATGCTTGCTAAAGTTACTTATTCAACCATAGCGAGAAGGTTAGCTAGAGCGCTGTGAATAGCTGCTACTTTGACTTGAGTTGTGAAACGAGGGAATAGGCAAGCGCTACAGCCTGCCAGAGTAATTCCGGTTTTTCCTCCAAGCGGACAGTCGATGTTTCATTGGCTCGTACCTCCATTTGCTCTAACTGATTCAAAATCGGTGCCAGCAGGACACGGGCATAGCTACCATAGGCAACACCAGCAATATGGGATTTTGGCTTTTGGATTTTAGATTTTGGATTATCAGATCGCTCTTGCAATCCAAAATCTAAAATCGGCAATCTAAAATCATTGAGCAAACCCATTGCTTGTAACTTGGCAACGGTGTAATTGTTGGTGCCACCTGCTAATTGCACGTATCCTGGTAAGCCAGCTGCCAAAACTTTTTGCCCTAATTTCACTGCTGCTAAAGTTGTACCATCACCAATATCACCACTCATCGGTCGTCCGTCGGTTTGCCAGATTAGAGGACAAGGGAGGGGAGAAATTAGGTGATAAAGGCTCCAGAGGTATTCGATTAAGCCATCGCCATCTGGGCAGCTGATTGCTACTAGTTTTAGTTGCTCAATTCTTGGCGCGATCGCCAGCCACAATCGTTTAAACTCAGATAATCTCCCTACTTGAGTGTGAATTTCAATGGCATCTACTCCACTTGAAAGCACTAAAGGCGCGATCGCACTCGGTGTTGATACGTAGGAGCGAGTATAAATTAGTTTACTCGGACAAATTGGCAGACACCGACCGCAGCCATAGCAACTTTCAGACACCACTCCAGAAAAGTCATCCTCCGGGCGGTAGAAAACAATCGCCTGTGCCGGACAAATTGTTTCACACGGTCGGTGACACTCTGTGGGACAGTCAATTTGATTAAATTCTGCTTTGCGAAAATGCGGATCTTCTCCATCATTTAAACTCACCATTAACCAAGGCAGTTTTCTTTCATTGCCAAAACCCCGCCGTACCGCTTCATTCATCAAATCGCTGGCAACTCTCAGCGCTTCTTGTGCTGACGCAACTACAGATGGATCGGCTGCCACATCAATACAATCAGCGCCAGCTAGCGTGTAAGCCAAAGTTAAGTTTCTAACCGCAGGTAGATGTTGAAAGCTGGCTCCGCAGATCAACTTGAACCAATGACTTTCTTTGAGGGAGTGCAAAGCGTAGTATAAATCAGTCACACTTCTATGCTAATGTGCAACTGATAAAAATAAAGTAAGTTGTGAATTAATTTTTCTAATGTTTAACTGATAAACTTGCGCGCGATCGCAAGTTTATCAGTTAAACAGCCTGGTAACTAGGTGAGAGAGTTTCTTTCAAAGGTACATAGCGGAAATAGCGTTCGCCTCCTCTTTCGACTACTACTTTCACTCTTGGTTCCGAAAGAGGTAAATTTGCCAAAAACTCAACTTCCTGGTTAGACAGGATATGCCCATCAATAATCCACAGCACTAGCCCCTTTGACTTTGGCGGCATCTGTTCCAATTGGGAATTTATGATCGGCGGCACATAATAAACGTAACCCACTGCTGCGCCCTGTCCAACACTTTTTTTCCCAAGGTGAGGCGGGCGAACTCCATGAATTCCAGTTAAGTATGCCGATAAATCCCCCAGCCCCCTAGCTGACATATTTAGGGTAGTGTAGCCAGCAGCGCGGAGTCGGCGGCGATAGCGACCTTCAAATCCTCCTTCCAACGGCACATAGACACCTAAAGCGCCCGATTTTTCCAGATCACGAATCAGTTTGTTGCCAGTAGTAATCAGTGCCATAGTCTTTTTTAGTATTTTTTCCTAGCCCACTTCCTATCTTAAAATGAGCCGCACATTCTCCAACCGCAACTGCGCGGCGTAAAAATCTATTAATATTCTCCCTTTGAAAGATGATAGCAGTCATATAAAAGGGAAAACCTGTCAAATATCCTAATATTCTTGCTCAATAAGGTGATAAAACTCACATAGCTTGGCAAGAGTAAGGTATAAATTCGTTTTCCCAAGTTAACTTGGATAACCTATGACTGCAAATCTATTTAATCCCAACTTAATATCGCGCTGCCAATTCTGACCTTAGCAGCTTTAGCGATGCCCAAGCATTGTCACACTTTCAAACTTATGGTTTGGATGAAGGACGTGCTTTCTCGCCGAGAGTGTAGCAGTTGATAGTGCTGGCAATGTTTATATAACGGGCTACACTTATGGCCCCCCAGATCGAAGCAGTTGCCAATGGCTAGTGCTGTTTTAGCTCAGTACAACAGCGATGGCAAGTTGATACAAATAGCACTGAAGCACAATCGTGGGGATGGGGATTACGTAGAATCCTCTAGTATTGCAGTCGAGCTGGCTGGTAATGTCTACACTACTGTAGACACATACAATTTTGATTTCATGACAGATCTTACTAAGAGTGATTCCTTGTTAAGAATTTACAGCTATAGCTAATACAGGATGCCGCATCAATGTCTGTTCAATTTTTGGCAGAATTGATGCGGCTTTTGTTTGTTTTGGTTTTTACTTGTGACGCGATCGCACCTCTTCCCCTCATTTTGCTACTATCTCAACAGGCAATCTTTGGGTAGAAACAGAGTAATATTTCCCCGTCCTCATCGTTTCATACCCCAGACAGATCGCAGGCTTTAGCTGGCGTTGCCAGCGATCGCCAAAAAAAATTTGTCTAGCAGTTGTCAAGTGTAACTTTATGATTTAAACTGTTAGATCGTGACCAAAAAAAGAAAGTTTAGCTCTTTCATTATCCTTTGTCGCTTGTTAAAACCCTACGGTTACAATGAGTATTTACTCAGGAAAACAAGCTTGAGAGTGAGTACAAGAGTTTGGCTACGCTTGATCGCCTCTTAGAGGCAATTATGCGTCTGAGGCACATCAGCTTGCCTTTAAGAGTGAATCTCTAAGTAAATCCTTGAATCATGTTCAGGAACACTTAGGCAAGTAAAACGCGAACAGCTTAGCCTTGAATATTTATTTCTGAAGCTAAGTCTCGCGATCGTGGATACTGAGTGGATCGCCACTTAAGTCCTATTCAAGCCAGATAGTGCCAGAGCAATTTCTCTAGCCATTGGCAACTGCTTCGCAACAAATTGGAACGGGTTGAGTTAGATGTTGATTTGGTTCCTGCCAAATTAACAAAAAGCTCGTTTCTCCAGCCTTGAATTTCTGCTATGAGCGAAGTGTTTTACTTCCGATATCAGAAAAGGGCTGGTTAAATGTTGTGGGGTACAGAGTAAGAAGCGGATTTCCAACAGGTGTAATCCGGTTCCGATGCAATCAGTCATAAAGGAGAAACTAGTTATTGTGTCTGTAGGTATTCTCGGCACCAAACTGGGTATGACCCAAGTGTTTGACGAAGCAGGAAAAGCCATTCCTGTAACAGTAGTTCAAGCGGGTCCATGTACTATTACCCAGATTAAAACGAAACAAACTGACGGTTACACTGCCATCCAAGTAGGGTTTGGGGACGTAAAACCCAAAGCACTTAACAAGCCGAAATTGGGTCATTTGGCAAAATCCTCCGCACCCGCCCTGCGTCACTTGTATGAGTACACGCTCGAAAACACAGGTGAATATACATTAGGTCAGCAAATTAAGGCAGATATTTTTACTTCTGGACAAATTGTAGATGTAAGCGGTACTAGTATCGGTCGCGGTTTTGCTGGAAACCAAAAGCGGAATAACTTTGCTCGCGGACCGATGTCTCATGGTTCTAAAAACCACCGCTTGCCTGGTTCCATAGGCCCTGGTACGACTCCTGGTCGCGTTTATCCAGGTAAGCGGATGGCGGGTCGTTTAGGTGGAAAGCGAGTAACAATTCGCAAGCTGATCGTTGTGCGGGTAGATCCAGAACGTAACCTGTTGCTAATTAAAGGAGCAGTTCCTGGTAAACCAGGTGCCTTACTAAGTATTGTGCCTACTAACCGAGTTGGTTAGTCATTAGTCATTAGTTATGAGTCATTACAAAGGACAAATGACAAAGGGCAATTGACTTAGGACAAATGACAAAGGACAAATAAAGATGGTTGAGTGTGTAGTAAAAAACTGGCAAGGAGAAGAAGTCGGGCAAGCGACGCTCGATTTAAAAGTTGCCAAACAGGAAAGTGCGGCTCATATTGTTCACAGGGCATTAGTAAGGCAATTGGCTAATGGTCGGCAGGGAACTGCTAGCACGAAAACTCGTGCTGAAGTTAGAGGTGGTGGTCGCAAACCCTGGCGGCAAAAAGGAACGGGGCGCGCCCGTGCTGGTTCAATTCGATCGCCCCTGTGGCGTGGTGGCGGTGTCATCTTTGGTCCGAAGCCGAGAGACTACCAGACCAAGATGAACCGCAAAGAGCGGCAGCTAGCATTGCGCACGGCATTTGCAAGCAGAGCCACAGATACGATTGTGGTAGAAGACTTTAGCGAACAACTATCCCGACCCAAAACAAAAGAGTTAGTAGCAGCGATGGCGCGCTGGGGAGTAGAACCAACAGTCAAGGTTCTTCTAATCCTGGTCGAGCGCACAG
>QQTW01000962.1_pt1 | contig 19453 bp, 16 predicted proteins | sample 1904831 | NCBI WGS metagenome assembly QQTW01 (sample SAMN09435610, study PRJNA476489) | Subsurface metagenome, whole genome shotgun sequencing project. | reverse complement strand
GAGAACCTCACCCTTACAGGCTCTAGCACGATTAACGGTATGGGTAATGCCCTAAGCAACACCATCACTGGTAATACCGCTAACAACTTGCTGTTTGGCGGTGACGGTAATGATGTGCTGTATGGTGAAGCTGGTAATGACAAGCTTGCTGGCGGTGATGGCAACGACAAGCTTACTGGTGGTGCTGGAACTGACACCCTTACTGGCGGTGCTGGTGCCGATACGTTTATCTTCAATTTGCCAACGGATGGAATTGATATCATTACTGACTTGGCATGCTTAGGAGGAGATAAAATTCAGATTTCTGCTAGTGGGTTTGGTATTGGGCTAGGCCAATTCAGCAGATTCACATACGACAGCAGCACAGGTGCTCTGTTCTTTGATCAGACCCAGTTTGCTTCGCTACATCCAACCTCCAGTTTTCTCCCTAGCCTTGATATCAGCATTATCTAGTATAGGCTTCCAAAAATACGCTCTTCTCAGCTCGATTTTAGCCATTTTCTGAAACGTTCCCCTGAAACCAGCCCTAGCGTTTGTGTTTTCCGACTTGACTTTTCCGTATATTAGTAGAACGCTGCAACGTTTGAAAAGTTCGAGCGCTTGAGCACAATCCAGTCAGAATAAAGATTGTGCCCAATTACAAATGGATAAAGTCGAGCTAAGTAGACCGAACTAATCCGGAGATCACTTGCACTAACATGCTTGGTTCTATTGGCTTAGAAATGTGTTTTTGGAAGCCTGCTACTAGTGCCTGTTGCTGATTCATCTCACCAGCATAAGCAGTTAGAGCGATTGCTGGAATGTTTGCTCCCTGTTCTGGACTAAGAGAACGCACCTGACGAATCAAGCTGTAGCCATCTTCAATAGGCATGCCAATATCGCTGATCAGAATATCTGGTTTGAACTGTTTAAGTGTTTCCAGCGCCTCAGACGTAGATGCAACTGAAATTGCAAACGCTCCATACTGTTCTAACACGAAGATCAGAAAATCGCGGGAATCACAATCATCATCTACAACCAGAACACGAACTCCAGAGAGGGTTAGAGAACTGTCTAAAGATTTGTCTTCCTCGCTTTGCTTCGGCTGAACATTCATCAACGGCAACCTTACCGTGAAGGTTGCTCCCTGTCCCTCACCAAGACTTTCAGCGGCAACTGTACCACCATGTAGTTCTACCAAACGACGAACGATTGCTAATCCCAGTCCCAATCCTCCAAAGACTCTGGTTGTGCTGCCATCTGCTTGACGAAAATAGTCAAACACATGAGGCAGAAAATCAGCGCTGATGCCTTTGCCTGTGTCAATAACCTGAATCTGAGCTTGGGAACCTACCGCTTCAAGGCGAATTTCTACTCGCCCTCCTTGAGGTGTAAATTTGACCGCATTAGCTAGCAGATTCCAGACAATTTGCTGTAAACGATTTAAATCCCCCAAAACCTGTCTCACACCGGGTTCTAGTAGAGTCTGAATCTGAATCGACTTCGCGTCTGCTGCTATTTGCACTGTTTCGATTGCCGATTTGATTATAAAGACGAGATCCACTGGGCAAGTCTTTAAACTAAGTTTGCTCTGTAGAATCCGAGACACATCTAGCAGATCTTCGATCAGTTGAGTCTGTAATTTGGCATTGCGCTCAATTGTTTCTAAAGCACGATTAATCGTTGCTTCGTCATATTTCTTAGTTCGCAACAGTCTTGCCCAACCCAGGATGGGATTAAGCGGAGTGCGAAGTTCATGGGAGAGAACTGCTAAAAATTCATCTTTAATTCGATTGGCTGCCTCTGCTTCAGCACGGGCTGCTTGCTCCCGTTGGAGAAGACGCTCCAGTTCTTCTTCAACATGCTGGCGCTTGCGGCGCTCCTTGGCTTCCCGCAACGCTCGTTGAACACACGGAACCAGTCGTTCTAGCCGATGCTTCAACACATAATCAGTTGCTCCGCTCTTGAGAGCTTCGATCGCTAATTCCTCGCCTAAAGTTGCAGAAACGAAGATAAATGGGACTTCGGGACAGCGGTTTCGGGCGATTTCCAAAGCGGAAATGCCATCAAAGGAGGGCAAGATATAATCGGCAAGAATTAAGTCAAAAAACTCGCTTTCTAATGCTGCCAAGAAACTGGCGCGGGTCTCGATTCGCACTAATTCGCAGTTGATGCCGCCCTCAGCCAAGCTAGCTTGAGCAAGTTCGGCATCTAACAGGCTGTCTTCCAGGAGAAGGAAACGGAGGGTTTTCATGCATTGTCTGTCTACTAACTGCTGGATGGAGGGAGTAGCGAGCTAGGAGGGGGCTGATTAATCACCGCCCAGAATAGCCCAAGCCCTTTGATGGCGCTGACAAACTCATGGAAATCTACTGGTTTCACAACGTAAGCATTAACACCTAAATCATAACATCGGCGTAGATCTGGCTCTTCACGAGAAGAGGTCAGCACCACAATCGGAACTACTCGCATAATCGGATCGGATTTCAGTTGTTCTATTACTTCTAATCCGTCCACTTTAGGTAGCTTCAGATCGAGCAATACTACGACCGGATTACCTTCCAACCGCAACCTGAATATGCTACGTCGATAAAGATAATCGAGTGCTTCTTCCCCATCGCGCACCACCACAACTTCGTTGGCGAGATTATTTTCAGACAGCGCAGCCAAAATTAATTCAGCATCGTTAGCACTATCTTCAACGAGCAGAATTCGCTTTAACCCCATCATTTTTCTCCTTTATGGATGTTTAGGCAGTGAGAAGTAGAAGGTAGCTCCACAACCCACCACCCCTTCTGCCCAAACTCGACCACCATGCCGGTGGATAATACGCTGCACATTTGCTAACCCTACCCCAGTCCCTTCAAACTGTGGATCGTTGTGCAGGCGTTGAAATACCCCGAACAATTTGTGGACGTAGCGCATATCAAAGCCAGTACCGTTGTCTTGAACAAAAAAGATAATTTCATGCTCATTGCAGGTGCTGCCTATGACGACCTCTGCCTGAGCTCGCATCTTCGTATATTTAACGGCATTGCCTATTAAATTGCGGAGGACTAACCGTATCATGGCAGGATCACCCTGGACCTCTAGTAGGGGCTCAATGTGCCAATGAATTGTGCGCCCTTTGTCTGATGTCAGCTCACCTTTTACCTCTCGCACTAGTTGCTCCATGTTGATCATGGTGTACCGCATTTCTATGCGTCCCATGCGGGAGAACGCGAGCAGTTCATCGATTAGCGTTCCTGCCTGTTTAGCAGCCTCAGCGATTATCGTTAAATAACGCTGGCTGGTTTCGTCCAAGATCGTTGTCCCCATCCGCTTTTGCAGCAAGTCTAGGAATCCAGTAATATGACGCAGTGGCGCTCTTAGGTCATGGGAGACGGAGTAGGAGAACGATTCAAGTTCTTTATTGGCGGCTTCTAATTGAGCCGTACGCTCTTTAACCCGGTATTCTAGGCTTTCGTTCAGTTGCTGAATTTCTGCTTCAGTTTGCTTGCGATCATGGATCTCAAAACAGGAGCCAATATAGCCAAGGAACTCCCCGTCTGGCGTAAACCGAGGTACTCCTGCATCCAAAATCCAGCGGTATTCGCCATCAAAGCGTCGGAGACGGTAGTCCATTTCAAAGTTTTGACAGGCATTAAAGGCAGTCACGTAAGTGTTTAAACAGCGTTGGAAATCATCAGGATGAACTCCTTCCATCCAACCGTTGCCCAGTTCCTGTTCTATTGTCCGTCCAGTAAAGTCTAACCAGGATTGATTGAAGTAATGACGGAGCTTATCGGGTCCGGACATCCAGATTAACATAGGAGCAGCATCCGCCAAATGACGAAAGCGTTGTTCACTCTCACGCAGGGCATCCTCAGACTGTTTCCGTGCGGTAATATCTGCGACTAACACCACAAACCCTTCAGCATTTCCTTGACTGCCAAATTGGGGAATGTAAGTCACATGAACGTAGCGTGTTCCACCCTCTCGATAAGAAACTTGATCCTCAAATGTAACTCGCTGTCCTGCCAGTGCTCGTTCTATATGGGGGCGAACCGTGTCATAGGCGAGTTCGCCCAAAACCTCTCGTACATGCTTTCCGTAAACTTCGGTTGCTGAATATCCAAACCACTCTTCGTACACCCGATTGTTAAAGCGATAGTGTTGCTCTGCATCCACAAAGGAAATCAGAACGGGTACGGTATTCGTAATTAAGCGAAGTTCTGCTTCTCTTTGCTGCAGTGCCTCCTCAGCAAGCTTGCGCTCAGTAATATTCCGAAAATAAACTGATAGACCGTCTTCAACAGGATAGAAATGAATCTCAAACCAGGCGTTGAAGGATGGGTAAAAGTCTTCTAAGTCGACCGTGATTTGCTGAGCGAGTGCTTGCCGAGCCGCCGTTGCAAAGGATGAGTTAGCGATCTCTGGGAATTCATCCCATATGATCTTGCCAATGAGCTTGGTTTGCCTTTCCTGCAAAAGCATCTCAGCTTTTTGATTCATATAGATGAAGCGCCATTCATGGTCCAAGGCAAAAAAAACATCCGTGATGCTCTCAAGGATATTTCTGATTCTTTTGCGTGTTGCCTCCTGCCGCAACCGACTTAATTTCAGGTTTGCATCAATACGAGCCAGCAGTTCACGTGCTGAAAATGGCTTAGTCAGGTAATCGTCAGCTCCAGCTGCCAATCCTTCAACACGAGATTCCTCTCCTGCTCGTGCAGAGAGTAAGATGATTGAAATTTCTTTAGTATGCGGATTAGCCCGTAGCTCGCGTAGTAATGCAAAACCGTCTAGTCCTGGTAGCATCACATCGCTGAGTACCAAATCGGGTAGCTGTTTATCAATTGCCGCTAAAGCTGCTATTCCATCGGGCACAGCTTGCACTTCACAGGGAACTGACAAGTCAGCACCTGTGCGATCGCATAGAAGCCGCTTTAGATAATCGCGCATGTCGGCATTATCATCGACGATCAAAATGCGACTTGCAGCTAAGAGTTGGGGGACAGGAGGAGAAGTCTTGGTCAATGGTGATTCTGCATTTCTAGCTCCTTCTTGAGGAAGCCATCGCAGTGCTTCCTCTACATAAGGAGCGGCACCTAATGCAGTCGATGTCAAAGAAGAGGTGACGTTAATGTGCTGCTCAGGTAAGTGGGCTGAGCCTGTAGGAAGTGTTACCGTAAAAGTAGTTCCTACACCGAGAACACTAGTCACCTCGACGTTACCACCATGAAGTTTGACAAGCTCCTGAACCAGGGATAGCCCAATGCCTGAGCCTTCATAAGTGCGTCCACGAGCACCCTCTACCCGATGAAAGCGATCAAACAAGTGGGGGAGTTCTTTGGCGGAAATGCCTATTCCTGTGTCTCGGACAACCAACTCCACGCTGCCATTTTTGGGATAGAGCAGGACAGCGATCTCCCCCTTAAAGGTAAACTTAAAGGCATTGGAAAGTAGGTTAAGAACAATCTTTTCCCACATGTCCAGGTCTACATAGACTGGTTCGGGTAAGGTTGGACAATCAACCACTAGCTGTAATCCTGCCTTCTCGATCGCCGAGCGGAATATACTGGCAAGAGCGACGGTGAGTGCCGCTAAATCCGTAGGCTCGTACACGGCTTGCATCCGACCTGCTTCAATGCGAGAGAAGTCGAGCAGGGTATTGACGAGCTTCAACAGACGAAAGCTGTTGCGGTACGCTACGGTAATTTGCTCACGTTCAATAACTGGTAGGTTGCCGCTCTGTAGCACATCCTCCAGCGGACCTAGTATCAGGGTAAGCGGTGTGCGGAACTCGTGGCTGACATTAGAGAAGAAAGCGGTTTTCGCCCGGTCGATCTCTGCTAGCATCTCAGCCCGGCGGCGTTCCTCCTCGTACGCCTGCGCGTTGCGAATGGAAACCGAAACTTGTCCAACTAAGAGTTCGTAGAAGGACTGGTAACCTTCATCCAGGGCACGACTAGGGCTGATGCCAGCAATGAACACCCCAAGGGGCGCAGTAATGTTTGATGACGGAATGGGTAGCGCTAACGCCTCGCGGACAGTTTCGCCCCAAGGTCCACCAGCAATGGTGACGTAGCGGTCAAGACCTTGTACTAGGGCGGTATTACCTGCCATCACTTTTGCGAAGGGCCATAAATCCGTTGCCTCAAGCAGGGCGGTAGTCGGCGCGATAAAATCATTTCCTTCGGCCCGAATGCCGCACAACTGCAGCGTTTTGCCGTCCGGTTGGCGCAGGTAGATTAGTGCAAACGGCACATCAAGGGGATGTTCGGCAATCGCTGTCATAATATCCTTACAAGTGGTATTCACGTTCCGCGTCTCACCTGACTGTGCAGCGAGGTCACGCTGCAACCGCAAGCGCCGCTCGCCGAGTACCTGTTGCGTCACTTCGCTACAAACGCAAAGCATGCCGCGAATCGCACTTTCATCGTCTTCCACAGCACTGTAAGATAGGCTGAAATGGGCTTCCTCGTTATAACCAGCTCGGTTCACTGCCAGCATCTGGTCTTCCACCCAGTTGGGAATACCTGTCGTCATTACTTCTGTGATCATGGGGCCAATCACATCCCAGGATTCTGACTGCGTTTCTCGGATGGAGCGACCGAGCGCACCTGGATGCTTAGACCCAATCAGACCAGTGTAGGCGTCATTATAAATCTGGGCCAGTTCCTGCCCCCATAGCAGAATCATCGGATAGCGCGAACCTAAGAGCGTGCGGACTGTTGATTTCAAACTTTGCGGCCATGATTCTACTGGACCTACTGAGGTTTGTTTCCAATCAAAAGCCCGCAGACGCATCCTCATTTCACCAAGACCGGGAAATGGGTCTGTTCTCTGTTTATTCATGCTTCAGTGCCCCATCTCGTTCCATTCATCTGGCGCTTCAGATTTGGGGAAGACAAGGGTGGTATCTGTTGCTGAATTAGCCTTAACCTGTCACGGACAACTTCGCTTGCTAATTTATCCCGACCAGACCGGACTAGTGAGGCGATGAATTCGTTGAGTTCAGGAGTCAGCGATACGTTGAATGTGGCACGTTTGAGAATCACGTTTATTGATTTCAGTGTTGGCAATGAGTATCACTAAATTCGAGTAGCATATAGCACTAAAACCAACAATGGTTCTATCTTTAGTAGCATATTTAACTACCTACTAGCGTGCTATTTTTTCGAGGCGCAGGATATATCTAGCTCAATCCATCACTGCTAACACGGCTTTAGGTAATAACTTATCTTTAAACCAAACAATCCTTGCTGGGACATCGCTCACCTTCACCCCTGCTTTTTCCAAATTCAGTCGCTCTGATATGGCCAAAATCAAGTTGTCACATTCAGCCCGGTGCACTTGAGCAAATTTCTTTTGCAAATATTCTGGTCGCCAATAGCCGACAATTTCCAGTAAAAATGTCCGCCCATCGGGATGTACTAAGCGAAAATCTGGAATCATTACACTACCGGGAATAGGGATGAGGTCAACTTCTCGTTCCAAAATCCACTCCGTTTTCAGGGAGTCCCAGCGATCAGCAAATGATGCCTCTAGCATACTGTCATAAGGCTTGCCAGGCGGGTAATGACTGACTAATTCACAATCTGAGTTGAGGCTAAAGCGTCCAGTCTTCCAGCTGTTTGTGTAAAAGTCGCGGGTTTGTAATGTCGCACTCAAACTCCATTTAGTCACATGTAGTAAAGCAGGGATGAGTTTAGCGATCGCAAGACCATACCGCGTACTAGGACTAAACAGACTCGTAGGGCCATCAATCTTAATAGTGAACCCGTGATCTGCATCACCCTCAATATAAGCCATCAGTTGAAACAGTTTGAGATAGCGAAATAGCAGTTTGTACTCACCAGGAACATTGCGATGGGCATTCAGCGTCAAATGACTAGCACGGTAGAACACACCCTGTACCTGAGACAGGTTATATCGGTGCAACAAGTCCTCCGGTGTTGGGACAGCAAACTGCGTCAGAATGCGATTCTCTGCTAAATCTGCGTAGAGTCCAGCGCTAATCTGACTCGGCAGCACTTCGCGCTCAAGTTCGTGACTCATCTGCAACGCTAATGTACTAAGTATTTGACTACTCTGATGGGGCATGGGAATTGACTGTGCAGATGCAGTAAACACCCGAAATCGCAACAGCTGTGGTTCCAAGGGACTAACCACCTCAAACTCACACATATTTTTAAGCAAATGGGCTAGCCCCCGCTTAAGGCGGTAGTCTGGACTGTCACCTTCTAACTCCTGTAGTTGGCGGTCAAGTTCTCCTTGAGTGTTACCTTGCGCCTCTTGAAAACAAGTAATCAGCTCAGTGGCAATCTCCAGATTGCTCGCATCAATCGGTAGTCTCTTCGGAACTATCGACTCTCCATTCTGCCGGTGCATCAGCAGCTCGCTTGGTAACATTGGCATTCACCCCATAAATCGTTTGAGACGGCACAATCTCCAACTGCCGTCCTTTCTGCTCCCCAAATCCCCCATCTCCTCTACTCTTCTCCAATCCTCGTCGTCGGACAGATGTACCTTCCTCACTCGTATCCTCCGCCACTACCTCATAAAGCAGAGCGCGTTTATTATTATCCTTCCCCTTACGCAGAATCCGCCCTAGTCGCTGAATGTACTCCCGCGCCGAACCAGTACCAGATAAAATGACGGCAACACTTGCCGCTGGCACATCTACCCCCTCGTTTAGCACATGAGAAGCCACAAGAGACTTGTACTCTCCCTCACGAAACCGCGTTAGTATCTCATGGCGTTCTTTAACTGGGGTTTGATGAGTAATCGCTGGAATCAGGAACTCTTGAGAAATGCGGTAGACAGTGGCGTTGTCGGCAGTGAAAATCAAAGTCCGTTCCGGGTAATGTTCTGCCAGCAAGTTGGCAAGAATCCGCAATTTGCCATCTGTACCCAAAGCAATTTCCTTGGCTTCTCGGTGGGCGAGCATTGCTCTACGTCCAGCTTGTGATCTAGCACTCACTTGCACGAACCGCTGCCAACCTTGAAGGCTACCCAGATGGATATTCGATTCCTTAAGAAAGTCGTTGCGAAGTTGAATCAGCTGATTGTAGCGATCGCGCTCTTGTTGAGATAGCTTCACTTTAATATGAACCTTCTCGTGTTCAGCCAGAGCTTTCCCAGCTAGTTCCTCAGCTGTTTTGCGATACACTTCTGAACCAATCAGGATATTTAAGTCAGCGTGTTTACCATCTGTCCGTTCAGGTGTCGCCGTGAGTCCAAGTCGATAGGGAGCGATCGCATACTCGGCAATCACCCGGTTAAAATCTGTGGGCAAGTGGTGACACTCATCAAACACGAGGAGAGCATAACGGTTGCCCAATGCTTCAGCATGGATAGCAGCACTATCATAGGTGGCGACAAGAATGGGAGTGCGATCGCGTGAACCACCTCCCAGCAATCCTACATCAGCATCTGGAAACGCTGCCTTGAGGTGTGCATACCACTGGTGCATCAAATCTAGAGTCGGTACCACAATCAGCGTACTGCGGGGTGTTGCTTGCATAGCCAGCTGAGCTAGATAAGTTTTACCAGCTGCTGTAGGTAGTACAACCACTCCTTGGCGTCCCGCCTGTTTCCAAGCCATCAACGCCTCGCTTTGATGGGGGTAGGGTTCCATTTCCAGACTAGGAGCAAGTTCGAGCGGTTCAAATCCTTTGGCTTCATCGAGAAAGTGAGTTCCTTCCACTTGCAAGGCTTCCACCAAGGGTCGGTAGTGAATCGCTTTGATCCGAAACTTCTCCACCCGGTCATCCCAAGTAGCGTATTCTACCCAGGTTTTCCCTTTAGGTGGTGGGTGCAAGAGCAGAGTGCCCCGGTCAAAAGATAATCTAGGGATACGAGCCATTAGTTTCTTGAATTCAGAATCCCTTGATAATTTTAGGAGACAGATAAAGACGGTGACCGATGCAGTTACAGCCTTGACGGCTACCTATAATTTACGTCTTGTTGTCCAATCGCTGTTTATAGTTAACCACTCTCTTCAGGATAATTGACTGTTCCTGGTTGGAGGTATTTATATGGAGGGTATGAGAATGGAGACGCTACACGATCGCTACTTAACATTAATCGACGAAATTGTGCAAACCACCTTGAAGGGGAAGATCAGCTCCCAAGAGCAGGTCTACCAAATGTTGCTGCAAGGCGTAAGCCCTGGCACAGGGGAAATCTTTGAGCTAGCTTTGAGCGATCGCATCACTGCCACCCAGTATCAGGTGGACACACAAACTGATGAACTCAAGCAGGCGAAAGCTACCCGTAGTCTTAGAGCTATCAAGACGATCCGGGGGCAATGGGAGCGCTGGCAAGAACAAAATCAAGCCACACAAGTGATTGCAGCAGCGATTCAAGAAATAACCAGTGCTGACTATCCTCTCAATGCTTTATTGCGGGTAATTGATCCTAACCGGACGCAGTCTTTAAACCTACAACAGCTCCAGCAGTTGTCAAAAGCCTTACAACAAAAGGCACAAAATTCTGATCCTGACCGCCAATTTCAGCAGTTGTCAGAAGGCATCATCCATGGTGTGGCATCTTGGCAGCGATTACAAGACCACTTGGTAAGCTGGATGTATGACCAAAGCAAAGGTCCGCTCGGATTTGAAGGTGCATCCGGACAGCAGGGACCTTGGGCGCTTTGGGCAAAACAGGTGAACAGCCCCTTACCTCAGACACTGTTCCACACACTGGCATTGAATCAGTCTATAAGCGAACTGGTAGCCCAACAAAGTACTGTAAACCTTAGTGATTGGGTTGAGCTAGCAGTAATATTGCAATGCTTGCAGCAAGGGCTAGTAAATTGGTTTGACCAACAGGCTTACAACATAAAAGCAGGGTCAAAGATGTCTATTTCCACTTTTTTGACCTTTGCACTGATCTGGTCTCAGTTGGGAAGTGGATTTAGCCAAGCTGCGAATTATCAAATCTATAGCAGTGGATGTTCTCAAATCATGCTACAGATTCTACGAGCCTTTACTCAACAACCATACTTTCCGCTCTACGGCGGTATTTTCGCTTCTTTTTCAGGAAATTATCTACGAGATACCCTAAATTACCTGGATGAACCGCTGCGACAAGTTGAGGGCACTCAGGAAAAGGCTCGCATTCTGACACTTTTAGGTTATTCACAGCGAGCTTTGGGGCAATATCAACGGGCGAATCAATTCCATCAGCAAGCACTAGAGGTAGCACGTCAGGCAGGAGATCGTCCCTGTGAAATCGCCAATTTCAACCACCTTAGCCGTACCTGTGTTGCCCAGAAAATTTATGCAGAGGCAATTAACTACAGCCAACGCGCACTCATCCTTAGTCGCCAAGCTGGTGATCGGTTAGGAGAAGCCAATGCACTGGCTAATTTGGGCTACAGTGAAGTGTTTCAGGCTACTCAGATGGAACAGATAGAACCAGAAACTTATGAGACGGCTATCCACTACCTGCAACAAGGTCTCAAATTGTCGGAGCAATTGGGTGAAACTCAAAGTCAAGCGCTCTGCCTCAGCAGTCTAGGCATTGCCCACCTAGTTTTATCTCAACCCCAGGCAGCAATTAAATATCTGGAAGACGGCTTACAATCTGCCCAAGTTTCAGGCGATTTGTATCTCCAGGGTTTGAACCTGGCTAACCTAGCTGAAGCTTACTATAGTCTGCAAAATTTAGAGAAAGCCATCTACACTGGCTGCCTAGGCATGTATCTTTTGGAGCAAATTGCCTCGCAGGAGTGGCGTCAACCAGCAGGCTTGCTAACGATTTTGCGGGGGCAGATGGGGGCTGAAGCTTTTCAGACCTTATTAGGGCAGCGTCGGTCTCAAATCATTGCCGTCATTGGTGTGGATGGATATGACTACATACCTGAGTTGCTGGAACAATACAAGCGCTCAATGGAGTGATAAGCTGCTCCACAAATAGGGTGTGGGGGAGCCAGTTGTGTGCGGTGAGACTGGCAACTTCGTTATTATTCGCTACAAGCAAGGATATAAACCCTGTGGATATTTATTGGCAGGAATTACAATATAGGACAAGACTTTATAGATGAGCTGCAGAAGCAGAGACGTATAAAACTCTTTACCCCTGTTCCCACTGCCTTTAGCGTTGAAGTAGCAGCAATATGCAAAAAATAAAGACGGTTTTAGCAACAAAGAACAAGCTTATTAAATCAGCCAAGCACATTAGGTTAACTAAAAAGTCGGCTGTTATAGCTGGAATCGCCGGTATCTTTACTCTACTTACCGCTTCTATGGTTAGCGTCTTGCTATATTCGCAGCAGAACCCTAAATCCGCTACCTCCAACGAGGCTGCCCCTAACCGTATTGGCACTACTCAAGGGTCTTCAGAAACAGCCATGCCCAACTGGGATTTAACTATTCCCAGCATTGTGCCTCCGATGGAGAACACCACAGTACCGAGTATACCTGCAACAGTTCCAGGAACGGCAACCACGTCTAGGGAGGCTTTAACTACTCCCAGCATTATGCCTCCGATTCAGAACGCCACAGTGCCGGATATACCTGCAACAATTCCAAGAACGGCAACCACGTCTAGGGAGGCTTTAACTACTCCCAGCATCATGCCTCCGATTGATAACGCCACAGTGGCGAATATACCTGCAACATTTCCAGAAACGGCGACCACATCTAGGGGGGCTTTAACTACTCATAACACCACAACTACACCTAATAATTTCAGGGCTCCTAGCAGGTTCTCAGCTACTCTCAATAGCACGCTTAGCTCTAACAGGATTACAACCACTCCTAATATCACAAATCAACCTAGTGAAACTTTCATCACTCCCAGCAGCACGACCACATCCTCTACATTGTTTAAAGCCAAACCAGCGACACGCACCTCAATTGCTGCTAGCTTAGCCCGAGTTCAAGAAACTAAATATTCAGAACAGACAATTGACGATGCAAGTGCGACTGCGCTTGGCTTGCTGGTAGCAAATCGTGAAGGTCAGATCAAGCCCTACAGTAGAACTTGGAAAAAAACTCAGGATGCCATCTCTCTGTTACGCCAAGGGAAAACCAGACAGGAATCTGCCCGTCGAGCTGGTATTTCCATGTCTGTTCTGGCTCAATTAATCGAGTGGGGTCAAAAGCGACCCTGAGGGAAACGCTTGAGATTGGGGTGGTGAGACCAGTGCTGCAGGAGGGGAGTCACCAAGAGTGCGGCGAGTCCGCTGCTGGAGGAGGGTTTCCCCCCGTAGGGAACCGGTGTTAGCGATCTTCGAGTCTTCTCCCAAGGGGAGACGTCAGAGGCGAACGAGCGTCACTCGAAAAGGGACAGAGTATCCGCGAGTTTGTTTATGCCAACGGTTGAAAGCTATGCCTTATGTATTCAAAAATTCTGCGAAGTTGCCGCTTCGTCTCATCCTGGTAATGCCGTTTTTATTGCAAATCTTTGCAGTAGTCTCCGAATGGATTTTATAGAGCAATCTAATATTGGCAAATATTATGGGTGTGCAACAGATAACCAGGAAAATCCTACCAAGCGGATAATGGTAGATGGTTTTGATTTCCGTGTAGATAGCTGGTACAAAGATGCTGTTAAAGCCGGTCGCCTTTTATGGAGTGAAATCTATACCTGGAACGATGACCTACACCACTAACTTTGTATCGGTTTAACGTGTTGTGAGTGTAATCTAGTTAGACATAACTGTACCTGACTCAGCTCAAGGAATATTTCATGAAGTCGGTTCGTCGCTTATTCGTTCTACTTTTGCTCACTGTACTGACGGCTCTAACCGTGATTGCTTGTAGTGGTGGTAACACGGGCAGCGAGGAAGGTGGAGCAATTAAAGTTGGATCTAAAGATTTTACCGAGGAGTTCATTCTGGGGGAAATGTATGCTTTAGTGCTGGAAAACAGCGGTCTTAAGGTGGAGCGTAAGCTGAACCTGGGTGGTACGCCCGTAGCCCAGGCGGGCCTTCAGAGCGGTCAGATTGATTTATACCCAGAGTACACTGGTACAGGTCTGTTGACAGTGTTGAAGCTGCCTGCCAACAGCGACCGGAAGCAGGTGTTTGAGACGGTTTCCAAAGCCTACAAGGAAAAATTTAACTTGGTCTGGCTCGATCCTGCCCCGATGAACAATACCCAGGCGCTGGCAATGACCCAGGAAGGTGCTAAAAAGTATAGTATTAAGACAATCTCCGATATGGTTGTCAAGGCGAACCAATTGACAATGCTCGGCACACCCGAATTCGAGGCTCGCGAGGATGGGTTGCCCGGTCTTAGAAAAGTCTATGGCAACTTCGAATTCAAAAAGTTCATCCCAGCAGATCCGGGATTGAGGTATCAGGCTTTAACCAAAGGCGAAGTGGATGTAGTTGAAGCATTCGGGACGGATGGTCAAATTAGCGCTTTCAACCTGATAGTGCTTAAGGATGACAAAGGCTTGTTTCCCCCCTACCAGGTTGCCCCTATTGTGCGGCAAGAAGCGCTGGATGCCAACCCAAACATTCGTGATACCCTTAACGCACTAGCTCCCAAGCTGACTGATGACACAATGCGACGCCTCAACTATGAGGTAGACGGCAAACAGCGCGAACCAGCCGAGGTAGCAAAAGAATTTCTGACTGCTGAAGGACTGTTAAAGAAAGCTTAATTAGTCCAGATTGCAGATTGCAGCTTCTAGAAAGTTTAAAGATTAGACGGATTGAAAGATTTGAAAGAACAAATCTGCTAACGCTGCCAACCTCTAACTCTTACAAAGCAGCCAACGCCACCAACTAAGGAGAAACCTGTGAGCGCAATCCGTTTTAAGCAAGTATCCCTGCAATTCTCAGGCGCGTCCCGTCCAGCAGTTGATAATTGTAGTTGCGAGGTTGAGCCAGGTCAGCTAGTCGTGATTTTAGGTCCATCCGGTTGCGGCAAAACAACACTGCTCAAGATGGTAAATCGCTTGTACGAGCCGACGGCAGGCAAGATTTACCTTGATGGTATGGACATCCGGCAGATGGAAGTCACAGAGCTGCGTAAGCAAATTGGCTACGTCATCCAGCAGTCGGGCTTGTTTCCGCACATGACGGTTGCTCAGAACATTGCTGTTGTACCGAATTTGCTGGGCTGGTCACAAACAAAAATCCGGCCCCGCGTTGATGAACTAATGACGCTGATCAAGCTGCCGCCTGAAGAATATCGCGATCGCTATCCCTCGCAGCTATCGGGTGGTCAGCAGCAGCGCGTTGGATTAGCACGTGCGTTGGCAGGTGATCCGAATGTGATGTTGATGGACGAGCCATTTGGAGCAATCGACGCCATCACCCGCACCAGCCTACAAGACGAGATTTTGCGTCTTCAACGCCAACTCAAAAAAACAATTTTGTTTGTCTCCCACGATGTTGAAGAAGCCTTGCGTCTCGCTGACCGAATTCTGATTATGCAAAGCGGAAATATTATCCAGTACGATACGCCATTTAACATATTGACGCGGCCTGCTAATGCTTTCGTGCATGACCTAATCGGTGCAGATGATATGGTACGCCAGCTCAGCCTACTACGTGTTGAGACTGCAATGATTGATATCCCTCAGAACCACCAGCCCAGTAGCGAACCCACGATCGCACTACATGACAACTTGCGCAATGCGCTATCCCTACTACTGCGTACAGGTGCTAATACGCTAACGGTCCTAGATGAGAAAACTGCTGTCGGTGTACTCACACTCGAACATATTCGAGATTCAGCCAGAACGGGAGCAAGGGCGTGAGCTACATTATTAAGAATCCTGGAAATGTTTGGGATTTAGTGCTACAACATTTGCAGATGACCAGCCTCGCATTGCTAATTGCCGTGTTAGTCGCCCTACCGTTAGCTCTACTGGTTACCCGCTACCGCTGGCTGAGTGTCCCAGTTATAGGAACGCTCGGAACACTCTACACAATACCGAGTCTGGCGTTAATTATTCTACTGGTGCCGGTGTTCGGCCTGAACTCAAATTCAGTCATTGTGGCGATGGCGATTTATGCTCAGGTTATCTTGGTACGCAGTGTTACAGTTGGCTTGCAGTCGATCCAGCCAGCGGTTTTGGAAGCGGCACGAGGCATGGGGATGAATGCCTGGCAACGCTGGTGGCGTGTGCAGGTGCCGTTAATTATGCCGATTTTTTTAGCTGGTCTACGTATAGCGGCAATTGTCGGAATTGCGATCGCCACGCTCGGTGCAAAGTTTGGGGCAGGTGGACTAGGTGTACTGCTATTTGAGGGTATTGCCCAAACAGGTCGCTATGACAAAATCTGGGCGGGTGCGATCGCAGTTGCAGTGCTGGCATTCGTAATTAATGGAGCCCTGCTGGCACTTGAGTGGGCATCTAATCCTGCCAGGCGGATTCGGCAAGGTTCTAGCTCAAAATTCACCTCCTCATAGAAGGCTCTAAAGACCGTTGCAGAGTACTCAGGCTGATTTCAGCAATCAGTGCCAGCAGGGCGACAGGAATTGCACCTACTAGAAGAATTGCATTGTCGTACAAGGCAAAGCCAAGCACAATAAAGGTGCCCAACCCACCGGCACCGATAAAAGCAGCCAGGGTGGCGCTGGCAATCACCTCAACTGTCGCTGTTTTAATCCCTGCAATAATCACAGGAAGTGCCAAGGGAATTTCCACTTGCCGTAAGACTTGTCTTGGTGACATACCCATCCCAAATGCAGCTTCTCGAATCGCTGGCTCAATGCCGCGAAAGGCAACATCTGTGCTGATTAAGATTGGGGGCATTACCAGAAGAGTGAGTGCGATCACCGCTGATAGAAAGCTGAGGCCAAAATAGGGAATAGCGACAAACAAAACTGCCAGACTGGGAATTACCCGCAAGGCGTTAAAGCTATTGATTAATAATGTAGATGCGAGCCGCGAGCGGGCGCTCAGAAGACCTAATGGTAGACCCACCACTAAGCCAATACCCAGAGGAACCACCACCAACAACAAATGGCTTCCTAGAGCAGAGAGGAGTTTGTCTGGATTAGTGGCAACATACTTATAGGCTTCCGTAAAAACGCTCATTTTGCTTTCTTCCAGGAGTAATACAGCGACGAATTTGATATTACTTCTTATTAATTAGCTCTCACAGGATTGCAGAAGGAAGCAGAGCAAGATACCCAGAACGGTTATGATTTATGTAGTGTCATAATACAAGAAGCTCGACAACACGGCGAATTTTGTCTACTACCTGCGTGTACGCCACGTCATCTAAGACTGGTACCCCCTCGATTGAAATCGGTTCAGCCAAATCTATCCACGATTTACAGCCTCCGTATTCTGAGCGGTAGGGAATCAAATGTGTTTGGGCTAGCTTATAAGTCCGTAGCAGGAGTAAGTAGATTGGCTGACGCGGTTTCCATTTGAGGCGATCGCTGATGAATTGCTCGTTCCAAACATGGAATGGCAATAATGCTCTCACAATTGTCTCGTCAGTGACGGGTATTATATCTGTAATTTCAGCCCAACTACCGATGCGGATAGTTTCTGGATGCCATCCTGAAGCTACTGGAGTTACTTGCTCGGCATACTCCTGTCTTAGCAGAAAAGGTTGTTGATGCTCATATGTCGGGTAGAGCAAAATCTGGTTATTAGCAACTTGGAAACGCCCGCCTTGTTCTTGGATGCCGCCTTTGCGTAGCAGCATAATAGTTTTACCTTGTTCTAAAGCGTTGACGGCAACAGCCCATTCTTTCAGTACGTGGGTAGAGGTTGATGGCATAGCTCTTAAATTGAGTCCTTCTTCAAGATTAGCTGTCTCATACTGAACCCGCTAGCGCAGTCAATCACTGAATGAGTATCCAAATCAAGAGCTCGTACAGATGACAGATACACTTCCCATAACACCTGCTTAACATGTAGGCAGAAGCGTGTTAGTTAAAACTCAGCTCATGGAAAAACGTTCACTTGGTACATCCGAAGTAAAGATCACCCCCATTCTTATGGGCACCTGGCAAGCCGGTAAAAGCATGTGGGTAGGAATTGAGGATTCTGAAACCATCAAAGCGATACGAGCAGCGTTTGAGGCTGGTATCACAACTATTGACACAGCCGAGGTTTACGGGCAAGGCCACTCTGAGCAAATTGTTGCTCAAGCTGTATCTGATGTGCGAGACCAAGTGGTCTATGCCACTAAAGTTTTTGCCAACCATCTGAAATATGACCAGGTAATTGAGGCTTGCGATCGCTCTCTAAATAACCTGAAGACTGACTACATCGACCTTTACCAAATTCATTGGCCTTCTGGTAGCTTCAAAACTGAGATTGTGCCAATTGAAGAAACTATGAGCGCCTTAAACGAGTTGAAGCAGCAAGGCAAGATTCGGGCAATTGGCATTTCTAATTTTTCCCGCGCTCAACTAGAAGAAGCCGCCCAGTACGGACGCATTGACAGCTTACAACCCCCTTATTCGCTGTTCTGGCGGCAAGTGGAACGTGAAGCTGTGCCTTATTGCGTCGAGAACAACATTTCAATCATTGCCTACTCTCCTCTGGCTCAGGGCTTGTTAACTGGGAAATTTGGTCCTGAGCATAAATTCGATCCAGAAGATAACCGCGCTAAGAATAAGCTTTTCCAAGGCGAGAATTATGAGCGGGCACAGCAAGCATTAGCAAAACTCCGTCCGATTGCTGAGCTACATCATGCATCCTTGGGTAATTTAGCGCTCGCTTGGTTGATTTCCCAGCCCCAAACAAATGCGATCGTGGGTGCTAGAAATGCTGAACAGGCAGTAGCAAACGCCAAAGCCGCAGATATCCAACTTTCTCCCGGTGAGCTAGAGGAGATTGACGCCATTGGAAGGATTGTTACTGATCATTTAGACCAAAACCCGGTGATGTGGAGCTGGAATTCTTGATCAGTTACTGTGGGTAAAGTCTAATTAATGGATGCGATTGCACTCTCTCGAAATGGCATCTCCATTCGGCTATCAGACGGGCGTTGGCAACACATTCTGACAGAGCATCCAGAACTCATTGATAGTAAAACGGAGGTGCTTGAGGTTGTTTCCAACCCCAAGTACATCTTTGAGGGCAACAATGGCGAACTGTTGACTGTTAGAGAAATTCATCTAGGGAAATGGTTAGTAGTCGCTTACCGAGAATTAATAGAGGATGGATTTATAATCACGGCATTTTTCACTCGCCGTCGGCAATATTTAAATAGAAGGAGACAGTTATGGCCTTAGTCAGTATTGATATTGAGCAATATGTAAGATTGGCTTCAAACGTCAAGTTTCTTTTAAAGCAAGACTTTTACCTGTCTTATGACGCTGAAGCAGATGTAGTTTACGTCAATTTCTACAATCCTGCTAAATCGGCTGATGATAGTGAACTCACTAACGATGATGTTATTGTTCGGTATAACGAGCAGCAAGAGATTATTGGTCTGACTATTTTACATGCCAGTCAGCGGCAGTAAACAAGGTCGTACTCATGGTTTGCTTGAACTTAACAATCAATGGCAGCAGCTCTGGTTTTCTCAAACTCGTGTTGTAATCTT
>QQTW01000961.1_pt1 | contig 19465 bp, 20 predicted proteins | sample 1904831 | NCBI WGS metagenome assembly QQTW01 (sample SAMN09435610, study PRJNA476489) | Subsurface metagenome, whole genome shotgun sequencing project. | reverse complement strand
CCGAAACTGATGTAGGGCGAGTGGAAGGCTGCTCAGATGAGGGAGGCCTGGAAGCCGTAGCGGTAGGAGAAATGGATTCTGACATAGACCTACCGTGCGATTGTTGAGGAGGAGATATTTGTGGGAGAGTGAAAAAGACTACTCCAAAAAAGTGACTGCGGAATTCTGCATTGGATCAACTCTTCACCATGGAAACATAATTGAAACGATGGATATTATTCAAGAAAAAGATCGTTGGTATGAGGTCATGGAATATGCGCCCTACGACCTGTTCGCCATTGTCATGACAGGCAAGATGAGCCGTGAAGAGGTTGCCTGCTCATTTCTGCAGATTGTCAATGGAGTTAGCTACCTGCACAGCATGGGTCTAGCCCATCGCGACTTGAAGTTGGACAATGTGGTGGTCAACGAGTACGGCATCATGAAACTCATAGATTTCGGGAGCGCTACGGTTTTCAGATATCCTTTTGAGAATGATATTGTGCTTGCATCTGGTAAGTATGTCGACCATCATGCCTCTTGTAGTGACTCACCTATGTCTTAGGAATTGTCGGATCAGATCCTTATTTGGCGCCTGAGGTCTACGAGGAGAAAAAGTATGACCCTACAGCTACCGACATATGGTCACTTGCCATCATTTTCTGCTGCATGACACTTCGAAGATTCCCATGGAAGCAGCCGCGAGTCATAGATAATTCCTACAAGCTCTTTGTGGCGCCACCAACACCTGGAACTCCGGTGCCTGATTCGGAACCTCGTCACGGATCGGAGAACAGATCGAAAGACAGACTTGTGCCAGAGGATGACAAACAATCAAAGGGACCAACTGAGCCTAGTCCATCACGGAACGGGGACGAAAAGGACAAGTCTGGCCATCATCATCGCCATAGCCACATAGAAGCGGATCAGGCCAATGGAGCATCTAACGGATCGGCAAAGATCTCCACAGCATCAGACGCTTCTGGTAAGAGTGAAGTGGTCAGAGGGCCATGGAGGTTGCTTCGTATTCTTCCCCGTGAGAGTCGCCACATTATCGGAAGAATGTTGAAGGTAGATCCAAAGGAAAGGGCGATCATGGACGAGATCTTATCAGATGACTGGGTGTTGGAGACTCCTGTTTGCAGCCAAGAGGAGCAAGGCGAAGTAAGACGTGCGCCGGGTCATGAACATACTTTGGAGGCGGGAAATGCTCCTCAGCCTCCTGGCGACAAGTGAGCATCCAGTATTAAATGAGTTGACAAGCCAGAGGCTATGAAAAGCCACAGTGTCGATGAAGAACGTGAGATCTTAATGGCGGCGAACTTGGGCATCTGATGGAGTTGAGCAGTCTTGCACGCAAAGCTGGGCGTTGGGGAAACCTGGACTAGACTGATGGAAAGGGGGAAGGGTAGAGTATAATGCTATGGCAGGACGAATATCGAGATGCGTATCATCAGGCGTGATGGCTACTAGCTTTAAATGACGGCATGCTATACATCCTTCATAGAATGCCCACGGTGAAATACATGCTTGATAATGCCGGTATGGATACAGTTCTTGTGACTATCTTGCCCAAAATTGTTCTCTCGCGCTGCCCCTGGAGCTCCCCGCATATTGGCGGCAGGGTAGCTGCATTGTCCCCAGTAGTAAAGTGCTCGCAAGTCTTGAGCCAAAGAAGAAATCTGGCTCGGCCGTCTCAAGAACGGGAAAGATGTGTTCAAGTAAGCTCGTTCCGGCGTCGGCTTGCGATGTGTAACCACTGGTAAGGTTTCGCGTTAGCTGCCTGCACTGCAACTGGTATGTACCTTGTGTGCTGCAATATATCAAGTAGACGGCTATCACAGAACGACCCCGAGTTGCGCTCTGCTCGCTCCATCGGAAACTGACTTCAGTATTGATAGGGAATGTCCATCATGCGTTCCTAACCCTATGCACCATTTTCCTACAAGTCCAGCGTAACTCCAATGGCGAGGAAGAAGCGGCAAAGAATCAGCTACGGTAACCTCTGAGCTTTGAGTATGAGGTCTGCAACCGAATCTGACAACTTTGCAGTCTTGCCATTGGCGAAGAAGCCAGGAGGTCATCGCCTGGGGGTGAATGGGCTTGCAATTGACGAAGAAAACTCTATTCTGTACGACATTCACTACAAGACATGGTCGCTTTCATACTGACAGTGCGCAAGATATAGTGGTGGTCGTGACGGTGCAATCTGTGCTTGGGACCTTAACCTGGACCTTTGCGAGACACACACATCAAATCCATTCTCGTCTCCCGAAGACCCATCCTCAGACTCGACTCTGAAATCCTCGAAGCCTACAAAGTTTCGTCGGCAAGTACAAGCGCATACACATTGGGTGAACGACATTGTGTTGACTCAGAAGAATTCCACACTCGTATCAGCTTCTTCAGATGTGACTGTCAAGGTGTGGAGACCGCACTCTGCTCAGGGAACCAGAGCCCAGACCATCGGTGTCCATAGTGACTATGTCAAATGTTTGACTACTCCCGATCCCTCAGCAACATGGGTAGCCTCAGGCGGCTTGGATCATAAAATCTGCCTTTGGGATCTCAACGGCGCAGGGCAGAAGCTAGAAATCGACGTCGGGAAAAGTGAGTGTGTGACCAAAGGCTCTATATATGCTCTACGCGCCAAAGGTCCCATAATTGCTAGTGGAGGCCCTGAGAGTGTCGTCCGAATATGGGACGTAAGGACAGGAAAGAGCATTACCAAACTTGTAGGTCATACGGACAACGTGAGAGATATCTTGCTTAATGAGGATGGCGATACCGTGATGACCGCGTCTTCCGACCAGACAGTCAAAGTGTGGTCTTTGACAGCTGGTCGCTGCTTGCACACTTTGACGATGCATAACGACAGCGTCTGGTCCCTCTTCTCGACTCATCCTCAATTGTCACTGTTTTATTCGAGCGACAGATCCGGTTTGGTTGCGAAGACCGATACGAGAAATGTTGACGAGATGGACGAAGGCATATCTCTAGCAATACTTCAGGAAAACGATGGCGTACACAAGATCGTGGTTGCTGGGGGCCACATCTGGACAGCGACCTCAAGCTCGAGTATCAACCGCTGGTGCGACATTGATACACAAGCAGGCATTGAACCTTTGTCCTTACCTGAACAGAATCGAGCTCCAAGTAGTCTCTCCAAAAGATCTGTGTCCACCTCACCGTCGGACGCAGATTTTCCTACCACCAATGGTGTGAATGCTACTTCCAGAATCCCTTCCGCCGCTGTCCTTCGATTGTCCATTACTGCGCCTTTTCCGAGAAGCAGGTCAAAGGAGTTTGAGAGATCGACTTCACAACAGGCTCCGAGCATTCGCAAAGCTTCGGAAGCAATGATAGAAACCGAACTAAATTTGGCTGTTCCTATACAAGCCCTACCTGAGGAGACAATAGAAGGCCAGAATGGTCTCATAAAACATGTGATGCTTAACGACCGAAAAAGAGTCTTGACTTTGGATAGCACGGGCGAAGTGGTTTTATGGGATTTGCTAAAGGTAATCTCGGCTTGGCCTCCCCATCGCAGAACTAACAGTCAAGTAGTGCATGCCTATCAAGTCTTTTGGCAAACAGCATCTGGAAGAAGTTACTCCCATAGTGAACACTGCTGAAAGTGTAGCGAACTGGTGCGCAGTCGATACGCGTACAGGCAGACTAACCGTTATGCTCGAAGAAAACTACTGTTTCGATGCTGAGTTGTATGCTGATGAAACCGATGTTGCCAATTCAACCGATCTCAGAGAAGATCAGAGAAGTGCGTGACAGAACCACTCCGCCTAGGGCAAAAAGGTCTTTCACACTGACGATAGTCCGAATAGTCAATCTTGGCAAGTGGGTCATGCGAAACCTCTTTACTACTCTTATCGAAGAGGAGATCAAGAGAGATGAAGCCTACCGAAAAGAGTTGTTGGCGAAACATCATCGACCTAATGGACTGCAACGTGGAAACGCGCCACTTTCAATTATGATGCCAGGGTCAGCAATGGCTTTGGGCGACTCTCAACCTACTCCTCGACCGTCGGGTGGATCTCATCTAATGCCAGGCACTCCAGGACTGTCGATTGGTGTTGCTACCCCTGCTGGACCCCCTAACCATGTTTCTTCATTCTCACCAAACCACCTACCGCCAACTGCTGAGGAAGATCGTGGGTCCGAGCAAGACAGCACCACGAACGATCAATCGAGTACCACAGGCACAAGGCCGGATGATTATTTCACCCCCAATCCTACCGCACAGCCCTCTGAAGCTTCGTCCGAAAGCAACCAGAAAATAGCAAATACTCCAGGCGAGAAAGGTCCTGGTGCGTTGCCTGCCTCTCCAGTCGACGACAAGGACGATAAAAAGAAAAGTTCTCTGTTTGGGAAGGGAAAGAATTTCAAAATGACCTTTCCGAGCATGAAACTAAGCCGGATCAGTAGTGAGGCCAAGCCTGTTGTTGCACCACAAGAAGACAAATCCGAGGATGCGTCAGACAAGTCGTCCGAAAAGGAGGAGCGAACGTTTGAAGATAGTTTCTTTGGAGTCATCCAGAAAATTCGGCATGATTACGACGAGCAAGTCCAAACCAACCCGGACCAGCCACTAATCACAGGAGTTACGCCCAGCTTGCCAGAGGAAACGCCTGTGCTGAGACAACCACCACACACGTTAGTCCTCGTTCAAGAAGATGATCCAGCAGCAGGTGGAGTCGTGGACCTCTATGGAGGAGCAATTGGCACTTTTGGCGCTGACGCAGATGCACTCGAGAAGATTGCGCCTGCCTGGTTGGGAGATTTACTCATTCGGGTAACGGTTGCCCAAGAATACTAAACCTTTAGCATGCCGCTGATCCTCAATTCAGAACCACATTCCCTATAAAGAGACTGTCAAAGTCTCCTTCACCCTACAACCTCTCAAGGACGAGCTACCAAGCATAGCAACCGCTGACGGGTGAGCCCCTATTCCATCACTCCAACATCTTGCCTCTTCCTCCAAATGCCAGCAAATGGCAGATCATTGGGTTGACACTTAAACTGACAACAACAGTCGTCTCAACGCCAACCGAATGCTCCGAGCCAAGAAAATCCTCGCCTATGTCGCAGAGAGAATCGAAGCGCAACCGACAGAGCCGGAGGAGAATCCAATGAAGGTCGAGGAATATCTAGAGCTGTACTGTCATGACCAGGTCTGTATTTCATTATCTCGCTCTTCCTTCCCGGAGAGACTTCAGTTTGGTGTATATATGCTGATGTATTGGTGCTACAGCTCGTGCCTCCAAATATGACGCTGGCGACATTACGAACACATATCTGGAGAACAGGAGGGGACGTGGCATTGTTCTATCGAGCAAACGGGAAGAAAGTTATTGCACCAGCGCCACCGGAGCATCCACTGGCAGTGGCTAATGGGCACTCGTCTCCGTCGTGACCGTAGCATGCTTAATTTCCAGGCATTTTCAGAGCTGCTTGCTCTGCATCCACGCATGATTACGAGCTGCAGCGTCTTGAAATTACCAGAATAGTTGTACAGGGTATCTCAGCGGCGAGGAGTGGCCGTATGTATGAACATCAACACCTCCACCATTCAAGCGTCATATATTAGCATGATCATTGTATCTCCTCCGAGATCTCCTCTCCTCGCCCAATGCATTCCACGCCCACTGATACGTTCCCAAAAAGATAGCTCCGCCAACACTAATCCACGCAACCCTGGGCGCAAAGCCCTTAAACAGTCCCCTCCACCCCTGCTCTCTCCGTATCCTCGCCAGTATCCTCCCCGCCCCCTCCCTCTTCATACTCTGCCCTTCATGGCCCCTCCTATCCAACATCAGATTCGTCTTCAGCACATCCAACGGCGTCGTCGAACCCGCCGCCACCGCCCCGGCCACACTTCCAAAGACCGCACTCTCCGTTGCTGTGACGAAACCTTCTTCCCTGTTGCCCTGAACATGCTGCCGCTCCGAGTATGCCGCCTTCAGATACTCCCAAAGACTGAACTGCACGATCGTGAATGGGATCTCGCGCATTACTGTGACGCCGCCACCGCGGTAGAGTTCTCGGAGTACGATCCAGTAGCCGCCGTCGGGATGTGTCGGACGGTGGCGCAGGGCGAGGACGTCTTTCAGCGCGGAGAGGGAGGAGCCGTTGAAGAGACCGGCCTGGGCGCGTTGCTTGATTACTTCGGTGGGGACGCGGATGGCGCAGGCGGCAATTTCGCCCAGGGTTGAAGCCAGCATGTGGATCGCGGAGGCGGAGGCGGTGGTTGTGGTATGCGCTGATAGATTTGACGAGGTGGTGGTGGTGATGGTGGTGTTTGGTGGAGGTAGGAGGGAGCGTTTGACGCCGTCGTAGACGATGAAGAAGGAAGCCGCGCTGGGCATAGAGCCGAGGAGGGCAGAGGGGAGACCGGCATACATGGAGCGGATAGTGCCGGTGAGGGTGTGACGGGGAGTGAGGATGCTGGCATGATGGGTGGTTTGGAGGAGTTGGGATTGAAGCCGCGTTTTTATCGTGTCGAGGGGATAGAGGGAGAAGTCTACTGTTAGGCCAGCGAGGGCTCCGGCGAGGAGTGATCGAGTCCACAGCAATTGGACCATTGGAGGCCGCTCCCCTGAGGAATTTGGGGAGGCGGTTTCAGCCATTTTGGCCGGTTATGTAGGAATGGTGCTGGCTACATTTCCGCTATGGCATCTTCGTGGTGACTTTTTTCGGAGGAATTGGCTGACGATGAGGAAATTCCGGGTGGCTGTTTGGTCTGTTTGCTTCATCAGCGCGGAATCTTTCCGCTTCGAAGCTATGGGCCTAGTACGTAGTATGGCTCCTAAACTTCATACAACCTACGGGAAAAGACAATCAAACTGTGAAATGCTGTGTAGTGGTGTTGATGATTCGGCGCATCTCTACAGCTGCTCTCAGTCACCGAAAAGATGATCCTATATCACCTTCGGAATTTCTGAATGCATTGACCAGCATATGGCGCCCTCAAGAGGCGTCTGGGGTACGCTCCCAACCGACAAAAATTGGTATGCTGTCTGCTGACGTTCTGTAACAATATAATGACTGTCGCGTGCTAGGTCTATGTGTCAGTGGTGGACCTGATTCCATGGCGTTGGCATTTCTCTTCCAGCAACTCAGAGGACTTGACACGGCACCAAACCTTGATCTAACGGCTTTGATCATCGACCATGCCAATCGTCCTAATAGCCGAGAAGAAGCACTGACTGTGTCGACGTGGCTGAGAAACCTCAGTTGCGTCTTCCATGATGCCGATGTTTTCTTGCTAACAGTATGACAGGTATCAAATGCAGGATTTTGCAGTTAAAATGGCCTCCAGGCCAGGACCCGGCTCGGCTGACCAATTTTGAGACCATAGCGCGCACACTCCGCTATAAACAGTTTGCGTATGGGTGTCTGGAAGAGAACGTTAGGTCTCTCTTCCTAGGCCACCATGCATCCGACCTTGCCGAGACGGTTATCCTTCGTTTGGCCAGAGGCCAGACATTTATATCAGCAGGACTTGGCGGCATAAAGCCAGTCAACAACATCCCATGCTGCGAAAGTGTTTTCGGCGCTTCTTGTAGCTTCGATGAGGCTTCAGCTGTTTCAGATCTCATCAGTACTAAATCAAGACGCCCTGCGACGGACCAGCATTCGGAGTGCCGATCTGTATCCCCCCCAGAAGCTGACGATGATTCCTTTCCGGGTAGAGTTTTAGTGTCAGGGCCTGGTTTGAAGATATACCGGCCCTTACTACCATTCCTCAAATCCCGGCTTATTGCAACATGCGCTCAAAATGGGGTTCCATTCATTACTGATCCTTCGAATTTTGACCCCAAGGCAACGAAGAGGAACACGATACGCTGGCTTCTCTCAAACAACAAATTGCCAAGGGCTCTTCAGACAGAATCCATATTGCATCTTAGTGCTGCCTCCATGAAACTGGGTCAAGCCCGGATGGAAAAGGTCGAGGCTCTTATGAACGCAACACGATTGCTTCATTTCGACACCCGCTCTGGCCTGGTTAGGCTGATTGTTCCCAGTGACATCAGTAACGCTTACGAGGCGTCCGAACAAGACGCTGCTTACTATGTGACTCGTCTGCTGAGCCTTGTCTCTCCCAAAGTGGAGGCTCCGCGCTCTTTCTTGGACAACATCAACACGGCAAGATGGATGTTTCCTGAACTTCAGGTAACAAATCCTTTTACATTGAATAAGCGACTTCATCTTCCCCCTGTTACTGCCGGCGACGCTCTCATTGAACGCTTATCGAGTGTTTCTGGCCGTTACTGGCAACTGACCCGCCGACCCCTCAGAGCTGACGAATATCCTGAAATCGGTTTCTCCTCTGCGCCCACTTACTCTAAATGGATTGACAGACATTGGTCGGGATGGAGTGCATGGGATGGGCGCTTCTGGATTCGCATCCAAGTAGGCAATCTCAGCTTACTAGAGCATTTTACACTTCGTCCTCTACAGCGTCAAGACATGGAGGGACTGAGAGCACGTGAAGAACATCTTCCATTGGCTTTAGAACGGAAGCTGAGGAGAACTTTCCGAGATGCAGCTCCTGGCAAATTAAGATATACACTTCCAGTGCTCGTGCAGGACGGGGAGCTGCGGGCACTTCCAACGCTTGATATTGAGCTGCCACCTAAGGACAGCCTCCAAGGATATGTGCCCAATCAGCTTGGATGGCAGGTACGGTACAAAGATGTCACAGAATCATTGCAACATCTGAAAAGAGCTGCTAGCCCGTAGCATGACCTCTTACGGAGCTTTAATTGGCCGCATGAACAGCCAGATCTCGGTCAACCCGCTATCTCGAGCAATTGTAAGATTCGTGCGTCATTGCTAAATTACATAGGACAGGTGAAACGCTATCTATAGGTTTCTGTCCGTTCATTGGACATCAGGTCATGGCAAGAATTAAGGTCTTTCCCCCACGTCATCTAACCGTCTCAGTCCTCCCAGCCTTGTCCACATTTATTTGTGCTGCCTTTTCTGGATCTCTTTTCGCCTCCTTTCTCCCTAGCTCAGCGACTTTTCTGACATCGGTCCTCCCCTCGAAAATATCTTTCGTCTTGGACAAGATATCACTCCAATCCTCAAAAAGTGTAAATGGTAACCTTTCCCTCTCACAATACGTAACGAGATCATGCCCCTTCTTTGCAAACAGCAGATCTGTTTCCCGCGCTGCACTCAAATCGCTCACCCCATCGCCAGCATACAGCAACGTTGGCTGCTCGTTGCGCGGCATTTTCGCGATAGCCTTGGCATACGGTCGAATTGTCAGACTCTTGTCGTGCCCAAAGCTGCTATTGTCGTGGTACTGGATCGTCCATCCACCTTTCTGGTTCAGATCATTTACCGGTGACTTCTCTATCGGCATGTTTGCCACGACCTCGATCTTTTTTCCTTCTTCCTCACCTAGCAAGTGCTGCAACAACGCGCGGATAATAGGCACCATGCCCGAGGATAGTACGATCAGAGGAACATGATTGTCGACGCTCCATTTGTAGAAGGCGGCGAAGTGCGGGTCAAGTTTGATTTTCTCACAGAGAATAGGCATGCACTCGGGAAAGGAGAGTTGCCAGCTCTCGATCATGGCGCGAAAATTATCCCTGATTTCAGCCTTGCCGTTGAGGGTGTCGAGGTTGCCTTGGCGTCGGCGTGCGAAGCCAAAGCCGTGGTGATCAGTTAGGTAGTCGTTTGCTGAGCTCAACAAATCTGATCAGTACGATTGTATATTTGTGTTGGCTGACGCGAGGCAGGAGGTATGAAGTGGAATATTTGCTTACAGTCATTCACAGTGATGGTACCATCGAAGTCAGTGAAGAAGATGATCTTCGATTTGGCGTTGAGAGTCTCGGGAAAGGGCATCTTGGAGAAACCTTGTGGCTGACAATGAGCCAGCAGAAGCAGGTTAAGCAGAGGAGTTGAGAGATACCTAGTATCTATTTCCTACAAGCATGGAGTCGGGAGGGGTTGGAGGCGAGTGTCAAAGAACACGTAGGTCAATTGATCTATCACTGCTCTGGTGATGGCTGTACTACCTTTCCCTGGAGCTTACCTGTTTTTTTATTTCCTTGTTGGCGGGACATGACGACGATTGCCAGGCACACCTTCTCTACTGAGCTTGAATACAGATACTAATCGACATACCGTTAGCAAGTATTGGATAAGGCCGCCAGCATGTGGGTATCATGCACGTGTTACGCTAGCAGTGGTGTTTATCCTTTCAAGCATTATTCAAGCATCAGACTTGATAGGATTTCCAATTTACTCCATGTTTTGGCTGATCGAGAAATGGACTGATTTGTTGGGTAGTTCATCCTGTTGTACGACTCAGGTACTCTAAGGTGCACAGGTATCATTAGCGTGGGCCCGTAGCCAGTAATCAACACGAAGACCCCGGTTTCCTCCGAAGCGCGATAAATCTTGTCCCTCCAGTGATTATATTGATTGGCTCCGAGCTTGCAGACATGCAGACCAATTCTCTCAAGCAAGATGTAACCAGAGAGGTTAGATACCGAAGTTTCTAGGTTGTCAATACTCCTGCCATGCACCCTGATCAGTAGCCCTCACGGGCATGCTGGTTACACTCACTGCGGGATTAACAACTTTTGCGATTTCATAACCGGTTCCTAGTAATGTCTAGAACACCACCATGTCCCTTTAATCAACACCACGACCACCACCGCACCTGCTTGGCAATGGCAATGAGGGATTTCCACCTGATGTCATCTCAACATCACGCAACCAGAACCATCCAGTCCTGCCAGTGCAGAGGAGAAGTTCTTGACCCTGATTAAAACTTCTCAATGTGTTTCCCTACACTGACTAGATCCAGAACTCATACTCACCCCCCTCCGCCGCCGGGCAGACAGGGGGGTTAGAATAGTTATCCTCAACTAGCGCCGTCGTCCACCATCTTGCTTATTTGACTCTCACGATAGATAACATAACTTTCTTACCAACCATGCATATACATACTATTACTGCTGCTGCTGCTGCTGCATAGAGACAGGACGGTATTACTTCACGATCCAGCTCTTCACCAGAATTAAGATATGAGATTTTATATTTATTACGTTTCACGGAACCATCGAAACCTATCGTGGTAGGAAACTAGTACTTTGAAGTGTGTTCTACACAAACTTTAGCTCTGAGCTTATCTTGTCAAAATATACGCTAAGTAGTTGAGGCATTACCGGCCGAAGGGACAGAAAGATAACTTAACAACACAAACAAAGTTGTCTCGGAAACTGATTAGAACCTTTTCCAGCTTCTCGCTAACTAACTAGTCACACTCGCGTCAGGCATCCGAATCGAGTCGACTGCATGTTCCCGCGATAGGTTCTAACGGTACGCTACGCCAGACTGAGTGGTTGAGGGACGGAGTACTACTGTGATTTCAAATGTGAGGGGGATCCGACTGCGAGCGCGCTGTACGAAGGTTTGGGGGCGAGATTGGGATCTCATCTCTTGGCAGGTCAAAGACTGCCTACCTACTATCCCATTGCAGTTAACCTATTACTCGCTTAGGTACTACCTCCGTGGCTAGAAGTATTGGCATCTTCGAAGAAGACAAAACATGTTCGAAAAGGCCGTGGTTGAAGGGTTCTTTGGTGTGCTAGCTCCAGGTTTTGATCGATAGGTGTATTTCTGTGTTGGTGGCATTGATGTGGTGAGTTGAGGATGCGGGGAGGAAAAGGGAGGGGATGGGTTGTGTGTGATGGCACAGAATAAATGAGTTGGTTGACAAAAACCGCTGGTACTGGTATTTAATACAGAAATTTAGACAATCAAGCCATTGAGATTGAAGGGCCTACAACTTCTGGTAAACAGAGACGTCTAAATTAACGACGTTATCGAATTGAGTGTTGCAGTGGAGGAAAAGGAGGATCGATATGAAAGGCAACGTTCTTTATCACAGGGTACTCGCGGCTGAGGTAGCACCAAAGAATGGCAACGCAAACTGCACTACGTAGAGATATACTGTTTGCTGTTCCATGCCTCTTCACATCCATGACACTCGACACGTATTACATTGATCAGCTCAAGTCTCAATGGCAAGATGGGCGGATTTCCACGAGAGACAAGAAATATGCAAGTACCTTGTGCAAGAGGACGAGTATTCTAGGTCTTTGTCAGTTGGTTCCCCCGTTCCTGGCCTTGAATGCATACTAGGAGGCCAAGTCACAATTTCTCTGCCAGCATGTAGGTTAGAGGACCCAGGAAGCATACTCACTGTGCTCAATGATGATGATCATTGTTATTAAAACTCGATCGGAGATTGATTTACTTTGAAATCTACTGACCAGCAGCTACGGCCTCATCACAGCTACTTTGTAGTTCTACTGTAATGTTGACTGAAAATATAGATGATCGAGTGGTCTCAGTCGCGCCTTGATTGTTGCAACTTACCTCCTGACCATTTCAAGAAAAAGAGAAAATTCCATCGGGGAAATTACTAACAATGTGCTGCAAAATTCAGAGCCGTTGCAATCAAGAACTTGACTCACTGTACCGTCCATGACTTCTTCCTCCTCTGTCTAGTTTAGACGTCGTCTCTGCCGTGGAGGCTCATCTGGAACGTTGTCTGAGACATTTCCGGCGTATTCCGCGTCCTCTGATTCTGCGTTGTCCGCATTGGCGAAGAATCGGCCAAGCGTTGTTCCATCACCCTGCTCATCTCCTTCGATAGACATGTCACTGGCATGCAACAGTACTGCCGAGGTGGGACCTGATGCGGGGCCAGGATCCTGCCTAGCAACCAGTCGAGTAATTGCTGCAGAGTAATTTGCCGTTGCGATGTGAAAGTCCCGCCTAGCATTACGAAGAATCATATGGCGTTCTGCAAAGGGGGGTCCTGGGGGGGTTCGGCTCTCTCGTCGTGATTGCGAGGAGAGGAACCCTGCGAGACGGCGACCGAACGGACCATTGTGCAGATCTTCGACGGCTGAGCGCGCTGCCAAAGAGTGAGCCAATGTGCGATAGAGGTCTCGAGTAGCATCGTTAGCGTACTCGTTCTCCTGTTGTCTTGCCAAGAAGGGTGACAACGTGCCATGAAGTGAGGGAGTTATGGTTGTTGGCGCAAGCGTTGGCAGCGAAGAGAGGTCTGACCGCCGAAAGGTGACTTCCAAGCTAAGAGGAGTGGGTTCGGTGACAGTCCCAAAAGGTCGATGATTTTGGTGTTCACTCTGCCGGCTGGGTAGAGCTTCCATCTCCGTACGAATTCGATATATCAAGTCGTTGTACCTATCCTGGTCGAAGCCGGTGAATCCACCACGCTCTTGCTCGCATTCCAAGCAAATTCTTCGATTCACACTGACCCCATAAGAAACGCCACGGTTGTCACAAGACAGACATCTCAATTCTCCACTCTCATAATCTGACATATCTTCATCGGAGATTTCAACATCTGAGATGGCTTGATCTAAGCTCTGTGCGGCTGGCGAACCTGGAAGTGGTGTCTCCGGCTGCATGTCTGGATGGGTATCACCTTGATTAATCTCCAAGTTTGACTGATCTGGAAGAATGGGGTCCTGATGAGGCTCCACTGGTGGTACGTCTTGGTGAGTGAGTTCGTATACCGACTGCACAGTTGAGGGATCTGGACTGATGACGCCGTGTTCGGTCTCGACTGCTGGTTCAGGCGGGCTTCGGAGATCGATGAGATCATGTACGGGACCAGGAGAGCTGGAGTCGAGATCTATGTCCGCTCTCGTACGCGCGAAAGGCTCCTGCTGATACGACCAACTCCACGGGCGGTGTGCATAATGTGCGTGCCCCATGCAGACGTCAAAGTTCTCTGCCAGAAAACATCGCAAAGTCGAATCTCGAAGCTTGTGGTAAGAAACTGCGCTGACGTTTATACCATCTTGTTGGTTCTTGAAGGTGGAGTTCAGACGGTCTGCTGCTTTTTGAGCATTCACGTAGCTGGATTCAGTGGGATAGATCTGTACATCCTGCAACACACGGCACTTAGTAATTGTTATCTGCTGCCAGATAGGAGCCAGATTTTGCTTCACATACTCCCAATGACAATTTGGACAGAGCCACGGCACGTCTTCCTCGTTCGTGTCAATGGTGCAACCAATGAAGCGTAAGCTGTCCTCGCATTGTCGGATGAACTCGTCTGGTATACCATGAGAAAGCGAGCGCTGATGACCGCAGTTGTACTTGCCCACCACGACCCGAATACACATTCTGCTGTTGTCGATAAAGGTCAAGGAACAAGCTTCGTGAAGAACCGGAATGCGCCTTCGAACGTTTTCGGATGATTTTATTCTGAATACATTGGCCAAGTTTGGCTGAAGGCTATTTGTATTTTCCACGAACAATGCCATTATGTATTCCATTGTGAACAAGAAAATGGAACAAAGCGTGGTCAGTGTACCATTGTCTAGGAATAACTGTTCACCCATCTTGCAAGAGGAACAAGGTAGAGGAGTCTGAAAACTCATGGTAGCCTGGTACATTAGCTTGTGTCTGGATGCTGTACAGGTCCGTTATTAGTGTGTACTCTGCGTAAGAAAGAAGTGATGCAGGCTGCCGTTGAACCAGAATGGGAGGAAACAGATCATGTGGGTGACAGAAAGAGAAATACATAACAGCGATGTTAGGAAGTACAGGGAATGAATAACGACTTGCGTCTGCTGCAGTGATTTTAACCCGTGCCATTGCGAGGGCCGGAAATACTTCGGTTGAACTTCTCCAAACGTGTAGCTACATGTGCCATATGACCACCAACCTGCCTGTATTGCAGTAGTCTTGGGTCTTTATTGCTCTCCTGCGGTCGAGTTCTAATGCAGCCAGCTCCTTTGCGGCTCGCGCAATGCATACGAATTGCCTTCAATGCTCCGAAGGCTCGGCCGCATTCGCCAGTACTAAGAGCAGAATTTCATCGAGACCTAGGGAAGACTCGACCCCATCGTCCGATTCGACCGCACACGCAAGCCCGATATTACAGTCATTATACAGACACAAAGAAAGATCTCGACCCGAATGAGAAGAATGAAAAGCCAAACTCTTCCACCGAGTTGCCTTCCAACCCCAAAGATGGATCCTCTACTGCCTCTGCTCCATCTTCGTCCAAACGCCAAAGCGAGCTACCCTCCCACACGGAATCTCGCCGCACCGACCTTTCTAAGCGCTTCTCCCATTTAATGGACAACGTGCAATCCAACATCTTCACCGCTTCACAACGTATTAACGACCTAACCGGCTACTCCGGCATCGAAGCACTCAAAAAATCCATCGAAAACCAGGAAGAACTAGTCTCCACAACCAGACAAGCCGTGAAAGCTGCTCGTGCTGCTTATACAACCGCCGTAGCTACAAGATCCGACACACAACGCGAAGTAAATGATCTTCTACAGCGGAAGCACAACTGGAGTCCCTCAGATCTGGAGCGCTTTACCAGCCTCTACCGAAGTGATCATGCAAACGAACAGGCGGAGCAGCGAGCACATGATGAGCTGGCGCACCGTGAGAAGGCGGCCGAAGAGGCGAGTAATGCGCTGGCTAAATCAATACTGGCCCGGTATCATGAGGAGCAGATATGGAGTGATAAGATCCGGCAAATGAGCACCTGGGGGACATGGGGACTGATGGGTGTGAACATACTTTTATTTCTGATCTTTCAAGTGGCGGTCGAGCCGTGGAGGAGGAAGAGACTGGTCAAGGGATTCGAGGAGAAGGTCATGGAGGCGCTCGAAAAGGAGAAAGTAGATGTCAACTCTCCACCAGCATTAGCATCCGCGTTAGAAGACACAGTCAGCACAGTAGGTTCAGCATCAGCGGCAACAGAGTCAGATGCCCTCGCCGAAGTAGTGGACGAAGCCAAGCTGGCCGCGGCAATCAGCATGGTTGACGCTGTTGCACCTGCCGCATCAGGCAACTCATCAGCCATCGAGACAGCCATCGAAATCATTGATGCCGCTGAAGCCATTGAGGCAGCCAAAAATCATGATGGCGACCCTGCTCCCGTCGAAGATCTACCCGCTGTGCAAGCTGCGTTTGGTGAGCCAAGGACCGGTTACGCCTACTACCAAGACGCATTCCGAGAGCTGTTCAGTGAGAGGAAGGTCACCATGACACAGCGGGATGTTACGACGGCAGTGCTAGAGGGTGCCGCGGGAGGTGCGGCATTGATGGGCTTGCTGCTCGTGCTATTACGGCCACGGTAGACGTGGCGTATAAGGGAGACCCAGTCAGACTTAGATATGTATATAGACGTTTAATGTATGATCATTTGTACACGACGACCTAGCAGTCATCGAAGCTCTTCTAGGATGTCTGCCCAACCGGCCCCCTTCTACTCCAGACCCACTTACACCCCACCCTCTCCCTCTCCCTCTCCCCCCCTCCCTAGCCGATAACCACACTCTCCTCAGTGGGGAAATCATACGCGGGGACCTCTAGATTCAACGGCGCTGGTCCCTTCCTCGCCCTCCCACTGACATCGTAATGACTCCCATGGCAAGGGCAGAACCAGCCACCAAAATCCCCTGACTCGCCGATCGGCACACAACCCAGATGGGTGCACACACCCAGCATGATGAGCCACTCGGGTTTCTTGGCGCGCTCCTCGTCAGTTTGTGGGTCGCGGAGGGTCTGGACGTTTACCGAGCGGGCGTCTTTGATTTCGGATTCGGTGCGGTGTCGGATGAAGACGGGCTTGCCGCGCCATTTGATGATGACCTGCAAAGAGAGAGATTAAACATGATGCGTGTAGAGAGGAGTGAAGAAGAGCGGGGGTGACGCGTACATTCTTGCCTTCGGGGATTGCGGCGAGGTCGACTTCGACTTTGGCTTGTGCGAGGACGTCCGCTGATGCTGACATGTTGACCAGGAAATCTGAGTAGACGGAGCTTGTGTCAGTCAATGCTCTCGAGAACAACTCTTCATGAGTAGATTTGCCTGTAGAAGGGCTGTGCAAGTAGACTCTGGTAAAGTTGCAGCGCTGTCTTCCTCCTCACCTTGTACTGTTGCTTTTGCCCCTGCCGCGGCCAACAACCCCATCGATCCGACCATAAAGTACTGAAACACTCGATTCGACGTCTCGGAGTTCTTGCTCATGTATTTTCCGAAGCTCGGTATCTTCGTCGTAGGTGAGTATTCCTCGCCCTTGAAAGGACTGTCGAAGCTCGGGGTTGGACTGTATTCTGACGCTGGTCGTCTTTGTGGCACGGTGACGACCGCGGGTGCAACACGAGAGGAGGAGAGAGGAAGAGAGTGCTTTGTCCAGCTGCGCAAAGCTGGACCGGCTCCAGAAGCGAGAGGACGCATTTTTGCGATTAGAGTGGGATCGTTGTGTGGGCGATTGAGAAGCCGGAGGTTGTCGTTGACGTTCAGTATTCAAGGTACGGAGATTTGGTAGGGAGAGTAACTTTCTCCGATTTTGGCCAACTATGATTGGTTGGAACTCTTTACGCACAGCTGCCAGCTAGAATTTCTCATTAAGCACGTGTTTGTTTATTCTATTCATTGAATTTAGTGCTATACCCAGTGCTGGACTCCACCAAAGAATAGTATGCTCTGAACTTCCTGGACTCCAGTCACACTATGATCAGGTCTCCCCTGCGGTCCTATTCAGTAGTCAAACGCCGAATTGATGCTTGATGCCCCAACGCTAGAACTAATCATATACACGCTAGATAAACATCTACATCACGAGATACTTTCATCTTCCATCTCAGCATCTCGCTGCATCAGGGGTGGCGGATGGCCATGCACTGAAGTGTGCAGCGTTCGATCAGCGATTGGACTTCCATTCATCGGTAACAGCAGCTTCTGGTTGGACAGAATTCCGTTACTTTCTCCCCTCAACGATACCTCGGGCTGAGGCTCGAGGTGTCCAGCATGTACTGCGCCGCCAAATCCGTTTTGCAGCGTTGTTTGGCTCGGTGCTATTGGAACCAGAGCAGCAGAGGCGGCCTCTTCGCTGGCCTTCTTTTCCTTGAATTGTTTGTACGTCGTTGTCTTTGGTATCACATCCGCAAGAAAGTCGAGGTTGTCAACTCGAGCAACAGCGTTAGCTTGCCCTGATCAGTATATTGCCCTTAATAAGACGCCCGGAGAAGACTTACCAAAATCCTTGTACTGAATATTTCGCCGTGGTTTCCTTTCAGCCTTGACAACATTGTGGGCTTGCTCTGTCAGGTATCTAATGAAATTCTCCTATAGTTGGGTGATCAGTCACGAGGCTCGACGTGAAGAGGGAAGACTTGGTACCGTGGCTACTGATATAGCAAATGCAGCACTGTTAGAGCATTGAACCAGGTCTTCATCCATTGCAATGATCTTCTTCACTCTTGCAACTGATTGTCCTGGTCAGCATGATTCAGCCGGAGCAGAGTGTAACATACGTGGCAGAGCAGATGTACCGGTTATCTCGTCAGGTGGTGGAATGGCCGTGTTGTTGTAAGGCATATTGGAAGACGGGCAGTATAGGAAGAGGAAAACGGGGACAGAAGAGGTAAAGTAGATAATCTGCTCAATCCCGTAGATGAGCTTCCTTTGAATTTTCCCTTCAATATATTGCTTTGAGCAAAATCTGCCGCTTTTGGTCCGGCCAGCAACTACCTCGTAACGGGAATACTGAGCACCCGATTGGTGAGTGAGGTATTGAAGTATGCAATAACAAGCAATGAGACAGCCAGTTAGTCAAGGCACTGGAATGACTTCTAGTACGAGGGTCGTTTGTGCGAGGAAAGTAAATGACACATAAACCAGTTAAGTTCGACAAGCAAGTCGCGTGGAGAAGTCTAGAAGTTGCTCCATGATGTCCCAAAACGGAAAGGTGTTCTTGGAGCAGCATTGGGGTTCGTCCTCAGGGAGCAGATCCAACATTCCAGACTAGATACGTCTAACTCGCGTAACTTGCAGAACAGCATGTGAGGCGACTCGATGTTATGAACTCGCGCTCGTCCTCTTACTCTGCGCATCTCCAGAGATCATCCTCAGTTTCTGAACGACGACTTTCCAGACGTCGGTCAACCCTCTCGTCAACAGAACAAGGCCGCCATGGAGCCTCGACAAATCCGGCGGTTCATTCAATCACTGAGGAGATCGCGGAGATCAAGAGATACGAGGACTTCACTACGATAGACTGGGTTCGAGACGATGCAAGAGAACAACTTCGTCGAAGAACTCGGCGAAGAGAGAATGCAGGCTTCTTTGCGCGCGATGGCATCCTGGGCTGGCGTGGGAAATTGAGGGATTCTTATGAGGCTGGTCAAGCGTGGATCGTGGTCACCATAGTCGGAGCGGTCATCGGCCTCAATGCGGCAGCTTTGAATATCATTACCGAATGGCTATCAGATGTCAAGTTGGGATACTGTACTACAGCTTTCTACCTGAACGAGCAATTCTGTTGCTGGGGTGCTGAGAATGGATGTGATGATTGTCTCTGGGAGTGCGCAGAGTAGGAGGACGAGCGCGAGTTCATAACATCGAGTCGTCTCACATGCTGTTC
>QQTW01000960.1_pt1 | contig 19473 bp, 19 predicted proteins | sample 1904831 | NCBI WGS metagenome assembly QQTW01 (sample SAMN09435610, study PRJNA476489) | Subsurface metagenome, whole genome shotgun sequencing project. | reverse complement strand
TCGAGGGGATGAACGGTAGTACTGGCTGTTGAAGTTGCCTCTGAGGTATCCTTGGGCATTCTCAAGTGCTCAATTTCTGCTACCTCCAATTCTGGAGCTGACTCCCCCTCTGCCTCTTGCGGGAGCCCTATATCAACTGCGTACGACGATTCCGAATCGGAGGACGATGTACCTGACGACGATGTTTCTTCGTCTGAAACTTCTTCTGTAGCGATTTCGCGACCATTTGAGACTTGAACTTCCAGTGTCGTTGTCGAAGTCTGCCTATGCTGATCAAGGCGCCCATCAATCTCGCACTTTGGACCTTGCTCCATGCTCGAAGGGGCAGGAATTTCTCTCGAGGCTTTGGCTTTCGAATCCTCTTGCACGAGTCGAGGCTGCTCGGTACGGCCGCTACTACGCAACTGGCTTGTGCTCTGCTCAAGGACATTGCCGTTTATGTCGACCCAACCTTCGCCCTCGATGTACTCCGTGGCAAGCCCAACTTTCCCAGTAGCTACGCCATTCCTTATAAATGACGGTTGTATCACAGACTTCTCGAATTCATGGACAATCGTAGCTTTCTTGCCCTTTTTGGTTCGTTGATCCTTGCTAACTGTGTCCAAGCCTATTGTCTCTACTTCCTTGTTCTGAGGTAACTGAACACGGAACATGCACTCAGGTTTGTCTGTATATTTGGATGCCGCACGAGATGCCGAACGGGGTTTCGGAATGCCCATTCGATTCCCTTTTTGAGGTTCAGTCCAGCCCCTCTTTACCTTTCGCTCTGGTGCAAGCTCGTGGCCCTGCAGCTCTGATACTGACTTTCTGGGTTTCTTTGGCAGCCTCCGTTCCTCTTCTGCAGACGAAACACGATCGTCCTCGCCCTGTTCCAGCTCGAAGTGACGCTTTTGTGGACGAGCATGTTCAATTCGTATCTTCTTGCCTTTCAGTATTGATCCATTGAGCTTCTTCTTTAATTTTCCTGCCTCCATGGTAGGGAGCTCGATATAGCCGTAATTGTGCTCGGGAAAGGTGTCAAGTGTATGATAAGATATGCTCTTGGCCGCAAAGCTCGACTGTGCGGATAGAATAGACTGAGCCAAATCCTCTGAGAAGGGTGTAATGTGAAGGCGCACTTTCTCCTCAATCATGATTCATGCTGTTTCTAATTCGGGGAGAGAGAAATGGATGATGGAAGGGGACCCGCCAACTTGAAGCAGTTGTAGTTAAGGATGGCGCTTAGGGGTCCGTTGTGGGTGCGTCAGACTCGTGTGACAAGTGGAGGCCGAAGTTTGTGGCAGCAGGAACGGGCCTTGGCTCAGCATTTGCGCCCGGAAGTTCTGGAAGAAGGCAAACGGTGCAGAGAGAAGAGTTCATGATGAGCAAACACCCTACGGCTAGGGACTCATGCCACTACCAGATAATCCATCCTCGACCACGATTCGCCAGAAGATATTGTGCCAAATGATAAACCGTTACCATTTTCCGGAGGGTTCCAGGGATATTGAGACTCACCCCTCGCATCACTATTAAATCTCACCCGATTTGATCGACATCTGATAGTAACGACGTCTGAGCCCAGTGTCCTTCTGATATGGATAACCAGACCCGGCTACTACGCTGGTGACTTTATCCCCATCTGAGGCTTCTCTGAATCAGCTTGATCTCCCTCGTCTAGCAGGATGGGCAATTCACAGACGAAAGAGGCTCGTCAGCAGGGAACAGCCTCATCTGCTCGAGTGGGCGTCGAACCGAACAGTCCCGGCGCTCCCACATCGAGAACAGAACGAACTGCAGAACAACTCTTCTCAGATCGACCAATGCTAGCGTCATACACATCAAGTGGACGTCGTGGGAGTCGCCCAGAACTCTCATTCCTGGGGATCAGCGGTAGCAGTGAGCGAGATGTCTCAAGCCTGGAAGTGCGAAGGGAGACAAAACAAGAAAGAGAGGCACGTAAACTTGAAAAAGAGAGGGCGGCAAGACTGAAGGAACGTGAACGTAGCATGAAGGAAGAGCATGTCGATGGCGGCTATTTGGTGACACAAGGTGTATATGTGGGTACTGAAGATTACAATAAAGCCATCGTCAGGCAACTTATGGTTGGATCTCCCCTTATATCGGACGTCTTCTTACGACTAACACTAATACTAGATCGAGCGGCGACTCGCTCCCTTTTGGAGAGGCCTTAACGAGTTTTCCGAATCGTGGGCAGAGCATCAGCTCATGGCCGCTGCTCGAGGCATGCCTGTTCCACCCGCTGACGAGGTACCTCCTGAGCTTGAGTATCAAGGAAAGTCAGACTCTTTTACTAACCTCCAACCCTTCGAGCATAAATCGAAGAACCTCACGGTACCGAGCAATGCGAGGTCGCTTTCATACACGTCGAGTGCTTCGTCTTATCCCACGCCCTCATTCGCGCAGCAAGGTTCACCTCAAGGTTCACCTCCGACCAGCGCCCCTATGTTCAGGACTCGGGCCAAGACTCTTGCTTCTTTGACCACTTCTTCCAAAAACAACCCTCAAGCTGACATGACGCCACGCGAACTCCAGCTCCCCAGTGACCCGACAGTCAATGGGCAGTCGATAGAGGTCTTCCTGTACAAAGACGCATCTGAGTGTCCAATTTGCTTTTTATATTATCCTCCATACCTTAACACAACCCGCTGCTGCGACCAGCCCATTTGCTCAGAATGTTTTGTACAGATTAAACGACCTGACCCTCATCCTCCGGAACACGAACAGCCAGATAGCAATGCTCCTCTTATTTCCGAAGCGGACAGGGACCTAGAATCTGAGGGACAACTTGTTTCCGAAGTTGCCACTTGCCCGTTCTGCAAACAGCCTGAATTCGGCATTACGTATGTAGCACCGCCCTTCAGGCGTGGTTTGACGTACAGTGCAGGGTCTCAGCTACTCGGTGCGAGCTCTGCTACGTCTTCACAAACATCCTTGTCATCGACTGGGCTATCACCAAGCTCATCGAGACGTAGAGCTACCTCATTATCTGCTACAGCTCCTGGGGTCATCACAACGGATAAGATAAGACCTGATTGGGCCTCTAAGTTGGCAACTGCTCGCGCTCACGCTGCAAGAAGATCCGCGGCAGCTACTGCTCTACATACCGCAGCATATCTGATGGGAGGATCGGGTCAACCGGATCCTCGATTATTTGCTCCTTTTGGGCGGAGGAATGTATTACGACGGCAAAATCTCAACGCCAACGGCAGTTCTGCACATCTTGACACATCGGCTATGCTTGCTGAAAGGCACAGTGCGAGAGAACAGGAGCAGGGTCCACAGGGTGACGGCTCGTTCAATCCGTTTCTGCCACCACCTCGCGGCAGTAGTTCACGGAGAAGTAGGATGGATGAGCTAGAAGATATGATGATGATGGAAGCCATCCGACTGAGCCTTGCGGCAGAAGATGACAGAAGGAGGAAGGAGGAAAAGGAGGCCAAAAAGGAAGCCAAGAAGAAGGAAAAGGAGAACAAGAAAGCAGAAAAGGCTGCAAGAAAAGCTGGCCTTCATGCGATCAACATGAACGCGAGCCACGCTGGCACTGATAGCGGCCCAACTAGTCCGCTGGCTCGTGTCGAGAGTGCATCTTCGTCGTTTGTTGATGAAGAGCCGATCACTTCTGGTACTAAGGGAAAGGCCGTTGACCGTACTGGTACTCCACCACTTGGCATACCACAACGGAATCCACAAGATTTCTCTAGTTCATCCACGCCGATTGGTCAACAGGACTCATTGCTTCCGTTCAGCGCCCTGGCGTCTGAACCATCTAAGCGATCTCATCTTCGCCAGATGTCCAACGCTTCCTCCTCAGCCTCCTCGCTCATGGATCCCGGATCGGGCCAAGCAATGACGGGCTCGCACACTCCTCCTGGAGGGGGTGCTGGAACCGAACCTATGTTCAACTTTCGCAGTCTTGCCGCCATGGTAGGTGACAATGAAAAGGGTGAAGGTGCTGTTCATGTGGAGGTAACGACCCGTCCACACGCAGACTCCGACCAAAGTGGATCAACTCAAGCCTCCTCCGTTCCTTCGGATGTCCGATCCGATCCCAAGCATGCAGCAAGTGAGGCGAGAGATATTCAGAGCTCGTAACGCAGTTTGCAGTTGAGTTCGTCAATTGTGCGTGTGGTTCGACTGCTCGCACTATCATGGAGGGCTTGGGAGGAGTTTGCAGGGCATGATGCTTCAGATTGGGTGGTAAACGAACGGACATTGTGATTTCTATTCTTGCTGGTTGGCTAGACGGGCATTGGGACTGACCATACTCCAACCGAGTCTGATGTCAAAGTTCGTGACGATACTCTCGTTGTTCTTTACTATGCACATAGAGTGTTCTTGCTTCCACAGATAGACAAGATTCGTCTAGGCACTTTCAGCTCCAGCCGCTTTCTTGAGTTACATGCCATACACCTAATGTATGGAAGTACCACACCTGAATTCAGATTGGGCTCATGGGATCCTATGCAAAGCTTCAACCGGAAGAACAGAACTTGGCTCTCTGCGAATGATTTCAAGGTGTATCTCCATGGCGCGAGAATCCACAGCCTCATCCTCGAGGTGTCACTGCACTATAGGGAGTGATCCAGCCAGCAGATCTCGACGCAAGACGGCAGAGACAATTGCGCCAAGCCCATGCATGCGCTAGTATTTCCTTCATATCCAGCAATCCACATTCTGTCTCTAGATGTACTTTGCATTGCGTCTCCATCACGATGATAGCCACTACCAATGCATCAAGACTTGCAACGCATTTACTCTTTTCATTCACCCTCAGGTTCTATTACAATATGTGATCTGTGGTCTGCGGTCTGCGGTCTGCGATCCTCACGCTATCTGTGAAATGGGGGAGAGCACAACAATATGTCCCAGCCTCCTGTGCATGAATTACCCCTGCATTTAAAGAGAATTTCTGCGTATCATCTTTGAAAATGTGGCACTGAGGTATCAGGTTAACCATTATTTCCAACAATACCTGTGCGGTCATCCAGATGGAAGCACCGGAATTGTGAGAGCAAAGCGTACAGTTATACAGCAGCTGACTCGCTCTGGAGACGAATAAAGCCCGCATCGTACGGTAAGGGCAGGACTTTAAGGCCTGCATACGTTCCGTATCTCTCGAGATTGCTGCGTGTAAACGCAACACTAACTTTTTCTGTCCTCTCCTCCATCTTCAGACAGGGGACCTGCTTCAATTGCGGGATTTGCGCCTCCCAACCCTTGTCCTGTGCTGAATCATTCATTTCGTTTACTCAGGAGCTTCGGAAAGGTCGCAATGGCAATCTGCAGGAAGCAGAAAATAGGATCGGAGGACTTTGAAGGCCAACCGTCATCGACTGACTGGGCTTTTGATCCCTGGGTTTGCACCTTGCAGAATTATATCCCACGAATCCAGGCGGATGTCTCCGGTAAGTTTCTGCCAACGTTTGTGATCACGCTGTCCCTAGTGCTCTCCGACGTCCAATTCAAACATTATCGGTACTAGAAAAAAACAGTACAATATGGGAAGCACTTAAGATGAGATATGGCCGAAAGGTTGACATCTTGCTGGTCCATCCTCATTTGAATCTCATGGGCCAAAATCAGGCATGATGCGGATGATTTGTGCTAGCAGTGCTGATATATTCGACCCCTTGCCGCAAATCGACAAGAACTACATCATACTCGAGTAGCATCTATCAAGTGTTCATTTACTCGAAGTGGCCTTTCCAGCTGACGAGGTAGCGAACTCAAGAAGGGCATTTCTGACAACTGCGTCTCGCGCCAAAGGATTTTGTGCACTTTATCAGTGAAGCAAGACTTCGGTGACCAACGCTTTGCCTAGGCACCGAACTCTACTACTTTCGTAGTGGTGGCAGGAGCTATCAAGTCAGCATATTATATATCGATGCCTTTTTCTACCTGAAGCAGCAAAGGCAAGGATCATACATGACGTCGAGCATGGGTTTTACAATGTATGCTGAGATAATCTGGTTTGCCACACTGCGGCGCGACCGCCTCCAAAAGCTCTAAAGTTCCACAATGGGCGCATCTACGTATGTATGCGACATCCACGGTGGGCAACGTTGCCCGCGCATACGCAAGCTCCACTACTGCCAACTGAGGCAAGGAAGAAAAGCCGGCTGTCACCTGGCGAGTCGCTGGATCTCAGCCATAATCGTGGACGAGCAACAGTGCACGAGCAAGGCCATCTTGTTCTTTTCTCAGTATCAGCTGCTCTTGAATCTGGCCTTTTTAGAAATGTGGCTAGCTTCTCAAGATTAGAGTTTCGTTTCCACCGCGTACCACGTGAGGTCCCCACTTCTCAAGGGGATACTCGAAGTCATGAAGTCGAGCGCAAGAAAACCTGGATTGCATGCATGTTTCTCCGATTCTCTACTTAGGTAGATAACCAGATACACTTTAGCTGCCGAACCAAACCCACTTACGATAATCTTTCGGACACCAGGGCACGTCTCATCCTGGGAACTTGTCATGTATCGTCACTAAAGCCGATCACGCATGACAGCTCAAGCTATTCGCGATTCAACGCAATTGGTTTCCGATTCTGACGACTCCACCTTCGCTCCTTATACCGACGGAAGCTCAGTACAATCCAACAATACTTGAGCAGCCTCTTGTCTTCAGGACCTTGTCCAATAGGAGCTGCCCCTTAGCGAGCTCTTGCATGTTCCAAGATTCCAATCATGAGCACATTTTCGCAACACAATGCAGAAGATCGCCCACCATCCCAGGCAGCCATCTCGCAAAGCGAACTTTTGGGTTCTGAATTGTGATTTGATTACCAAACACTCAAGCATAAATGAAAGGATATTCCCTCAGATCTAAGTCTTTCGCCGCTGATGCATTAATGTAAAGAGCCTCTCAAATGGCCTCTTCTGCTAAGATGCTCAACAAGACTACCAGAGCACCATACGATACAATATTTCCTGCGTCTAAGGTGATCCATGCACGGATCTCTTCCCCGAGAGCACTATGCCGCTTCCAGAATACTGAAGTGGTCTCCAGACACACCAATAAAGTCTAAGCCAGTTGGCGTCAGACCAGGTACGCGAGACCTTAGTCCTGTCACTGTTCTATGCCAAAGCCCAAGTCAGAACATGATACGTCGATGGCTTGCATGGCTAACACACCATGCACGTCCCAAAGTCTTCAGGGTCGCATGCGATGTTGGTAGGCTAGAGATGGTGCTGATCTGGTCGACAACAGCGGCCCGGGACTCGATGACCGAAAGTATCCTAAGTCCACGGACCCTGCATTGACGTCTTCCAAAGAAGTTCTTCACAATGAAGCTCCTCGCAGTACAAGGAATAACGCGGGAGGATCTCCGCCACGGTCGACCGTTTCTGAGCACGAACATGTCGGGATGTGCCGCTCCGACGGCCGATCGTTGGTGCAGCTCAATGCTCCAATCCAATACCTCGAAGATTAGATAACGCCTGCCGACATGCCGGACATATCGAATCATCCCACGCAGATTCGCCCCACGCTACCATGTTGACGCGGTCCTGGGGGGGGGGGTTAGGTCGAACGGCACCACTGTTGTCGTGAAGTATGCTGTGCAGCCATACTGGGGTCGTTCCTTCCGAACCACTAGGGTCTTGAAGCCGACGTTTTTGATCTCTCTGTGAGATGTCCAATATCACAAAGGATGCTCAACCGGTGACTGCAGACTGTTGAGCATGGCGTGTCAGTCGCCCAGCCTAGTCAATGAAGAGCTGTTAGCCACTAACATCCAGTAAGAGTCTGGAAGGCCGAATGGCTACTTTTGATATTATCACTGCAGAATCCTTCGCCGAAGAGAACCTTCAAAGTGAGGGCAGGAAGAGACAGAGATATAGAGAAGCAGTCTCCTGTTTGCAATGTCGGCAGAAGAAAGTCAAGGTATATGAGTGTATTCTCTTTCATGCTCGCATCTTGCAATCTGATCAGCATCGCAGTGTGATCGAAGTCTTCCGTGCAATCAGTGCAAAATCCGCAAGATCCGGTCGAAGTGCGCCTTTACTCAGACAAAGTCTGCACATCCACCTCAAAGTAAAGCATCCGCCCGCAAGCAGGAAAATCGACGATCCGCTACGTTTCATTCTCATGCCTCAAAACCGCGGCAAGATTTTCAAGAAGACTTCCATTGTCATGAAACTCAGCTGCTTGGTCTCAATCCTATCAGCACAGACTATCTCGCAGCACCATTCAACAAGAGCTGGACGCTTGTGACAGATATGAACGAGCTAGGTGGTGATTACGCGGCCCACCAGCAGCTGCAATTACAGCTTCAGAGTCCCTCATGGCCAATACTCTCACCAACCAAAAGTGAAGCCTCTCAACCTACATCTGCTGCAGCACCCTTCTCGCCTGTCGAATCTTCAGGGAGTTTCTTCTCGATATGTGACATACCTAATCGGGCAACAGCGAACAGTAATAATATGGATAGCAATGGTCTGGGCATTGCCGTCAACGGTCGTCAGTATGATCTCTCGATGAATCCTGACATGCATCTCTCTCGGGAGCCTCGACAGAACGACTTCTCCAACGGCAACAACGACACAGATGCGCCGAATGGCCAGCTTCCCGCTGCTCACTTTCCCGACAGCTTTCCAGCTCGTACGATGCAGCACAACGTCTTAGACGCGACCAGTTTGCCACCAAGCTTCAGTGCCGCAGTGACGATGCACATGCCACAGCCAACCACATTGATAAACAATCATTTATTGACGGACTGGGTGGATGACGAGGGCATAACGAATAACCTGCCATGGAACTTCGACGTCAGTTGAAACGGACGTTGACTTCTGTCATGACCAGTTGGAACCATGGATCGAGTGGCTGCAAGCAATACATCTTCACCATCAACCAACTGGAAGTAATCAAAACCAGCAGTTTTTTTTCCGCCGGACCGACTTGAGTCTCTCATTTCACACCCTCTGATTCATCTAGGAAGGGGAAGCAAATAAAGGGCTGAGGTCCGGCAAACTGCGACAGCAGCGGGTTTCCAGATATACAAGTCTCATTAGATAATAGATGGAAGGATCGATAGAACACATAGAGAATACGAAGGTCCGGTTCTGTCTAGTATGAATATCAAGTTTTTTTTCTTCCCCTTTCTCCCCAACCAATTAGGTGGGCGGTATCACAGACACAGAGACATGAAGCCTAATCAGCTATTTATGGAAGTCAGCATATTCCCACAGTCCACTCATATTCACACATACTATCTAGTAATTACTAGTTAGTAGATAGATATATAGACCCCCAGCCGGTCTATCTGCTAGCTGCATCTGCCCATCCTGCCCACCTCTCTCTCTCGGATCAAAATCTCTCCCACGCTATTGAGTTGGGGGAATCAGTTTTCCCCCTCGTGAGCAGGCGGTCAGGCAGATGGGCGAAAGCTGTCTCTCGCTCTCTACTGGTCATCTAGTCAACCCTTCAGTGGGGGTCGAGGTCGATCTTCTATCTCGGTCTTGAGTGTTGGGCAAGTATTTAATGGGCTGCCTTGGGCGAAGATTTACAAGCGTGTCAAGCGGCAGGTGCAAATCTCCAAAAATGATCTGTATATCCTCTTATTTGCTGGTATGGTACTAGTATCTCACGCCGTACATGTCGTTCTTACAGCCACCCTCCCCCCATTCAAGCCTTGCTCACATATGGGCAAGCACACCTCTCAACAACATCAGCTCAAGCCCATAACCGCATCCTCTCCCAGCCCATACGTCCTTCCCCCCTCATTCTCATGACTCTTCCATCGATCCAGATGGTTATCTTCTTGGTCAGTGCGCACACTCGCCGCGCTCTCTCCGCTCTTCTTGCCTAGGCTGCTGCTCTTGCTGTCTCTTCTCCCCCTGTCTTTGCCGCCATTGCCGAACCAGCTCTTCCGTTTACCAGTAGCTTTGGTGCTGGTGGAATCGGGGTCGTCCGTCTGGTTTTCCGGCTGCAAAGAGGCTGAAGTAGATGAGGATGTTGTCTTTGTATGACTTGGTTCCCTACTCGGCGAGGAGCGAGTCTTCAACTTCTTGTCACTGTTGTCCTTTTCTGTTTCGGACAGCGCAGCTGCCTCATTCGGCGTTGCGTTTGGGGTGACCTCTGTACTTGACGTAATCTCTACTAATTCTGCATCCCTGTACCATTTCCTTCGTCTGGTATATTTTCCCCAAGAATCCGCGTCACGCTTCCCATCATTCCATTTGTTATCGTAATAAATCCACCCTCCACCGTCACCGGCAGCGGAGCTCTGGTCTGGTTTTGTGCCCTTGGAGGACGGTTTTGGAGGTGAGTTTGTGATCTTGGCGCCACCTTCGATCTTCCAAGTTGAGCCTTCGACCCATCTCCAACGCGCTGTTCCGCTCTCCACAGCTGGGAGTTTGAACCGATCTTTACTGGGTGCCGGATTGAGGTGTTCATCTGTCCAGGATGCGCGCTCATAGGCGAGCATGGCGGAAGTCCAGCCTAGCCCTAGCCATCGACGTTGATTCTCATATAAAATGAATGTGAAGCGGACTCCTGGTGAAGCCGGGCGATGTTTCATGGCGAGATTAACTGCGGCGGTGTCTTGGGATTGTGATGTGCGTGGTGGTAGGGGTGGTGGAGTGAGCTTGCTACTGGTTGAAGAACCAGACGGGGCAGCTGGATCTTGTCCAAAGGAGAGACCGGTAATAAAAGAGCTGACGCGACGGACAGTCAAAGACCGCCAAAGGATGACGCGAGACACTCGGGCTGGGCGGCTGTGCCATGTGAGAGCGATGGTGCCGAAGGTAAGGATGATACGGCGGGAAGTGAGAATGTACAATGGTGGAAGAGTAAGGACTATCCAAAGAGGGGTAACGAAGAGAATTCGGATGAAGAGCGTTGTAAGTGCGGGTCGAGTGGTTGCTGATGTAGCAGTGCGTTGTGTAGAAAGGAAGTCTGTCAGTAACAGGAAGGGTTCGAGCAACATGTTGCAGCGATCAGTGAAGCTACGCAGCGTCTCGACTATCTCATCAAGGCTTTTGTGATGGGCAGATGTAACGTCCGAGGGTTCTCGTTTATGGCCATGTTTTTCCCCAGTCCGTGAGGTTGACGAGAGAGGTGAGTACCGCCGCGAGTACATTCCCAGAATCAGGCCTATGACCACAATTATCGGTCCAGTCCAGAGAAGAAGCTCTTCACCGTAGAGCGTCACAGCCCAGAACCCAGCAACAAGGAGAAAACTTTCCCATGGGTCGTTCGTGCTCCATGATAGAAGTCCAGCGAGTCTGTTCAATGGGAGGAGAAATGGGTGAGAGTAGGCGAGTGCTCTAGTGATCTGAGGTGGAGTGGCAACGAGTAACGGTGATTTCTTGTGTACGATAATGGTGGAACGTTGCTTAGTAGTGGATGCTCCAGAAAGATTCTGTGGGGAGAAGGCCGCAGCTGTAGGAGGATTCGGATCGTAGGAGGGTGCTGAAGGGCCATCATCCGAGGGATATGTCGATGCTGGTGACATAGACACGAGCCAGGGCGTGTCTGGAAAGCACAGTCAGTTTGAAGTAGATTGACAGACGAAAACAGTGTACCAAACGCGGCCATACAACACACAGGTATGCGTCATGAAAAGAGTATCAACGGGGTCATGGCAGGCGGCAGTTGCGGAGTGGACAGCCTCCTATCACTTTCACGAGTCCAGGATTGTCTTCACAATGCCTCCGCTGTCTTCGATGGTCTTCACTCATTGCCGTGAGATATAAGTATTGACAGATATTGCACGGGAACAATCACGAGATTGGGGCACTGGAGCAAGCATGTCAGCGGGGACCATCTAGACAAGCCACACAAGTATAGGCGAGACCCTCCCTCGGCTCTTCTTGCACGTCAAAATTTCTCCGCCATCGACTGTCGACTCTCGATACTACGTAGGTACAATTTGGCTTCTATCTTCCTGTCTTGAGCAGCACCATCCCGTCAACAACTCTGCAGTCCCTTCTGTCGCCTAGTCACTTGCGACACCACGAGTGCTTTCCTGTTCCATTCTCCTCCCCTCTATGGTGAGTCTCCATGTCCTGTGCCGAGGGACTTCTTGCATACTGACCGCATTCAGGCTCACCGAATACTGGCTCAAGTGGTGATTACCGGATCGAGGGTACTTGGACGCGCATTCGCAGAAGCTTATAAGCAAGCGTCGGCCAGTCAGAAATATGCCTCTGCAGCTACCAAAGACAATCCGCAGGCCTTGAACAACCTCGCCTCTTCTGGCCTTACTCTCGACGAAGCGTGCAAGATCCTCAATGTCAAACCTCCAATGGCCGGCAAAACCAACATGGAGAGCGTAATGGAACGGTTCAAAAGACTCTACGATCTTAATAACCCTGAAAAGGGTGGAAGCTTTTACCTACAGAGTAAAATCTTACGAGCGCGGGAACGCATAGAGATGGAGGTGCGGGAAGCAGAACGCAAGGCGGCGCGGGACCAGGAATTGAAAGAAGGTTGGAGACCCAAGGTCTATCAAGATCGATAATCCAAGCTAAAGGGTGACAAGGTCGATGACACCTATTCTGGTCCAGTTGATTTCATCAAAGCGGCAGACATACACACATTCGTCTCCGAATGTCTGCCATTTACACCAATATCCCACCCTCTCGACAAAAGTTTCTGCATAGCGTGGAGTTGCGGCCTGCCCTTTTTAGCCACCGGGAACATTTACATGGCGTTTGATACCACCCCTGACCCGGGTCTGCGACCATACGGAGTGGACGGACGCTGGAGATTCATGGATGCATGTACAACAGACGTGCTGCAAACTTTTCTTGTGAAGAGATTGCATGAGTGCCTGGGCTATGATATATCAGAAGCGGAAACAGCGTCGAGCAGGGCAAAGATCTCTACTCAAGGGTGTCGAGAAGTGCGTAGTGCCAACATTGGCCTATTCACGATAGTGTACTATACCAGGAAGGGGGCTGCTCGGCCCTATAAGAGCAGTGATGAAAGGATGGATCTCATAGCCTGGCAACGACAGATTGGCTGATAAGGATCAGGCTTGTAATTGTAACCAGGGCCTCTACAAGACATAGTAGAGGTTAGAAGCGGTTGCAGGTGATCAGTAGATCTACCGAGACGTCCTAGTTAAGCCTAACTTATACCATTCCCTCTTTCAGTCACATTTTGCATCATTACTGTATAATTAGTGTTATTAATTTATTACTGATTCAGCTCTGAATAAAGGCGCTCACAGCTTCCAATGCATTTGTTTGCATCCTTCAACTTCAGGCACGCAGTTCATAGATCCCTTACAGAACTAGTATTCATGTGATCAATGTGTGCGTCATAGATGCGATTACACCACTTTTCCCCTAACCATCCAGGAGAGCGAGGTCTGGAGAAACGAACTGGGCCGATTTATATCTCAGACCAGCACGGATGCATAGAGATGATACTAATTACTATGATAGGTCTATGCCCAAGCAGGAATCGGAGCCGTCGTATTATCCGTGCCGCACTCACGTCTCCGGAGGAGGATAGACAGGTATCTGCACCTAGCCTTGCTACCTAGTATTTGTACCGCAAACCCCTTCCGCTATATACTCTTGACCTTATTCTTCTCTTTCGCATACTTATCTTTTCTTTTCTTTTTGGACTCCTAGCAGGGTTTTTATTCATTCTTACTTCTAGTGGTTGCGCAAATATACTCCTGCGATGCCCGTGCCACCAACCAAACTCTCTGATGTTCTGCCTCCCCTTGTCTTCGGGACTGCCACATTCAACTTTCAATTCAATCCTGATCCCTTTTCTCTACCGACCACTCACCTCGTCCATCGCGCCCTCTCGCAAGGAGTTCGCGCCTTCGATACCTCACCGTACTACGGTCCGGCGGAAGACCTACTAGGCACCGCGCTTGACACTGACTTCGTCCGATCTCAATTTCCAAGATCTTCCTACCACATCCTTACCAAGGTTGGCCGCATTGCGGCTAGTGAGTTTGACTACTCGCCTTCATGGGTTCGGCACAGCGTGCGCCGAAGCTTAAAACGTCTGCGAACAGGCTATCTCGACGTGGTATACTGCCACGATGTCGAATTTGTTTCGGCGGCGGAAGTGCTGGAAGCAGTGAGAGAACTTCGGCAGATACGAGATGAAGATCACACAGTCAAATACGTGGGCATATCAGGCTATCCTCTGCACATCCTCTGCGATCTGGCAGAGATGGTGCTTCGAGAGACAGGCGAGCCCCTCGATGCGGTTATGTCATATGCAAACTTCACACTGCAGAATACAAGACTTGCAACAGAAGGTCTTCCACGGTTGGTCGCTGCTGGTGTCGATGTGGTGCCAAATGCAAGCCCTCTCGGTATGGGGCTCCTCAGGCGACAGGGCGTTCCTGTTGGCGCCTTAGGCAATTGGCATCCAGCACCTGACGACCTGCGCAAAGCAGTTAACTTGGCGAGTCAGTGGGCCGATAAGCAAGCTGAGAAGTTGGAAGTGATTGCAGTCCGTTTCGCTCTAGAAAGTTGGCTGAGAGAAGGGTCAAAGGTAGGTACCCATGGCGACCCACTTGGGTCAGCTGACTCGGTTTATTCTACTTCGTGGCCAAGGCGAGAACGGCTGGGTGTCAGCGTCATAGGCGTGAGCAAGCTTGAAGAACTAGATGAGACTATGAGAGTCTGGAGAAGTGTGCTAGACGGCTTCGCCGACGATCTCGATGCAGAACCTGGTTCGATAACGCCTAGTGACTCATTGAGCGACCACGACTGGAGTCTGCAACGAAGGCAGCGAATCAGGATGTTAGCCAGAGGTATTCGAGAAGTGATTGGAAATTGTACGGATTTCACGTGGGAGAGCCCTGGGAAGGATTTTGTCAACCAACGAAAGGTCAAGGGGGTTGTCGAAGAAGATGGCTTATCTCCTGGGACAGTCGAAGCGCCTGCAGCAATTTTGACCCCGCCTTCTGAGGCTGAAGATAATGGCATGGCAGATGATGTTGCCGATATGGATTGCAAAGCGTAGATAGAAGATCAACCTACATAGATGAGTTGGAGCTTCGGCGCTGATGCCAACATTGAGAGTCATAGCGCTACGTTTTCCCATTCCCACAATGAAGTAGCCTGGCGAAGTAAGTACGTTGGTACAATTTCCATTCTGTAGCTACTCGACCACGTACTAGTATACAGTGGAAGATGGGTTTAAACACATTGGATTCGATCCATCACTGCGTCAAGCCCCTGAGAAGGCTTGGCATGAGTTGCTCGAAAGTTGGATCCGTGAAGAAAGAATATTTAACAACCACTTGATCCAAATGGAAGAGACTACTAGTCTCTAGCCTTTTACTGCCAATCATGACAGTCTCTGCAACCGTGCTGCTTCTCTCTTTAGGGGTAGTCATACGATGTGCAGCAGACACACGATCCTCAGATTCAATACGGCCACGGGGAGTAGGGCCTGAATGTACGTCCACTTCCCTTACTCCTGATCATATAAGTACCCGACAAGATCTGACGTTGAGTACTAGTTGCGAAGTTCTACAAGTCTCCCACCGAATTCTCCTGTATCTCCAATCCACTACACAAAATACCCATCTCACAGCTCAACGATGACTACTGTGACTGCCCTGATGGCAGCGATGAACCAGGCACCTCGGCATGTTCTCACATATCTCTTTCATCTCCTAACACACCTTCTGTCAATCCCTCAACCGATAACATAAGTCTCGCTCTACCTGGCTTTTATTGCAAGAACAAAGGCCACATTCCTTCCTACTTGCCTTTTAACTCCGTTAACGATGGTAAATGCGACCACATACTTTGCTGCGATGGTTCAGACGAATGGCAACGTGTTGGCGGAATTACTTGCCCAGACAAGTGCAAGGAGATAGGGAAGGAGTGGCGGAAGAAAGATGATGTAAGAAAAAATGCGTTGGGTATTGCCATGAAGAGAAAGAAGGAATTGATTGCTGAGGCGGCCAACTTGAGGCATCTAGCGGAAAGTAGAATTGAAGAATTAGAAAACCAGCTGAAGAGCGCAGGGGAGCGAATGAAGGAGACCGAAAGGGTATTGGAAGAGACGGAGGAGAGCGAGAAGTCGAAGGTAGTGAGAGGCGGAGCTGGAAAGGTTGGACGAGCGGGTGTATTGGCTGGGTTGGCAAAAGCTAGGGTCGAGGAGTTGAGGACGAATCTAGTAGAAGTGAGAAAACAAAGGGATGCACTAAGTAACCAACTCAAGGAGCTGGAAACAACGCTTGCAGCCCTCAAGGAAGCATACAACCCCAACTTCAACGATGAGGGTGTGAAGCAGGCAGTCAGAGCATGGGAGGATTACGCCGCACGCGACAATGAGGTTGTCTGGGAAGCGGCCAAAGATCGTGACCTGGACGAGATTTCGAAGCCTGATGACGAGAGCAGCGGGATCAATTGGGTGGAATGGGAAAGTGGCGATGATTCCACCGCTGGTGGAGCGGAAAGCATTCTCTACAGCTTATCCGCTTACGCCCCTCCTTTTCTTAGGGTCTGGCTCGACTCTAGAATAACCTCATTCCGCGCCCTTCTTATCGAAAGCGGCATCCTCGCTGACAATTCTGACTCAAGCAGCAGCGTCGAGTCTCCCGCCATCACCACAGCCCGCAGTCAACGTGACTCTGCGAAGACGTCACTAACCAACACCCAGAACAATCTGAACAATGCCAAATCAGATCTCGAAAAGGATTATGGAGCTGACGATATCTTCCGTGCATTGAAGGATAAATGCATTTCCAAAGACAGCGGCGAGTACACCTACGAACTTTGCTTCCTAGGCTCGACAAAGCAGAAACCTAAAAAGGGAGGAGGAGACACCACCATGGGCAATTTTGTGAGCATTACTTCAGAACACGTGGACAGCGACGTCGACGCTGAAGGCAAGGGGCTGGGAGTCGGTGAAAGGGTGGTCTTGAAGTATGAAAACGGCCAGCATTGCTGGAACGGCCCGGCAAGATCCACGGTCGTGGTGCTGGGATGCAGTGCCCAGGAAGAAATCTGGCGTATCAGTGAAAGCGAGAAGTGTGTTTATAGGATGGAGGTTGGCACAGCAGCAGTTTGCGAGCCCGACGATGGAAAAGCGGCAAAGAGGAAGGGTGAAAAGGACGAATTATGAGACCAAAAGGATAGTGACTTTTTGGCAGCAAGTTCATCACCATTGAAGTAAGCCGTCCAAGTCCAGAGGACATGACTCGTCTCTCCTGATGGATGCGTGACACCATGTAGTGTAGTAGGTATCATAAGGGACGAAGTGCACTGGATGGCATTGCCACTCGTGTATGATATAATTAGACGACTACCTGTAAGCTGGCTAGCGACTTCCCATCAGTAAGAGGACACGGAAGAGAAAGTGAATATCTCGATTTTTTTTTCACAATTGAGCGCTTGAAGCATGGAGATCCGCAAGTTCTGAATAACTAACCACTCCTTTTCACAACGTGGTTTTACAGTGGACAGCAATGATGACATGAAGCCGCAATTTGATCTGCACGAATAACATTAAATCCAGATCGCTTTAAAATACTATAAATTCGAAATCATCTCTGCGATTCCAACAAGATAGTAAACAGCGAGAATATTGCAGAATTTGATTTCGCAGCAATGAAATGGAAATTATATCAATCACGCTTTTGACAGTGAGTAAGAAAGTTGTTTATAGCTATTGCAGAAGGCTCGCATACTTGTTATCAATGTTTAAAGTGCTGCGTTGACAATGTAATAATACGTAATACAGCCTCAAATGGCTTAATAATAAGATACTCACTTACTACTAACAGTTCAGCCCTATCGTGATCGACAGCGCTAACCAATACCCTCTTAGCCGCCCATTCGGATACGGACGGTATCATGCAGTGGACCACCCCTACTAGCGCACGTCACACAAACCGCTAGTACAGATCCAGCCCCCCCAGCTGCCCTATCCAGCACCATTCATCCACCAGGATACCTACTGATGCACGCTCACATCAAGCCCTAGCCACATCCTAGGCTACCCAGCTGCCGTATCTGGATCTTTATCGATCGAGATATCTGTCATCAAGGCTTGCGTAGATGTCTAGTCTTTATGAGGCTAGCTGGCTACGGTATTGGGGGGGTTTTATCCATCAGAACGCTATGCAGATCGACTCAAGCCGCCCCCGCTATTTGGGTGGTGTGTGCCACTTGGTGGGTGCGGACCTGACTAGTGACTACTAGTGGTTACAGCTCCCGAACTCTCCGCATAGGTGACCCACTACTAGTAGATAGATGCATGACAGAAAATAACAGGGGATAGTGATCCTGTATCCCGGGCCGTATTGCCTTGGATGTGCAAATCCCTGATCTCTATCACAAGCCTCTGAGACTTCATAGTAGGATACTACTAGGTAGGATCCAAGTATCTGCTTTTCCGGATTTGTAATCCAGTCACACGGGGGAAGTACTAAGTAAGCAGGGTGCATTTCAACCTCATCCGCCTTGTCCTAAGTCCCCAGGATCTCCAAGCGAGAACGGCGTTGGAAGAATGGGCTTTGTAAACCATGATGCCTATCAAAGAGCTGGCCTTTACCCTCTTGAATTCTCATTCCTGATTGAGATATACAGATACTGGCACCCTCCCTGACATGCTGAAATCTGCTGAGAAAGACTACTAGTAGTAGTAGTTCGTGGTTCTAGAATTTGCATCTCTCATTACAATAGCGGCACCCTCCACAATACACTGTAATCACTTCTGAGAAATGAAAGAAATTTGAGGTTAATTCTCATTGTTCTCTCCACTTACCCATCACTTTCTGCGGCCTGTTCTATCTTCTGGCGCTTTCTGAGCCCAATCGGCTCCTCTCTCGCCCCTCCATCTTCCCCGTCCTCGCCCTCCTCGGCCACAAAATCTCCATCCTCCTTCCTTCTCGATCCGGTAGATGCATCTTCCATCTCGACCTCCGCCTCCTCCCTTCCTTTCCTCTTCCTCTTTTCATGCTCATGCGCCTCCCCGTTTGTCCACGATGCTATAAAGTACAATATTTTCGTCGCTATCGAACGTACCGGTGCACGGCTGAGGTGGCACCGAACCATCTATTCAAAACAGGGCAACAGACACCCTCGAGACGTCCGCCCCGCCTGATCCCCAGCTTCCTCGGCCGCAACACCTGCAAACCGCACGTCCTGAAACGCGAGCGCGTCGTCACCTTCACCCACCTCCTTGCCAACGAATTTCTTGAATACCAGACCCGCAACAATGACACCATGCTCTTGCCCATCACCTACATTGGCCAGGAGGCGTGCATCTCCATCCAATACGCCACCCTCAACCACGTGGAATACCCACGACGCTACGTAGAGAAGAGGTGCGGGATTATTTCGAGAATCTGAATGAGATGGTGACAAGGTTGCGGGAAAACGGGCTCATGCTGAGATGCTGGGAAGACGCCGTGGAGGATATTGAGGGTGGAGGAGGGGGAATGTGAGGTGGCACCAGGTTAGGAAGAGGCTGAGAGTGCTTGGGGGCGGACGGCCTGAAAGGTTCGGGGGGAGAAGAGGACAGGGGAGG
>QQTW01000959.1_pt1 | contig 19474 bp, 13 predicted proteins | sample 1904831 | NCBI WGS metagenome assembly QQTW01 (sample SAMN09435610, study PRJNA476489) | Subsurface metagenome, whole genome shotgun sequencing project. | reverse complement strand
TATTTTTAGTGACGGTGCTTATGAAATTCAGCAATTGGATGACACAATTTGGGGACTTAGTGCTTTAAACGATCTGCTGCAAGACTTTACTAATTCTAACTCCCACTTAGAAACCTTATTACAGCAAATTGTAGCTATGAATAATAAAAATACTTTAGATGACGATTTATCGCTCCTAAAAGTAGAATTTGATTAGTATTTGATGCAAATTTTTATTAGATTTTTACTCCAAATACAAATGTTATCAAATAGATTTTTTACAAAATGTCCAAGAGGATGTCTGAGAAGTCCGTTTATTAGTAGCGCTCTTATTTAGATCCCCCCTTTTTAAGGGGGGGAGAATATTTCTTAGTCCCCCTTTTTAAGGGGGATTTAGGGGGATCTGACTGCACGCAAGATCCAAACAATACCTTTTCAGACATCTTCTTATATCTGCTCTACACTTGTGTAGAAAACTTATCTACTTACTTGCTAATACCTTTTGGTCAAAATCTGCGCGATCGGCAAAACTTTCAAAAACGCGATCCATTCTAGTTAGTTCAAAAATCATTCTAACTTGATCTTTAACAGAACAAAGACAAAGCTTACTACCAGCAGTTTTTACAGTTTTCATTGCCGACACTAAAGCGCCTAAACCCGAACTATCCATGAATTTAACATCTTGAAAATCTATTAATACAATATCCGCTCCACTAGCGATAACATCACCGATATTCCGGCGTAGTTCTTGACCTTTAATACCATCTAAAATACCAATAGGCTGAACAACTTTAACTGAAGGACTCATGATTTTATTTTCCTTTAAAACTAAGTTTAATGTTTGCTACATTCTCGCACTTGCTTGTTAGAAATGGCAAGCCTAAATAGTAAGTTTTTTACTTATTTATGAAAATATTTACTAAATAAGCAATTGATTTAAAACTTTATTCCTACTACTAGCAAGGGCAGCAAAAAAGTTAGCGTTAACGCATTGCCGAGAAATTTCAAATGCTTCAAAGTAACCATCTTTTTGTCCTAACTCCCGCGCCCAAAATCGAGATAAAACAAGAATCGCGTCTAGTTGCATAAATGCTTTAGATTCCTCCGATTCATAGCAGCCGATAGCAGCAATTTTTTCCTCAATCACCGAGCTAATGTCTACAAAGAAATTTGGTTCAAACCCCCGCAAGAAAACCGGCGGAGCAGAATACCATAGAGAAATATTTTTGCGCGTAGCAACATTAGAAACAGCGATCGCACATACTTCATGATCTCGATGTCCGTATTTTTCTGACTGGGGAGCATGAGTAATGATTAAATCTGGCTGCCAATTTTTAATTGCTTCTTCCGTAACTTTAATGACTGCTTGCGTGGAAAAATTACCTTCTTCCAACGCATGGAATTCATAAGTAGCACCGATCAACTTACCCGCCGCCTCTGCTTCGTGATGGCGGACATTCTTAGTAGGCGAACGAGAAAAATTGCCATCAGTCAAAATCAAACAATGAATCTTCCAACCAGCTTTAGACATCAAACGCAGAGTACCCGCCGCAGGTAAAACTTCATCATCAGCATGAGCGTAAATTGTCAGCACAGTTTGCTGACCGATATTACCAGATAAATTGGGTTCGAGCATGGCGTTTGCATTCATAACTTTCATAAAGTGTTGGTAGGGAAAAATTAGAAAAATGTGAATTAGGCATCTTCTTGAGGTGGCTGCCAAATAGCAGCGCGAATAACTGCCCATAGCAGCGATAAGTTGTAAACTGCCCAAGCACTGTTAAGTAAGTAAACCAAAGGATAATCGAGAGTTCCTGTTGCGTAGCGGTAAATACTCCAAAGAATGCCAAGAATTGTCAGAGCAAAGATAATTAGCTGCGGCATAATTAGCTGGAGATAAACTCCCGATTGGCGTTGCTTGGGTGTAACTTGAAACTTGATCGGACGGTTGGTAAAGACACTCCATACAGCTTGAATGAGTAAAGGAAATAAAGCGATCGCATACTGCTCCGAACGCCACACTTCTCTTGCGGGAATGCCCCAAGTAGCCGTCATGAATGTGAGGCGATTGATAATAAAAGCTGGGAAAAAGTGCAAGGCAAAATCAGCGCCGTAGGTTGTAACGGGAACAATACCCGTGAAAAAGTAAATAATTGGGCAAGCAATGAACACGAAGGTAGCAAAACCAGAAAAATAGCTATACATTGTTTTGAAATAATGCAAGCGCTGCCAAAAAGTTAGCCCTGGTTTGGTGAGGGGATTTTCGCGCACCAATACTTGAATCGTTCCTTGCGCCCACCGCAGGCGTTGCTTGAGCGTAGAACTAAGATCGTCCGGTGCTAAACCTTCAGCTAGTAATTCGTTGTGATAAATCGATTTCCAGCCAGCACCATGCAAGCGCATAGCTGTATTCATATCTTCAGTAATACTGTTGCTGGATACACCGCCAATTAATTCAAATTCATCAAGGCGTTTTTCATCTTTGGCATACTCATCAGAAAAATGTTGCAATCCCACACTAACTAAGGCTTCGCGTCTGAGTACCGCATTTGTCCCAGTGTAGAAAGCCGCATTCATGCCGTCTTTACCTTGTTGCAAAGGTCCGTAAAATAGATTTGCTTGATGTCCAAACGGATCGCCCGCCGGAATATTGTAAAAGTCTTGGCGAGTCTGCACAAAAGCAATCCGGTTTTGCTCGTACTTGCCTGCTAACAAGTTGTAGTTATAGAAATAAGGTAGAACGCGCTTAAGAAATTGAGGCTTGGGAATATGATCGGCATCGAGAGTTAGGATAAATTCGCCGGAAGTTTCGCCCGAAAAGATTGCATAGTTAAGATTACCAGCTTTGGCGTGGTGGGGTACGCCTACAGGTTTGGGACGAGCAATATAGCGAAACCTTGCTAAGTCGCTCAATTGGTATTCAACTTGAGCGATATTTGCTTCTAAAACTTGACGTTCCGCCGCCAAGCGATCGCTTATACTGCGATCTTCAGGATGAAACCAACCGAGTAATTGCCGCAAACGTTGTAAAAATCTGACGGCTTTTTGCTCTGTCTCGCCTTCCACTGCTGGATTTTGCAAAAATTGTTCGGCGGCTTCAACTTCTGGCGCGAGACTATCTAATTGCTGGAGACGATCGACCATTGCGGAGCGTTCTGCGTCAATTTTAGCGGCTTCTTGTTGCAACAAAGGCGATCGCAAATCTTCCAGACACAGCTTCTCTGTCATCGCTCTCATGTCCGCAGAGTTGCCATCATCTAAGACGTAAACGTGCAACTTTGTAGCTGGATAATCTATAGCCAAAGCCGCCCTCGCAGTTTGTTCGACCATTTCTGGCGGTTCGTTGTAGCAGGTAATAAATACATCAACCGTTGCCCATTCCGAACGCAGCATAGGCGGTGTAAGCTGGTCGAGAGATTTAATGTGGCGCTCCAAAGGTCGCCACAACCCAATTACAAACATTACACCGCCAAAATAGCTATATATTTCCGCAATTAATAAGGGAATAGATAGCCATAAAGCACCAAAGTTAATAGAATAACCAATTCGCCAGAGCAAATACCAAGCCCCAAAAATGAGATTGATTTCTGCTAGGTAGCGAAATAGCAAGGTTCTTTTTTTCAGGTGGGAGCGGGTGTTACCTGTAAAATTTGCCGGATTTTTAGCAATAGAGATTGAAGTCATTGATATTTTTAAAAGGTAAGTGGCTGTCTGTTTCTAGCTTGATAAAGCAAACTTTCGAGAACAATGGCATTAGTATTAACGTCAACCGAGGCATTTACCCCTAGCCGGGAATTTTCATATTTTCCAGAAAAGTAACCGCGATTTTGCGCTGTTAAATTTTGGACAAAGTTACGAATTTTTTGAGCATAAGGATCGTCTGGCATTAGCGCAAACCAAGCAAATGCAGCTTTAGTGCTAACAAATCGCAAATGGGGAAATACTTGTCCTTTGGTATTCACAGCTTGCCAAGGCTGACCATTGGCATAAACGCTGTAATAGAGAAAGTAAGGCGGACGATCTAGAGAGTCTTCATTAACAGCAGTTAAAATTCCTGTACGTTTGTATCTTTGTGCCTGGAGTTTGAGTAAGTTTTGAACTTGTGGCTTAACTCCATCAGTCCAACCTATTTCTAAACCCCAAAGTAAATAAGGGTCGTTTGTTAAGTAGTTGGTAGCACCAGAATTAGTAAAGTTGCGCTCGTCAACTTGCAACGCTATACCATCAACTTTCACTGACTTAACTGGCGGACTTTGCAAAGCCTTGTCAGCAGTAATACTCCATAGTTTTAAGCTATGGGCGGCATACTGTTCGTAGCCTAATCTACCTTCTTGTACTAGCTGAAATCCCCCGTTTTTAGGAATACCACCTTGCAACCAACCACCCTTCACCAGCTTTGCCAAATCCCAACGCGCAACTAGATTGTTAATGCGATCGCTAAATTCTGGATAATTTGCCCGAATTACGTGCAAACCTAACAACAACCTCGCCATATCTAATGCTGACCAACCGCTTTTCCCCTGGGGGTCAGGAGTATTATTAAGTTGGCGCATTTGGGCTGTATGAGTGCTATAAGCTTTGTTCGGCAACTTTGTTGCAGGTAAGGGCAACTTTTCCAACGTCTGCAACATAGTATTCAGGCGTTGGTTAAATCTATCAGCAGTTAGTAAACCTAATTGCCTAGCAGCGTGAATCCCAAGTAATGCACTACCTTGATCCCACATTGTCGTCCAAGGTAAGTTATCAACGGAATTTACCAAGCCTGTTTGCTCGTTCCAATTACGTTCAAAATACTTCCAAGCTTTTAAAGCCGCAATTTTGTCTGCTTCTTTAGTTAAGCGTGGTGTATTTACACGTTCTGGAGTAGTTATTTCTGGAGTTTGCTGTTTGGGTGGTGCGGATTGTTGCGGTGCGGGTTTAGGCGGCGCAATCGGCTTAGGTAAAGGTATCCGCTCGATCTTAGGCTCTGGCGATCTGACTGGGCTAAAGTTATCGGGAGCAGCAATTATCAAAGGAGATTTCTTCAGTGAATAATCTTTTGCCCCCCAATTTTGGGGGGAACTGGATCTCAAGTCCCCCAGGTTTGGGGGATTTAGGGGGCGAACTTGGATTCGTACAAGAGGTCTAGTAGAGTTACTGACTGGGGGACATTGCTTGCTTAAACAAACCGGGATTTGCTGATTTGTGGCTGCATACAATGCCGAATGTAGGACTGCGGCGGTTATTGATATCATTACTATCTAAAAAATTTATCTAACAAGATTCATTCGCGCTAAATCCGCAGGCGATACATATCTAAAAGCAGGATTGGCTACTGCTTGTTGATAGCCAACAGATTTGCTAACACCGCTATACAATGCCCAATCGCATTCTTTATTGATGTTGAAATACAAAATAGCTCTTACGCCGTTATTGGCGAGATAAGTATAAGAGTCGCGAAACCACTGGTCTTTGGCGCTACTTTGCTGTCCAGTTTGGGTGTTGCTGGTAGTAGCTGTTTGAGCAATAAAAATCGGCTTATTAGGAGCAAGCGATCGCATTCTCGCAATATAAGGCTCGTAAACTTCTTGGGGACTACTCCAGTGTTTCCAGCTAGAATTTGCACAGTATCCCCAGTTGTACGCGCTAAAAGCGACTACATCTACTTGAGCGTTGCTGGGATAATAGTTTTCAAAGCGATGTTCTTGGGTTTGACTCCAACCATTGGGCGCAAATACCCAACGCACAGAGTTAGGGGCGACACCTGCTTGTTGAAATATTTGTTGAATGCGCTGATAAGCAAGTTTGAAATTTTGCGGATCTTGGCTGTAAGTTTCACCAGGTATGTTCATTTCTTGGAAAGGAGCGATAAATGCTATCCGTCCTTTGCCTTGTTTTGACCATTGGGCGTAAGCTTGAGCCAATTTTTGCAAGGATTTATCTGTATCTCCTCTCGCAATTGAACTTGCCGATCGCGTAGAATCGAGATTGATAAAAGCTGTATAACCATTTTGGCGCAACCTTTCCAAGCGCTGACCGATATTGTAAGACGGGTTGGAGTCTTCAATATCCATAAAAAAGCCAGCGATCGCATGGCGCTTTCCCGCCCAATTATCTACTTGGCGCAATTGGTTATCAATAACTCCTTGATCTCCTAAATAATTAGGAGCATATAAACCTAGTAGTACCGGAGGAGTTGCGCTCGGCTTGACTCCATCAGCGATCGCTTGCGTGTTTTTACTACCCAAGCCGCCTAGCAAAATTAGCACGATCGGCATTAACCACTGTTGCGGTTTAGCGAGCGGATAGTTGATAGAGATTCTCATGTTTCTTGCTGTTGGCATCCAAGTCTGATTGCTTGTTAAGCAGTATTCCCAATTTCCACAGCTTGCTAACAAGTTTGACTAACTAATCTTGCGAAATATTAGCGATCGTTGCGCTAATGTAATCCGCTAAATCAGCTAAATTTTGTTGTTTTAAGCGATATTTCGCACATAATACAGCGATCGCCGCTAATACTGCTGCTTACACTTAATTTTTGGCGTTAACTTTTTTTTACGTGTTGCTTTACTTATTCAGGCGCAACTTATTTGTTTATCTTATGTGTGTTTATGAGATTATGTTTGAGTATTTTTTGCTTATTTTTAAATCAAATTGATGAAAAAATAGCTACAAGGTTTCTAAAATTATTTTTTATATTTAAGTATTACTTACTAACTCTTTAAATATTGAGTCTTTCATTAATTAATGTTTATTTTAGAGTTTTAAACCTTGTGTTCAAAAAATAGCTACAAGGTTTAGAACTGCTTTGCAGCAGTGTTTTATATATTAAAAGCATATAAATATTGTGTATAGCTTATTAGTTTTGTTAAATATAACTAGAGAAAAGTAGTATTAATCTTTGCAGCTAGTTTATACATACACATACAAACTTAGCAGTAAGTTTACATTAGCTGGGCAATTTTACTGAGATTAAAAATTGATAATAAATACCAACATTTCAGCAAAATAACTGAGCTTTTATTCTATAAGCCAAGCTTATTATGAATGTAGATGAGTATTTCTTACTAATAAATCTTCAATTCATATAAATACTATGCAGGGTTACATCAGCCGATTAGCAATAGCGATCGCAGCAATTAGTTTTGCCATACCGCAGCCAACTAGCGCTATGCCCGTAAACTACTCAATTAGCGACCTTAGCAGTTTGACACCAGGTGGATACGTGCGGGCTACTGGAGTCAATAACTTAGGGCAAGTAGTTGGGACTTCCACTACTAGCAAACGCTACTACAACAACCATGCCTTTGTGTACGCGGCAGGTCAAATTAAGGATATCGATACTTTTTCCGGCGGTAAGTACAGCTACGCCCAAGATATCAACGATTCAGGTCAAGCGATCGGTTATTGGACAAACCCAAGCGGCAACGATCGCGCTTTCCTTTACAGTGAAGGGAAAGTAACCAATATCGGCAATAGCAACAAAAATGTCTACGCCAAAGGCATTAATAATTCTGGGTTAGTAGTCGGCTACTTTGACAACGCCAGCAATGACTCCCATGCCTTTTTGTACAGCGATGGCAAGCTAAATGACCTTGGTACGCTTGGCGGTAAAGATAGTTATGCCAACCAAATCAACGATTCCGGTCAAATAGTTGGTTATTCAAATACTGTTAGCGGTCAATATCGCGCATTCCTTTACAGCAGTGGGAAAATGACTGACTTAGGTACTTTAACAGGTGGCGATCGCAGCGAAGCCAACAGTATCAATAAATCCGGTCAAGTAGTCGGGACGGCAACTACAGCAAATGGAGACTCCCACGCCTTTGTTTACAGCGAGGGCAAGATGATTGACCTCGGTACATTACCCAAACAAGCAAACAGCATTGCTTACGGAATTAACGATTCCGGTCAAATAGTTGGTAGTTCTGGCAATAACAGAGGTACAAGCACCGCTTTTATTTACAGCGAAGGCAAGATGATTGACCTCAATAGCTTGCTTCCTGCTAATTCTGGCTGGTTTTTAGCCGAAGCCCATGACATCAATAATCGCGGTGAAATTACGGGTACTGGCGTATTTCATGGCAAAAATAGTGCTTTTTTGTTGTCCCCTACTGATAAATAAAATTATGAAACGTTTATTTGCGATCGCTAAAACTGTACTTGCGTGCTTGCTTCCCCTCGCCTCCCTAGCTCAACCTGTATTAGCTAATGAGACATTGCAAGGTGTTTACTACGGTAACCAGGGCTGGGAAATGAACAAAGTGCAAGCCTTAGAAAGTTGGCAAGGCAAAAAGACTGCTGTAGTCAACTCATTTACAAATTGGTGCAACCAAACACAGGCTTTAGACAACTTATTTGACCACCAACTAAATTACATCTGGAACAATCAGAACATTCCCATGATTACTTGGGAGCCAGTTCTGTGTTCTTCTACGCCTAGCAATATTGAAGTTCTGATCGCTAAGGGCAAGTATGACACTTATATCAAAAATTGGTCTACTCGCTTAAAAACATTCCTCAGTGGAGCAGATGGTATTTACAATACTAGCGACGATCGCCGCGCCTATATCCGCTTGGGTCACGAAATGAACGGCAACTGGTATCCTTGGAGTGCTGCGGTAGGCGGTAATAATCCCAACGACTACATTAATATGTGGAAGCGTACCAAAGCTATTTTTGATAGCAAAGGACTAGATGCCAAGCATTTGCAATGGGTTTGGTGCGTAAATAATACTGATGTCGGCGGTTATAGCGCTGAATCTTATTATCCAGGGGATGCGTATGTAGACTGGATTGCGATCGATGGCTACAACTGGGGTACGAGTCAAAATTGGTCGCGTTGGGAAACTCCCGAACAAGTTTTCGATCCAATGGTCAGCCGCTTGCGGGCAATAACAAACAAACCCTTGACAATTACGGAAGTTGCCAGTACCACAGCAACAGAGGCGGGTACAGATATAACAGCTAAATCGCAGTGGTTAACAGATACATTTAATTATGCGATCGCCCAAAATATCAACATGATTATCTATTTCAACGAAGATAAAGAGACAGATTGGGCTATTTTTGGTGGCACTAGAGGCGATAGCAGCTTTACTTACAACTCGCAAATCTATATAACCCATACAGGCTACAGCAACTCAGTGGGTGCGAGTAACTTTGTTGCTCCTAATAGCGCCGATCCGCGCTTAATTACCGACGCTCAATTTGCCGGACAATAGAAGTAAGTTGTGCAACAGGTTATTGCACAATCGATTTTTGTTCCTACGCTTGGGCAAATGTCTTTAATTTTTGAGATTTCATCTTTTACTTTTAGTGATGGTATTGTCAGGGCGCAATGATTGCGCCCCTACGAGAACTTGTATATTCTAACGATCGCTCGTCACCCAAAATTTGCCCGAATTATCAGACATCATTTGTGTTTGGGGTTTAGCAATAGTCGGTAAACCGCGTCCAGAATTTCCCGAAGCGATCGCCTTCCACCAAGGAGATTTGGCGTTACGATTTGGCTGAACTAAAGGCTGCTGCGTTGCTGAGTACAACAATGATTGCAAAATTGTACTATTGGTACTGCTAGTAAAACCGATCGCAGTTTTTCCAGTTTTTTCATAGAAGCCCTCGTAAAATCCCAGCAATGGGTTATATAAGTCCGTCGTTGCTGCTGCTAATTCTTGAGTATATTTATTGTCTGGAACTAAAGCTTGAAAAGCAAAAGCAACTGCTGTACTCACCAATCGCTCATCGGGTGCGGGTTCTCCGTCATCTCCCACAGCTACCCAAGGCTTCCCTTGAGCGATAATTGTGCTGTGAATAGTGTAAGGTTTGCGATCGATTAGAGTAGTAGCGGAGGCGGTGAAGGTTTTGGTTTGGCGGTAACGTTCGGCTTGCGCCATTAATATTGGCTCAAACAGCGATCGCATTTTTGGATCTAACCCAAATTCTAACCCGTACAGCAAGAAAGGATCGCTAACTGTATATTGGTTTTTGGCATTAGTATCGCTGCGGCGGCGTTGCAATGGAACTTTCATTCCTTCAACTTCCGCCATTTGATATTCTCCACCTACAGCAGATTTATTTACGTCAAAGCCCCACAATTGAAAAGCACGGGCGGCGTATTCTTCATAACCCAAGCGAGTTTCGGGGTTGACGCGGGTAAAAAATCGCCCGTCATCATCTTTAGTCACGTTAGCGCTAGATAATATCCCATCGCGCACGACTCGCAAATACGACCAATCGAGGACAATTTTATCGACAGCAGTTGTATATTCAGGGTGAAAAGTCTTTAAGTTGTAGAGTGCTGCTAACATCCGCCCCACATCTAGAGCCGACCAGCCAGTACCTTCGGGAACAGAGTTTCCGCCGTAGTCTACAGGTTTAAGCAGTCGCGTATCGTAACCGCGATTGGGCAATTCTCCAGCAAATAACGGCAACTTACCCAAAGCTGCTAATAAATGCCGCACCCGATAGTCAAATTTCTGTGCGGAAATAATATCGAGCGATCGCGCGGCGTGGAGTGCGGCTAAGTAATCTCCTAGTCCCCACAAAGTTGCGCCTTTAAAGTCACTGCGATCGTCTATCAACCCATTTTTATTATGATAATTAGTATCAAAATACTGCCAAGCTGCTGTTGCATAACGCTTTTCTACAGCACTTAGGGGTTTAGCTAGTTTGATATTAGCAGTATTAGGCTTACCAACTGCGGCAATTGGTTCAACAGCAATTTCTAATAACTTAGGCTTAGTAGGAGTAGAATTAGCCGGAGTTGAAATAGTGACTTGGGCATTAGGACTAGGGGCTTCTGCTGGTGGAGGGGTATTTTCCCCAGGCGTACCAGTAGAAACGCTCACACCATTAGACGCAATTAAAGGACGATTCCCTCTAGCTTTGTAGTACAAAATCTCCAAAATTAGCCCGTTGGTATTAGCTGTTAAAGCCTTATTTGGTTGTTTTGTTTCTTCATAAATTCCAGCGTAGTAGCCGCTATCTTCAGGGCTGCGGAGGTCTTTGACTGCATCAAAAAGTTTTTGAGCGTAAGCATTATCTGGGTAAAGATAGCGCCAGCCAAAAGCAGCTTTTGTACTGATACTACGCAGTTGAGGATAAGGTTGGTTAGTATCGGTAATGGTTGCCCAAGCTTTACCGTTGGCATAAACAGTGTTATAGAGAAAGTAAGGAGCTTGGTCAATATTATCTTCTGTAACTGCTGTTAGCTGCCCTGTCTCGTCATAGCGGCGTTTTTGAACTTCCAAGACTCTCGCAGCATAATCGGCTAAATCGCCTTGCAGACCAAATTCAATTCCATCTAGGATGTAGGACTCGCTAACTACATAGTTATTAGCATTTGTGCTTTGAAAATCGCGAGTATCAACAGGGATTTTTATGCCATTGATTTCAACTAAAGTAAATGGTTCAAAAGCGATCGCTTTATCGGCTTTAAAACCCCAGCGTTCGTAACCTCTAGCGGCATATTCTTCGTAGCCCAAACGACCTTCTTGGACTAAAAGCGTACTTTTATCAGCTTGAATCGTTGCTCCTTGCAATTGTCCCTTAGCAAGCGATCGCCCTATTTGCCATTTGGTAACAATACTTGTTAGCCAATCATTATATTGAGGATGGCAAGAACGCACAACATCAAATGCTGCTAGTAACCGCCCAATGTCTAACGCCGACCAACCAATTCCGCGCTCTACTGGATTGTTGCCATAATCGCTCATTTGAGCATTAGATGTGTTGTAGGCTTTATTTGGTAAAGTATCCTCAAACAACCTTAGTCCGCTAAGTGTAGTCAAAAATTTATTCAACCGCGCGTCAAAGTCTGATTGATCGATCAAATTCAACCACCGAGCGGAATTGAGCGCCATTACATAGTTACCCACATCCCAAAGCGAAGTCGAGGGATAACCACCTGTGGCATTAGTAAGTCCGGTTGCAGGTTGATAGTTTTTGACAAAATATTCCCAAGAAGCACGAGCATAAGTTAGTTCGTCAGGGGTAAGAGAAACGGTAATATCGCTACAGCTATTTGGGGTAGAGGTAGGACTAGCATTTTGCGCTAAAGATTGGGTAGGAACATACAACAAAAATTGCAGTAGCGTCCCAATCAAAAATAAAGCAATCCATCTCAACCGCTTTGATTGGCGGTGTTTTTGCATCATGATTAAGTAGATTTTTGGTAATTGTTAATTAACGTAGGGGCGCGGCGTTAGGGTTTGCTTACCCCAGCCCAAATAGTTAGGGGTTTTCCTACTTGCTTATAGAGCAAGCTTTCTAAAATCACGCCATTGTTATTAGCAGTCAAAGAGCGATTTGGTTGCTTGAGCGTTTCATAATAGCCGTTGTACCAACCACTATCTGATTTGAGGTTTGTTTGCACAAAATCGACCAAAGAGCGGGTGTAAGTAGTGTTATAAAGTACGTGCCAGCCGATCGCAGCTTTGGCGCTAAGGAAGCGCAAATCGTTGTGTTTTTGGCGAGTATCAGAGATCGTTGCCCAAGGTTCGCCGTTGACAAATAAGCTGCTGTAGACAAAATAAGGCGGTCGATCTAAGTTGTCTTCTGTAACGGCGGTTAATTGTTTGGTTGCTTGATAGCGAGCCTCTTGAGCGGCTAAAACCCTGTCGGCATAAGCTTTAGGCAAGGCTTGAAACCCGGTTTCTATGCCATCTAAGATGTAGGGTTCGCTGAGTACATAGTTATTCGCGCCTGATGATTTGTAGTCGCGGCGATCGTAGGGAACGCCCTGTCCGTAAAGATTGACAAAGGCAGTTGAGGAGCGATCGCCTAATGCTTTACTAACATCCAATCCCCACAACTTCAAGCCATAAGCAGCATAATCTTCATAACCTAAACGCCCTTCTTGGTTGTACTGTTCTTTGCCATCCACCACCGCAGTACCGTACATCTGCCCGCCAGAAGTCAGACGTTTGACTTGCCAATATTTCCAAACTGCGGCGGTTTGCCCTTGGAATTGCGGATACTTTGCGCCAACAATTTTGAGCCAAATTGCCATTCTGCCTAAATCGATCGCTGACCAACCAATTTCGGCGCGTTTGTCTAACTTTCCGTAATTAACAGGAACGAGAGTTTTGGCATTGTATACTTTGTTAGGCAATTCTTTTTTGTATAAAGGCATAGATGCTAAAGTTTTCAGCATCTTGCTCATTTTGGTTTCAAACTCAGCTTGGGAAACAAGATTGAGTTCTTTGGCACTAACTAAAGCTGCAATCCCCGCCGCTTGATCCCACATCGTTACCGAACTAAACTTGTCGGCGGAATTAACTAAGCCAGTTTCATTATTCCAGTTGCTTTGAAAATACGACCACGCAGAAGATGCGATCGCCTTTTCGGCTGCACTTAAGCTGCCAACACCAGGCGCAACGTAGGCAATTTTATTAGCTATAACGTCAGGACTTACACTTTGTCCGGGTAGGACTACGGATTTTGCGTCAAGACTAGCAATTGATTCAGCTTGGGGGGCAGTTTCTAGAGAAGTCATTACTGATTTGGTAGCTGTTTTGGTAAGCTGCTGCGACCAAAAGTTTAGACCAGAAATCGCGATAACTGCTGTCACGACTCCACCTACAGAAGCTAACCAGGAGAACTTTGTCGGTGGTAGTTCAAAATCAAAATTCATTAAGAATGCTACCTTGTTTATAAATGTAAGTTTTTGTTGCTTTTAGTATTCCCCCTCATGTTTCCCAGCTTTTTGGATTAACTAACATTAATTTCGACTAAAACTTAAATCGCAGTTGACTTGTTAAAGTGCGACCGTTGTAATCATCAGCACCCGCATTATTTTTAACGTTAGAAAAAGCATAGCCAAGGTCTGCTTCTACATTGGGTGAGATTTTCGCCGTACACCGAGCTTGGTAGTCATTAGCACGATCGAATCTTCCTTGCAGTCGTTGTTGACCTAAAGTAGCAGATAACCGACAGCGCAAAAACTCAAACACATCGCCTTCCCAAGCCAATTCAGCGTTATAAACCAAAAAATCTGGCGGGGAGAAATAGCCGCTAGTAGTTTCCAAATTGCGATCGTAACTCCAGTTAAATAAGTTAGCAGCTACCGAAAACTGCCCAAACTTGCGCTCTAACCTGCTAAAAAGCTGCCGTTCGTCGTTGCCGTCATTGTATTTACCCAAGCGATAGGAAGCAAACAAGCTAGTATTAGAGTCTATTTGCCAGTATAAGTCAGGCCCCAATCGCCAAGCGGTAATTTGATTATCTAAAGTTCGGGCATTACTTTTGTAGGGTGCTTGTTCTAAATATGCCGATACCACCAAACCCGATCGCAATTTACCTGCCGGAGTCACGTTTACGCCAATAGGCAACTCGACCTTGGCATTGAGATTAATAGCTGTAGGCAAACGGTCGAATAAATCGACTCCTAATGCTGTTCGCACAGTCACTTGCTCGATTTTTCCTTCCCAGCCAACTTGAAAGGGAATATTGGTAATTGATTCCACTCCTGGTTGCTCAAAAGAGTTAAAGCCCGTTTTAAACGTAATTTTATTGCCATTTGGCAAGCGAAACTGCGCCGTTGGTTCAATAAATCGATTGTGTTGCTCGATATTATCTAAACTGTTGCGAAAATCGATTTGCAAACTGTCCCATACAATCGGCGTAGTGGGGTCTGTTTCTACTGGAGGCGTTGGTGGTTCTGGTGGTTTTGGTGGCGCAAGTTGCAAGCTAGGATTAAAGTTTTCCGGTGCAGCAATCAAAAACGGTTGATGGCGTAACAAAGGTGAGGAACTTTGGAGCTCGTTTGAGTAAGAGTTATCTAAATTGGGCATAGAAGTGTTGAGCTTGGCATCCTGACGGAGTCCAGTTTCAGGTAGTTGGGTAGCAGCCTGTAACTTGGCTGTAAATAATAACCAAATGCCTAAACTTCCTATTCCCCATCCCAGCCATCGCCCGGTGGATACACTACGCCCGGAGAAAGAAAAATTAGCTAGAAAAATATTTAGCATCGCTTTACAGTAGGGTTTGTAAGAAAAAAGTGCGATCGCAGCATTAGCAACCAGGTTTGAGAATAAGTAGCCAAAGAGCTTATGGAATGAAAATTCCTTTGACCTTTGAGCTTTAGTTTTTATATTTCCCAACCTATGGGTAAAAGTTACTTTTGCGCGCTGTATTTTTACTTGATGAGGGAAATGAATAGTTTGGTAAAGCAAGGGACACGAGCGATCGCCAGCACCTTGAAACGAAGCGAGAATAATTTTGCAACGTGCAATAGCTGCACGGGAACACCTAAAGGGCAAACCAAAGCTAAGTTTTTGGCAGTCTTCGCCCACAAGTTAAGAATGCCCTCAAACCCAAAATGAGTTTAACTTTGTTGCTTGGCGATCGCCCAAAGCCATTATTATGCAAATTTTTCAGTAAACCTCTAGATAGAATTTAAGAAAGCCCCCGTACGTCTCCTAATTTGGGGGAACTTTGCCTTGCTAACAGTTCTGGATAACAAACCGTAGATTTCTAAGCCGGACAACAGTAATCAACCGTTCTTCTAAACCAAGAAAGCGCGATCGAGAGTTTCTTTCACAAACTGGTAAATCTCTGGCTCATCTAATGCTCTCGATCCAGCAACATTAAGATTTAGTATTTCAAACTTTAAAATAAACAATTGAAATTGATTAACAATATCACTGAAAGTTAGGTTTTTATGTAGATGTATATAGGGCTTTTTATATTTTTTAGCTAACTCAACAGTTAACAAAGTCCCTGCAAAAATTTCTTCAGCAATTGAAAATACTACAGTTCCATCAGAATCGCGGACATTCCATTGAGTCCGTTCGCAATACTTAGATGATGGCGTTTCAGTTAAGTTATAGCGTGGAGGAAGAATACCATCTTCGGCTAAACGTCCTTTAGGACACCAACCTCCATGAGAAACTTGGTTAGCTATAGCCCAATCAAGCGCTGCGCGGTCTGCTCCCGTCTGACCACCAGAAACTATTTTTAAGTTGGGATCTAATAATATTCTTGTTTCCATCCGTTCTACCCCTTTGCGATCTAGCTTTTCTCTGTTGCTAACATCCTCGTTCATAACTAAATATTGTTGTGGTAGGAGGAGAAATAGCCTATTAATTGTGACGACAGCAATACAGTCTCGCGAGGGAGGAAATCAAACGCCTGTTTGATAAACTGAGAAACTAAACCTAGTCAATTGTAGAAACTGTGAGTAATTAAATGCGATCGCCTTCTATAACTAAAACTTCCAAGTCTTCCCAATGGCGAACGCTGCTGGCTGATAGTCTGACTATATTCTGGGGCGATTGGTTAGATTTGCGCGTCCGCGTTACTCAAGTAGCCGCTTCAGGGTTAATTTCTCCGCTTATATATATTTTGGCTTTTGGTTTGGGGTTGGGTAGTTCGTTGCCTAAACCCGCCGTTGGTGACAGTTATTTAGAATTTATTTTGCCGGGAATGGTGGCGCTGTCTTCTATGACTATAAGTTTTGGGGGGACGACTTTTTCTATTTGTGGCGATCGCTTATTTACTAAAAGTTTTGAAGAATTGCTCTTAGTCCCTATTCATCCCTTGGCTTTGCAAGTAGGTAAAATGCTGGCGGGAATTGTCAGAGGCTTGATGACATCAGGTTCGGTAATTCTGGTCGCTGTATTATTTACAGGTAAAATTTGGAGCTTTCTTAATCCCTTATTTTTATTAATATTGATACTCAATTGTGCGGTATTTTCAGCTTTGGGGGTAATTGTAGGGCTAAACGTACAATCGATTGAAAGTGTGGGTTTGTACAACAACTTTGTCATTGTCCCCATGTCATTTTTGGGGGCAACATTTTTCGATCCGGCTACTTTACCTATAGCGTTAAAAGCCGTAGTTTATCTATTGCCTCTAACTTATACAGCTATTGGACTCCGGGCGGCGGCTTACTTACCTGTAAGTCAGTTTCCTTGGTATAGTATCCCGATATTGCTCGTAAGTGCGATCGCCCTTTCTTTGATCGGAGCGCGTCAGTTTGCAAGTCAACAAGATTAATATTTATACTTCTGGTTCTATCCCCAAAGCTCTTAGTTGCGCGGCTAGTCTTTCTGCTTTTTGAGCCTCCGCATTCGCTCGTTCAGCTTCAGCATTTGCTCTATTAGTTTCAGTATTTACCTTTTGTGACTCTATTTCTGCTCGTTCCGCGCCAGTAAGTAATAAATTGCCTTTAGCGTCCCACCACCGCAGCCAGGGTAACTCGGTGTTGTAATAAAGTCCTTGCCAAATGCCTAATTCTACGCCAAGTTGTGGAATAAAGTAATGTCCGCGATCGTTTGCTGCTAGGGGTTGGTAGGAATTTTCAATTAAGTGATAAACTTCTACACTTGCTTTTTCCACTTCATAAATGCCGTAAAATGGCACTCTAATTCCTTGCTCGTATACCCAAAACTTGCCTGTAACTGGAGTGCAATCGCGTTCTGCTGCACCATTACCACTGACAAATTCTAAAACAATTAAGGGTGCAACATATTCTTGCCACAACACATAAGAACGCCGCATTTGACCTTTTAGAGTTGGGGGTACATGAGGCACATAAAACCAGTCTGGGGCTTCTGCACCCCTTTCAAAAGGTTCTGTCAAGCGCCAATAAATCCCGCTATCTTGACCGATACAATATTGCCCGTTGGGATGGATTTGTTGCAGTATCGGTTCAATTGAATCTGTCAGCAGTACGCTTTGAGGATGTTCTTGAAAATTCTTCACAAATGTACCGTCTGACTCTGGTAGCTGCGTGTGGTCTGGTAGAGTAATTGGCGGCTGGATGATTCCTGTCACGATTAGCATCCTCAAATGGTGAGTTTAGGTTTATTTTAGCTAGTGCGATCGCTCCTCTGCGAGTTCAGCAAAATTAATACTATATTTCTACTATTTGCTTAAACTGTGGATCTTCTCTAATTGGATCGAAAATCCTTTCAGATTTTATATGTTTTTTAATTCTACGCGGACTCATTTGCACAGCTTGTTTTAAAGTTTCAATTGCTAAAGCCCTATCATTTTGACTCACATAACAACAAGCTTTGGAATATAACGCATAACGATAATTAGGATAAATTTGCAGTGCTTTTTTACAACAATCAAACGCTTCCTCGTAGCGTTCTAGTTTACATAAGGCAAAACCTATCATAGACCAATCAAGCTCATTAGCTGCCTCAATTTGAATGATTTTACGATAAGACTGGAGGGCATCTTCATAACGCTTCATATCTTCTAGCACTTTAGCTTGACCGAACCAAGCCAAACAATAGTTTGATTGAATTTGAATAGCCTGCGCGTAACTTTCAAGAGCTTCATAATGTTTTTTTAAGAAATTTAAAGCTCTACCTTTTTCCGTCCACGCACCAGGGTCTTGAGGTTCAAGTTCAATAGCTCGCTCACAAGAAATAATTCCTTCTTCATATCTTTCTAATTCAATTAATACGCAGCCGCGATGACTCCAAACTAGAGCTAAGTCAGATTTCAGTTTAATTATTTTTTTATAACATTCAAGAGCTTCTTCGTAAAACTCTAAGTGAATTAATGACAAGGCTGTATGATGCCAAACTATATAATGTTCTGGATTAAGTTTAGTAGATTGTTTATAGCTATATAATGCCTGCTCGTAGCACTTTAAATTAGATTGACTAACGCCTATACCATACCAGCACAACCAAGCTGATTCATGATTTGGATTAATTTTTAGAGTTTTTTCAAGGCAACATAAAGCTCTTTCGTATTCTTTTACACTTTCAAAAGTTAAGCCTTTTTCAAACCAAGCTTCGTAGTAGTCAGGTTTAATTTGAATCGATTTATCAAAAGCTGCGATCGCTTCTTCATATTTTTGCGCCTGTCTTAACGCTTTTCCCTTCTCATACCAAACTTCGTAAGGCTTGCGTGTTAATCGTTTGAACAAAAAAAGTAAGCCAATAAGGGCTATCAGCAAAATAGCAGAAGACTGACTAAAAGCACTAAATCCAATTGCTATTACTAGAGATGGTACGCCAAGAGATTCAGCAATTGTAGTAGACAAGCTACCCAAAAATAAGCTTAACGGTTTAACAATGAGCAGCAACATGAACAAAAACAAAAGTAATTGGTTGCTAATTTTATTTAATCGAGTTTGTATTTTTATAGGCAACCAAGGTTCAATTACGCCATAACCATCTAGAGAAGGAATTGGTAAAGAATTAATGATAATTACAAATATTTGCAAAAATATTAAGCAAGCAAGAGCCGGAGAAATCCACCAATAATCAGTGTTTCCATAGGTTAAACTAATTTGAAATAGTAGCGCTAAAAGTAAAGTAACGATCGCACTAGCAATTAATCCCGCCACAGAGACGGCGCTTTGCCACCAACGATTGCGTAAACGCCGCGTATCTATATATACGGCTGCTCCAGGTAAGGCAATCCCACCGATGAGCAAAAAAAGTAAAGGTAAAAGTAAACTCAGGTTGATATTTGTATATTTAAGCGGATTTAGGGTGAGATAACCTTTATCTTTAACCGAAGTATCGCCACCCCAATAGGCAAC
>QQTW01000958.1_pt1 | contig 19484 bp, 15 predicted proteins | sample 1904831 | NCBI WGS metagenome assembly QQTW01 (sample SAMN09435610, study PRJNA476489) | Subsurface metagenome, whole genome shotgun sequencing project. | reverse complement strand
GGGTGTCGATGCAGTACTGACACCCGAAGGAGCGTTACCATACTTTTCACGCGATATTATTGATAGTTCTTTGGTTGCAGCAGTACGCGAAAAGGGTGTTGTTGCTTGGATTGGTGGTTTTGCTGAACGTGCTAACAGTAATACCTATGCTAATAGTTTGTTTGCATTTACGAAGGATGGGATATACAGTCATTTCGAGAAATCGAAGTTGGTTCCTTTGGGTGAATATATTCCCTTTGAAGAAATTTTAGGAAAGTTGATTCGTCGTCTTTCACCTGTTACTGCAAGCCAAGTTCCAGGTGCAGCAAATCAAATATTTGATACGCCTTTTGGACGCGCGATCGCAGGTATTTGTTATGAGTCTGCTTTCAGCGAACAATTCCGTCGGCAAGCTGCAATGGGTGGGCAATTTATTCTGACTGCTTCTAATAATGACCCTTACAATATTGCGATGCAATCACAACACCATGCTCAGGATATCATGCGGGCAATCGAAACAGACCGATGGGCTGCAAGAGCAACAAATACGGGATTATCAGCGTTTGTCGATCCGCATGGAAGAACTTTGTGGATATCGGGACATCAAACTTACGAGGCTCATACTGAAACGATTTATCGACGACAAACAAGGACTTTGTACGTGCGTTGGGGTGATTGGTTGATTCTGCTGTTATCGGGTGTTGCTATGTTGGGGTGGTGTATTGATTTTTTTTGCCTCACGCAGAGGAGGACACATGAAAGTGCGGGGGTACAAAACGTTGTAGCTTGCTTCCCCCCCCGGTAGGGGTGCAACGTATCCGTCGTGCAGAGGCGCACAGAGTAAGAGAAGAGGAAGCAGGAGTTCAATTTTACAACGCTAGGGTAATTAATATTGATGTTAATTTTTCAGTTTTTTCTAGTTGCGATCTGAGCAATAAGTACTTTGACTTTTTAAGTATAATTACGTTGGACAGTAATTTATATAACTTCTATCACTGTACTTTTGTAACTTAAATACATATAAGTTAATCCAAGTTTACTTAAATCGGCTTTTTTGTCATGAAAAATTGACATTTATGGCAATAATCGAAATTAATGCGAATAAACGAACGTATTTACGTTGTTTTTTGGCAGCGAAATTTGTTACATTCAAGCATCGAAAAAATTGTTTATAATCTAACATCGGTTAAACATATGCTCGATAAATAAATTTTCACTGCATTTTCGCGCTTACTAAAAATTATATTTATATGGTTATATAACTATCAAAGTTATCTATTTCCATGCTAGCTGTCAAAATGACAAGAAAAAACCCCAGTTATCGAAACTGGGGCTACTGTTTTGAATTCATACATCTATCGGAGATACCAAAACCGATGTAAAAATATGAAATTTTATTATTAAGTAATGTAACATTTTCTCGAAATAATGTCAACTTACGTTGACACAACCGCATTTATACTATCTACCAGCATATTCTTGCACCGATGCGCGTATTCAACAACCGATCCACTATTGCCACACCAATCGGTATCTTGATTCGCAGTTCTTCAAACATTTGCTTACGCTACTGCGATCGCCGATTGGTATAACTTTCATATTCCTACTCTCTACTTCATTTCATCTTTAACGCTGGCAAATGCCCAATCTAACCAAGGAAGTAATGCTTCAATATCAGCAGTTTCGACGGTAGCACCTCCCCAAATCCGCAATCCTGGAGGTGCGGAACGATAGGAAGCGATATCGAGGGCAACTCCTTGTTTTTCGAGCAATTTAGCCAATTTTTTCGCGCATTCAGCTTGTTTTTCTGGACTTAAACCCACGAACCAAGCATCGGTAATTTTCAGGCAAATCGAAGTACAAGAGCGGTTTTCAGGATTTTCTGCTAAAAATGCTGCCCAGTTGCTTTTCTCTACCCATTTTGCGATCGCACTCAAATTCGCTTCACTGCGCCGAATCAATCCAGCTAGTCCACCGATACTTTCTGCCCACTTCAACCCATCTAAAGCATCTTCAACACACAACATTGATGGAGTATTAATTGTGTCACCTTTAAAAATACCTTCGATGAGCTTACCTTTTTGCGTCATCCGAAATAATTTCGGTAAAGGACGGGGTGGTTGGTAAGTTTCTAAACGTTCCACTGCACGGGGTGAAAGCACGATAACACCATGCTGCGCTTCTCCACCAAGTACTTTTTGCCACGAATAAGTGACGACATCAAGCTTTGACCAAGGAATATCCATTGCGAACACTGCTGAAGTCGCATCGCAAATCGTCAAACCTTGGCGGTTATCGGGTATCCAGTCACCGTTCGAGACTCGTACCCCGGAGGTAGTACCATTCCACAAAAAGACAACGTCATGGCTGAAATCAACTTCGCTCAAATTGGGTAATTCGCCATAGGGTGCTTTCATCAAACGCACGTCGGACAATTTCAACTCGCTAGTAACATCTGTCACCCATTCTTGCCCGAAGCTTTCCCAAGCTAAAATATCGAGGGGCAACTTACCTAAAAGCGACCACATTGCCATTTCCACAGCACCCGTATCGGAAGCTGGAACGATTCCCAGACGGTAGTTTTCGGGAACACCGAGGATTTTTTTGGATAGTTCGATAACTTCACTTAATTTGGCTTTACCAGCTTCCGAACGGTGCGAACGTCCTACGCAAGCATTAGTAAGATTTGTCACAGACCAGCCAGGACGTTTTGCACAGGGACCTGAAGAGAAATGAGGAATCTGGGGTTTAACGGTTGGAGGGGAAAGAAGTGTTTCTTGCATCAGTAGAAATTGGGGCTTACTTATGGCTTTGGCTTAAATCATAACTTGTTTGTTTGCTGGGATACAGTTAATTTGCTGTGAATAATTTTTCAATATTTTAGATGTTTATTAAGAAAGCAGGTGTAAGTTTACTGCTGCAATTTGCCATCTTCCATATGAATAATGCGGTCGGCAATATCCAAAATGCGTGTGTCGTGGGTGACGAGTAACACGGTGCAACCTTTTTCTTTAGCAAGTTGTTGAATAATATCGACTACATCGCGCCCAGTTTTGCTATCTAATGAAGCGGTGGGTTCGGAGGGCGAGAACTAGCTTTGGTTGAGCAACTAATGCACGGGCGATAAGCCTCCGGCTTAACGCTTCGCGTATCGCAACCCGTTGTTTTTGTCCTCCTGAGAATTTTTCTGGATAATAGTCAACGCGATCGCGCCAGCGAGGCGAAGCCTTATCGCCTAACCCAACTGCTGCTAGCATTGTGACTGCACGCTCTCGATGTTGATGTTTGGGTATTTCTGGATGCAGTTTGAGTGACATTCGCACGTTACCGTAAGCTGTGAGGCATTTGAGTAAGTTGTGATGTTGAAAAATAAATCCAATTTGGTTGCGAACTTGGGTTAATTGTTTTTTTCCTGCACCCCGCATTTCTTGACCGAGTATTTTTAAGTTGCCGGATTGTACCGAACGCAATCCCCCTATTAATGAGAGTAATGTTGTTTTTCCGCTTCCCGATGGACCTGTAAGAATAATTATTTCTCCTGGATAAATATTTAGATTGATATTGCTCAATACGGGTTTACGTAAAATCCCTTGACCAAATGCATGATTGAGATTATGAATGGCAATTGTTGGCTCCATTGGAAGTGGAGGGGGATTAGGGCATATTCTTGTACGAAGTTTAGTTCGAGGTGTTTAAATCCCCGATAGCTACGAAGTCGGGGATCTAGTATGACTTAAGTGATTTTAAACATGTTGTAATTTTAGCGGTAAAAAATTGAGTTGATTGGAATTTATAAATGATTTAAAATCACTATGTTGTTGTGTTTCTAGCTTTGAAATACAGAAGATTAACCAGATTAAACCTGTAGCATAACCTGCCGTAACATCAGTCAACCAATGTACGCCTAAATACAAACGACTAAAACCTATTGCCGTAATTAAAGCTACAGTTAGGGTAGAAATTTGCTTTTCGTACTGAGGAAATTGCTTCATCAAAATATACTCTATATAACCATAAACCACGATTGATACCATTGCATGACCGCTAGGAAAGCTGTGATGACCGACATGAATAATCCTATCCCAAAGTACCGGACGCGCCCTTGCAAATAGTACTTTTAAAATAAAATTAAAACCGATTGCACCGATTGCAGCTATACCTAAGTTATTTGCTTCTTGACGACGGTTTGATTGTAACAACCAACTTCTAAATCCTAAACAAAGTAGTAGTAAAACTGTTGGGTCGCCAAGAAAAGTAACAGCAAGCATAATGCGGTGAAGAAGTGGCGAATGAAGGTTTTGAATTCCTAATAAAATACGTTCGTCAAGACCCAATCGATAAAGCATTGCAGTGTAAAAGAAAAGAGCAGAAATCCCTGCGATAGGAATAAGCTGGCTGCTGGCTAGATTTAATTTTTTTTGCATTTGCAATTGCGAAAATATATCTGAGCTTGCGTTTTGCTTATTGCTTTTCTTGAAGTCATGACGACCATTTGGAATTACTACATTAGATTGTTTAGTTGAAGGTTGAAGTAATTTACTATCTTTTTTTCGATAATTTAAAATTACTTCTTTGATAAGTGATGCAATAGCATTGTGATTAAAATTTGGATTAAAAATTATCAGCACATTTCCTGTAATAGTATTTGCACAAACCTGCTCGATAATTTCTTCTTGTAATAATCTCAATTCTAAATATTTCTTTAGAGCTTCCGAATGATAAAGTCCGTTGACTTTATATCTAGCTCTCCCTTTAACAGTGGTATGTATTGGTTGAATCATAATTGGAAGTTAGGAGTTAGGAGTTAGGAGTTAGGAGTTAAGAGTTAGGAGTTAAGAAATGTAGAGACGCAAAATTTCGCGTCTATATAGGAGTGACGAGTTAGTAATTACTTCTTTGATCCTTTTCCCCTTTCCCCTTTCCCCCTCATTAAAATACATCTGCGGGGTCTGCGGAGCGGAGTTTGTTGGTTGCGATACCATTCTCCTACGGAGAGGCTTCGCCAACGAAGATGGTTGCCAAGGGCATCGCACCGGATATACTACAGATGATAATTGTTAAAATAAATACTTGAATAGCAACGCTTGTTTGCATAACTAATGGTATTCGTGTCAGCACAACCAGCAATTGGTAGATACTGACGGAAGCAATAAAACCGGGAATAAATCCCAATACACCGAGAATCACTCCTTCTTGTAATACAACTAAAAGTAACGCACGGTCTGCATAACCCATTGCTTTAAGAGTCGCATACTCAGATAAATGCTCGCTAATATCAGTATATAGAACTTGATAAATTATAATTACCCCCACAATAAAACCGACAATTGTACCAAACTTTAAAATCACGCCATTTACCTCGGTCGCTTGATATTGGAGTTCGCGTTGCACCAGTTCCTCACGGGTTAAAACTGCAACATCTGGAGGCAGTGTTTCGCGCAGTCTTGTTTGTACCGTGCGAATATCAGCACCTTTTTCTAAAGTTAATACCCCAATTCTGACTTGTTTGAGATTGTTTGCACCGTATCTTTGAGCATAATTCCAATCGCTCATTACCACATTTCCCTTCTCAAACAAAGTACTTCCCATGCTGAAAAGTCCCGTTACGTAGGTACGACGGTTGTCCATCAAGGTTGTGACTTCCCCACTTTTGGCAAATAACTGGGGAATTCCACCGAGTGTTGATTGCGATAAACTGTCGAATAATACTGCGTCGGATGATGTTAATTTTTGTAACTGTTCGTTGACTTCTGGTGAATTTAAAGTGCCTTTTTGAGCAGGGTTGAAAGCAATAATTCGGACTTCGTTACCAAAAAGTCCGCGCTGACGGGGTGCTTTTTGTTTGGTTGAGGGTTCAAAGTTGCTTTACTCATCTAGTTGCTGGGGATTTACCCAATTGGCACGACCGATATAAACTGCATTTGCCGATGCAACTCCATCTATGGAGGCAGCTTGGTGTAGATAGGCGCGGGGGAAGTTGATCCGAAATTGTAGGGTTTGGGCAAATGAGGATATTAATAATAAATCTCCGCCTAAGCTTTCATGCAGTTTTGTGGTGTCTTGGGTCAACATTGCTAGTAGTCCAAGTTGGGTGAACATGAGTATGTTGGCAAAGCATACTCCTGTTGTGGCGACGAGTAAGCGGACTTTTTGATGTGATAGTTGCGACCATGCGAGGGGTGGGTCGAAGTTGGGGTGTTTTTTTGTCATTTGGAGGTGGGTTTTGTGAGATGGTTGGTTGGAGTGGGGCGGGGTATTGGTTGTTTGTAGATGGTTGGTTGGGGTGGGGCGAGGTATTGGTTGTTTATAGATGGTTGGTTGGGATGGGGCGGGTTTTTTTGAGATGGTTGGTTTGGCCCTATATTATTTTTCGTGAACCCGCCCTTACTGGTATTGGTTGTTTGTAGATGGTTGGTTGGAGTGGGGCGGGGTATTGGTTGTTTATAGATGGTTGGTTGGGGTGGGGCGGGTTTTTTTGAGATGGTTGGTTTGGCCCTATATTATTTTTCGTGAACCCGCCCTTACATCTCTACTCCCCTTCTCCCCTTCTCCCTCATATATCAATCCTGACTCGGACTTGCATCCCGGTTAGTGCGGCAACTTTTTTGCTGTCTTCGGGATTCAGACGGATAGCTACTTCGACGACGCGGGAATTAATGTCGGTGTTGGGATTGTTTTGGTCTTGGTTGAGACGACTTTTACCGATTTGTAAACCAATGCGGGCTACTTCTCCGTTGATTTCACCTGTAAATCCGCCGTATTCGCTGTTGATTGTGACTTTTTGTCCCGGACGAATTTTCACGATATCGGTTTCGTACACTTCCGCGATCGCGTACATTTGATTTGTACGTCCAAGTTCGGCAATACCTGCTTCTTGGTTCACCTGTTCGCCAACTTTGGTATTTATCCGCAAATTTGCAAAGTATATCAATATAAGTATAATTTTATATTTAACAATAGTCATGAATTATTCATGACTAAAGTCAGATTCTATAGCATTCCTAAATCACTCGTGATGCATAAGATCCCCGACAACTTTTACGAAGTCGGGGATCTGGACACTAGGATTACTATATTTGAAAATAATTGCATTAAAGGTAATAAGTTGCTAAAAAATAAAAAGCCCAAATGTTGAGCCTTTATTTTATGGTTGCTGAACATATGCGCCTCTATGCAGGAGAAGCTGACCTAGAAGCAATTGCAGACCTCTTTAATGCTTGTGAAGTAGTTGATAAACTGAACGAAAATATGTCAGTCTCCGAACTGCGCCAAGCTTTTAAAAATCCATCAATGGATATCGAACGTAGATTATGCCTTTGGGAAGATATAGATGGTCAATTAGTTGGCATTGGTTGGTTGTTAATTCCACCGTCGGCAAGCGATGTAATTGACGGGTCTGTTGGGTTCCGCGTTCACCCTAGAGCAAGAGACACCAATTTAGAAAGGCAAATTATTGCTTGGAGCAAAAAACTTTTATGCTCTATAGGTGACTATCGTGGTATAAGCTCGAAACTACGTTGTACTATCCGCGATGAACAATCCAATTACATTAGTTTATTAAACAACTACGGGTTTACTACTGAGCGCTACTTTTTTTCGATGATGCGATCGCTTGCTTCTCCCATCCCTCAACCCCAAATTCCAGCCACATTTATAATACGCCAAGTGCGTGCTGCCCAAGATGCTTTGCTTTGGGTGGAACTATTCAACGAGTCATTTATTGACCATTGGAATCACCACGATTACACAATTGAAGATTACTATCATTGGTTGTCTGACGCAAACTACAAACCTGACTTAGATTTGGTTGCTATTGCTTGTGACGGTAAGTTTGCAGCTTTTTGCCGTTGTTGGATTAATTCAGAGCGCAATAGTCATAGTGGAATTAAAGAAGGTTCTATTGATAGCCTTGGTACGCGACGAGGTTTTTTTCGGCGAATGGGTTTAGGACGAGCAATGTTACTTAGCGGGATGCAACGACTAAAAGCGAACGGTATGGATACAGCTAAACTTAATGTCGATGCAGATAATCCCAATAGCGCACTGCAACTTTATGAATCGGTCGGTTTTTCTAAAGTTTCTACTCGGATTAGATTTGTCAAGGATGTTTAGCCTAATATTACATATTTACCTTCGGTGTACTTAAATTATCACTACTTTCCAACAGCTTCTTAGTCGTATTGACTACAACCTGCGCCGCACCTGTAAAAAAATTGCGGTCGATAGTATTTGGTATATCGCTCTTGGTGTGATAGTGAGGAGTCCGCAAATTAGCGGTATCGGTAACAAGAACTGCCCCGATTCCTTGATACCAAAATGGTGCATGGTCGCTGCGTAAAGTATCGGGGGTTAGTAAACCTTTGAGCGGAATCGGTACAGTCAGTACCGCAGGCAATCGAGTATTATCTTGAACATTTTGCTGAAACGAATTGAGTAACGGTAAATGCTCGGTATCGCCAACTACCGCCAAAAAATCACCTTTATCGCTCGGTGGCGTAATGGGTAGACCTGTTGGGTATTTTTGACAGCCTGGTGTGTAACAAGCATAACTCACCATATCCATGACGATTACACCGCGCAAGTCTTTTAAATGCGTTTCTTTCGCTGCAAACGCTCGACTTCCCAGCAATCCCGCTTCTTCCTTATCGAATAGCGCTAACTTTAAAGTGCGTGGTGTCGCTTCTATTCCCAAGAGTCGGGCAACTTCCAATACAACTGCGACACCGCTAGCGTTATCGTCTGCACCTGGGGATTGAAAAACGCTGTCATAATGTGCCCCAACTAAAATTGTGCCAGCTTTTTTGTCGGTTCCCATACGTTCGGCAACAACATTAACGCCCTCACCAAACCTTTCTAACTTGGGTTTCCAGCCGGATTTTTTGAGTTCGGTAGTAATGTAATTGCGAGTACGCGATCGCTCTGCATCAGTGTAGCGCTCTTGGTTCAAGTTTTGGATATGGGCAAGCAGCCTCTCGCTTGAAACCACCGGAGAACTAACCGCTGAAAATAGCTTTTGTTGTGAAGACTTTTGTTGTGGCATCTCAACTCGAATCGTATCTATAGGTTGGGGTGGTTTCTCAGACAATAATTTACCACCTACTACCATCAGCGCGATCGCAAACACCACCAGCAGCCAAATCCATTTTTTCATTATTTTTACTTCCTATCTCCTACTCCCATCTTCTAATTTGACAACTTGTCTTTTGACAGAGCCAAAAACTTTACTTAAAGTTCCCAATAGTATCAAACAATAGCTGTGTAAAAAATAATGCTTTCATCAAATATGTTAAATAATTATTTTACTGGTATCAATTGGATTAGTTTACTTAGCAATAATGGGTATATAAAAATTAGAAGGAACACATATGTAGAGACGCGAAGTTTCGCGTCTCTACAGTAGTTATTAATTAATGCCTTCTCCCCTTATCCCCTTCTCAAGAACTCTCCCCTTCTTCATAAAATGCTCGATTTATGGCTCATCATGACCGTGGGCTTTCTAGGAAGCTTTGGACATTGCGTGGGGATGTGCAGTCCCCTGACGGTGGCATTTTCCCTTGGACAAGCCCAAGATACACCCAACTTACAACAGCAATTACAATTTCATATTTTACTCAACCTGGGCAGATTGCTGAGTTATACCCTTGTCGGTATGGGAATTGGGGGTTTAGGTTCGGTGTTGCTAGCTGGTGGGCAAATGGCGGGAGTTGGTAGCGAATTACGCCGCTGGGTAGCAATTATCACGGGGTTAATGTTGATTTGGTTCGGGTTAAGACAAATTAACCCCAACTTGTTACCACGCATCCCTTTACTCCATAGTAATTTACACAACCGTTTGAATGCGGCAATGGTCAAGCTTTCCCTCAAATCGCAATGGTGGACACCTGCTTTACTCGGAATGACTTGGGGACTAGTACCCTGTGGTTTTTTATACGCAGCACAACTCAAAGCAGCAGGAACTAGCGATTTTATTAAAGGTGGTTTGACAATGCTAGCCTTTGGGTTGGGAACTTTACCAACAATGCTAACGGTGGGTGTATCGACATCATTTTTGAGTAAAGATAAACGCAGTCAGTTATTTAGAATGGGTGGTTGGGTAACCGTTGTAATTGGCGCGATCGCATTACTACGAACTGGCGATACAATGGTCGATTACACGGGACACGCTGCATTATTGTGTTTGATGCTAGCGCTGATTGCGCGTCCTGTTAGCGATTTTTGGGCAGTACCTTTACGCTACCGTCGCGCTTTGGGTGTGGGTGCTTACGTGCTTTCTCTAGCACATACTACCCATATGTTAGAACATTCGCTGCAATGGAACTTACAGGCTTTTTGGTTTTTGCCATTCGAGTTTCAATGGGGAATGGTTGCGGGTGGTGTGGCATTAATCTTGATGACACCTGCTGCGCTGACTAGTTTTGATTCAATGCAGAAAAAATTGGGTAAATATTGGCGACAAATTCATCTACTAGGTGTTCCTGCTTTAATATTTACTTCAATTCATGCGGTGATTATTGGTTCGCATTATCTAGGTTCATTGCAAAAAAGTTCTGGAAAGCAATTAGCAGCTATTTTACTCGGAATTATAACCATCGGAATTTTATTATTACGTTTACGAAAACCCAATTTAAAATGAAAAATAAAAAATATTTTCCCCTTCCCCCCTTCTCCCTTTCCCTCTTCTTCTACTCCCTACTCTCTATTCCCCCTGCATCAGCCCATAAAGTTAAAATTACCGAAGATGTTGGTGCAACATTACATATTGAACCTAACGATAATCCTCGCGCAGGTGAACCCGCACAAGCTTGGTTTGCATTAACTCGCAAAGGTGGTAAAGCCATACCATTAGCTGAATGTAACTGTCAATTATCGGTATTTAGCGAACCTCGCAAACCTGACGAATCAGCATTACTAAAACCAAGCTTAAAATCGATTGTTGCCGAGCGATATCAAGGAATACCGGGTGCGAATATTACATTTCCCAAACCCGGTGCTTATGAATTACAGCTAATAGGAAAACCTGTAAATAGCGAAGGCTTTAAACCGTTTGAATTTAAGTTTGAAGTAACTGTTGCTGCGGGTACTTCGCAACCAACACCAACTGCAATTAATTCTACCTCGGCAACCGAGGTAAAAGTTAAACAAGAACCTGCAACAATTCAAAATAATTCGCCTTTTTCTCCCGTTGTTTTGATAGGATTATCTGGTTTAGTTATTGTGGGTATTGTTTTTGCACTGTTGCAACGAAAAAGAAAAATTTAAAATCAAATTGAGATAATTTATATAGTAATCCTACATAATTTATTAAAATCGTGGTGTCTCCCTACTCCCTAACCCAAACGATGATTTTTCCTATTTACCTACTTAATTGGTAATAATAAAGTAAAGCAACTACCATGCCCTAACTCCGACTTGAATATAATATCACCTCCATGCAGTTGGGCTAAATTCCTTGACACAACTAACCCCAACCCTGTACCTTGCCGTTTCCTAGAATTACTACCTACTTGCTGAAATAGTTCAAACAGCTTTTCTCCTTCCTCCGGGGAAATACCAATACCAGTATCGATGACAGCAAACTTAATAAATCCTGCTTCACTGTCAACTTTTAGCGTCACAGAACCATATTCAGTAAACTTAACGGCATTTGAAAGTAAGTTTAATAAAATCTGCATTAAACGGCGTTCGTCTGCGTTGCAAGTCGTTATTTCTTTTGAAATTTCTAATAATAATTGCAAACCGCGTATATTAGCTTGCTCGCTAACCAGCGAAATACACAATTGACAAATTTCTTCTACTGATAAAGTTACGATTTCTAATTCTTCTCTTCCCGCCTCAATTTTGGCTATATCCAGCAAATCGTTAACCAAGTTTAACTGCTGATATCCACACTCATATATTCCAGTTATATATTGTCGCTGTTTATCGTTCAATACACCAAAAGTTTGCTCTAAAAGGACGCTAGAAAACCCGATAATCCCAGTTAGCGGTGTCCGCAGTTCGTGATTAATGTTGGCTACAAATTGTGTCTTGGCAAGGTTAGCCGCATCCGCAGCCTCCAAAGCCGTTTCTAATTCTGCGGTTCGCTGTTTGACAAATAGTTCCAGCCTTTCTTCGCTTTGCCGCAAAACTTCTGTTTTTGCCACCTCAGCACTCAAACGCCGACCAAAAAATGCAGATAGTTGTGCTAATGTCAAGATAATTAAAGTCGCAATACTAATAGCAATTACCAACGGCGTGTTGTCTGCGGGAGTAATCTTGGACACCTCCAAAGAATTTACCATGTTGAAGCTAACACCTGCGATCCCAATATAGTGCATCCCACAAATCGCAATTCCCATCAGTAAAGCACTACCAGTTTTCCGCACCCCCACAGGCACGCTTATGTGTTTGTACATCAGCCATAATCCAGCGCTTGTTGCACCAATTGCCACTACACCACTCAAGATAAACAACTTCGGGTTATGCAACTGTTTTGCTGAAACTATGAGCGCTGACATTGCTGTAAAGTGCATACCAATAATCGCACTACCGATGAAAATGCTGCCAGTGAATAACATTAACCATCCCACTACTTGCTGACGGGTAATGAGAAAAAATCCGATTCCCGAACCGACAATTGCCACAACCATTGAAATCATCACGATTGTGTAATCGTAATCGACTCGTATCGGCAGCTGATATGAAAGAATGGCGCTAAAGTGCATCACCCAGATGGTAATTCCCAAAGTAGTGGCACTACTTAACAACCACCAAACGCGATAGCCAAGCGCTGCTGCGAAGCGCAGATCGCGTCCTCGATCGATGGAAATTTGCTCGGCTATATCTAAAGCGATGCAAGAACCAACTATTGCGATCGCAACTGAAAGGACAATTAGACGGTTATCAGAGGTAGCCGTTAAGACTGTACCCGAATTAAACATAATGATTTTCCTAAAACTTGAAAATATTGAACGAAGGCAGAGGGCAGGAGGCTCAGTTGGCACTTATGCGTACCCTGCGGGAAGCTACGTAGACCGTCAATAGTGACGGGGGTATTAAACCCCTATGGCATCAGGGAGGGCAGGGGTATTAATTATTACTTCCATACCTTTTATTCCCTTCTGCCCTCTGCCCGGACTCATAAGTGCCTTCCTCTGATAAATTTCTCCCTACAGTACTTAGGGATTAGACATTTAAAATTGTAATTTATTTTACTACTTATTTACCGTGCGTCCGATTAATTTTTGTGCCGAGGCAGTAATACATCGGGTACGTTACGTTCGACTAACCCACCCGACAATGATTTTATATTTAATCCAGCATACTAACTGAGCTTAGTAAATCAGTATCAAAACTTTTGATGCATACCAATCTGATTTACCGCATTTGGATAATATGTACTTCATACTCTTTTTATCAACTAGCAACAATTACGTACTTTTTAATATTTCTTTACAGTCCAAGCAAATATATATACGTCAAAAAATCTGATAACTCTACAATGTCGCTTAATAAAGGCTAGCTGACAATCGCAGAAAACGAGGATTAATAAACAGTGGCTAGCAATAAATAAAAATTTATACTTCCAGCAATTGGTGCAGCCAGGTGTGTTACACTTAGGCGCTTCGCACCCTACTACTAATTTTAATAAAGCGAAAGATTTGTCAGTAAAACAAGAAACTGCGATTAATCAAAATAATTTCCCACCTTCTACCCTACTTTTGACGGGATTATTTGGTGTAGTTGTTGTAAGTATTATTTTTGCAAAGTTGCAACGACTAAAACGAAATTAAGAGAAAGTTTTTATATCTAGTACAGCTTGGCGCAAGTAAACCTACCATTATGAGCCTTGAAAAAATCTTGGTTTGTAGCCTGAGAAAAGGGTAGGCGTATTTACGCCGCACGGTACTAGTTTATTTTATTTTCCGACCTATTGCCGGGATTCGATCGCAATATAGTGCGTGCCAGGTGCAAAGCGCGTAAGCGTAACGTACCCGACTACTGGTAACGAGAGAAAAGCGTACCATTCAACTATTAAGTTAAGTAATGGGGCAGCTTTTGTGCCAATAACTGAGCATTTGTTCTTACTAACTGATGGTGACTACCGGGAATATCAATAACTTCAACAGGTTTTTCTGTTAACTCAGCCCAACCTAATTCACGGTCGTGTTTTATCCACCAATTTTGTTCCACACAACGAAACAGAGTTATCTGACCGGGATAAGGCTTAGGTATATAATTAGCAATAGCATGAGTTAAGCTAGAAGATACTTTGAGGTCTTGGCTTTCATCAGGGTGAGGAATTGATGGCACGAAGGAAGACTGGAATACTTTGACAATTGCCTGAGAACGTTTTTTCAATCCACCCCACAAGTAGCTTAATTTGTGTTCTAGTTTCAAAGTGGTGAGTGTACGCAAGTGACGAGCCGACTCATTTTCTGTTAATAGCTGTTTGAAGTATTTTGGACAGATTGTATCAAATAATCCTAGTAATGCAACTTCGTGTCCTTGGGCTAGCAACTGTTGTGCCATTTCAAATATAATTACACCGCCAAGCGAATAACCAGCGAGGTAATAAGGTCCTTCGGGTTGGAAATTACGAATATGTTGGATATATTCAGTTGCTGTATCTTCAACTCGGTTGAGAAAATCTTTTTCGTCTAATAGTTGAGGTTGTAATACGTAAATTGGTTGTTCTGAATCTAAGTACTCTACCAAATTCTGAAAAACTAGAACGTTAGCATCAACACCATGAACACAATATAAAGGAGGCTTTTCTCCATTCGGTTGAATCGCTACTAAAGTCGGCCACAGTTGTGAATTATCAAGATGAAGAAATGACGCAATTTCCTCTACCGTTGCGGCTTTTAAAAATGTCGTTAAAGGTAGTTCTCGACCAAATCGACGTTTAATTTGTGCGAGCATTTGGACTACTAATAACGAAGTACCTCCTAAATCAAAGAAATTATCTTTAATTCCTATAGATTCAATACCTAAAAGTTCGTACCAAATTTTTAATAACTGTGTTTCGATTTCCGAACTAGAGGCAATAAACTCAGTATCCAGTTCTTCGCGCGTTTGTTCGGGAACAGGTAAAGCATGACGGTCTAATTTTCCGTTAGCGTTAAGTGGTAAAGCTTCTAAAATAACGAATACCGCAGGTATCATATACTCAGCTAACTTTTGCTTGAGATAGTTACGGATATCGCTAGTTTTGATAATTTGTCCTGGTTCGGGAATTATATAGGCAACCAAACGCTTTTCACGTTCGTCATCTTGCCGGACGATAACTACAGCTTCTCGTATATTTGGTAGTTGCAGTAAAGTAGTCTCTATTTCTCCTAACTCAATACGGAAACCACGAACTTTTACCTGGTGGTCAATACGTCCGAGAAATTGAATGTTTCCATCGGGCAGTACGCACGCTAAATCTCCAGTTTTATAAAGTCGGTCTCCTAGTCCAGTACTCAAGGGATTGAGAATAAACTTGGAGGCTGTTAGTTCGGGACAGTTGAGATAACCCAAAGCTAAACCCATACCACCAATATGAAGTTCCCCAACTTCACCTGTAGGAGTTAGTTGTAAATTCTCATCAAGTATATAGATACTCGCGTTTTGTATCGGTTGGCCTATGGGTGCAACAGAGTAACTGCTGGCATCGCACTTCCAAAAAGTAGCATCGATGGAAGCTTCAGTTGGTCCGTAAACGTTATGCAAAACTCCATCTAATTTCAAACGCTCGAAAAATCGTTCTACCAACTCTACAGGTAAAGCTTCGCCACCACAAGAAATATGCCGTAAACATAAACATGCACTGATTCCCTCTTCTTCCAGAATAACCCGCAGCATTGAAGGGACGAAAGCGGAAATAGTGATTTGTTGTTCGGCAATGAGTTTTACTAAGTAAGCGCTATCTTTATGTCCCTCCGGACGAGGTAAAAATAACTGCCCTCCAAAGCACAGAGGCCAAAATATTTGCCATACTGAGGGGTCAAAACTAAAGGAAATATTTTGTAAAACTTTATCTGTTGCACTTAACCCAAAGGTATTCTGCCGCCAGTAAAGTTGATTGACAATACCACGGTGAGGAATCATAACACCTTTGGGTTTTCCAGTAGAACCAGAAGTGTAGATAACGTAGATTAAATTCTCAATACTTGTATTGCACGCGGGATTTTCCCGACTATGACGTGCGATTATTTCCCATTCAGAGTTAAGGCAAATTACTTGTGCTGTACTAGCTGGCAAATTTGGCAGTAAATGTTGTTGAGTCAGCAAAATTGGTGTTTGAGTGTCCTCTAATATTAAAGTTATTCGCTCAAGTGGGAAATTTGGGTCTATCGGTACGTAAGCACCTCCAGCTTTGAGAACTCCTAAAATTGCTACTACCATTTCTAAAGAACGTTCTACACAAATTCCAACCATTACCTCTGGTTTAACACCTAAGTTACGCAAGTAGTGTGCTAGTTGATTTGCTTTTTCGTTCAGTTCCCGATACGTTACAGACACCACATGTCGCGTTACTTCTTCAAATATTACTGCCACAGCATCTGGGGTTCTCTGTGATTGCGCTTCAAACATCTGATGAACGCATTCCCCTTCTTTAATTTCAGCCACAAATTCTCTCAGATTCTGAGATTTATATAACTTGTTACTTATTTCCAGCATAGATTTATTACTAGTTCAATTACAAAGATTTTGATAATGCTTTACTTTCTTCTAAGTAGGTAGGTGCTAAAAAACGAGGTATGTAACGAAACGTAAAATCATCAAAACCCTCTTCGCTAACGCCACATGCTACAACGGGGGGAACCCGCGCTTCCGCTCTTAGGCTCCTCCCTACTCCCTAATCCTGACGATGATTTTTCCCACCTACCTACTTAATTCTTGTTTTGCTTCTTCCAAGGCTTGTACAGCTTGATAATAATTTTTTTCGTCTTTAAACTGGTTGGCAAAACGTTGTAAGTAAGATTCGAGATATTTGATGCGTAGCTGCGGTTCATCACTCAAAATATTCAGAAAAGGTAGATCGGGTTCCACCATGAACCGGATAGCTAGCACAGGAATAGGAGTACGAAGAGGATAGAAGTTGGGATTATGCAAACCTGTGCTTTGATTACGCATGTGAAATTCACCAAGCATCATACCCGCTTCTACAAAGAACAGTTTTAACTTTTTTTGCACCCCGTCAATCACTGTCGGAGTATCTTCAATTTTTATGTCCGGGAAAATTAACAAGAATGTTTTATATATTGACGTTTCTCCAATCGTTGGTTCTGATTGTAGAAAAATGTCTCTATAATTTATAACAATCTGTTCTATCTCATGCTCTACTAAAGTTTGAGGGCGGATTACAGCTAATTGAATAGTCTCTGATTTTAAAGCAAAAGGTATATATGGACAGACTTTACCACTTCTACCCAAATTGGCATGTGGCTTAGCTAAAAAATTCCTTATCCACTCGGATATTTGAGTTAAATAAGGTAAATCTTGTTGAACCCTTTCTATTTGAGTCGATGAATACAGGTGCATAGAAATTGTAGTTTGAGAGTAAAAGAATTAAAGCATTACCTGACAAAATATAATTGATGCAACCCTATATAAATATTACAGTTTTATCCATAAAATGTAGTAAAGAAATATACAATAATTACCTTTAGCTTGATAGCTTAATCTTGAATAAACGAAAACTTAAGTAATAATTATTTCTGCTACATTTTTTCTGAAAGTAGAAAATATAATGACTAGATTGTTATATATCTATATAGAAATTCAAAATCGTAAGTACTAGGAATACGCTACTTTAAACGTGAGACCTAAAACAGGCTGAAATGCTTATAATAGATACGTGTTTTTTATCTACACATTCTCTTATGTTTCAATTGGGATTGGTATATCAGAGTACAACATGGTAGAAATTACTATGTGTCTAACAGTATTTTTACGTACTCTGAGTGTAAATTAAATAAAGTTATTATAAAGTTAGTATTTAAATTACCTTCAAATGTTTAAAGTTTTGTCGATAGTGAGTGCAACAAGGAACATCAAAATTTAGATACGAACAAACCCCCCTTTTGAAGGGGGGAACTAGAATTAAAGTCCCCCTTTAAAAAGGGGACTTTAGAGAATCTCAAATATTTTTGGTGACAAATATTACTAGTTGCTACTCTTGGTCAGGAGTTGTACGTTAAACATGCCGCTTTTGATGCCATACCCAAGCATGGGTCAGTATATTTTCTAAGTCAGCGTACTTAGGTTCCCAACCTAAAATTTGTCGGGCTTTGTCACCGCTACCAATCAACGCAGGTGGATCTCCGGGACGGCGATCGCACTCCACCACCTTTATCTCTTTGCCTGTAACTTTCTTCGCTGTCTCGATAACTTCGCGGACTGAGAACCCGTTGCCGTTACCTAAATTGAAAACTGCGCTGTCGTTACCTTTTAATAAATATTCCAACCCCAAAACGTGAGCATCCGCCAAATCGCTAACGTGAATGTAATCGCGAATACAAGTACCGTCGGGTGTATGATAGTCAGTCCCAAAAATCGAAACCGATTCGCGCTTGCCAAGGGCAGTTTGTAACACTAAGGGGATGAGGTGGGTTTCGGGGTTATGGTCTTCGCCTAAGTTACCGCTTGGGTCTGCACCTGCGGCGTTAAAATAGCGGAAGCGTACTGATTTAAGCTTGTAAGCAACGTCAAAGTCGGTGAGAATGCGTTCTACCATTAACTTAGTCGCACCGTAGGGATTAATCGGGTTTTGGGGGTGGTCTTCGGGAATGGGTACTTCGGTTGGCACGCCATATGTTGCACAAGTTGACGAAAATACAAAATTCTTAATAGATGCTGCCTCCATTGCCTCCAGTAATGTCAACGTCCCCGTGACATTATTGCGGTAGTATTTTGCAGGGTCGCTAACTGATTCACCTACGTAGGCGTATGCTGAAAAATGCATAACAGCAGCGAATTGCTGCGTTGTAAAGAGTTTATCGAGTAAGGGACGGTCGTTTGTATCACCGACTACCAACTCTACCTGTAAAACCTGTTCAACTAAGTCACGATGTCCGTACACCAAATTATCAAGGATTACGACCTGATAACCCGCTCGTTTGAGAGCAAGCACTGTATGGGAACCAATGTACCCAGCCCCGCCCGTAACTAGAATTGTAGGCTTTGCAGACGACATAGTTTTTCCTTTTATGTTTTTCCTTTTATATTGAAGACTATTTAATTAATCTAATTTACTAAATGGAAAATACTTAACGGAAAAATTACAAAATACGAGCGGAGTACAAGAATTTGCTCTAAAATCACTACGTCGGTAGTCTTTGTGTGTGGAGGAGTTATCCTCCGTGCGGAAGTCTCCAACCTTGAGGGGAGTGGTGTGTGAGGAGTTATTTGCAGTCATGTACAAGTACTATTACAATTTGACGGTAATAATTAGTCAATTGCCATAACCTCTAGCCTAACCGCAATATAGCTGATTTGAGAGTAAATCTATGTTTGTAATGTTAAGCCGGGTACTT
>QQTW01000957.1_pt1 | contig 19510 bp, 11 predicted proteins | sample 1904831 | NCBI WGS metagenome assembly QQTW01 (sample SAMN09435610, study PRJNA476489) | Subsurface metagenome, whole genome shotgun sequencing project. | reverse complement strand
ATGTATAGTCTAAGTCTTCCAGATATGACTCTTCCCATAGCATTGTGATGCTCATTTGAGATGACGAGAATGGTCGAGTACCCCCATGATACAAGGAGCACGAATTTTGGATCAAGCTTGGTGACATGTTTGGATCAAGCTTTGTGACACGGAGAGTTCTCGAGGTTGCCCACGAATCATAACTCTAGGCGTTCCGACAAGCTAGAATAGCCAGGTTGTCTAGTCGTCAAGTGGCTGGTATCAGCACTAGGAGACTACTAATGCCCTTCCTGGTGAACCTAGTCCAGGACTTCAAAATCGCGTTTTGTCAGTCTAGTCGATTGTCCATTATCGTGTCCACTGAAGCCATAGTCCATCTATCAACCAGTGTTCTTACTTGACACGATGAGTTGTGTCTGTCCACCTGTAGCGCTTATCAATCTGTTCGGTCGATACTCATGTCTCAAGTTCAGGTCTCGGTCAGACTTTTACTTCGCCGGTTCTCCAGACTGACTCCCAGTTTCTCGACTCCTTCAAACAGCAACAGCCCGTCGACCGCGAGCTGCTGCTCTCCGTCGTGCGCACCTCGCTGTCGACCAAGCTGGCCCAGTCGCTCGCGGAGCAGCTGACGCCCGACCTGGTCGACGCGGTGCTGACGATCCACCAGCCGCCGGCCAAGCCGGATCTGCACATGGTCGAGATCATGGCGATGCAGCACCGCACGGCGGCAGACACCCAGCTCGTGCGCGGGCTCGCCCTCGACCACGGCGCCCGCCACCCGGACATGCCGCGCCGGCTCGAAAACGCACACGTGCTGACGCTCAACGTCAGCCTCGAGTACGAGAAGTCGGAGATCAACGCCGGCTTCTACTACTCGAGCGCGGGCCAGCGCGACAAGCTGGTCGAGAGCGAGCGCCGCTTTGTCGATGACAAGCTCCGCAAGATTGTCGCACTAAAGCAGCAGGCCTGTGCCGATGGCGGCTCGTTTGTGCTTGTCAACCAAAAGGGCATTGACCCGCTGAGCCTGGACGTGCTGGTGAAGAATGGCATCTATGCGCTGCGGCGCGCCAAGCGCCGCAACATGGAGCGGCTGCAGCTCGTCTGCGGCGGCGTGGCCCAGAACAGCGTCGACGACCTGACGCCGGACGTGCTTGGCTGGGCGGGGCTGGTGTACGAGCATCAGCTGGGCGAGGAAAAGTACTGTTTTATTGTGAGTGTCTTTAGCGTAATCTCCGAGGAGTCATCGAGTGGGGTCTTGAGAGGATCCGTTTCTGGGTGAAGAGGCTGCTTCTGAGAAGGAGTAGGCTTAGAGGACTGAGGCTGAGAGGGCGCTCATGAGTGTGGTTGGGTCATACAAGGCCCAAATCTGTCTGAAAGCACTGGCCGTCCAGTGAGTTGGCGTCAGGACCGCTAACAGCTCAGGAACAAGTCAAGAACCCAAAGTCGGTCACGCTCCTGATCAAAGGCCCGAACAGCCACACGATTGCGCAGATCAAGGACGCCGTGCGCGACGGTCTGCGTGCTGCCTACAACACCATTGTCGACAGCTGCGTGGTGCCCGGGGCAGGTGCGTTCCAGATTGCATGTGCGGCCCATCTGTCGAGCGAAGAGTTTCGCCGCCAGATCAAGGGCAAGGCGCGGTACGGCGTGGCTGCGTTTGCCGAAGCGTTGCTGGTGATTCCGAAAACACTGGCGGCAAATGCAGGCCATGACATTCAGGACTCACGTAAGTACCGGGTGGACCTTCTTCTGTTATGATTGTGCTAGCAGCGGCTCATTCCTACAGTCGCGGCCATCCAGGACGAGTACGCCGAGGGCAATGTCGTGGGTCTGAACCTAGCCACGGGCGAACCGATGGACCCCGTGCAGGAGGGCGTGTACGACTCGTTCCGGGTACTGCGGAATTGCGTTGCCTCGAGCTGTGGCATCGCCTCGAACTTGCTGCTGTGCGACGAGATGCTCAAAGCACGGCAGATGGTGAGTCTCCGGTGCGGAGAGGTGTTTTGGCGCAAGCCGGCTTTGTCAAGACTTGATTTTGACTAATCCGTGGCAGGGACGGCAAGCCGAGCCCGGTGCTGGCGGAGAGTGAGACTGCATGCTCCAATTGATTCCCAACTGCACGATATCCAAGCACGGGCGGTCGATGATGACAGTAGCAGCGCCCAGTAAGCATTGCGTCAACCCAGTCGATGCAGCAGCAAATGTAGACTAGTCATGTGACATTGGTCATGGGGATGGCTATAGGTCAACAACGTGTATGGCCTGCACGCATCAAGCACGTTTTGTGCAGAGCCTGCGTGATTGCCATGTCAAGTGCCGAACAAGAAGATCGAGGGTCACCTGTCCGCAAGTTCGCAGGGTTCGCAAGATAGCTGACCGTACGACGCACACATCGCAAGCGGGAAAGAAGCGACTTTATGACTGCAAAAACCAACCACAAATATGCTGCTGTAGGGACGCACACTTCTGGGACCACATGACGATACAACAAGGCGGAGGTGGAGTCTAAAGGTTCGAGTCATGCGGTCTAGTGATTTTGAAGCAGCTCCTAGAGCTGCGGCTGCGACAAGGCCTCTTATAGTCCCGCGCTTGGAGCATATGGAACGCTAAGTGGGTATCAATCAAAAAATGGCACGCTCAAGATCAGGACTAATGACTTTTAGCTACTCAGTACAGGGTATGTTGACACAAAATCGACCGAGGAGTAGCATAGAATGCAAGCTATCAAGCACCAGCGGCACGCTTGACAGCTGCATTCCCAAAACCGGCGTGCGATGCACAGCCGCACGCCTCGATAAACGCCGCGCTATGCTGGGAAAAGGCACACTTGGACCAAGACAAAGATGACAGAAATGAGCCAGATTAGGTCTGGGAGAGACTCGTTGAGAGCACGCAGTTCGCCAGCCCACCCCCTTTCCGACAAGAAGAGTATCACGGAAAGGGCAGCATGTCCATATCAGCAGCCAAGTCGGGGCTTGCAGCATGATGACGGTTCAAGTGAGCGGCAAATTAGTCGCACTCAAAATTGGCTGGCTTCAGGTATTCGCCCAGACAGGATTTGTCGAATTCGGATGGACGGCCGTGAGACACGTCAAACCCACCTGCAACTTAGTGTCGAGGTTTCTTCCAATAGTATTGCTGCTGCCGTTAGCACACTTGTATCGATGTTTTGCTTCATCGTGACAGAAGGGGACTCGATGGTGAAACATCATACGCGTGCGCAGCTCCGATGGTTGCTGCTTGCCAAGCATTTTCATCCATGATTGTCGACCAAGATACCGGCATATGAGCCTGTCACAGCTTGCACTCACCTTGTGGTTCCGCCGCACTGCACGGAGGCCTGTGCCGCGCACGGCCAGCACAGCGTCGCGTCGCAGCACATCGGCGTCCATTTCAGGCACGTAATAGAACTCGCTCTCGAGCGGCTTGCCGGCCGCATCCTTGCCCGAGCGTGCAATCACGCCGACACAGGCTATGCCCTCGAGCAGGATCTGCAGCCGCGGTTCGGTAAAGGCGTCGGGCTGGGCTGACGCCGACGCCGACGGGGCAGTCACGTGACCCGACTCGCGTGCCTGCATGCGAGACTTCTCGTCTAGGGTCACTGGCATTGGCCGGTCCTTGAGCTCTTTGGGCAGGTTGCTCCAGATCAGCGACAGCGGCATCGCGTGCAGACGGGAGAATGCTAGTTGGTTGATCACGTGATTACGCACGGGAGAGTCAGTCGTCGGAGCTTTGGCAGGCGATTTCTTCGTAACCGAGCTTGTAGTGACGTGACTGGTTCTGGGCGAGCCCGAGGGCGTGCGCAGCTTGCGTGTCTGCCGCGGCCGTGGCTGCTCGGGTGAAGAGGCGGTGAAGGACTCGAGTCGTGGCAGGATGTTTGCGCCAAAGGGCCCAAACGAGTGAATAATGGGGTCGTTTTCCTCGTCCTTGTCAGAGTAGTCGTCGGACGAGGTCATGGACGAGAGCAGCGACGAATGCACAGCTCGACTCGGCGAGTTTCCGGCGGGCGGCGACGATCTGAGCGGCTGGAGCATCGGATTGGCTGCTGCCAGGAGCAAGGACGTCTCCGCCTGCAGCGACGACCTCACCTCCTTGGGCGATCTGCACGGCTTGCGGACGCGTGCTGCCGTCGGCGTAGATCCGCCGTCGTGCGCGGCCTCATCCTCGCCCGAGTCCTCGTATACTTGCACTGCTCCGTGCTCGGGCAGGTCGACAAAGGTCCGCACCAGCGAGGGCGACGACGTGAGCAGAGAGCTGTGCTCGAGCTGGGACGGCAGCACACCGCCGCGACGACACGGACTCGGCGACACGGGCGAGTGCGGTCCACGGGGGGCCAACAGGGGCGGACTGGACGCGTGCGCGTCGGACCACGACGCGTCTGTACTTCCTCCCGCCGTGACGCGGTCCTGCAGCCGCACCATGACACGCGTCTCCTGCACGTCGACCATCAGATCGGCATCCGGGCCGTCGCACCAGAAGACGTCGCCCTTGGCGAGCTGCTGGGCCTGGCCGCGGTAGTGCACCGTAGCGCCGTTCCAGCCGAGACATTCAATCTGCACGCGACCAGCGGGGTGGCTGGAGCACGGCGGCAGACGCGTCGCGCTGACGTGCACGCGTGAGATGAGCCGGTTGGCTGACAATTGGTAGTGGGACGACGAGCTGGAGCGACCCAAGAGAAGTGCTTCGCCCGTGGGAGGTAGCACAACCGCGGGTACGTCACTCAATGGCGTGCGTTCCGACAGCGTCGAGACCGTGCGGCCCAGGCCGGGACGCGAGCGTGCCATCAACGAGGGGCGTGACAGACCGACAGGCGACGAGGCCAGCATGCCGGTCGACGAAGTTGGCACCGGTGTGGGATAGAACTTCAGGGGTGACGAGGCCGGGTTGACGAGAGACTGGTCGAGTCGTCGTTTGGCCACTCGCGGCACGGCAGGAGACGACAGCTCGAACGGGGGAAGCAGCTGTGACGGCGGTGAGGGCGACAAGGGCGACGACTGGGACAGCAAGTGCGTTGGACCGGCCGAACGCGGCGAATTCGAGCCAGAGTCGCGTCTGGGGGCATGATCTTGGCCACCACGAGGGTCTGCCATAATCACTGCTCTTCAATCGGGTCTAGTGGAGTCCAGTCTGGAGCTACTGGCCGCGTTAGACGCGACGTGTAAACTAGGCGAATCGACGCGACTGACACGAGTAAGCAGAGAACAGTCGTAAAGAGCGTGAAACACCACAGCACACTTACTTCAACAGCGTGTCTGAACTCAAGAGAGAGCGTGGATAGCTGACGGGGCGTGGTGGAGAAATGGTGAGGCTGGGCTGGGACGTGCCTCTAGCGCGGCACGACGCGGCGCGTCAAGCGCAGAGGCGTGTATCTACGATTATCTTGATAATGGCGATGGATCTGAGTGTGCGATGTCGAATTGGTGGATTGTGTTCGAGTTGGTGGCAGCTATAGCTAGTGCTTGTAGAGTGTGTTTATATGTTTACATTCGCGAACCTCCTCGGCAGTGGGTCACAATGCCAGCTACTCTGCGTCTTAATATGATGTCTCTCTATAAATGCCGTCCATGAGCAATACACCCTGCGTGCAATCGCCTACATTGTCAGATATCTGGACAGTATGCTAGATTCCACGACGCGTCAATGCTGGGCGTGGTGGTAGGACTCGGTGGGCGAGTAACCGAACACAAGCGAGGCATAGCTGGTTGAGTATTGCTCCATGATGGCTTGGTATGAGCGTCTTATCTGTTCTGAGCAATCTGACCATGATTCGTGTTACCGCAGTTCCTCATTCCTTGATTAGCCTCTGCTGGCCTTCTCCATGCTGAGGAGCATGTAGACCGAGACCTCACAAATGTTGATTTCTACACCCTTCCAAGGCAGTACCGTCTGAACCTGAGCAATGCACATTTTGAAGCTGGATTTGCTAGAAGACGGCATTTCTCGAGCACATGATGCTCAGGTCACGGCTTGGCACCGTCTCGGCCCGCATTGATCCGACGTCACCTTTTTTGCGACAACGCTCGCACTTTGCCAAAAACGCACAATGTCGGCAACAGCAGTCGTCACGACGGACAAGCTCTCAAGTATCGAAACCCCCGATGCACCCACAGTCCTCACTCTCAAGCCCGAAAGCGGGTCGCCATACCAGCTCAATCATGAGCAAGTGAGTAATGATACTCAAGACCTCGAACCAGGCTGATTGAGTACAGGTTTTCCGGGCAGCAACAGCCCTGGTCAAGCACATGCACGATGCACGACAACTCGCGCAAGCGTCTGCACCCAAAAAGGACCTTCTGACCGAGGCCAGCGAGTCGGACGACGATGGCGCGCTGCAATCGCCAGTATGGCTCGTCGTCGCGACGAAGAAGCACATTTGCGACGAGAAGCGACTCAAACCTGGAAAGATGTAGGTCATGTCTACAGTCAATCTTCCTTGACCATGTACAGAGCGCTGGAACATGATTGATACAGCACAAATCGCTTCACGTCACCAACGCTGTCCAACTTCTAATTCTTCACTACTAACGCTACCCAGACGCGTCCCACATTCGTTGCACCCACCTGCCAGCCGCATCTGCCTCATCACGGCCGACCCACAACGAGCGATCAAGGATCTCGTCGCGGACCCGACCTTCCCACCGGAGCTCGCACCACGCATCTCGCGGGTCATCGGAATCAGCAAGCTGCGGGCAAAGTACAAGTCGTACGAGTCGCGGCGCCAGCTGCTGGCCGAGCACGACGTCTTCCTCGCCGACGACCGGGTCGTTACCTTCCTGCCTGCCACACTAGGCAAGGTCTTTTACCACACGACAGCAAAGCGTCCCGTGCCCGTGTGTCTGACCGGCGGCGCTGCTCGGCCGGCAAAGCAGCCTGGCCAGCCCAAGGGCCGCAATATCATCGCTCCGCGCCGCAAGGGCCCGCTCGAGGGTAAGTTGACAGGCGCGGCAGCGTCGGTCGGGCGTGAGATTGAGCGCACGCTCAGCACTGCCCTCGTGTACCTGACGCCCGGCACCACTACGGCTGTGCGCGTGGCGGTCGCGTCGTGGACGGCCGAGAAGGTGGCCGCCAACGTCGAGGCGGTCGTGGCTGGACTGGCGCCCAAAATGGTAGCAGGGGGCTGGCGCAACGTGCGTGCCATGTACATCAAGGGCGAGAGGACGGTGCCGCTGCCCATCTGGCTGGCCGACGAGCTGTGGGAAACGGAGGCGGACGTGCGGGAGACGCAGCCGGCGCCGCCGCAGATGGAGGCCAGCGCCAGGCCGCAGGGGAAGAAGCGTAGCAGTGCCAACAAGGCGGCTACAGGCCCCAAACGGGTCAAGACTGGCGCGACCACATCTCTGGAGCAGACGACGCGGCGGAAAGAGCTGCTACAGCAGCAGGCGGTGACGGCCATGAAGAGTGCCTCCATGGTTTAGGCCTCGTACTTGATTTACGCGTGCGACGAGCCATCATTGGCACAGCCGACCTGAGTACTAGGTTGCGGCTGCGCCGGCTGCGTTAAGCAGCTACATAGGACGATAATACTACTACCACAGACATGACTGAGCTGCATGCAGTCATATCGACTTCTGAAATACCCGCAAAACCACTGTTTAAGCACCAATACTCGCCAACTCGACCTGGTAGATATTTGGATTGGAGGCCCATACAAACACCAGTCACTGCTTTTCTCTAATTCAACCCACTAAAAGCCATGAACCCTTCATTCACCAGTCTAACGAGCACTTCCTAGCTTGGACCTTGCTGACAATAGTGAGGAACTCAGGCACCCTGCAACCAGCTGTCCAGAAGAGTCATGCATCAGAGTCGCGACGTTGAGGCGTCGCTCGCCGCTCGGCCTCTGACTCCACCCTTGCCCTGGATCTGATAAATTTCCCAGCACTTGTAGCCCAAGAGCCGCTCCGGAGTTTCGTTGTTCAGGTGGACACCCAGGCCTCGATACATGGTTTGCATCTGCTTGCCCTGCTTCGTCTGCCAGAGGATGATGCAGTTAGCCTTGCCTTTGAACTGAGGTTGGTGGAGGCTGAGCATAACGTATCGAACAAGCGGGCCCTGGGCGAAATCTATGCAGCGTCAGCAGTGACCATTTCAGAAAAGCCCCGATCCCTGTGTGTATATCTCGTGATAGTGATGGACGCTGTGGCCCAAGGGCATACGTATTCAGGCGCTGTCACATATCTGAATAGAACTTACTCGAAGGGGTAAACGCTGGCTGGTCGGGAGGGCCAATGACAGGCGAAACATCGTTGACCGCTGTCGTGTCATCGTTCAATTGAACGCTGGCCAAAGGCGACTGTCCCGCCAGGCTGCGGGTTTGTAGGACTTTGCGCGCGGCCGGCACAACCGATTTCTGCACATTGGCACGAAGACCCGACTTGCCGTTCGATTTGCCTGCCGGAGGAGCGGGCTGCGTCTCAGGGAGCGGCTGGACCTGGCTGTCCTGAGGCACGGCCTGCGTCCCAGGAGCAGGCTGAGCTTCGGTTCCTTGAGGCGGACTGGAAGTGGGGCTGACTCCCGGTTGCTGAGGCAGCGGGACATTACGCAGCTGACGTCCTGGAACGACTACTTTCTCATTTGGATTCGGAAGGAGCATCGGATAAACTGGCTGCACGGGCGCGACTCCCTGCCCAATGGGCACGACTTGACCATTGCGAATTTCATACCGCTGGGGGACTTTCCAGTCTGCCGACAAGGGTATGGGCGGAACTTCCTGCGATGTGGGCGCGACTCCTTGACCATTGGGCGCGACTCCTTGACCATTGGGCGCAACTCGTTGACCGTTGGGCGCAACTCCCTGACCGTTGGGCGCGACCTGATCGGGCACGGTTTCGGGTTGAACCCAGCCGTTTGCAGGCGTGATCTCGCTGTCGGCCGGGTTGACCTCAGCCTGCGCTACCTTGCTTGAGCCGGGCCGACGCGCAGCAGGCGATGCTACTGCAACGGCAGCGAGTACAAGGCAGATGAAGGACTTCATGCTGGCTGAGCTAGTCTGAACTGGTGTGAGCGAGTGTGGACTGGTATGAACTGAGATGCGCCAAGATGAACCGAGGGATATGGTCGAGTGGTTGTAGGAAGATGTTTGAAGAGCTGTCTGGTTCATGATGCCCGAGCATAGCCTGACTTTATACCTGCATCGCCAGCATTCTGTACCGAACATAGTCCGCTCGATATGCAGCTGCTCATACGCTGACAAAGTCGTTGAGCAACCATGATTGAGCAGACGATCAGGCAGTAACGAGGCTCAAGCATCTGCATTGACGGAAATGCACTAAACAGAGACGCGCTTCGACTATTACTTTGACTAAAACCGGAACAGGCGACGAATCAGCAGCGCAGGTCGTGTTTCGCATACGGGCATCTCGCCAATCGTACTCTGATTATAGATCAGGATCCGTCAGTGTTGGGGATTTACAGCATGCCGCTCGTGATCTGCGTATCGAGTCAAGCTCGCAGGGATCATTGAGTATGGCCACCGAATGATGGTGAATCTCGATCATCGTGTGAACGGACCGTAGTCTACTTCCGAGCTCGAAGATCGAGTGGAGCAACCGCACCGAATCCGCGCATTGCGTACTCTCAAGCCTCTGATCAGACGGCAATGGTTGATCTGGGCGAGCTGGGCCCACGCAAGCATTCGTGGCGGGTAGCTGTGTATGATAGGACGAGGTGAAGCACTATCACGTGATATTCAGAATGGAAATACACGACTGTGAACATTGTTTGCTGGTTCTCTTACAAGTTGGCCCCTACTTCTACCAGACCTGATAGCTACGGGGTTGGCTGAATATCGTTGATAAGCGTGATGTACAATACCCTGGCGGATGCCACTTAATGTTCCAGAGTTGAGCTACCCTCTAGCTATTATATGTTAATATTCATGTGGGCGTCAAGGGTCACGAACATTATCATAATGGGGGTTTTTCCCAGATCAAGTCATGAGCAGTTGCCAAATCCAATAAACTCGTTAATGTAGAGGCCTCTCGTAGCAAATACACTGCGCGGCACTACGAAAAACTGTGGACTTCAGATACGAGAACACTAGGACACGCTTCAAGCAGAGGAGCTCGCCACTGTGACCACAACACCGGAGCTGGCTGCCGGCCCCCACATCTCGTCACGGCCCGCAGCTTAGGCACAGCAGGGAATTACTACTCTTCCTGCCGGCTTGACACCGGCAAGTTGACAGGTCGCGGCAGTTGCGGCCGCGGAACAGTAATGCGTTTCAGAGTCCGAGGGGGGTGGTCCACCGGTGGTAGCGTCCGCAGGAGAAGGTCCAACGGTTTCGTGCCAGCGCCGTTCAAAGGCGGCAACTGCGAATCGGGGACTCCGTTCTGCGGCGCGGTAGACGGAGGAATGGTAGGTCTGATGACATCACCCGCTTCATTGTACAATTGCGCCACCGCATTCGGGCTCGACCGACGCGCCGCTGGTGTGGCTGCAGCAACGACAGCGAGCACGAGACCAAGAAAGAATTCCATGTTGCTTGGTAGAGCTCAAGGTGAAAATACGATGGCTTAATAGTCGGGTAAGAGTGAAGAGTGATATGCTGCTGCTGCGGCCACCATGCATGGCCCTTGGCCTACTTTATACAGTGAGAACCGACTCTGAGTGCTATATTCAGACTGCAGCTCATCGCTGAAGATGTGTAACTTTAAGACCTTCGGATCGGCAGACAATCACACGAGCTAGGATCGAGACGACCAATTGACAGACCTGCGGCCGATCGACTAACCTGGGGCTGTTTCATCAACAGTGGCGAGACAACCTTTCGCCAGTCGCGGCAACGTGGGACGAGCGCGGTCAGCGCTTTACTTGACAGTCGAGATCCACAGTTTGACAGTCTACATCTCAGCCTGGGACTACCATGCTACGGAAAGTTTCGCGTGAGTAAATCAACGACACTGGCCACTTAGTCTTAGACAGCAACGTGGAGCACAGGGTAGTTGTCAAGTCACATTGGACTGCCATTTGGACTCCCTTCACCATTCATAGCGACGTATTTCGATGTCTCTCGACGACGTGGCTATGGCTCGGCTGTCTTGGCATGGAAGTGTCACGTGTCGGCAAAGTACCACCACGTGATACCCCGCAAAATACCCGTTGCTTCCTGCATGGCGATCATCAACCCAGCTTCATCTGCCACAGTTACTCTCTGATCGTAAAGACTTAATCATGCACTTACCCTCGACAGCATGGCATCTGTGTTATTACTCAAGTCTGGCTCTCTCTGCAGCTGCCGATGCGACAACACTCACCTCCACCTACACACAAACTGTCACGCTGACAAGGACTCGTACGCTCGTCGCGAGTCCGGCTGTCGACACTCATGTTAAGGTCGCCAATGTTGAGACTCCCTCGCACCCGTCACAGTCGAGCCTCCCAGTCATAGTCTGGCACGGACTCGGCGACGACTATGAGTCGTCCGGGTTGAAGTCGTTGACGGCGCTGTTGCAGCGCGTGCATCCTGGAACGCATGTGCACATGGTCCGACTGGGCCCATCGGGCGACGCCGACCGTCGAGCCACTTTTCTAGGTTCCATCTCGGACCAGGTCGAGCGCGTGTGTGCCGACCTTGCCGCCGACCCGGTCTTGGTAGCTGCACCCGCCGTCCACGGACTCGGTCTGTCGCAGGGCGGCCTCTTCCTGCGCGCACTCGTCCAGCGCTGTGGCTTTGGCAGTCCTGATTTAGGCGATCCTCAATCAAGATCGGAAGACGGGGACTTTGCCGAGGTGCCAGCTGACTCGGCACGTGACGCCTCACGTGACTCTACCCCTCGGCTGCCGTCGATGCGCACGCTCATGACCTTTGGCAGCCCCCACGCCGGTATTGGCGCCTTTACCAGCTGTCGCGACGGCGACTGGCTGTGCTCCACTGCGCTGGCCGCCGCCCGCACCAATGCGTGGGGCAAATGGGTGCAGCAGTCGGTCGTGCCGGCGCAGTACTACCGTCCGCTGGTCGACAACAGCGCCAGCGACAGTGCAGCGCCGTCACGAGGCTTTGCATCCAGCCCCACCGATGCACCTGCGCTCCCTACCCCTGAATATCTCAAGCACTCGGCCCTGCTGGCCGACCTCAACGGCGAGCGCGACCAGCGGCGCAACCCCGTCTACGCAGCACGGCTGGCGTCGCTGCACCGCCTGGTGCTGTTTCGCTTCCTGCAGGACACGACGGTGCTGCCTGGCGTGAGCGCCTGGTTCGCGGATGGAGCCGTGGACGGCACTTGGACTCGCAACTACACCGAGTCGGCCAGCTATCGCGGCGACTGGATTGGCCTGCGCAGTCTTGACGAGCGAGGCGGGCTGTTTTTGCATGAAATTGACGCCCCGCACATGCATATGACGGAGGAGCTGCTCGAGGAGGCGTTTGCCACCTATTTTGGACCTGAGCAGAGCGACTTGGTGGAGCCGCAGGACGACACAAGTGACCAACTTGCGGACAACCAGCAATCACGGGCTGCGCCAGACTGGGCCAAGCTGGACTTGTAGTGAGTTTTGTACTTCACGAGGATGGTGCATCTGGCGGTGTTGGTTTTGGTGGGAAATCATGTTGTCACAGCGTGTTCATTACTACTTGGCCGTGAATGTTTTGTATATACACTGGTGTGGCACGACCATGACCGAATCCTGAGTCTATTCTAGAGAAACCCGGTTCTCTCGGGCGTCTTGATGCACTACTTGATGAAGTCGACGCGATGAACCAGACTGCCGCTGCGTCTGGGAGATGAGATTTGTCAAGTATTGACCATACGCAATCGAAGAGTGGCCGGTCAACCCTCTATCCGGTCAACCTGATATGATGCTAAATAACTGCTAGATCAAAAGCATCATCCTATGCCTGCTGGAGCAACCCTGAGCGCATCTCACTTGCCTCACTCCGTGCGTCTCCACGCCGACAGGAGCCGTCTACAGGCGTAGGAAGACCCCAGTCTGCACCCGCCTCGGCTGTCCTGGCGGGCTCAGTCTGCGGCGTCTCGTCGGCAAAAGACATACGGGTGCGAAACTCGGTCTGGAACGGGCTGGGCAGCGCCTCCGATTCACGTCGTGTGCGAGTCGCGGTGCGTGGACTGCGCAGGAACATGAGCGTGTCAATCGCGTCTTTTTCCGCCTGCTGCGACGGCATCTGCAGCACTCGTGGTGATTGGTACTGCGTCTGCAGCGGCGACCCTGCGAGCGGCAGAATATTCGCTGGCGCCGACGACGTCTGTTTGAGTGACGGCACCACAAACACGCCCGACGACGACGACGACGAGCCCGACCGGCGATACACCGGCCGCGAGACGATGTTCGCTGCCGGCGCAAGCGGCGACGCGGCTGCGCGGGCATCTGCACGTGATGACGCGTCGCCGAGCGCGGGGTCACGGTCACGTGTGATGCCAAGACCCCGCCCCTCCGCCAAGCCCGGGGCAAAGTGCACGCCGGCAGCGCGCTGAGTATTCGTGCGACGTAGAGGAGCACCCGCACGAACGTGAGCTGCCGTGGCCGAGCGGGGCGGAGCACTCTCAGACACGCTGACGCGTCGCCGCATCGCTTGCCTGTCCGACTGCGGCGACGGCTGTGTCGACGAGCCGTGGCGACGCGGCGTGGCGACGAGCGACGAGCCGGGCTGTGACATGCCTTCCTCAATCTCCTCGATGGAGCTGCGTTCCCAGCCATTTTGTACCTTGACGGCCGCGTACGAGAGGCGACTGCGCAGTTGGGCAGCTATCTGGGTGAGGTCAGAGAATGTGTTGACCATCACGTATGACGCCAACATTAGGACATTGGGTGATAACTAAAGTCTTCAATATATCTAGACTAGAGACTTGGCCCCAAACCAAATTCTCCTCCACTGAAAGACGAAAATGTTACGCGATTGACGCTTCAAGACATAACTTAGCACGACTCACCTCGCCAATTCTGCTGGTGCTCGACTCTTGGCTGGCTTGACTGATGTGGGTGCTCTGGCTCGCATAACTCGCGTGCCGGGCATGTCGCTGTGCCGGGGATGCCGGCGGGACTGCGTCTAGTAAAGTCTTGACAGTGCCGCTGGCGGTCCGCTTAGCGGCGGATGCGAGTGGTGGACTCGTCCGCGACAATCCACGTGAAGCAGTGTCAGCATCCGATAACCGCGTCGTCAGAATGCGCGTCTCTCCGTACTGCTGAAGCTCACGCGTCGCTCCCAGCGACGAGGCGGGTGAGGTCTGTCCAGTGCCAGGATCGGTGGCTGCCGACGCGTTGCTCGACGACGATCGCAGCAGTGCTGGATGGCCAGGTGAAACAGACGCGGCCGACTGCTGTGAGCCTGGCGCGCGGCACACCGCGTCGACTGCAGCGTCGCTGGCGACTGCCTGGGAGCGAGGAGAGGGAAACGAGAGTTGTGGAGACGATTGGTGACCTATGAGCCAAGTCGCGTCAGCCAATGTTACCGTTCATACTGTGGATCATCTTACCCATCCGTGAGTGGATGTGAGTGCCGCCATGCGCGTGGTTTCCCGGTAGCATCGGACGGCTGCTGGGCGATGCTATGGTCGGGTACATTGTGCCGATATGAGAGATCCCAACCTTGGAGATGATGTGAATGAGGCAGAGTAACAATGTCCGAGTATTTAGTGGCTATTCGCAGTGTTGAGCTGAGAACAGAGTTAGTCGCTGGAATCAAGTCGAATGCGCACTTGACTATGCTCAGTATTGCACTCACTTGACTGGTCCAGCGAAGGAAATCGGTGGTGGAGTGAGGCGACGTGAGTCTCGACGCGGTCACGCACGCGCGTTGCGGTGGCGCCGAAAACGGCGTGCCAGTGCGCCGCGAACTGCTGAGGGGACACGTGATTTGGCGACGTGATGACTTTAACTCGGTCGGGCTCAAGATATACTGGCTGCTTCTTGGGTGATGTCAGCAATCTATAGTCGAGTGATAGTCAGATGGGTCTGGGGACAAGGCTGTTCACAGATTGTCACAGTCTACCGGCGCTATGAAGAGGAAGGGATATGAACATAAGCATTCCGTACATTGTTACGCTCTTCCACCGTGGCGAGCCAAGTCACTATACTTGCTTCAGTCAGAACACAACACGGCCTGCGTAGTACTCGAATCCTCCTTCACATCGGCGTTGATCCACGCTGCCTCTGTGACAACATGTCCAAGCAGACGGAGTCAGACTGTTCAAGACAAGTCAGGGCCATATAAGCTTACAGGCCCTCTCACCGCTTCGTTCGCTTCCCTCCACCACCGCCTTCGGTGTTCTTCCGCTTCTGACCCTCACGCCGCCAGTAGTCGTCTCTCTCGCGCTTCTCGCGGTCCGCTTTCTTGACCGCGTTGTCGGCCATCTTGCGCCGGTAGGGCTCTCGCCGCTTCTCCTGTGCATCCTTGCGCTTGGCTACCTTCTCCTTGCGCAGAGCCAGCACCTGCGCCATCAGCCGCCGCGCCTGCTTCTCCTCGGCCCCGTCCACCACGACAGCGCGTTTCTGCAGATACGTCGGACGCCGCTGTGGCCGCGTCTGCTCCTGCTGCGACTTGAACGGCAGCGCCGCCTCAAGCTTCCGGGGCACCTTGAGCGCGTTGAAGTGGCGCGTCACCCGCTCGACGGGCCGGTAGGCTGAGTTGCGGTTCCGCGGCGTGGTAATGCCCTGCTCGCGCCGCACCTGGCCCGTCAGCCGCATGGCGTTCCAGCCGGGCAGGTCACAGCCATCACGTGACTCTGTTTTGTCGTCGTCGGCCTGACCCGGCTGGGCAGCGTCACGAGCTTGACCACTTTGCTTAGACGTAGTTTCACGTGACTCTTGCCCGACACGTGACTCTTGCCCGACACGTGACTCTTGCCCGACACGTGACTCTTGCCCGACACGTGACTCTTGCCCAGCACGTGACTCTTGCCCAACACGTGACTTCTCCCCCGTCGCGTCACGTGGAGTCTTCACTCCCTCTGCGTGCAGCAGGTTCGTCACCGGATTGTAGAAGCGCCGCGGCGTGACCGGGTACCAGGCGCGCAGAAACACCAGGTCGCTCATCAGCACCTTGTCCTCAAAGGTGGCGCGAAAATGGCCCTCGGGCTTGCTCAGCGCCCGCTTGATCTGGCCGCGGATGCCCGAGACGGTGCGGATGGCCGCGCCCTCGAACTTGGCAATCTCGAGCGCGGACGAGAACATGTCCTTGACAAAGGCCGTGTTGCGGAAGATCCGGTACGGCTGCCCGGTCAGCTTCAGCTTCTTGACAATCGCGCTGGCCGCGTCAACGCCCAGCACGACGCCGGTGGCGGCGACGCGGAAGCCGGGCGTGTTGGCCGCCAGCGTCTGGAAGCACACAATCGCCGTGTTGGGGGCGGCGAGCGGGCCCCAGAAGGTGCCGAAGCAGTGCATGTGCTCGGGCGTGTACTTGAGCATGCGGTTGCGCGCACGCGAGTCCGACACGCTGTACACCGCCGTCGTCTGGAAGCGGCGCCAGCCCAGCGACACGATCAGCGGGTCATTGGTCTTGAGGATCTTGCTGTGCCAGCGGTGCCGCTTGAGCCGCACCTGCACGAAGCCGAAGCGCTCCTCGGTCGGGGCCAGGCCGCCGACGACGAGCGGGAAGCGCGGCTGGAAACCGGCACAGAACTCGTACGGCACGCGGTCCAGCACCAGCCGCACGTACGAGCCGGCGCGAAAACCCTCGACGCGGGCACGCGCCGCTGCATCCAGCTGCTCGAACTCGGCCCGATTGATGTCGAGTTGTTTCTGCAGCGTCGCCTTTTGCGCCTCGTACCAGTCGTCTTCGCCAAAGGCGTCATCCCGGGCCGTCTCGCCGGTGTGGCGGCCGTCGGTCTTGTCATTGGCGAAGCCGTCGCGGTCCTCTTCTTCGAACCGCAGGCGGAGCTGTTCTTTCTTGCGTGCATTGCGTGCGCGTTCAGCTTCGATGTCGTCGCCGTCGTTGGGTTTAGTGCTGTGGTCTCCATCGTTAGTTGTGCCGTTGGCGCCAGTATGTGTTTCTCCAGTCTCGAGGTCCTCGAACGCTCCGTCGCCCTGGTCGTCGCTGTCACCGTCGTTGTCGTCGTTGTCGTCGTCGCCGTCATCGTCGTCAGCATCGACCTCAGCGTCACTGTTGGCATTGTCTGATACTTGCTTGCGGCGTTGGTTTCGAAGCCTAGATGTGAACCTCTGCTGCACTGCCTCTAGCTGTGCCGCGTCGCCCCACTTTTTCTCCAGGGCAGCATAGTCAAACACCGGCATCATGCGATCCTCGTACTCGTCGCCTTGCCCCACCGCCTTGACGAAGAACTCGTCCTCTTCTGCTGCCGTTGACTTGGTTTTTGACACATCGTCGGTGGTCCATCGACGAACGACCTCATCAACATCCATAGACTCGTCGTAGATCCACTTGCCCAAGTCGGCAATTCGACGTGTCCGGCGCGTGCTAAGCTCGGCTGCACGTTCGGCGAGGCTGCTCTTCCAGCGCAGGCCGCCGTCGCTCGCATCGGAGTCACTCTCGGACCCATCTCCCACTTCCGACTCGAGACCGTCAATCCCCGAGTTCTTCCCGCCAGTGTCAGAAATGGACCCCAGGTCGGAGTCGCTGTCGGCAAAAGCCATATCGCCCTCGTCGGCGTGCTCGTCTCCTCGGCGCAGCTGCCGCTTCGATGCCAGCGTGGATGCAACGAGCTCTTCGCTTGTCATATTAGATGCATCGTCGTCGTCTGCCTCATTATCATCATCGCTGACGTCCTTCTTGGGACTATCAACGCCCTCGTCGCCATCCTCGTCTTCTCCGCTCTCAAAGCCCTCGTCGTCGTCCAACTGAGAGTCCATGGCGGCATGGACCCTCTTGACAGATCGCTGCACTCTCCGGCCATGGTCATCGTCGGTGTGATCATCGGCATGGCTCTCGCGCCGCTCCTCGACGTCGTCCGCTGTCTTCCCCCCCTCAAACAGCTGCAGCCCGTCCTTGACGTCGCCCAAGAGTCGTCGCTTGCCCTGCAGATCCACGACCATCTGCTCGCCCAGACCGCGCTCGGGGTTGTAGTTGTCGGGATCAAAGGTCGAGCTCTTGACGTCAATGTAGACGGCGTCCTTGTCGACGAGCACACCGCCGACGTCCGACATGGGCGCAAACAGCATCTTCTGCTTCTCGCCCAGCCGCCGTCGCGTCGTCTTGCCCGAGACCTTGGCAACCGTCTCGCTCATGGCCGGCGTCGGACACGGATCCGGCAGCAGCTCGACCGACGCCACGGACAGGTCACCCACGCCCGGCACATGCACACGCCCGCCGTGCGCGGGGAAGTTGGTGCCGCGCAGGTAGCCGTACAGCGCGACGGTGCGATCGCACTTGGCATTCGCCTCAATCGCCGTCGGCGGCGTGATGTCGAGAAAGCGGTCGGCCAGACAGTACGGGTGCGCATTGCGCCAGACGAGCGGGCGCGACTTCTTCATCACCGCGAGGAAGCGCGACAGGTTGAGGATCTCGCGGTCGGGGTAGCGGCCGTTGACGACGCCCGAGAGATAGAACAGCTTGGCGCCCTGGTACAGCTCGGACCAGAAGCGGTGCTTGAGCCGCTTCTTCTGCGCACGCAGCGCCTCGCGCTTGCGGAACAGGTCCAGGTGGGTCAGCACGCCAAAGACGTTGCCCGGCATGCCGGTCGAGGCGAGCACGTTGAGAAACTCCATCGTCTCCATCTCGAAGCCGAAGTTGCCGTCAATTAGCAGCAGGACAATGTCGACTACCTTGGCCACGTCGACCATGCTGGCGAGCGAGTCGGCCGGGCACTCGATGAAGGTGAGCCGTCGCCGCTTGGACGTCACGACGGTCAGCGGGCCGAGGGGGCTCGACAGTGTTTGCTTGCTGTAGCGGCGCACGAGCGACTTGATGAGCGTTGTTTTGCCGACCTGGAGTGTCAGGGACGGCGTGATACACTGACTAGGCGATGATATAGTGTAAAGTATGTTTGTTGCAATAGGGGCATGAATTCACAACTGACAACACTGACTCAAACTAGGCTAAATCCCTACCTCAGGACGGGTCACATGTCTGTTCTCAAGGGTTAAATGGCAGAAGTTCAAATGGAGGGTACACCCAAGCAGTTTACATTTCGAGGCGCGTTTCCGAGAAGAAATAAGCATGAATTCTCTACTCCAACGATATTCGGTCTGGTTTGACTTGATAAGATCGATAATCTCGCGCTCTGACATAAAAGACAGAATTTAGCAGCTCATTGACTTCTTAGCCCATGCTGAAGTCCACATAGTCACTGCAAAGCTCATCCATGCGCGAACTTTACAGGATGCATTACCAAGAAGTAACACTAGTCAGACCGGGAGTCCAGAAAGTTCAGCTCGTCCAAGGAGCAAATAGAATCACAGTAGTTCGTCTGATGCACCGCACTGACATGACGGACCACAGCAATCTCAATTCTTAGCGCTTTTCTGCATAGCTTTTTCAATAATGATAAGGTATGTGTGTAGGCTATACGAAATAATCAACCAGGACCAAAGCACTGTAAAGCGAGCCATCACTGCAGACTTGATAAAACCGCATCTTCTCTTCGCGACTGCCTCTACAGCACTGACTTACACCAGGCGGCCC
>QQTW01000956.1_pt1 | contig 19510 bp, 14 predicted proteins | sample 1904831 | NCBI WGS metagenome assembly QQTW01 (sample SAMN09435610, study PRJNA476489) | Subsurface metagenome, whole genome shotgun sequencing project. | reverse complement strand
ATAGCCTCACCAACTAAAACCCTGTCATTACCATTGCCCAGAATATTATCTTGATTGATATCAATGATTAAGCGGTAGGGTCCAATGCTTGAGGGGTTAAATGTAAAGTTACCTCCTAAATTTGTTCCAGATTGACCAGGAGTACCATCAGTACCAGTAAATTGAAGGTTGCTAGCAGTCGGTGGGGGTGTGGGTAAGGAATATAGCCAGGTCGTACCAGTAGGTGTATTACTACTTGACGGCAATGACGGGTCAGGAGAATTGAAAAAGATTTTGTGAGTTATGTCCGATATACTGTCTGCACTACCGGGGGTTGGTTGTCTGACTCCACTAGGTAAGGTTCCTGGGTTAGCCCCGGTTAGCTGAATCGAGCGGTAGAGACTCTTACCAGCTGTGTCAGTAAACCCGTTGTCATCAGCATAAAAAATGAAGCCAAAAGGATCTAGTCCGTTAGCATCAAGGCTATATTGGTATCCATCTCTAGTCAGAATAGTAACTTTTGAACTAAGGGATCTACTATTACCTCCCATGTTCAAAGAAAGATACTTAGCGAAGGCTCGACCAGGAAGGGTAGTACCAGTACTACTACGAACCGTTACATCCCATGCTGTAACAAAACCATTAGTATTAGTTTGAGCGGGCCAGTTAGCATTAGCAGCGATCGGAGTTGGGTTAGACAAAGTTGTAGGAGCAGTAAAGTCAACTTCCCAAATACCTCCTTGGCCTGCTCCTACTGTTACTGTACAAGGAGTGTAACCACCCACATTAGGCAGAGGTCCGGCTAATTCTTGAGTGCGGCTGGTTATATTACCTGTAATAGTAGGACAACTAGCCGCCGTGCCATTAGGTCTGCGATAGTTAATCGCGCCTGCACCAATTCCGTTAGCACTAGAGCCAAGGTTAATTGTTTCACCAACGTTGGCAAAGACTTTAATTATTGTCGTACGGGGGATACCTGCGTTAAGGTTGCCAGAAAACTCTAAGTGAGGGCGATCGCCGCCGCTGTTAGTTAATTCTCTACTGCCTTCAGCATGGGCGGGTTGAACTCCATAACCTAAAGTACATACCAACAGAGCTAAACTGCTAATTGCCCATCTTTGACTATAATGCTGGGCGATCGCCACTAAATATTTATTCAGTAATTGTTTTTTGGTTTTCATCTTACGGGGTTAGAAAAGTCAATATTTAAGTGATGCGATCGCACTTCCAGAAAGCGTCTAAATCTTAGATTGACCGACTTTGAACAATAAACTAACCGTAGTTTTTCTGAATGAAGGCGGTGCATTTAGGAAGATCATCAAATTCTCCAGTGAAATTACTGAAATATAAGTTATCGAGCAAGACTAAAAGTTTTCATTTGGTTGCCAAGCTAAGTTTTGTTTTGCTTGGTTGATAGAAACCGCACGACCGCATTTACCGCAGGTTCCGATGTACCGTATCGGGGATGAGTTGCGATGCCTTTTTGAATTTACATCCATAGATTGGGACAGTTTTTTGCTTCTTTTGCCCAATTAGCTGGATTTTTGATGATGTATTGGCGAATTCGATCTAAAGATCCGTCAGCACGGATTATATGTTCATAAAATCGTGGTTGCCAACCAAAATTATCTAAACCGTTTTGGCGACAGTAACGGCTAACTATGGATTTATGCGATCGCACAATTGTTCCCAGCGATCCAGTCTTGGGAGATATTTGGGACATAAATTCCCGTTGTGGGTCTTTTCGTGGTGTATATGGTGATGCAGACGATGGTGTAGAGACGTTGCACTGCAACGTCTCTACATTTTTAGAACAATCATCGTTATTTTTGGGGAGATAATTGCCGTTGGATGGACGATCGATGACAATAATGCCATGAATGTGATTTGGCATAATTACATAGGCATCAATGTAGGTGTGGGAAAAATGATTGGGAATATCTAACCAAAATTGTTGGGCAATTTTGCCAATTGGAGATAATTGCATTTGATGCGTAGAGACGTTGCACTGCAACGTCTCTCCAATGTCGCCGAAAAAATGTAGGCGATCGCGCGTACAAACGGTAACAAAATAATAACCATTAGCCCCATAATCCCTATCCGGTAAACGGCTTGATTTCACTCGATATTTATCTCTAAATAATGGTTGCGTCATAGCTATATCACTCAATTGACCGAATTTCGGTATTTACCGCAGGCTCAGATGTGCCGTACTGAGGATGAGTTGCGATCGCACTTACCCGCTCTCCAGGCTTTAAAGCTAAAGTAAGAGAAAATCTGCCTTTTTCATCCACTTTTGTAGTAGCGATGGGTTTGCCAATTAGTTCCCGCGTCCCAGAGTCTTGGCTAGAGCGATAAATTTCTATTTCCGAATCTGGTTCGGCTAATCCATCAAGAGTTACTCCCTTAGTAGGATTAATGATAAAAAATTCTGAGCTTAAAAAACGCGGTGCATCTATACCAAAATTGCCCGTTTTGCGGCGGCGTTGATAACTATCTGTGACAGGATTTGCCCCATCTCCTTTTTGGTAATCTTGGGGACTGACATTTAATTGCGCCACTAAATCAATTGCTAAACCCGATAATTTACCAAACTGATTATTAGTGATTTTGTTGCTACGGCTTTGGGGGTAAGCTGCAACTACTACTCCCGCTCCATTTTGATTATCGATTTGATTCTTTGTGACTTGATGCTCGTTACCCATCAAGTAAATAGCCGCTCTGTAGTATCGTTTGCCATTATTTGCGATCGCATTATTTCTAATTTGTACCGCGCCTTCAGGTTTAAATAAAAATATCCCGCTACCAGCATTGTTTTCAATCAAATTACTAACAACTTCTGTATTTTGAATCTTGCCTTCTAATCGGATAGCATCAGGCATTCCTGCTAAACCATTGTCTTCAATAACATTTCGAGCGATGCGGAGATTGGTTGCTTGCTTCCCGGTAATAATGCCGCTACCGTCGTGATTAGTAATTAAATTATTTTGAATTACTGTCCCCAAAGAATTAAATACAGAAACACCAAAAGCCGAACGAGTAAGTTTGTTATTAATCGCGGTTGTCCTATCTGTAGTAGGATTGCCTAACCAGTTATTTTCAATTACTACTCTTTGCGGTAGCACGGAGGAGGTTTTGTTAATTAAATACAAATGCTGCTCTTGACTTGTTTCGCTAACAGTTGCACTATCAGCAATAAAAATATCCGCCGGAGGAGTAGAAAGAGTAGAGCGTGGTTTAGTTGTAAACCCGTAAAGGCTTAGACCTCGGATAGTTACATCGTTTGCCGCTATGGTTAGTCCGCGAAATACCTTTATATTTTCCCTTGGGGTAATAGCAATAACTGGTAGAGATAATTGGTTTATAGATACAGGGTTTTTGAGGTTGCTAAACTTGGCTTTATAGCCTAATTGAGTTGTACCATCTACAACTACTGGACGAATTAAGGGCGGGAGAATGCGATCGAGCCGAATAGTGGTTTGCTGGGGTGGTAAATCAAACTCAATCCGTGGAGTTGCTGTACTTTCTAGGGGTTTAATAAGTTGTTGTTCGATGGCACTTAGTTTGGTTTGAGGTAAAGTACCATTAACTATTTCAATAGCTTCGCGCAGAGTTAAAAATTGATCGGGTACAATTGCCCCATCGCGATCGCTATTGACAGTTATCCTCATTGGTAAAGTTTCTTGGGCTGCTAAAGGACGATTGGGAAGCAGCGATAAACAAGTAAATATGAGTATCCAATAGATTGAATTATTAATTTTATTCATAGCTTTTCACCTCTTAGCAGCGTAGGGAGTGTGGGTTTATCCAATCTCTAGATTTGTGTAACCAAAGCTCGATCGGTTGTAGTAGCTAATTGCTGTGAAGAATTCAATTCTTGATAGCTGGTAAGTAATTGCTTGACGTTGGCAGCCAACTGACTAATTTGCAAGTCCAGGGCTAATTTTTCGCCAGAAAATTCTAGCTCCGGTAGCTGAGGAGCTAAGTTACGATTCCATAATGCGATAGCGCAAGCGCGCACGCAGGGCTTCGCATTATCAGCTTGGGTAAGTCTTTGAGCAAGAGATATAATTTGAGATTCTTGTTGCTGGGGTGGGGTTACTTTTTGCAGACCAAAACCATCAAACAGTTCGTTAAGCTTGACTGTCAAGCCTAAATAAGGGCCGCTAGAGGAACGAGAGCCGCTAAAACCATCGTCATCAACATTTCCAAACACATAACCACCAGCCAAGCGCAGATTGGGTGTGAGGTAATAGCCTGCTTCTAAGACAAAACCCGTTTCGCTGTATCCGGCGGAAGGTTGACCAATCCAACGCGCTTCGCCCACTACATCCCATTTGTAGCCTGGTCGATAGGTAGCGCGCAACTGAGCCAGGTTAATCGTACTCGTACCCACCAAATCGTCAGCTAAATAAGAAGTGCTGCTACGCAAAGCATACTTACCATAAAACTCCCATCGCCAAGAAGGAGCATAAATCCCTTCTAAGGCAAAAGTATGATCCTCCGAACCCGTACCACTGCCAATTAAAATAGTTTCGGGAGTTGTTGCGGGGTTTTTACGATATTCGTAGCGCAACAAAGCATTGAATTTATCGCTATGAATATCGCGGTAAGCTAAACCTATTTTTAAGTCTCTAGTAGTACCTAATCCTTCTAAAGTTTGGTTGGAAGAATTAGCTTGTTGATAGCGAACCAAAGCTGTTAAAGAAGGAGAAATTTTCCCCGTAGCCGAGGCAGAAATAACTGTATTTGAGCCACCGGAGGAGTTGCGATGCTCGTAACGAGCATTAGCTTGAAAATTGGGATTATCAGTATAGTCAAGACCGACGCTATAGCTGTCACCACCATCAACCCCAATTGACGAAGCACTTTGACCAGGAGCAAAGGGTTGAGCAAACTGAGTTCCCGCCGCAGTTTTACCAAAGAAATCGCCAAATACGTGTTCGTAAGCAAAGTTTGCCCTCAATCCAGGGGCAATAGTCCAACCTTGCTTAATCCCAATTGCTCCACTGCTACTCAATCCATCACCACCACCATACATGGAATAGCGTCCAGTAAGGGTCGTATCCGAGCCAAACTTGTGTTCGCCACTGATATCTAAACTGGTAATAGAGTTACCAGAATATTGACCGCGAGTAAAAAACTGTTGTGACAAGCTGACATTGACACCAGGCAAGGCTTTCCAACTCAATCCAAACAAAGTGCGATCGGGATAAACCGCATCAACATCGTTAGAAAAAGTTAGTTCGTTTTGAGCAATGAAAGTTAAGGTACCTGTAAGTGGCAGATTTAAGCGACTCCGCAACTGGTCGGAGGTACTGCTCAAGTCTTCCTCTGGAATGCGGTCGGTGCGATCGCGATGAATCCAATCTACGGTTAAATCAGCTTTGCCTATACGTTGTTGGACTCCCGCCGAAATTGTGGTTAAAGAGTTATCAACTCTACTACCAGGGATGGCAGAAACACCAGGATTTAATAGGTCTTCTAAGGTATTGAGAGGCTGGGGAGCAGTACCAAAGTTTTTTTCATGGTCGTACTGCACGCGGACGTTTGTTGTATCTGAAACTTTAGCTGTAACATTAGCTCCATAACGAGTTTGACCGGGAACAAAACTAATCGTGGCATCATTAGCAAAGCCGGCATCGGCGGAGCGATAGAAAGCACGAGCTTGAATGCCTTTAGCAATTTCACCTTCCGCTTCAATCCGGTAAGCTGAACCGCTAATTTTCCCCATGACATCCGATTGGTTTGTAGAGTGGGCGTACTCAGCAATTACAAAACCTTTAGAGCCGAGCGCAAAACGTGCGTCAGCGCCGTATAGTTCAAAGTCTCGGACACCTTGATTTTCGGTAAGGTAAGTAGCTCCAACCCAACTTTCAAGACCTAGTTCGCGGGAGAGATGGTATTGCACCCTACCACCGTAAATATTACTAGTTCCGTCGTGGCTTTCATACTGATAGGTAGCAACTATCCGCCGGACGAGTATTCTTCCTTCTTCGTCTACTGCTGTACGTAAAACTGCTTGGCGGAATATTAACGTCCCGCGATCGTAGTCAATCTCGTAGTCTGCACCCCGGCTAAGTTGGTTGCGTTGCAAAACTGTACCAGGGCGATTGAGTTCTTCTACTTCAATAAAAACATTTTCACTGCCTGGAATTAGCAACCGCCGCGATAAAAAGTAATAACCACTCGTACCATCAGGAGCGATCGTATCGCGTTGAAAGCCGTCAACATTGTTGCCGTAAAACCCTGTAACTTGCAAGTTACCTAGGTTGTAGTTGGCTTTAAAACCGTGTAATTTGCGATTAAAGGCGGTATATTCTTGCGATGAGCGCGAAAACTCTTTGGTATCGTAGTCACCCCACATGGCAAAATCTGGCTCGGCTCCCGAAATGCGCGAATTGCGTTCTATCCGTAAGTACAGGCTATCTTGGGAGGGTGTGGTAGCTTCAACCGTAGAGTTATCGCCATATACAGGGTATTTTTCCGTGCAGTCGTTAACATCTCTAAACAAGCGGCTATTGCCATTACAGTCTTCATTAAGAGTGCGATCGCTGTTGTACGCTCCAGTAAATAACCAGTCGCCAACTCTCCCGGTTGCAAAAACTGCGGAGTGAAAGTCTAACTGGGTCTTATTGTTGCCATCAGGGGGCAAAAAGTCTCTAAAACTTCTGTAATAATCTGTACCTTTTTTACCTAAACGCAGGTCGATTACGCCTGTAACTAAGGAGGGGCGCAGATTGGTTTCAAACTGAATTTGGGCATAGGCTTCTAAATTCGTAGTTAGCGCAGCAATCCGCACTGTTTGAGCTTGCGAAACCGAACGCAACTGAGCGGTGAATTGTCCTTTTTCGGCTTTTACCTGAAATCCATCGCGATCTAGATCGGCATCAACGCCGACAAATTCTCCAGCACTAGCTACTAAAGTAACAACTGGACTTTGGGTTGAACGGTTGCCCTGAGCGTCTTGTAGCTCTCCTTGAATGGTCGCAGTGGAACGTCCATCAGCAGGGATGCGTGCTTCAGTTGTTTGCAACTTAATTTGGGTTGCTGTACCCCTTACCTGGAGCTTGACTGTGGCAATTTCTCCAGCTTTGCCATCTCTAGTTACTTGGGCGGTAATGGTGTTGTCCCCTGGTTTGAAAACAACTCCGTACCATGTCTGCGTTACGATTTTCGATTTATTATCCGTTTCTGTACGTCCGATCACGCTAGGATCGACACCAACACCATTAACTTTAAGCTCTACTTTGCTACCTTCTACATACTGTAAGATCACTGAAGTAGCAGCAATATCCAATACAGCAGAGTTTGTAGGGGTCAGAATTTTTACTTCTAAGGGCGCGATCGCACTTTGAGCTTCTGGCTCGTTAACTACTTCCGCTTCTGGTTGCTCGGTGGTTTGAGGATTTTGGGAAGGTTCTGGGTTAGGAGTTGCTCGATCTACTGGAGTTGTTGGTTGAGAAAGTAGAGTCTTAAGCTCGGTATTTAAAAGTGGAGTTGCTAGAGTAGGGTTGTCTGTAGGTGGAGTAGAAGTCTCTTGGTCTACTGGAGTTGATGGTTGAGAAAGTAAAGTTTTAAGCTCGGCGGGCGTTAACTTTTTAGGAACAGATGACGGTAAAACCTCGTTAGTAGAAGCAGGCGGCAATACCTGCGGCTGGCTAGTATTATTGGTGTCTGCAACGGTTAGCGGTGCGGCTTTAGCTGTAGTAGCAATTACCAAACTTAAAGTTTCTACCGTAGCTACTATCAAGAAAGTAATTAAGGTGTTTGCCAGGAGTTTCACTTTGATTCACCTTCCGAGAAGCTAGGAGTTACGGCAAAATTCATTCGGACTAAACTACCAGGGGCTAGATGCACTAGCCTTGACTGACTATTGCGTTCGCTAAAACGACGGTTGGGAGCTAAGGCATAACCAGGCAGACTGCTTAAATCCAAAACTCCCGTGCGATACCCAGGTAAAACATTTGCTACAGAAAATAGTCCATCTTTATCCGTAGTAATCCGGTTGCCGTCGTCCATAAAAATAATTGCGTTCGGTACTCCTGGTTCGCCGCGTTGTTGTTCGCCATCAAAGTTTTTGTCTACAAAAACTCGACCAATAATTGTCCCCGCGTCAGTGAGAATGCCCGAATTAACTCTTAGTTTGTGAGTAGCAGGGCCGTCTTTGACCGTAAAATTGTTATCGGCACGTTGAGCCGTAGCGATCGCCAAATTTTGCCCCGACCCACGAATTGCATCGGGAGTTAGTACGGCAGCGTAGGCAATATTTAATACTTGTTCTCCTTCAGGAGAATTTTTTGCTGGCAAGTTGATACCATCAGCGCGGAAAGTAATTGTGTTCCCGGCGCGATTGGACGTAACGGCAACGGTTTTACCTCCAAGTTCCGCCCGCACGGAATCGTTAACAAAATTGAATCCTAAAGGTAAGGTATCGGTGACAACTACGTTAGTTAGGGTGGCACTTGACAGATTTTTGACAGAGACGCGATAAATTACTGTATCGGCAGGAGCAGCAGAAGCGCGATCGCCAGTTTTAATAATTTGGATTTCTTGGCTTTGACAAATGGTTGTGTTTAAGTCCAGAATTGCTAAGTTCAAACCTAGGCGTTCGGCATTGTCAATATTGATAGTTCCCGCTACCGAAGTTTGATTATCGGTAGTGCTAATTGCTCTACCATCAAGAGAAGTCGCGGTATAAGAGACAATTTCACCAATTCGAGAGCCAATTGTTAGTTTAATCCGCCGTTCGCTGTAGATTGAGTTGGGCGGCGGGCTAATTAATAAAATATAAGTTCTGCCAGAATCTAGTTGACCCTTACTAGGATCGAATAGAAAGTTATACCGTCCTTCGTTACCATTAGTTAGAAAAAAAGGATTGCTATTTTCTGTATTAGGTTTTAGTCCTAGAGGTATATTGTTACTACTAATATCTGGAACTTCCGTAGGGGTCAAAGCTACGGGCGAACTAATGTCTGTTCCTGTTGGATCGGCAGAACTGACTTCGTATAAACCAACACTAAAGCCAGTGTAATCTGGTACTTGTTCTCCGGCGCAACCTGTAACTTGCCCTAAAGGATCGACTAGCTTTGTTACACTAAAGCCTGCTTGGGTGCTGATGCCATTAACAGTAATTCCTCTATTGTCTCTCCCCGCCGCAGTGTAAGAAAAACTTACTTGATTTGTAATTTGAAACGCTTCAACATTTTGAGCTACAGCAGGTATCGATTGGTAGATGCTACCGCTAATAAAGGCTGCTGTTAGTATTTGGAGCCATTGATTTAAACGAACATTATAGCGGTGCATTGTGTTTTATACCTTGGCAGCAGTCAAACGCTAAGGTGCTTAGGATGGCTACCGATTGAAGAATTAATTAGTTAGAAATTGAATAGAAAAGTTTAAATAAAAGGAAGTCTGTCGAGCGATCGCACAAGTGGAAATAGAAATTAGCGATCGCTCTCTCAATCGGGAAGTTATTTGACTCGAACTTGGTAGGCCGCCGCTACCGTTGATTTAGCCGCGATCGCATCGGTAAATTTCCAACGCACGTGAGTGTAGGATTCAGCAGGTGCGGGGCGAGTTTCAACTTTGCCATTAGCTAGTTTTACTTGCACTGTTGGTTTAGCAACAAAAGTTTTGCCGTTGTTAATGCTGTAAGTAACTGTCGCGGTACTTTTGATGGTGGTACTAGAATTTAAGACGTAAGCAGTTTGCTTGGGGATAGGTTGAGTAACTACTAAATTATTTGCTTCGCGATCGCCATTATTCGCACCAGTCACGGTATAGCGAATTACATCACCCGGTTGGACTACAACGTTTCCTTGCAAAGACTGCCAGGTAACTTTGTCTTTACCAGCCGCATCTTTTTGGATCGTTTTTTTGGCGGCGGTTAGGCGCAACTGGACTTTGGGCTGAGTTTGGACATTTTGCGCCAAAATACTTTTTTGTGTCGTAGTTGCAAATCCAGGAATGCTAGAAAAGGGGACAGATATTAGTAAAGCTGCTAAACCAATGATAGATAAACGTTTCATTTTTATAACCTCTTGTGTAGATTGATTTAATGACAGCAGGCAAAAGTCAGATAAAGCCAGGGACACAGTATTTTTTGTGTCCCTAGAGCATTAACTTGAGAATTTATTCGTCTATTTGACGCTGGAATCTGAAGGTTCTAAATTGACTAGGACCTAATACCGGAGTTGCGCCAGTATTCACCGTGTACGCCGTAACATCGGCAGTATCGCCGGATGGGGCAGTACCTGCCGTACCATTGAAGTAAGAAGGTACTACTCCACCAGATTCAATCGCTGTACCAGGTACGTTGAGAGTATCAATTTGACCAAAACCTGGAGTACCGCTTACGTCGTTATCTCTGCCCCAGTTATTGGGTAATACCGTGCCATTCTCAGTGATGACAATGTTGTTGGCGTTCAAGGCAATACTGCCAGAACCAGAGGCAGGAACGCTAGAGATATTAGTGTAGGTAATTTGGTACTCAACGCGGTTTCCGGGCGCGGGAGTTCTTAGTGCAGTGCTACTGAACACTTCTTGACCCGCAGAGAAGGCTGGTCCAAATCCTGGAACAAGGCGCGATTCCTTCAATAGGCGCAAGAAGCCAACATAAACGCGATCGATGCTAGTATTGCTAGCTTCTCCAGTGTCAACAACTCCGTTAGCTGTGCCAGACTCAATAATGGCAGTGACTGGGACTGGGTAGCCATATTCTGAATCGCCTGGTTCAAGACTAACTCTGTCGGTAGATAGGGTAGTTCCTGCAGGTAGATCGATAGATATGTTGTAGGCAGAGATTCCACCATTAGCAGGTACGCCAAGAATAGTTATAACTGGCTGACCGTCAGGTACGAAGATTGTACCATTCCATGTATAAGTTTTAGAGCCAGGAACCCCGGTGGCACTGACCGTCACCAGCGTACCAATGGGCAAGTCAGCCAAGTTTACGTCCAGAGGAGCGGTAGGGATGATACTAATGTTCGCTGGAGTTGTACCGTTGTTCTGCACGGTATTAACGAAAGCAACAGGAGCGGGGTCGGTAGTGTCGCTATTTGCTGGAGTGTCGGGGGTAGAGAAATTAGCGGCTCTATTGGTGAAGTCGTCGTTGTTGTTGGTCGGACCAGTAGCTCCGGCAGCACCTTCAGGGCCAAGTAAAACTCCCGATACGCCTGGAGCAGGAATGTTGAGGATAGTGTCTTCACCACCACCAACAGTGTTGCCTGCGGGGTCTGTACCGGAGTTATTTCCGGGGTCAGTTCCATCAGTACCAGGATTGGCTACGCCAGTAGTGGGAATGATAGAGCCGGGTGTACCAGCATCGTTAAAGTTACTCGGATTTTGGTCGCCAGATTCATCGTAAACTAGGGTCGTGCCACCATTACTTGTACCAAAAACTTGAGCGATGTTAGCGATTTGACCGCCAGTTGTACCTGTTGCACTAAAGCTTGTAGTTGTCCTAACAAGGAAGGAAAAGCCAGTAACAGTTGTATTGGGAGCAATAGCTGGACTATTGGAAGCTAGACTATCATCAGGATCGTAGATAAAACCAACTCTCGTTACCCCGGCGGCTGGGGAGATGGGGCTAGGAGTCGCGAGCGTCCATACGGCTTGGGTAGCTGGAGTTGCTGTTGATGTTGTGGTATAGACAACACGCCACCCTATAGGAGCAACTGGAACTGCATTTAAGCTTGTGCCTAGGGGGATAGCATCAGATATGAGGATAAACCTGGTGGTTGTATTGCCATCTACTCCACCAGTAAGAGCCGTACCTGTTAAAGGTGCAGCATTGAGAGTTGTACTACTAGCTGAAGGAGGACTACCCTCTACTCTCAAGCTCAATCCATAAGTGAGGAGGTCGTCGTTAGTTAGATTGACAGAACCGTTTTGGCTGTAGCTGGTTAGGGTTTTAAGAACAGTAGCAAAGGCTTGATCGGTAGCATTAATTGTCGCCGATTGATTGGTGCTGGCTTCTCTTTCACCGTTGGCAGGAGCAGTGCCTGTTGCTTCAAGAACAGGCGTACCAGGAGGACTAGGAGTATTGTTGTCTTGGGTAAATACACTACCCGCCGTAGCCAGGTAGGGGACGTTTTGAGCAACCGAAGGAGTTGTGTCACCCAAAGTAACAGTGATAGTTCCAGTGCTAACACTGGCAACTGTTACCGGAACTCGTACCCGAACCGATGCGCCAGGTTGAACTTGTCCGCTTGTGAATGAACTACCACTAATGGGAGTAAAAACTCCTGGAGCAGTTTCAATTTGTAAAGCACCAGAAATTGTCCCAGGACCTGAGATTGTAGCTAGGTTGGGAATAACAATTGTGGTGGGGTCATTACCAACGTTGGTGACATCAAAATCGAAGAAAATGGTGTCGTTAGCTTGGATACCTGGGGTTCCTGTGGTATTGTCTACTACTCCAGCCGGATTGATAAATAAACCCGCAATTTCAGCTACGGTAATAGTTACAGTATTAGAACTTGAATTTAAAGCTGGCCCGGTAGGGTTGCCCGCATCATTATAAGTAGCTGTTGCAGTGTTACTAATTGATGTATTCGCACTGGTGGGCGTTGGGGCGGTTTGGGCCATCACTGACGAAGCAATTTGAAAAGTACCACCGATAAGCAGGGCTGCTGTTAGTAATTGGCGGTAAGGATTTTTTCGATGATTTTTCATTAGAACGTACTAGACTTAGGGGATTAAAAACAAAGAAAGTTAGTAAATATAGACCTTAGTAAGCTTTAGTTCGTAGGTAGATACAACCTAGTGCCAAAAATTGCCTTACTAAGAGCAGATGGGGAGGGAAAGCGATCGGCCCAACGCTTACTAGCAGTTAAATCAAATAGCTATTTATGCTACAGAATTATCTTTCCCTATTCTTTTAGGAATAGAATCAATAAAATTACTGGACTTTTATTAGAAGACTTAAGGCTGATACTAGGGAAAATACTGTGGTTTTCTAGGGACTCGTATGTATGACCTAGTACATTTTGACGCTCGCTAAATCGTCCTTTCTTATTTGCAAATAAATTTGTATTATTATGAGCCGCTATTACAATAATTAAAGCTAGAAAATAGCTCTACGTATTTGAATTTATGTTTGATACATCTTGGCGGATTCATTTAGAAAGCTCAATTGAACATCACCGTAATATTACGTATGCTCGTTATTTGCAACTGGCAACGGTTACTCAAGAAAATCGCCCAGCTAACCGCACAGTTGTATTTAGAGGGTTTTATGAAGATAAAGATTGCTTAAAATTTGCTATTGATAGTCGCAGCGAAAAAGTCAGCCAAATTACTACGCAGCCTTGGGCTGAGGCTTGTTGGTACTTTACCCAAACTCGCGAACAATTTAGGTTTAGCGGCTTGCTGCACTTGGTACGAGGAGATCATGCAGATATGGCTTTACAGCAAGCCCGTCAAGCAAGTTGGCAACAGCTTAGTGAGGCGGCAAGGTTACAATTTGCTTGGGACAACCCTGGGAAACCTAGAGCGGAGGATGCTAACTTTGCACCGCCTCCGCCCGATCCAGAAAAACCATTAGCTAACTTTTGCTTATTATTATTAGAACCAATCCTGGTAGATTATTTGAATTTGGTAGGCAACCCGCAAAATCGCTATATATATTGTCGTGATGATGGGTGGAGTGTGAAAGAAGTTAATCCTTAGTTTTTACTTGGATTAACTTAAGAAGCTAATAGGTCTGCCTAATTTAACCTCTAACACTAATTATTCCCGCGATCGCTGCTGCCGCCGCCGAAGTAAACGCCGAACCAAATAACCACCAAGCGGCGGTTTCGGCGACCTTTTGAGTAGCCTTTGCTTGTTCGGTGGCTTGTCTTCCTTGGGTTTGCTCGATTAATTGTTCTAATTCTTGACTGAGTTGGATTGATTTTTCTTCAGATTGAGTCGGTTGAAGCACGGCTAAGATTTCAGGAGTGGGTTTTGTTGCCTGTTGACCCCAAAGCTGCTGCCAAAATGTTTCAAACTGTTCCATAGCTTGGTTGACATCATTTTTAGAAAAGTCTGTACGGCTGCTAACTAAGTCCACAAAAGTCTGCCGCCCGATATTTTGGATGTGATTATCGCGGGCGATTGACTGCATTTCTGGTTCAACAATTAACTTTTCAAATTCTGCTTGGAGTTGAGTGCGATCTTCTTCGGGTAGTCTTAGCTGCTTTAAGTAACTTGCGATTGCTTCCGTGCTGCGATTGTAATCTACCGCCGAACTTAGTTCGCGGCGCACGGTCGTTGCCGCCGCTTCCGCCGTAGATACAACGCGATCGCTTACTTGTTTTGCTCCGAGAGCGATCGCTGCCGTACCAATAATACCTTGCAGCCCAGAAGTTGCCGAATTTACTACCGTACCAATTACCGAACCTACGGTAGTTAAGCTAATCCAAACTAGCAAGGTAAAGTACGTTGCCCAAATTGTTAACCCAAAAATTGCCCCTAAAACTACATCGTCAACTAAACTGAGTTTGACCGCTAAAAAACAAGCACTAAATAAGGTAATACTAAGTGTTCCTAGGGTTCTTAAGCCTACTATCGTGCCGATTTTATCAATAGTATCGTCCAAAGTTTCCGACTTATCGGCTTGTGCTTCGGAGTCGGAGTAGGAAATGCCCAAGGCAATGAAAAAGTTAGCTAGGAGTAGCTGAAAAGCAAAAGCTAAAACTAACCCGGCGATTAAGACTAAAAAACCTTGAGAACCTGAAAAAACGGCATTAGTAACGTTTGCCCCTAGTACGCAAGCGATCGCACTTAATGTGCTGCCGTTACCAATTATTCCCACCCACTGCAACATAGAATTTTGTTAATTTCAATACTATAAATTTTTGATAATACTTTTACCTCCCGCAATGTCTCTCTCTAATGAGCGAAAAATAGCTATTACTACCAAAGACTTAACTTTTAGCTGATAGGCAGAGGTTAAGTCAATTCAACTTCTTTGGGTGCGGGCAATTCAGGGGAGGGCGCAACTTCTCCTTTTATTTCTTTTTCTTGCTTCAATATGCTCCACAAATGCACTACCGAGAGTAATATTGCACCCGCCGATAGCAAGTAACTATGAATAGTATAAAGATGCTCTACGGTAATTGTGTTTACTGCGCCACCACCAACTAAAACATCTCTTAGCGTCGAGCCAATTAGGGGAATTGCCTCGATAGTGCTTAGTTCAATCCGAAAGCGCCAATAACCTTCTTGACTCCAATCTAAGATAATTGCCGTCCAAGCTAGACCAATCGATGTCAAAACTAGCAAAATTCCGCTCACCCAAGCTGTCAGCCAGCTAGAACGAAATTGTCTGCCCAAAAACATGATTACCATTTGCACTAAAGCCGTGCCAATGAGTAGATTTCCTGCTTGGTCGTGAATTGTATGAATTAATAAACCGTTGGTGACTTCGCTGTCAATCCACTTGAGCGATTGATAAGCCCCTCCGGCTACAGGTTCATAGTAAAAAGATAGCAATATGCCAGTAATTGCTGCGATCGCACTTAAAGTCACGATTGCTACTGATAATATCGTCGCCGTCCGCCGCAATCTGAAATCGTAAGTAGAAATCATAGTTGCTAAATGTGTACTTTTGTTTACAATCCTAACGCGATCGCCAACTTGTGTATGTAGTCCCAAAGTACAAAATCAACTCAAATAAGCTACCCAAGTAGATAAAACGGAATTAGAGCCATACCAAAGTCCTGACGAACGAGGAGAATGAAAGACATTTTCAATAACTAAATTTTCTGCCCCCTCTAAGCAAGCAGCCACAACAGGAGTAATCCCATCTCCCCAAGTATTGCCCACCCCACAAGTTTGCTGATAGCTGCTGTAAGCAAGCCATTTGCCAGGACTGCGACTACCAAAAATAGTTTTTCCGGCGACGCAAAGGTAACGGACGCTAGGATAAAAAGCGCCGGGATAGTTGTTATTGACAAAATCTAAATTCCACCGAGTCCAACGCTCTTGGCTGACGTGAGGCGTACCGAGAGTGACTAGATTGGCAATGTAGGGGTAAGCATGACAAAGAGCCTGAGACTGTAACTCTTTGCGCCCTAAATAAGGCTTTTCTCCTAAATAAATCCGAGAAATCCAACCTCCCGCCGAATGACCGATTAAATTAATCTGTCCGGTAGCAGATTGTTCTAAAGCTTGCTTTACTGTGCGATCGAGTTGTTGCAAAATAGGCGTAACGGGTCGTCCCCCCAAAGTAGGCAACCAATCGCGGCGGCGTAATGGTACGGTGGATGTGGGAAAACCCAATTGTTGTAAAGCTTGTTGCAAAGGAACATAGGTGATCGCACTTTCCAAGTATCCAGGCAAAATAACTGTAGGCAACATTAGTTTTAAATTGAAAGTATGCCAATAATAAAAATTTCAGACTACTACTAAACTCGTGAACATTGGCACTTTATACGGAATTAGCGTTGGTACGGGCGATCCAGAATTAATTACAGTCAAGGGACTAAAAATCCTCCAATCATCCAAAGTAGTGGCTTTCCCGGCGGGCTTAAAAGGTATCGGGATTGCTCAACAAATTGTAACGCCTTGGATTAATCTTAATCAGCAACAACTGGCATTAAATTTTCCTTACGTGCAAGATCGAGACGTGCTAGAGCAAGCATGGCAAAGCGCCGCCGAACAAGTTTGGCAGTATTTGCAGCATGGCGTTGATGTGGCTTTTGTCTGTGAGGGCGATGTAAGTTTTTATAGTACCTTTAGCTACCTGGCACAAACATTACAGAAAAACCATCCTGAATCATTAGTACAATCAATTCCTGGAGTTTGTTCGCCTATGGCTGCCGCCTCAGCATTAGGATTGCCTTTAACTGTTGGAGCCGAAGGATTAGTAGTTTTGCCCGCTATCTATCAGCTACAAGAACTAGAAGCTGTATTAAACTGGGCAGATGTAGTAGTGCTGATGAAAGTTGCTTCAGTATACGCACAAGTATGGCAAATCTTAAACCAGCGCAATTTACTAGAACGCAGCCGAGTTGTAGAAAGAGCTACTTTGCCTGAGATGGTTATTTATAAAGACTTACGCGATCGCCCAAATTTACAGTTGCCTTATTTTTCAATCCTAATTGTCCAAGTAACAAGTCACCGCAATTACTGATTTTTTATCTAACTAGCTAAGTTCAAATTGTAAAAAAAAGTATCAGGTAAAAATGTTTTACTATTACTGTTGATACTGCGATCGCGCAAATAGTTAGTTTTGTTCTCAAATTATTAATTTTTTCGCTCATAAATAAAATTAAGTCAAAAACCTGTAACTCAAAACTATCTTTATGTCCTATACTCCAAGCAAAAACTTACTATCTACAACGGGTGTTGCCTTGCTAGGCTCCCTAGGCATTCATGGACTACTTTGGGTAGTTTTGCCGGGGTTAACCATTGATTCCCAAACCGATAAATCTCCCGCTCAAAGAACTATAGGACTTGTAGATTTATCTCCTCAAGAGCAAAGCCGTCTTCCCCAAGTTCCCAGCCCCGCAGACAATAATCTACCGCCCTTTGCGTCGCAACTAACAGAATTACCACCCCTACCACCAGCCCCACCCTATCAAACGAGCGTAATACCCCCATTGCAGCTACCGCCAGGTAGTGCGCCCATTTATAACAATATTCCCTATCAAAGTTCTGTCCCCCCGCAAACTTTTCGAGTCCCTTTACCACCGCCACCAAGTAATACATCGTTTCCGCCAATTCCTTACGAAAACTTGCCGAGTTCTCCTAATAATTACCCGTTACCGTCTCCACCTCAAGCACCGCCTTTTGTGTTGCCATCAAATAACGGCTTGCCAAATATACCGTTGTCTCCCGATCGCTCTTTGCCTGCGGAGGATGTAGCTACAGCCACCCCAGCACCAGCGCCAGCGCCAGCCCCGCCAACCCAAAATCCAGATACTTCCACTTTGAACCCACCCACAGAAGCCAATAAATTACCAGAAAGGGGCAAACAAGAGTTGTTGGCGATGCGCGAGAGTATGAGGAATAATTTTCCTCCAACGACGGCTACCCCACCCTCAGCAAATACGACTTCTTCAATGAGCCGTCAAGAAATCGTGACCGCATTGAGGGGAAATCGCTCTAACCCAGCCACGCCCTCAGCAAATACGACTTCTTCAATGAGCCGTCAAGAAATCGTGACCGCATTGAGGGGAAATCGCAATCCATCAAACGAGCTATCAGAAGATACAAAAATAGCCCTCGATAACTTAGAAAAATTTAAACAACAACAAGCAGCAATTCAAGCTCAAAACCCTGACGTAGTTACAAAACCACCAATTCGACGCAAACTGACTACTTGCGATCGGGCTATAGATGGAGATATAGCGGTGGTGGGTGTAGTAGTCAACCCAGAAGGTAAAAGATTATCTGAACCGAATTTGATTACAAAAAAAGGCAAGCCAGATATTACTCAAGCACAAAATTACGTTAGAGATTATGAGTTTGCTAAAACTGGTAAAACTACTAATTACAATTTTCGGCTAGAGTTTGATTACGTTGCTCGTAAATGCACCCAAGCAAAGCCTACTCCTGCGCCTACAACTAACACTATTGAACCTACTCCTACGCCAACGACCACTGATACGGCTGAACCTACTCCTAGACTAGCTCCAAGTAGCTCTAGACCCATACCGACATTTAGACCTACTCCAAGTAACTCTAGACCCATACCGACATTTAGATCGGCTCCAATCAACTCAACACCTACATCTACCCCTTCCCCGGATAGTGTAACTCCCCCACCAGAACCTACCGTTACTCCACAAATTTCACCCCCACCAAGTAATTCTCAAAGACCCAAGGATCTCTTTTAATTCACGATAGATAAATTCATGAATAACCAACCGCATCAGTTATTGATAACTAACGGAGTGGGGTTTATTGGCACAAATTTTGAGCGCTATTGGTGTAGTGCTTATTTGGGCGATCGCATTGTCGTTCTCGACGGAGGGGAAATAAGCGATCGCGCTCTTGAAGGCAGTATAGCCCTACGCAAATACATTAGGACAATGTTTAAATGTAGCATCGACACAATCATGAAAGTTGTTAAATTCGTTCCACCGCTGCCGCATCCAGTTTTTGAGTACAAACCACCAATGCTCGATCTTGTTTAGGTCTGGAGAATAGGAGGGAAGATACCATAACTCACATCTAGCCTCCGCTACAATTTCATCAATTGCCTGGGAGTGATGGAAACTTGCATTGTCAATGACGATGACATCACCTGGTCGCAATTGAGGAACAAGACATTGCTCTAACCACATCTCAAATAAGTTGCGGTTACAGGAACCAATAAATGTCATCGGTGCAAACACTTTTCCTTGACGTAGTGCGGCAATCCAACGGACTCTTTGGGTACGCTTACCAAGTTTGAGAGCATAGCAGCGCTGCCCAACCTCACAGTAGCCCTAGGGATAGTCCAGAGCGGTTATCAATGCCTGCGTCAACCTAGACGATTTGAGCAGCAGATTTGGCCAAGGCATTGCTCCCGAAATTCTTGACGTTTTAACTCATC
>QQTW01000955.1_pt1 | contig 19516 bp, 18 predicted proteins | sample 1904831 | NCBI WGS metagenome assembly QQTW01 (sample SAMN09435610, study PRJNA476489) | Subsurface metagenome, whole genome shotgun sequencing project. | reverse complement strand
TGGTACATTTGTACGCTAACAGTAATGATAGAGAGTGGGTAGATAACAGTTTAAGAGAGTACCGTTCTCGCGTTCAAATATTTGTTGAGCAAGAGCAAGAAATGGGTACAGAGATTAATTCTCAAGAAACTGTAATGGGATAAAAAAGAGGAGAGCAACAGTTGTTCTCCTCAACTTTAGAGAAAAATGCTGAGGTAACAAATTTATGAATAGTTGCATTCTAATGGCTCAAATCGTTCAAGAACCGCAGTTGCGCTTTACCTCCGACCAAATGGCGATTTGCGAAATGTTGGTAGAATTTTCAGAGCGTGGTTCTCAACCAACTCTTTCTAGACTAAAAGTAGTGGGGTGGGGAAATTTGGCTCAAGAAATTCAAAAATCTTACCATCAAGGAGATCGCGTAGTCATTGAAGGACGCTTGACTATCAATAGTGTCCAAGTCGAAGGATATAAAGAAAAAAGAGCGGAATTAACCGTACAAAAAATTTATCCTTTGGGCGCAGGTGTTAATCTTGGCTCAGTAAGTAGTACAGATACATCGCTAAACCCAACCGATGAGGAAGAAATGCGATCGCCTGTAACTGCGGGAGCGCCCTATAAGCCTACTCCTGCCACAGATACTTACGACGAAAAAAGTAATCGTAGTAGTAAGTTTGCGCCCCCAGCACCGCAACCAGATTATAGTCCAGACAACGACGACATTCCGTTTTAAAACTTGCCGTCAGTTATCCCTATAGCTGACGGAGCAAAAATAAAAACCTTAGTCAAACGCACAAAAAGCAACGAAAGAAACTGTTAAAATCCTGTTAATTTTTCCGTTGTACGCCCAACAATTCCTATGAGTGAAATCTTAGATGTTCGCAACTTACAAGTTGACTTTATTACCGAGGAAAAAGTAATCACGGCGGCGCAAAATATCTCTTTTAAGTTAGAGCAAGGTCAAACTTTAGGAATTGTAGGCGAATCGGGATCGGGTAAATCCGTTACATCCCTAGCATTAATGGGTTTAGTTCCAAGTCCCGGTATAATTAGCGGCGGTGAAATTTGGTTTGGGGACGAACAATCGACCAGGGTTGATTTATTAAAATTATCCCAAAAACAAATGCTGCAATACCGAGGCGGCAAAATTGCGATGGTGTTTCAAGAGCCGATGAGCGCCCTAAATCCAGTTTATACTTGTGGTTTTCAATTAGTTGAAGCGATCCTACGCCATCAAAAAGTATCCTCAAAAGAGGCGCAACGCATAGCTTTAGGTTTGCTGCAAGAAGTCAAGCTATTACCTACTGATGAAGACTTAGAAGCTCAAATAATTGCGACTAAAGCCGCTTTGGGACAAGACAAACGCAAGTTAGCTCAAGAAGTTGCCGAGCAAAAAAGAGCCATGCTCGATCGCTACCCTCATCAACTTTCGGGCGGTCAATTGCAAAGAGTTACAATCGCTATGGCAATTTCTTGTAATCCCGCTATTTTAATTGCTGATGAACCTACAACGGCTTTAGACGTTACGGTACAAGCGACAATTTTGGACTTACTCAGAGAATTGAGTTTAAGCCGTCAAATGGCGATGATTTTCATTACTCACGACTTGGGATTGGTAGCAGAAATTGCCGACTCCATCGCAGTAATGTATCAAGGACAGATTGTCGAAAACGGACTTGTAGAATCGGTATTTACTCACCCTCAGCACCCCTACACTAAAGGTTTACTCGCTTGTCGCCCAGATTTGGAAGTGCGATCGCAATACCTGCTGACAGTAGCGGATTTTATGGGCATGACCAGGGCAGCTAATGGCAATATGCAAATTGAACAAAAAAGCCCTCCATCACCGCCCGAAGTCACAACAGAGGCGTTGCAGCAACGTTTAGCTCACCTCACTAAGCAGAAGCCCTTGCTAGACGTTAGTAACTTGCAAGTAGGTTTTCCCCAAGCTGGAGCTTTTGGTCAAACTAAACGTTATTTTATGGCAGTTAAAGGGGTTTCGTTTCAAGTCTACCCCGGAGAAACTTTAGGTTTGGTCGGCGAATCTGGTTGTGGTAAAACGACTTTGGGGAGAACTTTAGTTAGATTAATTACTCCCATTAGTGGCAGTGTAATGTTTGATGGGCAAGATGTGGCTACTATTGGCGGTCATGCCTTACAAAAACTGCGCCAAGAAATGCAGATTATTTTTCAAAACCCGTTTAGTTCCCTCGATCCCCGCCTCAAAGTTGGCGATGCGATAATTGAGCCGTTGGTAATTCATGGTAGGGGATCAAGCGATCGCAATCGACGAAAAATTGCTGGGGAACTCCTAGAGCGCGTAGGACTTGACCCCACCTTAATAAATCGCTATCCGCACGAATTTTCCGGCGGTCAACGGCAAAGAATATGTATTGCTAGGGCGTTAGCGCTGCGACCTAAGTTTATTATTTGCGATGAATCGGTTTCGTCTTTAGATGTCTCAGTACAGGCTCAAGTATTGAACCTACTCAAGGAATTGCAACAAGAATTTAACCTAACTTACATTTTTATTTCTCACGACTTAAATGTAGTCAAGTTTATGAGCGATCGCATTTTAGTCATGAATCAAGGTCAAATTGTCGAACAATCCGACGCGGAAAGTATTTACCGATCCCCACAACAAGAATACACCCGCCGCCTAATTGCGGCTATTCCTACCGGAAAAAAAATGCGTAAGTCTGATTAATTTATCTTTTAGCAGTTCAAACCAATTATGCTAATATACTCAAAAAATTAGCCAAATAATTCATGTTTTCGGGTCAAGATTTGGCTGGCAAAAGGCGATCGCTAAGTAAATAAACTTATTGAGTAATTTTAGTATGAATAATCTTGCCTCTGTTTCCCAAGGAGAATTGACTCAGCGCCGCTTGGTGCTACGCCGTCATCGACGCATAAAACAGATCAAATCTGTTTGGAGAACTTTGGCTATTAGCGGGTTATTGGGAGGATTAGTATGGGGAGCAACTCAACCTGTCTGGGTAGTCCGAGAATCTGGGCAAATTAATGTTACAGGAAATCAATTGCTAACTACCCCAGCAATTCAATCGCTACTAAAAATCTCTTATCCGCAAACCTTATTAGAAATTAAACCCGAAGCTCTAGCTCAAGAATTAGAAGCACAACCAACCATTAGTGACGCTAAAGTAACGCGGAGTCTATTTCCGCCAAGTTTAAAAGTTCAAGTTACTGAAAGAATCCCTGTAGCTGTCGCTTTAACCAAAAATGCCACCGCAGGATTAATCGCCGCAGACGGAGTATGGATACCTCAGCAAAGTTACGCTGCGCCCAATAGTACATCGTTTAAGATGCCCAAATTAAAAGTTAGGGGACAAGTAGAGAAGTATCAACCGCACTGGAACCAACTTTATCAAGCAGTAAACAGCCTTAAAGTTAAAGTCAGCGAAATTGATTGGCAAAACCCTAATAATTTGATTTTAAAAACTGAACTTGGAGTCATACATCTAGGCGCTTATAGCTCAAAATTAAGCGATCAACTCCGGCGTTTAGAAGAAATGCGTTACTTATCTACAAAAGTTAATCTTCAAGATGTTGCTTATATCGATCTAACAAATCCTGCAGATCCTCCATTCGTACACATGACTTCTGAAAGTTTGCAGAAAGACAAATTAGCCAAAAAAGCTGATCCCCGCCCCTGATTGAACTTGGCGTTGCTAAAAGTGTAATGATCTCTCCTTTTTGCAATCCTGTCTCCTCCCATTACCCATTAGCCAAATAATCGTAGGTAGTGTAACCTAATGACTGTAAAGCATATTGCAGCATCCATGTTAGAAAGTCATCTCAGTATTAGACTTCCAGAAACAGAAATGAAAGTTTTAGAGCAATATTGTCACAATTCCCAGCGCACAAAAACCGACGTAATTCGAGAGTTTATTCGCTCCTTAAGTCAAAAATTATAGGGAGTTAAGAAGCGATCGCGCATTTCTTCATCGCGTTTTGGCTCAAAAATACCTTGTTAGTTATTCAACAAAACTTTAAGCTCAGGAGGAACTTACTTTTAGTTGGATCGATTGTCCTCAAAGCTGCCTACAAGTTGCTACTATACTCGCAGATTTTTTAGTTTTAAAAGTAAGCTGAACACTCAGACCAATTTGTAAAAGTCCGGGGTTGCAGTAGACTTCTAGCCCCATTGCCCAAAGTCGTTTATAAAAATAGTTTAAAAATTGCAATGTCACTCAACAATAAACAAGAGTTTGCTCAGAATAACTCTCAATCCTCAGCACAGTCAGCTTTTACCCTAGCAGTAAATGCTAACAATCCTTTTAACAGTGCAGGACATAATTTTGGTCACGACGATAAGGGAAGACCTGCAACCGACGACTTAATTAATAGCATTGTCCCTGGTCGAGTAGCCAATATCAAAGTAATTGGTGTAGGTGGTGGCGGGGGAAATGCCGTCAATCGCATGATTGCCAGTAACGTATCGGGAATTGAGTTTTGGTCAATTAACACTGATGCTCAAGCTTTGGTACAGTCAGCCTCGGTTAAACGCTTGCAAATAGGGCAGAAACTAACGCGGGGTTTGGGGGCTGGGGGCAACCCGGCGATCGGTCAAAAAGCTGCGGAGGAATCTCGCGATGAAATTGCGGCAGCTTTAGAGAATGCAGATTTGGTATTTATCACCTCTGGAATGGGCGGCGGTACAGGTACGGGGGCGGCTCCCATAGTTGCCGAAATAGCTAAAGAAATGGGTGCGCTGACAGTGGGAGTTGTGACGCGACCGTTTTTATTTGAAGGTCGGCGGCGTACAAGTCAAGCAGAGCAAGGCATTGAGGGGTTAGAGAGCCGAGTAGATACGTTAATTACAATCCCCAACGACAAATTATTGTCGGTAATTTCCGAACAAACCCCGGTACAGGAGGCTTTTCGGTTTGCTGATGATGTGTTGCGCCAGGGAGTGCAGGGAATTTCTGATATTATTACAATCCCCGGCTTAGTAAACGTAGACTTCGCCGATGTCCGAGCAATTATGGCAGATGCGGGTTCGGCATTGATGGGAATAGGGGTAGGATCGGGTAAGTCTCGCGCCCAAGAAGCCGCCAATGCTGCGATTTCTTCACCGCTATTAGAATCATCCATTGAAGGGGCTAGAGGGGTGATTTTTAACATTACTGGGGGCAGCGATTTGACGCTGCACGAAGTCAACGCTGCCGCCGAAATTATTTATGAAGTGGTTGACCCCAACGCCAATATTATCTTTGGAGCAGTTATTGACGATCGCTTGCAAGGAGAAGTAAGAATTACAGTCATAGCAACCGGGTTTACCGGAGAAATGCTGGCAGCCTCCCCCCCAATTGCCAAAGCTGCGGGGAAGACACCACAACCTGCTACGCCGCCACCAAGTGCCACTAATTACGAACCTAAAGAAAAAACTGGGTTAGACATTCCTGATTTTCTGCAAAGAAGAAGACCGTCACATTAATTAGGCAATACAAAAGCGGGAAGAATCTAAGTTGTTTTTCCCAATTTCTGTTGTTCTACCCATTTAATTATTTGTTCGCCCAAGTGAGTAGCATCTAGCCGATCTATTTCCCTAATCCCCGTAGGACTCGTGACATTGACTTCAGTTAAATAGCCGCCAATGACATCAATACCAACAAAATACAAGCCATCCGCTTGCAATTTAGGGGCAAGTTCGGCACAAATTTCTTGCTCACGCGCGGTAATTTCTGTTTTAGCTACAGTACCTCCGGCAGCCATATTATTACGAAATTCGTTACCACTAGAAAGTCGATTAAGAGCGCCAATTGGTACGCCGTCAAGTAAGATAATCCGCTTATCTCCCTGCTTGGCGGCGGGTAAAAACGTCTGCACCATTACCGGAATTTTGCCTTGGAAAGTGCTGAGTTCGACTATAGAGTTAAAATTGCGATCACGCTGCTCTAAATAAAGTATTCCTTCACCAGCTTTATTCCCCAACGGCTTCAGAATTGCTGCCCCTTTTGCTTGCGTAAACTCTCTAATAATTTCTTTATCAGCGCTAACGATAGTTTCGGGAATAGATTTTATAAACTGCAAAGCATACATCTTCTCGTTAGCGGCTCGTAACCCCTGGGGATCGTTAACTACTAAAGTTTTTGCTTTATCTACATAGTCCAGTATGTAAGTAGCGTAGAGATAAAGGGCATCTACCGGGGGATCGGTACGCACAAAAACAGCATCCATTGTTTCTAGCTCGGCAAAAATGCGATCGCCCAATTGATACCAAGGTAAATTTACTACCCAGCGTCCTTCTACCAATTCTGTTTTTTGCAACTGTACGGCTTCTAAAGTCGCCCAAGCCTTGCTATCTACGACACTTAACAAGTTTGCCTGAGTTATCCAAACTTGATGACCCAGCAATTGGGCGGCTTCCATCAGTGCAACGCTAGTATCGTGCAGCGGGTCGAGTTTAGCGATAGGGTCGATAATAAAGGCAAGTTTTAACACAGCAATTATTTAGTAATTAATTGGGCAATGGACTAAAAGACCACCGAATTATACGGTGTTTTCAGCCGTTAGCAGTTCGTCCAGCTTGCCTAAATAGTCCAATTCCTGCAAATCATCGCAACCGCCAATGTGTTTGTCGTTAATAAATATTTGCGGCACAGACCTTCGACCATTGGCACGTTTGGCCATTAAACTACGCGCAGATTCATCGCCATCAATACTGTACTCCGTAAATTCTGTCCCTTTGCTTTTGAGCAACTGTTTAGCACGAATACAATAGGGGCAGGTTCTCCAAGTGTAGATTTCAATAGTGGCAGCCATAATGAGTATCTCTATTATAAATAATGATTCTTAATTCTAAGCCCTATAGTCATTGTCACCAATTCCCAATTACCCATCCTCATCAAACTTTTGCAGTCCTTGCTGTTGACTGCGGCGAGATGTACGGCGATACTTTTTTGTTTCAAGCTTGGGTTCGTACTGAGTTTCGCCCCGCTTAGATTTTAACTTCCTATTAGCTTCTGGGTCGCCAGTGCGACTTTGCACCGCCGCACGAGCAATTGCCTCAGCCAAAAATTCTAAATAATGCTCGTAGCGTTCCCAATCGCCCCGCACGACACAGTTTGGCTCCTCTCGGTGCGTACAGTTATTAAACTGACAACGAGCCACTGCTAACCGCTCTCTAGCTTCAGGAAAATAATTAATTAATTCCTCTGGCTGACAGTCCAAATCGGGCTGATTAAAACCCGGAGTATCGGCAAGCAAGCCCCCCGTAGGCAATTGGAATAGTTCAACATGGCGCGTAGTATGACGACCTCTGCCCAACTTGCCCGAAACTTCCCCTATCCGCAAACTAACATTAGGAATTAAATAATTAATCAAGCTAGATTTGCCCACCCCCGAAGGCCCCGCAACTACAGTAATTTTCTGGTCTAGTTGATCCTGAATTTGGGCGATCGCCTCCTGATGTACGCTGATAAAAACAGGATTGTAACCCCACTGACCTAGACGAACCCGCCAATGCTCCAACTGTTCGGGGGTTAATAAGTCGCTTTTATTTAAGTACAAGTACACCTCTAAGCCTGTAGTTTCCGCCTTAATTAAAAAACGGCTCAATTGGTAAGGTTCAATTTTTGGTTCTTCAAGGGCAAAAACTAACAAAATTTGCTGGGCATTAGCCACCGGAGGGCGATCTAATTCTGTACGTCGGGGGAAAACTTGGCAAATTGCGCCTCTACCGCCTGCCCAGTCTGGCTCGACAACTTCCACGCGATCGCCTACCATGACTTTTTGCCCCATTTTCTTCAACAATGCCCGCCGAGTACATAGTAATAAGGGCGATTGACTAAGCTCTAATTTAACTTGATAGTAATTTGCTTGTACGGCAATTACTGTACCTGTTAAAATTTCTGCTTGCTGCTCGTCCTTCATGTCATAGCAAGGGGACGGCGAACTAATAAGCAATAGTAACTGGCAACGGCGGCTATTTGCTCAATACTGTAACCTGCCATAGTTAAACTATCCGGGACTTGCTCAATAGGTTCTCCAGGGTCTAACCATACTTCAAGTAATGCCCCTGGCGGCATTTGCTCCAAACGCAATTTAGTCCTCACAAAGTTGATTGGGCAAGGAGTGCCGCGCAAGTCTAACTTATCGTCAGGACAAAATATATTACTCATTACTGAAATAATTTACCAAACAAGCCATCTCTACCACCTTTACCCGTGCGATCGCCTTTTATTTTTGCCAATTTTTCTAGTAACTCCCGCTCCTCGCTACTAAGTTTGGTGGGAATATCGACCAAAACTGTAACTAAATGATTTCCTCGACTAACAGGATTGCCTAAACGCGGTACGCCCCGGTCTTCCAACGTCAACATTATATTTGGCTGGGTTCCAGGTGCGATCGCTTGTTCTACCAACCCATCCACCGTATTTATTTCAATTCGCGCCCCTAAAATTGCCTGTAAATAGCTAATTTTTATTTCTGACAAAATATTTATGCCATCGCGCTTAAACTCCGCATCTTCATTAATGAACAAATATACGTACAAGTCCCCTGGAGGCCCGTTGCGCTGACCAGAATCGCCCTCTGAGGAGATGCGTAAGCGTGTACCGTTATCTACCCCAGCAGGAATCGTAATTTTTAGTTTCTTAGTAACTTGGTGCGCTCCAACCCCAGAGCAAGTTTCGCATTTATCCTCAATCATCTGCCCCGTACCATTACAAGTAGGACAAGCAGATACTTGAGTAAAACTCCCAAAAGGCGTTCTAGTCACACGGCGCACTTGCCCCGACCCTGTACAAGTCGTGCAACTCCGAGGACGAGTACCAGGTTTAGCCCCCGAACCGCTACACACTTGGCAAGTTTCTAGGTGCGATATGCGAATTTCTTTTTCGCCACCAAACACAGCTTCGCGAAAGTCTAGTCTCAAGTCTAAGCGCAAGTCGTCGCCGCGTACGGGCCCATTGCGTCGCCTTTGGCTTTGTCCCCCTGGAACACCGCCTGCAAAGTTATTAAATAAATTCTCAAAAATATCAGCAAAGCCGCTCCCATCGTTAAAGTCTTGAAACCCTGATCCCCCAGCACCGGCTGAGACTCCCGCCTCGCCAAAGCGATCGTACCTGTCACGAGTGTCTGGTTCTGATAAGACTTCGTAAGCACGACTAATTTCTTTAAAGCGGTCTTCAGCGCCAGCTTCTTTATTGACATCAGGATGATATTTCCGGGCTAGGCGGCGGTAAGAGGATTTTAGTTCTTCTTTGTCTGCATTACGAGAGACACCCAGAATTTCGTAGTAGTCGCGGGCCATAGAGCGCTGCTTCGTTTATAGATAAAGTTTACCAGTGGAGCGGAAATTTATTAGCTATTAGCAAGAGTAATAGTTTAGTTCTATTCTTGAATGTAGACAAATAACTGTAGTTACAACAATCCTACTCTATTCAATTGCTTCATAGTCAACGGTGACCGTGCTATCTTCTTCGGCAAAATCTAAGTCAAATTCTTCTTGATTTATTGACACTGAAGCCTTGGTAGACTGGGGACTTGTTTCTTTATTGGTCGGTAATATTGTAGTCTCTATAGAGTCGCTTGAGCCTGTAAAATTAGCTTTTTTATAGACGCTAGTACCAATTGTTAGCAATAACTGCTGGAAGTTGTCTATTTGTTGATGCACTCTTTCGGTGGTAATTTCTGGATCGACAAATAAACCTCTAACTAGAGTTATGCTCTCCTCTGCTTGGAGTTTCAACTCTTGATCGATTAAAGTACCGTTATCTTTTAACGTCGATTGGTAGCTGTAAATCAAATTTTCTGCTTGATTTTTTAAATCGATTAGGTCAATACGTTTTTTATCTTGGTCGGCATAAATTTCTGCTTCTTGGCGCATCCGCTCTATTTCGCTAGTGCTTAATCCTCCCGTACTTGTGATCCGAATGCTTTGTTCTCGACCCGTTCCTTTGTCTTGAGCCGCAACTTTTAATATCCCGTTGACATCAATTTCAAAACTCACTTCAATTTGCGGCATTCCGCGCGGTGCGGGGGGAATACCTGCTAGTACAAATCGTCCTAGGCTGTTATTATCCGTTGCCATTGCTCGTTCGCCTTGGAGGACGTGAATTTCTACAGAAATTTGTCCATCGGTGGCTGTAGAAAATATTTGGGCTTTGCTAGTGGGAATTGTCCGATTGCGTTCGATTACTTTAGTAAATACTTCTCCTAAAGTTTCAATGCCCAGCGATAGGGGCGTAACATCTAGCAGCAATACCTCTTGAACCTCACCACTTAATACCCCACCTTGAATAGCCGCCCCTAAAGCTACTGCTTCATCAGGGTTGACGGATCTATCGGTAGCTTTGCCGCCAAAGAACTTTTGCAGCGCACTTTGTACCGCCGGGATTCGTGTCGAACCGCCCACTAAAATTACTTTGTCGATTTCTGCGGGTTTAAGTTCGGAATCTTTAAGCGCTTGTACCATTGGTTCGATAGTTCTTTCTACTAAGTGAATAACTATCTCTTCAAATTTGGAGCGACTTAGTTCCATTGCTAAATGTTTTGGGCCTGTGGCATCAGCAGTAATAAAGGGTAAATTAATTGATGTTGCTCCCAGGGTAGAAAGTTCTATTTTTGCTTTTTCTGCGGCCTCTCTAAGCCTCTGAGTTGCCATTTTGTCTTGGGACAGGTCAATTTTTTCTTGCTCTTGAAATTGGGAGAGCATCCACAAAACTATACAGTTATCAAAATCATCGCCCCCTAAATGGTTGTTGCCAGAAGTTGCTTTGACTTCAAATACGCCATCGCCAAGCTGCAAAATTGAGACATCAAAGGTGCCACCGCCTAAGTCAAATACCAAAATTTTTTGTTCTTGACCCTTATCTAATCCATAGGCAAGGGCGGCGGCAGTGGGTTCATTGACAATGCGGAGAACTTCTAACCCGGCTATAGTGCCAGCGTCTTTGGTTGCTTGCCTTTGAGCATCGGTAAAATAAGCTGGGACTGTGATCACTGCACTATCTACAGCTTCTCCCAAAAAGTTTTCCGCATCTTGTTTGAGCTTGTACAGAATCATCGCCGATATTTCTTGCGGAGTGTAGTTACGACCGCGAATTTGCACATCAACGGTATCGTCTCTCCCCTTGACGCACTTATAGGTTACTCTTTGGCGCTCCGAGGCTGTGTCATCCCAGCGACGACCAATAAACCGTTTAATACTATAAATTGTATTTTCGGCGTTTGTTACCGCTTGCCGCTTTGCCAATTGACCAACTAAGCGATCGCTACCTTTGCCAAAGGCAACAACACTTGGCGTAGTTCGCCCGCCTTCAGAGTTGGCGATTACCGTTGGTTGACCACCTTCTAAGATGGCAACACAACTATTTGTTGTGCCTAAGTCGATGCCAATGACTTTTCCCATGCTTAGTATTGTCCAGGTTATTGAATGGATCGGTGTTTTTACAAGCTAGTTGTACTGCTACAGGGCAGCTTAACTTTCGTCTGGTAACGGGGAGTTTTCTTCTGAATTTAGCTCATTTTCCATCGGAGCCGCAACTTTGACCATGGCGTGGCGCAAAATGCGATCGCCTAAAAAGTATCCTCGCACTAATTCCTCTAATATTGTCCCCTCCGGTTCAGCGCTGGGACTACGCATGACAGCTTCATGAAGACTTGGATTAAATTCCTGCCCTTCTGGACGCATAGGAGCAACTCCCAGGCGCTTAAGACTATCTACCAGTTGTTTGTAAACGCTTTGATAACTTTTGTGGATGCTCATTTCCGCCTCGGTTTGCGGTTTGAGTTGCGATCGCGCCCGTTCAAAATTATCCACAATTGGTAGCAATTCGGTAATAGTATTGCCTTTAATCAACTGGTCTAACTCTTCTTTTTCTTTTTGCGATCGTTTGCGGAAATTATCAAAATCCGCCACAATTCGCAAGTATTGGCTAGTACGTTCCTCAACCTGAACTTGCAGCGATGCTATTTGCTGCTCTTTTTCTGCCAATAATTGTTGATAGTTGGGATTATTTTCCCTAGGGGGGGCGACAGAATTTTCCTCTAAGGCAATTTCATCACCTGATAAATTAGTAGATTCCGCTTGAGGAAGTTCCTCGCTATTTGGATCGAAGTTAGAATTCATTGTTGGTGTTGTTGTCTCGATTGTTACGTTTAAGGTTTTTGGGGAATCTGTATTAATTGAGTTTATTGCTAGTTTATTTTTCCTCGTCCACCATTATGCACTAATCCTAGACGCTCAAAACTGTGCTTCAAGAGGCATATTTCATTAATGCCATCTTTTCTAAGATGCACTACTTAACTGTGGAATAGCAAAGTTTTAAACATAAATTGCCTAGGGAAGACATTTTGCTGCTAGTTAATAGTTAGAAAGGTTTTTTCCTAAAGTTTCCGCTCCAAACAAACCTCCGCCCAGCTAAAGACTTTATTTATATCTTTCTCATTCATTTCGACCAACCTGCGACCCCTAAAAATTCTCTCCAAATATCTCTACTGATATTTCTTGCCCCAAAATGCTTTTACATAGCAACTCTACCCTAGAGTTTGGGCATACTCTATCTATAGCAACTTTTATCCCCAAAAATTTATGACTTATTCTCCCCAGCAGCGAAGGGCGCTAATTGTTAAAGATGACTTATCTCCTTTTGGCAACAAAGTGATTGAAGCTGGTTTTGCTAACCGCGACCAAATAAATCAAGCTTTAACTCAAAGCCGTCAATCAGGGAAGTCTTTGACCGATGCTTTAGAGGCGATCACGGGAAAACAACTCACCCCTGACTTAATTAGACACTATAAAAAACAACAATTATTTGAGCTAAAAATTCTTTACGGCGTTGAATTTCTTGATCCTGAAGTTAGTGAAACCAGCATCACTACCGCCGGAAACTTAATTGACACGCTAATTCCGGTAGATGCTTGTCGTCGCTATCGTCTTATTCCGCTAACGCAAAATGATACTCCACCCCCTTCGGTGCTAGTAGCGATGGTCGATCCTGATAATCTAGATGCTCAAGACACCTTAAACCGAATTTTGCGCCCCAAAGGGTTGAGTTTACAGAGGATGGTCATCACCCAAGACGACTTTCAACAAATCCTGTCCCAATATTTAGACGAGCAAGTTGAAAAACAAAAGCTTATAGATATAGAAAAGTCCGTTGATGTCAAGTCAGAATTAGAAAACCTAGACTTGCAAGCGGCTCCCGATGATATTGACGCAGACTTAGGAGCCGCCGTTCAAGATGCGGCGGCGGCTCCAATCATTGCCTTAGTCAATAAAATTCTTGTCAAAGCGCTGCAAGAAAAAGTTTCGGATATTCACGTCGAACCTCAAGAGGAGAATCTCCGCATTCGGTTTCGCAAAGATGGCGTATTGCGTAAAGCCTTTGAGCCTTTACCTAAACAAATTGTTGCCGCCGTTACCGCCCGGCTTAAGATTATTGCTGAATTAGACATTGCCGAGCGGCGGATGCCTCAAGATGGGAGGATCCGGCGGATGTTTGAAGGGCGCAAAGTAGACTTTCGAGTTAGTACCTTACCCAGCCGCTACGGCGAAAAAGTTGTGCTGCGGATTTTAGACAACACCTCTACCCAACTTGGCTTAGACAAATTAATTAGCGACCCCATCTGTTTGCAAATGGTTAGAGATATGGCTAGTCGTCCCTTTGGGTTATTACTGGTTACAGGCCCTACAGGTTCAGGCAAATCAACTACTTTATACTCCGTTTTGTCTGAGCGCAACGATCCGGGCGTAAACATTTGCACTGCCGAAGATCCGATTGAGTATTCTTTGCCAGGAATTACTCAGGTACAGGTAATTCGGGAAAAAGGGATGGATTTTGCGTCAATTTTGCGTTCTTTCTTGCGCCAAGATCCCGATGTAATCTTAGTGGGAGAAACCCGCGACAAAGAAACAGCTAAAACAGCTATTGAAGCTGCCTTAACCGGACACTTAGTATTAACGACTCTCCATACCAACGATGCCGCCGGAGCCATCTCGCGGTTAGATGAAATGGGCGTAGAACCATTCATGGTATCGGGTTCGCTGCTAGGTGTGGTCGCTCAACGTTTAGTCCGGCGGGTTTGTACTCAGTGCAAAATTGCTTACACGCCTACTGCTGCCGAACTTGCTCGATTTGGTTTAACTACTTCTTCTCAAGAGGTATCTATTAGTTTGTATAAAGCCAATGCTTTGCAACCAGAGCAAATCCAGCAAGCTCGAAGTGCGGGAGAACTTTGCTCAAACTGTAGTGGAATAGGTTACAAAGGACGTTGTGGGGTTTATGAAGTAATGCGGATTACCGAGCAGTTGCAAACTTTGATTACCGAAGGAGCGCCCACCGAAAGGCTCAAAGAAGTTGCCGTAGAAGAAGGAATGGTGACTTTATTAGCTTACAGCCTCAACCTGGTACGAGAAGGAAGTACCACCTTAGAAGAAGTAGAACGAGTAACTTTTACAGATTCAGGTTTAGAAGCTGAACTCAAGGCTAAACGTAAAAGCTCTCTTGAGTGCCGTACTTGTCATGCTCAATTACGCCAAGAGTGGCTAGACTGCCCATACTGCATGACTGTTCGCTTTCAAGAATAAATGGATTTAATTTTTGAACCAAAAAGACGTTGCTATTTCTGACCGTAAATATATTTAATCAGGAGAAAAAATATGGAATATATGATTGAAGACTTAATGGAGCAAGTAGTAACCAGTGGTGGCTCAGACTTGCACCTATCGGCGGGTTTGCCGCCCTACATTCGTATTAGTGGCAAATTAACACCTACAGAACACGAACCATTGACCCAAGAACAGTGTCAGCGCCTGATATTTAGTATGCTCAACAACACCCAACGCAAAAACTTAGAGCAAAACTGGGAACTCGATTGTTCTTACGGCGTAAAAGGATTAGCTCGATTCCGCGTCAATGTGTACAAAGATCGCGGTGCTTACGCAGCTTGTTTACGGGCGTTGTCTTCTAAAATTCCGGCAATGGAAACTTTAAATTTGCCCAACATCGTCCGGGAAATATCAGAAAAGCCTAGAGGACTTGTACTGGTAACAGGCCCCACCGGATCGGGCAAAACTACAACCTTAGCTTCGATGATCAATAACATCAATATGACTCGCGCCGAGCATATTTTGACGGTGGAAGATCCAATCGAATTTATTTACGAGCCACTTAAAAGTTTGATTCACCAACGTCAAGTAGGAGAAGATACTAGAAGCTTTGCCAATGCTTTGAGAGCCGCTTTACGCGAAGATCCAGACGTGATTTTGGTGGGGGAGATGCGCGACTTGGAAACTATTCAATTGGCGGTTTCGGCGGCGGAAACTGGTCACTTAGTATTTGGGACATTGCACACAAGTTCGGCTGCTCAAACTGTTGACCGGATGGTGGATGTTTTTCCCCCCGAACAGCAACAACAGATCCGCGTTCAGTTATCTAACTCGTTAATTGCTGTATTTAGTCAAACTTTGGTATCAAGAAAAAAGCCCAAAGCTAACGAATTTGGGCGAGTAATGGCTCAAGAAATTATGATCGTTACTCCAGCGATTTCTAATTTAATTCGTGAAGGCAAAACCGCGCAAATCTACTCAGCCATTCAAACGGGGGGTAAGCTAGGGATGCAAACTTTGGAGAAAGTTTTAGCAGACTTGTACAAAGCTGGAACTATATCTTTTGAAGCGGCGATGTCTAAAACTTCTAAAACTGACGAGTTTCAGCGTTTGATTGGTGGAGTTCCCGGAACAGCACCAGGAGCAAAACCAGGGATGGCGGGGATGACGGCTCGTTAGGTTTTCTCTATTTGCTACGTTATCAACTTTAATCACAAATTATTAGGAAATCGGCTATGCCTACTTACGTCGCCCGCGTTCGAGATTCTAAAGGGAATGCCAGAAAAGAGAAAATTGTGGCAGCTTCTCCATTTATAGCCCGTTCTAGCTTGAGAGAAAGGGGGCTTGTAATTCAAGATTTGAAGCAAGCTCAAGAATTTAAACTAAGTAAAAGTTTAGATATCAATCAATTTCAAGCCTCTTTGGCAAAAGTTTCGGTGAAGGACAAAGCAATTTTTTCTCGTCAATTTGCGGTGTTGACGAATGCGGGAGTAGCAATTGTTCGGAGTCTTGGGGTATTAGCAGAGCAAGCTTCTAATCCCAAACTAAAAAAAGCTCTAATTGAAATTAGCGAGGATGTGCAACAGGGGGTAAACCTTTCGGATGCCATGAGAAAACACCCTCAATGTTTTGATACTTTGTACGTCAGTATGGTACAGGCCGGAGAGGTCGGCGGTGTACTTGACGAAGTTATGAATCGTTTATCTAAGTTGTTGGAAGATGTTGCTAGACTACAAAATCAAATTAAATCAGCTTTAACTTACCCTGTTGCTGTTGGGGTTTTAGCTTTGCTTATTTTCTTAGGCATGACTGTCTTTTTAATTCCAATTTTTGCGGGTATTTTTAAGCAGCTAGGTGTAGAATTGCCGCCATTAACGCAGTTTATGCTCACAATTAGTGGAATAATTACAAGTTGGATGGCGCTGATTCCCTTTGCTGTATTTGTTGGTGGTAGTTTCTTTTTGAGGCAATACTACCGAACTCGGCTAGGTCGAGAAACTATTGATCGCCTTTCTTTGAAGGTTCCTTTATTTGGCGATTTAATTCAAAAGTCTGCTGTAGCTCGTTTTAGCCGAACTTTTGGAGCCTTGACTCGTTCGGGCGTACCGATTTTGACAGCATTAGAAATTGTCCGCGATACTGCGGGAAATCAAGTAATCGCTAATGCTTTAGATGCTTCAAGGTTAGAGATTCAACAAGGCGGAATGATCAGTCTAGCTTTAAAAAAAGATGCTGTGTTTCCAGCTATGGCAATCCAAATGATTAGCATTGGTGAGGAAACTGGGGAATTAGACCAAATGCTCATGAAAGTTGCAGATTTTTATGAGGATGAGGTAGAACAATCGGTAAAAGCGCTAACCAGTATCATTGAACCCATTATGATTGTTGTTTTGGGCGGAATGGTAGGAATAATTTTGTTATCAATGTATTTACCAATGTTCAAGGTATTTGAAACTTTGGGTTAAAGCAAAAAAATTGTAGCGGGTATTAAAATAACCAATTAATTACAACTTCTTACTTTAATACCGCAGCAATTTATCTTAAACTCTGTTAAATTTTTTATCAGCAACTTGATAATATGACTTGCAAAAAATCTGATTACGAACAGTTGTTGGCAGAGTATAGCAATCCATTGTCAGCGATCGCACTCCTGAAGCAATATCGACCTTATTTAGAAGCTGTCCCCAGTGTCCGCCGCGCTGACGAAAGCTTAATTACTATTCCTTTCCCAATTGTGCGCTTGCGTCAACCCGCTTCAAGCTTTGCAGAAAAAACTACTGAAGCACGAATACTACCTTGTGAAGTCGCTATTTTGATGTGTGATCCAGAGTGGAAAATTAAGACAGGAATAGAAATTTTTATTTTTATTCACCGTCCCGACGAAGACTTTTCCGACTTACTCCGGCGTTGGCGACAAATTCAAGTTTGGCTAGATAAAGATTATGAATGGGTAATGCCTCCCCGTCACAAACATATATTTAGTGAAGGAGCTAATGCTATTCATCCATTGTTTGTTACTTTTCCAGACACTCCTGACAGAATTAAAAAAGGTTTGCAAGGAGCTAATTTGCCCTTTGTTCCTCAAATCATGGCTGCGGATAAGGAAGAATTAGCTCCGTTGACTAGAGAAAATGTTTAGAGAAAATATAGAAAGACGTTTCAGTGAAACGTCTCTACATAAGCGCCCTGATGATTTTATCTTACAAACTGAGGCATAATTTCCGCCGCCGTAAATAAACCGTAAATTCCCCGGCGTTGCAGTCCGATTCCGGCTTTTAGATAACCAAAGGCAGTACCACAAACGTTTGCTGCCATACTGGTTTCGTCTCCTAGGGTAAAAGTATGAGTAGAAATTTTGCCTTCAAAGGTTCTCCCGGTTACTTTGACATTGGTACTGAGGGGCTTTTTAGGATTGCGAGTATCGACAACACCCCCAACAGTAACGCAACTGCGATCGCATACTCCGGCTAATTCCAACATTACATCGTCGGCGTGTTCCATATTTTCTAATGTCAATACTCCGTTTGTCTCCTCTAGCAAGGCTTCTACTTGTTCGTCAGTCATGGCTCTTGCTCTTTCGACGCTGTAACCTGGTAAGTGGGCAATATCTTCTCTAATCGTTGCTCTGTAAGCTTCCCAGTTGGCAATACCGACACCAAAGGTAATTTTTACATTATGAACTTCGGCGTAGCTTTGGGCGGCTAAAACGGCGGCGGCGGTGAGTAATCCTGGCGTTGCACCACAGCCTGTTAAGTAGGTAATTTTCGCTGATTGGAAGTCTGATTTTAGTGTTAATAGTTGTTCAACGGCGCTAGTGCGTTTGATTGCGTCTACTAAGACTCCTTGCCAAGGCGATCGCATAAACATTTGGACCACAGAAGCTATAAATGTATTAGGCAAGTTAGGCAATGCTAAAAAATAACCATCAACTTGTGAGTTTTCAATTAATTCTTGAATACTTTGGTTACTCAGCATTCCCCCCGCTTCTAAATAGCCTACAGAACCTTGTGCGTAAGCATTCACACACTTATTTACGTCTAATCCCTCCGCAGCATAAGCATAGCCTTTGAGATCGGCGACGGCTACTAACAACATCTCGCTTTTGGGGGCAATTAATTTAGCCGCCGCTTGTCCTAACCCACCAAAACCTAATACTCCTACGCGCATAGAAGTAGAATTCGTAAAACTTTTAATATCGGCACTCATGCCTGTTACCCACACTAACAAAGTTTAATTATCGTAAACTTTTGCCGCTTTATTCTGCCCCTTTAAGCCCAAAAATTCCTTAATTTGTTACGTTACAGTGTGATCGCACGGGTTGTAAAGTTTTCTTTCTCCCTTGACGGCAGCGTCTAGTTAAGGGAAACTTACAGATAACTAATGTAGCCACTCGCTTATCTATAAGTTTTGTAAACTATTGATAATATATAATTTGATAGATGAAACTTTAAAGTAATAACTGACACATTAGTTATAAGCAATTATTGCTTAAGTTATGTAAATTTTTAGTACAGTTACGTAAATCTATGCTGTAGGAAATTTAGCGATATATGGAAACTTTAGAGTTTATTATTTACCCAGACGGTCGGGTAATGGAAACAGTTACAGGAATTATTGGATCTTCCTGTGCAGAAGTCACTTCAGCCATTGAAGCCCAGTTAGGAACAGTAATTGACACTGAGCAAACCTCAGAGTTTTTCGCCGCTCAAGTGTATCAAACTAACGTTACTACAACTCAAAATGCTTTGAGTCAGTGGTAATTTATATTTTTTATTTAGTTCTACGCTCCTTTACACACAAACACCATGTCACATTTTAGCAAAATCAAAACTCAAATCCGCAATTTAACATCCCTGCAAGCTGCACTTACCGATTTAGGAATAGAATGGAAAGCCGAACCGGAGACAGTGAGGGGTTATCGAGGACAAAGCCGGGAAGCTGCGATCGCCATTGAGC
>QQTW01000954.1_pt1 | contig 19517 bp, 20 predicted proteins | sample 1904831 | NCBI WGS metagenome assembly QQTW01 (sample SAMN09435610, study PRJNA476489) | Subsurface metagenome, whole genome shotgun sequencing project. | reverse complement strand
GACGAGGAAGCAGCGAACTTCTATAAGCGCTGGAAAGAACTCTCCGAGCCTCAATTAGTGAAGGCCGTTTTGGGCGATACAACCCTTTGGGGCGCCGACCTGAACGCCTTGCCTGGCTTCGCTGATGCGGTAAGTGAATGTTTACAATCCATTCAGCAGCTTGGCGCAAGGGAAACATTGGAAGTGGTTAAAAAAGGAGTGGCGGCATGAAGCAACGTGTATTGAAAGTACATCCGGCGGATAACGTGATTGTGGCTTTGCAGGATTTACCCAAGGGCGAAACCGTTACGTATAACGGCGCCGATTATACGGTGGTGGATGACGTGCCGGCCAAGCATAAATTCTTTGAGGAGGATTTACAGGCCGGCGATGAAGTAACCATGTACGGCGTGTTGGTGGGTAAGGCGCAAAACACCATTCCCGCTGGTGGCCGCATGACAACGGAGAATGTAAAGCATGCCGCCGAAGGGTATGATTACCGCGGCGTAAAGTATCAGTGGTCGCCGCCGGATGTTTCCAAGTTTCGTAGCAAAACGTTCAATGGGTATCATCGTGCCGATGGCCGTGTTGGTACAGCTAATTACTGGCTGTTCATCCCCACCGTGTTTTGCGAGAACCGCAATCTCGATGTGATTAAAGAAGCGCTGCATAACGAATTGGGTTATGCGGTGACGGATAAATACAAACGATTTACGCATAGCCTTGTTGAGGCCTACAAGATTGGGACAAATTTGAACGACTCCGTTTCCTTCTCCTTTGGAAAGGGGTTAGGGGAGAGGTCAGAACGCCTCTTCAAAAACGTGGACGGCATCAAATTCCTAAACCACCAGGGCGGCTGCGGCGGCATTCGACAAGATGCTGCCGTGTTGAGCAAACTGCTCGCCGCTTATGCCGACCATCCCAATGTTGGTGGCGTTACGGTGTTGAGTTTGGGTTGCCAAAACTTGCAGGTTGCCGACTTTCAGCGTGACCTAAAAGACCGGGCTTCTTCCTTCAACAAACCGCTCTACATTTTTGAACAACAGCAGGTAGGCAGTGAAGAAACCCTGATTGCCGAAGCCATCCGCAAAACCTTTGAAGGGCTGATTGAGATAAACAAGCTGGAACGTAAACCGGCTTCGCTGGATAAGCTGACCGTTGGCGTTAAGTGCGGCGGCAGCGACGGCTTCAGCGGCATCTCCGCTAATCCGGCGGTTGGTTATTGTTCCGATTTGTTGGTAGGTCTTGGCGCCAAAGTGTTGTTGGCGGAGTTCCCTGAACTATGTGGTGTTGAACAAGAGTTAGTTGACCGCTCGGTGAACGAACCGGTGGCCCGCAAGTTCATGCACCTGATGCGCAGTTATGAAGCCACGGTAACAGCGGCGGGTTCTGGCTTTCACATGAACCCTTCGCCGGGCAACATAAAAGATGGCCTCATCACCGATGCCATCAAGAGCGCCGGTGCTGCAAAAAAAGGCGGCACTTCGCCGGTAGTGGATGTGTTGGATTACACCGAACCCGCCACGTTGCCCGGTCTTAATTTGGTTTGCACACCCGGTAATGATGTAGAAGCCACCACGGGCAAAGCGGCATCCGGTGCTACGTTGATTTTGTTCACGACAGGTTTGGGTACACCTACGGGCAACCCGGTTTGTCCAACTATTAAGGTGGCCACCAACAGCAAGCTGGCCAGGCGCATGGGTGATATTATAGACATTGATACCGGCGGCGTGATTGAAGGCGAAAAGACGATTGAACAAATGGGGGAGGAGATATTGGAGTATTGCATTAAAGCAGCCAGCGGCGACGTGATACCCAAGGCCGTGTTGTTGAATCAGGATGATTTTATTCCGTGGAAGAGGGGCGTGTCGCTTTAACGTCCCATCGGGACGTTTCGTGGGTAGCAGCAAAGGATGAGTGTATTCATCTGCGTTCCGTAGGAACGCTTCGTGGGTAGTAGTAGGTTAGCATAGCAAGGTGCGTAGCGTTCCGTAGGAACGCTTTGTGCAAAACGCGATGGTGGTTGCCGCAAACAATCCTATTCAAGCTCTTTAAAAATGTATCGTTCATTCCACTCTATTTCAAACTTGGTGAGATGCTCCCGGTATTCATCCAAAAAGCTTTGCTTCTTATGATGCACTTGTTGGTTTTGGATATAACGGATAACAGTTGGCACCTGGCTTTTTGCATAAGAGAAAGCACCAAAGCCTTGCTGCCAGGCAAAAGCCGGTGAGAAGCCTTCGGCCTTTAGCCACTTGGTGCTTTCGCTCTTTACATTTTGCACGATGTCGGAAATGGCCTGGTGCGGACGTTGGCCGATGAAGATGTGGAGGTGGTCGGGCATGGAGTTTACCTGCAATACCTTGTGTTGATTGGCTTCAAAAATGCCGGTCATGTATTTATGCAGATGTTCTTTCCAGTGCGGTTGAATTAAGCCGATACGGTATTTCACCGCGAAGATGAGTTGAATGTGCAGTTGGGTATAAGTGTTGGCCATTGCTTCGTTTATAAAGTTTGCATGATTGTACAGTTTATGCCATCGCGGCAACGGGCACGAAGCGTTCCTACGGAACGCTGTTCATCTTGTTGCGTTAATTTACCCACGAAGCGTTCCGATGGAACGCCGGTCCGCATTTTTCCTTTTTCTACCCACGAAACGTCCCTACGGGACGAATGGGACGATAGCTACAAACTGAATGAAATTAGATAATCAGTTATGAAAAAATTCTTAGGCGAAAACTTCTTACTCAACTCCGATACTGCGAAGGAATTGTACCACGACTTCGCCAAGGAGATGCCCATTATAGACTACCACTGCCACCTGCCGCCCGACCAGATTGCGGACGACAAAGCCTTCGACAACATCACCCAGGCCTGGCTTTACGGCGACCACTACAAGTGGCGGGCCATGCGTACGAATGGTGTTGATGAAAGCTATTGCACCGGAACAAAGTCCGATTGGGAAAAGTTCCAGAAATGGGCGGAGACTGTGCCCTACACACTGCGCAATCCACTTTATCATTGGACACACTTGGAGCTGCAACGCTACTTCGATGTGCATGACATTCTCAATGCCGATTCGGCAAAAGACATTTACGAAGAGTGTTCGGCAAAGCTGCAAACGCCGCATTACTCCGTTCGGGGTTTGCTGCGCAAGATGAACGTGAAAGTGGTATGCACTACCGACGACCCAACCGACTCGCTGGAGCACCATGAACGCTTTGAGATAAAAATTCTGCCGGCTTACCGTCCCGATAAGGCCATGAATGTGGATGATGCAACAGCCTTCAATAACTACCTCACCAAGCTTGAAGGCGTCAGCAATACCAGCATCGGTTCCTTCAACAATTACGTGGATGCCCTCAAATCCCGCCACGACTTTTTTGCAACGATGGGTTGTTCCGTTTCCGACCACGGTTTGGAACAAGTGTATGCGGAGGATTATACCGACGCGGAGATAACAGCAGCCTTCGATGCCATTCGTTCGGGCAAGCAATTATCAAGAGAACAGAACCTCAAATTCAAGTCGGCCATGCTGCACCTGTTTGCCGTGTGGGATTGTGAAAAAGGCTGGGTGCAGCAATATCATCTTGGTGCGCTTCGCAACAACAATTCGCGAATGATGCACCAGCTTGGTGCGGACACCGGTTGGGATTCCATCGGTGACTTTACACAAGGAGCAGCTCTCGCAAAATTTCTTGACCGGTTAGATTCAAACAATGGCCTGGCGAAAACCATTCTTTACAACCTAAACCCCGCCGACAATGAACTGATGGCCACCATGATCGGCAACTTCAACGACGGCTCCACACCCGGCAAAGTGCAGTGGGGAAGCGGCTGGTGGTTCCTCGACCAAAAAGACGGCATGGTGAAGCAACTCAATGCGCTGTCGAATATGGGACTGCTTAGCAAGTTTGTCGGCATGCTGACGGATAGCCGCAGTTTTCTTTCCTTCCCACGGCACGAGTACTTCCGCCGCATTTTATGCAACCTGTTTGGCGAGGAGATTGAACGTGGCGAACTGCCGCATGATATGGCGTGGACGGGCAAGGTTATCCAGGATATTTGCTACAACAACGCCGCGAATTATTTTGGTTGGAACACCGTGGCCCAATCCGCAAAACTGGCTACCACTGCATGAGTAAAATACTTTGTTTCGGCGAACTCTTATTGCGCCTCTCGCCGCAGTTAAGCGGCGTTTGGATAAAGCAGGAAACCATGCCTGTTTTTATCGGCGGGGCCGAACTAAATGCTGCAACCGCATTGGCTAATTGGAAGGTGCCGGTGGGTTATTGCACGGCGCTTCCCGACCATTACCTATCAAAAGAAATTATTGATGCCGTAGAAGAGCGTGGCATCAAAACATCAACGATACAATTCTCCGGCGCACGTATTGGTACCTATTACCTGCCGCAAGGCGGCGATATGAAAAGCGCCGGTGTGATTTACGACCGGGCTTATTCTTCGTTCTGGGAATTAAAGCCCGGACAGATAGATTGGGATGGAGTGTTGGACGGCGTGGGCTGGTTCAATTTCAGCGCCATCTCGCCGGCGTTAAATGAGAATGTAGCTGCTGTTTGTTTGGAAGGCGCAAAGGCTGCATCTGCAAAAGGCATCACAGTTTCCATTGATTTAAACTACCGGGCAAAGCTTTGGCAGTATGGCAAACAGCCGCACGAAGTGATGCCCGAACTGGTAGCGCAATGCGATATTGTGATGGGTAATGTGTGGGCGGCGGAAAAGATGTTGGGTTTTCCGGTAAACGAGAACTTGCCGGATGAAAAAGAAGCTTACGTAGAGCAGTCGCACCAAACATCAACAGCCTTGATGCAACGCTTTCCCAAGTGCAGACAGGTGGCTAACACATTTCGGTTTGACAGGTCGAAAGGATTGCATTATTATGCCACGCTGTACACCAACAATGCCCTGTTTGTTTCCGCCGGCCATCAAACCAAAACAGTGGTTGACCGCGTTGGCAGCGGCGATACCTTCATGGCGGGTTTGCTGTATGGAAATTTTAATGATCATGCGCCGCAGGAAGTGATTGATTTTGCAGCGGCGGCGGCCTTCAATAAATTGTTCATTAAAGGCGATGCAAGCACCGCTTCGGTAGCCGACATAAACAAGCGTCAACTGAATCATGTATAAAAAAGAACTTGCCACTACCGCTTTGTTGCAACAACGTTTGTTGCCGCTGTACTACCACGATAGTGCGGACGTAAGCAAGAGGATTTTGAAGGCTTTGTATGATGGCGGCGTTCGCATTGTGGAGTACACCAACCGTGGCGAAGCGGCCCTCGAAAATTTTGGGATCCTACGAAAGTTTACTGACAAGGAATTAGCCGGTTTGCAATTGGGCATTGGTACCGTAAAGAGCAAAAAGCAAGCAAAGGAATACATCAAGGCCGGGGCGGATTTTGTCGTCTGTCCTTCCATAAATGAAGAAGTGGGCGAGGTGGTGGAAAAGCACGAATTGCTGTGGATACCCGGCTGCATGACGCCGACGGAGATTGCCGCCGCTGAAAATGCCGGAGCGCAGATTGTAAAAATTTTTCCGGGTAATTTGTTGGGGCCTTCTTACATCACGGCCATCAAGGATTTGTTTCCGGGGCTTCGGTTTGTGGTAACGGGCGGAGTGGAAGCTGAAGCCAAAAATTTAAAAGCTTGGTTTGATGCGGGAGTTGTTGGTGTAGGTATGGGCAGCAAGTTGGTGACAAAAGATATGATTGCGAAAGGTGATTATGAAGGGATGACGGAGGCGACAAGGAAGGTGTTGCAACTTGCAGCGGCCCATCCCCAACAACCAATCGTTTAGGGTTAGCTGTACTAAAGCCCCTTCACGGTGGGAAGGGGAAAAACATTACGACAGCTCTGGAAGGCCTTCACTGGTTTAAGAGTGATTGAACGAAGTGTAAGGTTGTTGGAAAGGGGGGTGTACGTTTGGCGGTTTGTTCGTTTCTCCATTAAAGTTTTAGGGAGTGAAAACTAAAAATTTGAATGAGCCGCTTCCGCGACGATGCCACTTAAAATAAAAACTTTTTGTCCCCTTCCCACCGGGGAGGGGCTTTAGCACAACTATCCGCTGTGAGAAAAAGTGGTAGGGGTGAGGCCAAACGATTCTTGTTCATACAACTTATAGTTCATGATTGCCCAAACCGACAAAGCTCCTGCCTCGCTTAAAACCGCCGCACAAGCTGTGGGCAAATACCGTTGGACAATCTGCGGTCTCCTGTTCTTTGCCACCACCGTCAACTACCTCGACCGGCAGGTGCTAAGCCTACTTAAACCAACCCTTGAAGAACTCTATGGTTGGAGCAATTCCGATTATGCCAACATCGCTTCGGTGTTTCAATTTACGTACGCCATCTCCATGCTCTTCGCCGGCCGAATTGTGGACCGCATGGGCACCAAGAGCGGCTATGCCTGGGCCATCATCATTTGGTCGTTAGGTGCAATCGTTCATGCGGCGGCCATCCCGGTAGGCGAAAGCATTGCCACCATTTTAGGTTGGGTGGGTATTGCCGCCGTGCCGGTTTCCATTGCGGGTTTTATGTTTGGCCGGGCCGTATTGGCCTTTGGTGAGGCCGGTAATTTTCCGGCAGCTATCAAGGCAACGGCTGAATACTTCCCGAAAAAGGAGCGCTCCTTTGCCACCGGCATTTTTAATTCGGGTGCGAACGTCGGCGCCATTCTCGCACCGCTTACCGTGCCGTGGATAGCCCAAACCTGGAATTGGCAGACCGCCTTTCTCATCATCGGCGCGGTGGGTTTCCTGTGGCTGTTTTTCTGGCTAACCTTTTACGAACGGCCCGAAAAACAAAAGCGGTTGTCGAAGGAGGAGTTGGCCTATATCAACAGCGGCGAAGAACAGCCGGTTGACCAAACCGGCGTGCATCCGGCGGCTACAGTAAAAGTGTCGTGGGTGAAGCTGTTGGGCTACCGGCAAACCTGGGCGTTCACCTTTGGTAAGTTCATGACGGACGGCGTATGGTGGTTCTTCCTATTTTGGTTGCCGGCATACCTAAAAGACCAATACGGCATGACGGGCACGGCAACGGCGCTTCCGCTTACGGTGCTGTATAGTTTAACCATGATTGGCAGCATTGGTGGTGGCTGGTTCCCTACGTATTTCATCAACAAAGGCTATCAACCGTACGATGGCCGCATGAAGGCGATGCTGATGATTGCATTGATACCCCTGGTGGTGTTGGCAGCACAACCCCTGGGCGACATCAGCTTTTGGATGCCGGTGATTTTAATTGGCATCGGTGCATCGGCGCACCAGGCATGGAGTGCCAATATTTTTACGACCGTGTCGGATATGTTTCCTAAAAAAGCGGTGGCTTCTGTAGTTGGTATTGGCGGTATGGCGGGCGGCATTGGCGGCGTCATTATTACCAAAATTGGCGGCGCCTTGTTCGACCATTATAAAGCTTTAGGCCATATTGAAACCGGCTACACCATCATGTTTGTGTTCTGCGCTGTGGCCTACCTTATTGCCTGGGCCGTAATGAAGTCGCTTGTGCCAAAATATAAACCCATCACCGACCTGTGATAAACACGGGCCAATGATGGGTTTGGTTGGAGCAAGACTGAATTATTTTTTCGCCTTCAACTGGTCTTTGCTTACAAAGTGGCGCTTGCCTTTTTCATCAATCCAATAGTACTTGCTGCCGTCATCTATATAAATATCCCGGCCGTTGGGAGCTACCCATTCGTTCGACTTTTCGTCGGTTACCTTGCCTTTAACCTTAGTAGCAGCTTCAGCGGTTTCGTTGCCTACTTTTTTACCTACTTTCTTGGTTCCTTTCCAAGCCTTATTAGCGCCTTTTTTAGTTCCTTTCCACGCCTTTTTTGCCACATTGGTTGTGTCCTGCGCCATCGCCGGCGCACCAATGGCAATCATAGCCAGGAAGGCGGCGGTTGCAATGATTCGTTTCATAATTACTGATTTTAGAGTCTGTGTTGCCAAAACAATGCCAGCCGGGCTGTAGTTTTTCTGGCATAGTTTCTTTACCCATATTATAAAGAGTTAGTTATGGCCAATGATAAAGAACAAACTCCGCCAACCGATGAAACCATCAGTGCCCCTGATGCACCGGTTGGCACCAAACAAATCTTAGGTGAAAAGGCGGAGGAGTACCTGCGGGAAGGCGGCAAGATTGAGGATTATCCCGATACCGGTAATGATGCGCCAACAGGCGGTAAGCCAGCCTGATTGAAGGAGGTTTAACACCCGTCAAAAAAATTTCGTTTCGGCATCGTTGCCGAAGCCCTTTGTTGCTTTATTGCGGGTTTCTCCATGTGCAAAGCCCTTAGCTTTATCGCGTTGATGTGTTCTGCATCAACTACCAAAATCACCCTCCTTGCATGAGCATTCTTAAACAGTTTGAGCTATCCGGCAAAACCGCTTTAGTCACGGGCAGCGATACCGGTCTTGGACAGGCCATGGCCATTGCATTGGCTGAAGCCGGCGCTAATATCATTGGCACTTCATTATCCGACGCCATCACCGGCGGCGATACCGAAAAGGCAGTAACCGGTTTGGGCCGAAAGTTCGCCGGTTACCAGATTGATATTTCCAACCGCGAAGCGCTGTACGCCTTCATCAACACCGTAAAGGCTTCGCACACCATTGATATTTTGGTGAACAATGCGGGAATGATTTTGCGGCAACCCGTTGCCGAACACCCTGACGATTGGTGGGACAAAGTGATTTCGGTAAACCTGGATGCGCAGTTTTTGTTGACCCGTGAGTTTGGTAAGGACATGATTGCCCGCGGTAGCGGTAAGATTGTCTTCACCTGTTCGCTCTTGAGTTTTCAAGGTGGCATCAACGTGCCGGGCTACACCGCTTCCAAGTCGGCGGTGGCGGGTTTGGTGAAAGCCTTCGCCAACGAATGGGCGTCGAAAGGCGTGAATGTAAACGGCATCGCGCCGGGTTACATCGCTACCAACAATACGGCCGCACTTCGTGCAGATGCCGACCGCAGTCAAGCCATCCTAAGCCGCATACCTGCTGCCCGTTGGGGCGAACCGGCTGACTTTAAAGGGCCCGTTGTTTTTCTTTGCTCCGAAGCCAGCAGTTATATGAATGGTCATGTGATGGTGGTGGATGGTGGCTGGATGGCGAGGTAAAACCGGTAGGCAGTTTGCAGTAAGCAGTTGACAGTGCAGCTTTCTATGTTGAAAATTTCTATTGTCGTGAGGAAACCCTCGTAACCACGAAATCACGAGCAACATATCAACTTACTAACATATCAACATCTTCCATGGAAGTCCGTTTTCAAAATAGTCCGAAGGAAACCGCAGCGATGAATACCGAAGAATTGCGGGAAAATTTTTTGGTGCAGCAACTGATGGTGGATGACCAGGTGAAGCTGGTGTACTCGCATTACGACCGGGTGATTATTGGTGGGGCCAAGCCGGTAGCGCAAACATTACGGTTGGAAACGCATGACGAACTAAAAGCGGAGTACTTCTTGGAGCGCCGCGAGGTCGGCATCATCAACGTGGGCGGCGATGGGGTGGTGACCGCCAATGGCGATGCTTTTGCGTTAAGCAAACTGGATGGCTTGTACATTGGTAAGGGAACAAAAGAAGTAACCTTTCGTAGCAATGATGCCGCAAACCCCGCGGTGTTTTATATGCTCTCTTCACCTGCCCACCAGACCTACGAAACAAAAAAGCTGTCGAAGGAAGAGGCGCAGCCCACAACGCTTGGCGACAGTTCAACTGCTAACCGCCGTACCATCTACAAATACATTCATGCCGATGGCTTGAAGAGTGCGCAACTGGTGATGGGACTAACGGTGTTGGAAGAAGGTTCGGTTTGGAACACCATTCCCTCGCATGTGCACACCCGCCGTATGGAAGCCTATTTTTATTTTGATGTAAAACCCGACCAACGGGTGTTTCACTTTATGGGGCAGCCGCAGCAAACAAGGCATTTGCTCGTGAATAACCATGAAGCCATCATCTCGCCGCCCTGGTCCATCCACTCCGGCTGCGGCACCGCCAGCTATGGTTTTATTTGGGGCATGGCCGGTGAGAATTACACCTACACCGATATGGACCCGGCGCCATTGAAAGACTTACGCTGATGAATTAGGTGCAGGTCACAGCAATATGAAAACGCCTTGTTTCAAGCAGAGACAAGGCGTTTGTTATTTGCGCTGACGCAACTTGCCTTTTTGCTCACTTTATTTTAACAGCCGTTCATAAAACCGCGGGTTCGCCTTATTGTCTCATACGGCATCTCCCAAACCACGGAAGCAAACTTTAAAACCTATCAACCATGAAACAATTTTTACCCGTTTTATCCTTTGCGCTTTTACTCACGGCTTGCGGCACAACCACCGCTGACAAAGAAGTGAAGTCGTTGCAAAGCGTACAACAAACGTCAATTGATACAGCTGGCCTCACACAGTTCCAACAGTGGAAGGCGCAGAACGAATTATCCATAGCCACCCCGGTAGCGGAAGAGCCTCAACCGGCCCCTATGAAGCCTCAACCCAAAGTCATTATTCGCGAACGCATAGTTGAACGGCCAGTTGCGGTTCGTACCCCAAGGCCTGCACCTGTTGCTACTGTCCCAACTCCGGAGCCTACGGCCAGTGAAAACGAGGGCTTGGGCGAGATTGTGGCCAAGTCCGAATCGGAGAACGCTGCTAAAGAGCCTGTGAAGGAAGAGAAGAAGGGCTGGAGCAAGGCTGCCAAAGGTGCCGTGATTGGTGGCGCCGGTGGTGCCGTAATCGGTGGCATTATCAGCAAGAAGAACCCGGCCGTAGGCGCTGCCATCGGTGGCGTGTTGGGTGGTGCCGTTGGCTATGGCATCGGCAAAAACAAAGACAAAAAAGATGGCCGTTACTAAATGAGAAACACCTGATCCGTACCCATGAAGGCATCCCGTTTCCGCTGTTGCGGAAGCGGGATTTTTTCTTTTAATACATGGCCGGCAACATTCAGAAAACCTAAACAGAATTTAAGCCTGCTGTTTATACTTTTTAGTACAAACGGGGCTAATTTCGCGGCATGAAATCAGACGTGCTGAAACCGGAAATGGTAGAAGTGGATGAAGACAGGCTGTTGCTGGAACAAACGGTACTTACAGATTATAAATATGGCTTTGTTACCGAGATTGAGGCGGATGAAGCGCCGAAAGGCTTGAGCGAAGACATTATTCGCTTCATTTCTGCCAAAAAGAATGAGCCGGAGTGGATGTTGGAGTGGCGCCTGAAGGCTTATCGCCATTGGCTGAAGATGGAAGCACCGGCTTGGGGCAACCTCAAAATCCCGGCGATTGATTTTCAAAACATCATTTACTATTCGGCGCCAAAGCAGAAGATTGCACCTGGCAGCTTGGATGAGATTGACCCCGAGTTGCGCAAAACCTTCGAGAAGTTAGGCATCTCCCTGAACGAACAAAAGCGCCTGACCGGCGTAGCAGTGGATGCTGTTATTGATTCGGTTTCTATTGGTACCACGTTCAAAGAGCAGTTAGGCGAGTTAGGCATCATCTTTTGCTCCATGACGGAAGCCATTCAGGAGCACCCTGAATTAATCAAGAAATGGCTTAACAGCGTGGTGCCGGTAACGGATAATTTTTATACGGCGCTCAATGCTGCCGTCTTCACCGATGGCTCCTTTGTTTACATTCCCAAAGGCGTTCGCTGCCCGATGGAGCTTTCCACTTACTTCCGTATTAATGCCGAGAACACCGGCCAGTTTGAACGTACCCTGATTGTGGCTGATGAAGGCAGTTACGTGAGCTACCTCGAAGGCTGCACGGCGCCTATGCGGGACGAAAACCAGCTGCACGCCGCCGTGGTGGAATTGGTGGCGCTGGACAATGCGGAGATAAAATATTCAACCGTTCAGAACTGGTACCCCGGCGATAAGGACGGTAAGGGCGGCATCTACAACTTCGTCACCAAGCGGGGCATCTGCAAAGGTGTTGCGTCTAAAATTTCTTGGACGCAGGTGGAAACCGGTTCGGCCATTACCTGGAAGTACCCAAGTGTGATTTTGAAGGGCGATAATTCGGTGGGTGAGTTTTATTCGGTGGCGGTGACCAACAACCGTCAGCAAGCCGACACCGGTACCAAGATGCAGCACATCGGCAAGAACACCCGCAGCCGCATCGTAAGCAAAGGCATCTCCGCCGGCACCAGCGACAACAGCTATCGCGGTCTGGTGCATGTAGGTAAGAACGCCACTGGTGCCCGCAATTTTTCGCAATGCGATTCTTTATTGCTTGGCGATAAATGCGGCGCTCACACCTTCCCCTACATCGAGGTAAAAAACAGTTCGTCCATTGTGGAGCACGAAGCCACCACATCAAAGATTGGCGAAGACCAGATTTTCTATTGCAACCAACGCGGCATTAATACCGAAACAGCGGTGGCGCTCATCATCAATGGCTTTGCCAAAGAAGTAATGAGCCAATTGCCGATGGAGTTTGCCGTGGAAGCGCAAAAGCTGTTGGCCATTAGCCTTGAAGGCAGTGTTGGCTAATGGGCTAATGCGATAATGTGCGGATGGCTGACACTCGTCTTTGTAGGGCCACGCTCCTGGCGTGGCCGTTTGCCACGATGATGCCGCCAACGAACAACAATCAGAAATCTTAAATCTCAAAATCAGAAATTCTCCCCCATGCTCTCCATACAAAACCTTCACGCAGAAATAGAAGGAAAGAAAATTCTAAAAGGCATCAACCTCTCCATCAATGCCGGCGAGGTACACGCCATCATGGGGCCTAACGGTTCCGGCAAAAGCACGATGGCGGCTGTGTTGGCCGGTCGTGCCGACTATGAAGTAACCGGCGGTTCTGTTGAGTTCATGGGTAAAGACCTGCTCGAACTTTCTCCCGAAGAACGTGCCGGCGAAGGCATCTTTTTGAGCTTTCAATACCCGATTGAGATACCGGGTTTGAGCACCACCAATTTCATTAAAACGGCGGTGAACGAAGTGCGCAAATACCGCGGACAGGAAGGCCTGGATGCCGTGCAGTTTCTGAAATTGATGAAGGAAAAGATGGCCCTGATGGAGATGAACCAATCGCTCTTGAGCCGTCCGCTAAACGAAGGTTTTTCGGGTGGCGAAAAGAAGCGCAACGAGATTTTCCAGATGGCGATGCTGGAGCCCAAGTTCGCCATATTGGATGAAACCGATTCGGGCTTGGACATTGACGCCATCCGGATTGTGGCCAATGGTGTAAACAAGTTGCGCAACAAGGACAATGCGGTGCTGGTAGTAACACACTACCAACGCCTGTTGGATTATATCGTGCCTGATTTTGTGCATGTGCTGTACAACGGCCGCATTGTAAAATCAGGACCCAAAGAATTAGCCTACGAACTGGAAGAACGCGGTTATGATTTCATCAAGGCCGAAGTAGGTGTGGTAGAAGCGTAATGCAAGTATGCAGTCGGCAGTAAGCAGTGCGCAGTTGAAGCAACGCCGCTTTATCTCAATAGAAAAATCAACATGAACACCTTAGATATAATTAGGCAGCGCTACCAACAAGCCCAATCGGCCAATGGCAGCAGTGTGCTGACGGCTGTTGAGCGGGCCGCCTTTGATGCTTTCGACAAGGCTGGCATCCCCACCGTAAAGAACGAGGAGTGGAAGTACACCCGCATTAATGCCGCCTTCAACAAGCAGTATTCGCTGGGTGCGGCGGAAATCAGTTTTGTCGCATCTGAATTAGAAGAACATCGCCTGCCCGGCGGCGCGGAAGCCAATGAGATTGTTTTTATTAACGGGCTTTATGCGGCTGCCCTTTCTACGATTCGCTCCACCGCTTTGGTGGTGCTTAAGCTCGATGAAATTGCAAAGGGCGAGCAGGGTGATTTCATTCTGCAGCAGATTGGCCACAGCGGCAAGTACATCAAGGATGGTATTCATGCACTCAACACCGCTTTCGTTGCAGAAGGTCTTTTTCTGCAAGTGAAGAAGGGGCAGGTGTTAGAGCATCCCGTGTATATCTACAACATTGCCGATGCACGTCCGGGCAACCTCTTTTCTCAACCCCGTGTGCTGGTGCACATTGCCGAAGCTGCGCAAGCCCGTTTTGTAGAGACATACATTACCGTTGGCGCTGCCGAAAGTTTCACCAACAGTGTAATAGAGTTTGTGGTGGAGAAGGACGCAGTGGTGGATTATTATAAGATTCAGAACGACACCGTTTTCAGCAACCAGGTTAGCACAACACACTTTCGCCAGGTAGGTAAGAGTGTGGTGAACTCGGTTACCATTTCGCTGAATGGCGGTATGGTGCGCAACAACTTGAACATGGCCATGGAGGCCGAGCACAGCGAAGCCAACCTGTATGGACTGTACTTCCTCCGCGGCACTACGCATGTTGATAACCACACCATCGTTGACAACCAGAAGCCGCATCTTTTAAGTAATGAATTATACAAAGGCGTAATTGACGACAACGCCACAGCCATCTTCAACGGAAAGATTTTCGTGCAGCCCGATGCGCAAAAGATCAATGCCTTTCAATCCAACAAAAACATCCTGCTTTCCGACGGCGCCACGGTAAATACTAAACCGCAATTGGAGATCTACGCCGACGATGTAAAGTGTTCGCACGGTTGCACGGTTGGCCAGTTGGATGAAGAGGCTTTGTTTTACCTGCGCTCAAGAGGCGTGAGCGAGAAAACCGCAAAGTCGTTGTTGGTACATGCGTTTGCATTGGACGTTTTGGATCACATCAAGCTGGAGCCGATTCGCCGGCACATTGATGAACTGATTACGCAGCGCCTGAATGTGGAAATAGCGGAGCCGGTGGAAACAGGCGAATAAATTTTAACCATGGAAGCAGTTGCGATAGAAAAAGGATACGATGTGGCGGCAATCCGTCGCCAGTTTCCTGTGCTGGAGCGCCAGGTAAAAGGCAAGCCTTTAGTGTATTTGGATAATGCCGCTACCACCCAAAAGCCGCAAGCGGTAATTGATGCCATCACGGAATATTACAGCGGTTACAATGCCAACATCCATCGCGGCATTCACACGCTTGCCGAAGAGGCTACTGCCGCTTTTGAAAGCACAAGGGATACAATCAGGGATTTCATCAACGCCGAAAGCCGCGAGCAGGCCATCTTTACCAGCGGCACTACCGAAGGCATCAACTTGGTGGCGCAAACCTGGGGACGGCAAAACATCAAGGCCGGCGATGAGATCATCATCTCCAATATGGAGCACCATTCCAACATTGTTCCCTGGTACATGCTGGCGCAAGAAAAAGGCGCGGTATTGAAAGTGATTCCCATCACCGACGAAGGGGAACTGGATATGGAGGCGTTTGATACGCTATTGACCGAACGCACAAAGTTTGTTTCCATCGTTCATGTGTCAAATGCTTTGGGCACAGTCAATCCTGTGGCGGACATCATTAGCAAAGCCCACGAAGTTGGCGCGGTGGTGTTGGTGGATGGCGCACAATCAACCGTGCATTTGGATATTGATGTGCAGGCGATGGACTGTGACTTCTTTGTCTTTTCCTCACACAAATTATACGGCCCTACCGGCATTGGCGCCTTGTATGGCAAGAAGGAATTGTTGGAAGCCATGCCGCCCTACCAAGGCGGTGGCGAGATGATAAAGGATGTTTCCTTTACCACCATCACCTGGAACGACCTGCCCTATAAGTTTGAAGCGGGCACGCCCAACATTGCCGATACTATTGCTTTCAAAACGGCGATAGAGTTTACCGATGGCATTGGCAAAGATGTCATCCGCCGGCACGAAGAAGAGTTATTGGCGTACACTACCGATGCACTACAGGCTATTCCCGGTTTGCGCATCATCGGCACATCGCCACACAAAATCAGTGTTGTTTCTTTTGTAGTTGATGGCGTGCATCCACAGGACATTGGCATCCTGCTCGACAACCGTGGCATTGCGGTGCGTACCGGCCACCACTGCGCCCAACCGCTGATGGATAGGCTTTGCATTCGCGGTACCACCCGGGCTTCCTTTGCCATGTATAATACGAAGAGTGAAGTGGACGTATTGGTGGAAGGTTTGCACAAAGCCGTAAAACTGTTGGTGTAATGGCAATTGAATCAATTGAGGAAGAGATTGTAGAAGAGTTCGGCCTGTTTGATGGCTGGGACGATAAGTACGAGTACATTATTGACATGGGTAAGAAGCTTCCGCCACTCGACCCAAAGTACAAAGTGGACGAGAACAAGGTGAAGGGCTGCCAAAGCACGGTGTGGCTGGGAGCGGAATATGAAAACGGCAAGGTGGAGTACAAAGCCGACAGCGATGCGGTGATTGTAAAGGGCTTGATTAGTATGTTGATTCGGGTGCTATCCAATCAGAAGCCGGACGACATCATTAATGCGAAGCTGGACTTCATCAACCGCATTGGCATGACGGGCCATCTGGCGCAAACCCGCTCCAACGGCCTGCTGGCAATGGTGAAAGGGATGAAGAATTATGCACTGGCCTACAAACTAAGGGAACAGGATAATGGGATATTGAGATAGTAGGATATTACCTGTTCGCCATCAACCAATATCTCAATATCCCAATCACCCAATATCATTTCTTACCATGGAACCGGATGTTTTAAGAGATAAGGTTGTTGAAACGTTGCAAACCATCTTCGACCCGGAGATACCCGTAAGTATTTACGAATTGGGTTTGATTTACCGGGTGGATGTGTTGCCCATCAACAACGTGCAAATCACCATGACACTGACGGCGCCGGGCTGTCCGGCGGCACAATCGCTGCCCATTGAGGTTGACCAAAAAGTGCGGCAATTAGAAGGCGTAAACGATGTGCATGTGGCCGTAACCTGGGACCCACCCTGGAACAAAAGCATGATGTCGGAGACGGCGCAGTTGGAGTTGGGATGGCTGTGAGTGAGAGAAGTTGGCAGTTTGCAGTAAGCAATTGGCAGTAAGGAACAGTCGTCTCACAAAAGATGAAGATTTATGGTTGGCGGTGCAAACTGTAAACTGTCAACTGCAAACTTGAAATTAAAGAGAACGAACAATCATGAAAATAACAGCACAGGAAGAGTACGGTTTGCGGTTGCTGATACGCATTGCTTCGTGCAAGGAGCAGGAAGGCATGAGCATTCCGCAGTTGAGCGAGGCGGAAGGCCTGACGTCGCCTTATGTGGCGAAGTTGACAAGGCAGTTGCGCATGGGTGGTTTTATCAACAGCACGCCGGGTTATAAAGGCGGTTATGTGCTTGCCAAGCCCGCCGATAAAATTGTCATCAACGGTGTGCTCAAATCCTTGGGCGGCGCTTTATTCGACCAGGAATTTTGCGGTTCACATTCCGGTGCCGTGCGGCTTTGTACAAACTCCGTTGACTGCTCTTCGCGTTCACTGTGGCAAATGATACAGATGTTGTTAGATGAATTTCTGGACAAAGTCACGCTGGCCGACCTGATTGTTTCCGAGCAGAAGTCAACCACTTTTTTCCACTTGTTGATGGAGCAACGAAATGGGGTAATGGTTACTAATTGATACCGGCCATCTTTCCTCCCATGCCAATCGTGTAAAGCTCTTGTCATTGCTCCGCTAAAAAATCTTACCTATGCAGCCGCAAAACAATTATCCCCTGCACCTGCATGAGCCTTGCTAAACCAAAACGGCATTTCATCTCCCGGCGAATAGACAATTTCTTTCTTGCCTTCTCCGATGTGGTGTCCTTTATCGGCCGCATCTTCCGCGAAACCTTCCGGCGGCCGTTTGAATGGAATGAACTTATACGGCAGTCGTACGAAGTTGGCTATCGCTCCCTACTACTCATTACGCTTACCGGCTTTATCACCGGTGTGGTTTTCACCAAGCAATCAAGGCCTTCGCTGGCGGAGTTCGGCGCACAATCCTGGCTGCCGTCGCTGGTGGCAATTGCAGTTATTAAATCGTTGGCGCCGTTGGTTACGGCCATTATCTGCGCCGGCAAAGTTGGCTCCGGCATTGGCGCCGAATTGGGTTCCATGCGGGTAACGGAGCAGATTGACGCCATGGAAGTGTCGGCGGTGAAGCCGTTTAAGTTTTTGGTGAACAGCCGCGTTGGCGCCACCACCATCATGATACCGATGCTGATGATGTATGCCGCTTTCGTTTCCCTCCTCGGTTCGTTCATTGATATTTATTTCCACGAGCAAACAAGCGTTGCCACATTTCTTCAACAGGCTTTTTCCAAAATCACTTTTCTCGACTTGTTTTCCTCACTCATTCGCTCCATCGTGTTCGGGTTTACCATTGGCGTGGTGGGTTGCTACAAAGGCTTCAACACCAGCGGCGGCACGCAAGGCGTTGGCCGTGCAGCCAATGCGGCGGTGGTGGCGTCCATGTTTCTCATTTTTATTGAGGAGATGATTATCCTTCAAATTATAAACACCTTCCGCTGATGAATGGTGCAGATACACATAAGCAGGCTGCGGTTGTAACCATTAGGGGTTTATTTAAATCCTTTGGCGATAACCATGTGTTGCGGGGTGTTGATTTGGATTTGTACCATGGGGAGAACCTGGTGGTGTTGGGCAAGTCGGGCACGGGTAAATCGGTGCTGATTAAAATTATTTCCGGTTTGCTGAAACCAGATAGCGGCACCGTAAACGTGTTGGGAAAAGAAGTGCCGCGGTTGAGTGAAAAAGAATTGAATAGTCTACGGTTGAAGATTGGTTTCTCCTTTCAGAACAGCGCCTTATACGATAGCATGACGGTGCGGGAGAACCTGGCTTTTCCGCTGGTGCGGCACAACCGCAGTAACAGTCGCCGGCAAACGGAAAAGGCGATTGACGAAGTGCTGGATGCGGTGGGTTTATTGAAAGCCAAACACCAAATGCCATCGGAGCTTTCGGGTGGGCAAAAGAAGCGGATTGGTGTGGCCCGAACGCTGATACTTCAGCCGGAAATTATGCTGTACGATGAGCCAACTGCCGGCCTCGACCCTATCACTTCATTCGACATCAATGAGTTGATTAACGAAGTAAAGCAGAAGTATAACACCAGTTCCATCATCATTACCCACGACCTTACTTGCGCCAAACTAACCGGCGACCGCGTGGCAATGCTGCTGGACGGCACCTTTGTGAAGGAAGGCAGCTTTGATGAAGTGTTTGCCACAAAGGATGAGCGCATCAAACCTTTTTACGACTACAACTTTATACAATAAATGGAAAAGCAAAGCAAGCGGGCCATCATCGTTGGCGCCTTTGTATTCATCGCCCTGGTGATTTTGGTGCTGGGCGTAATGACCCTCGGTGGGCAGAACAGCATGTTCAACAGCGGCGCCACTGTCAATGCCTCGTTTAACGAAGTAAGCGGTTTGCAGGTAGGTAACAACGTTTGGTTTGCCGGGGTAAAAGTGGGCACCGTGCGCAAGATTGCCTTTGATGACGCCGGTAAAGTGCGGGTGGAGATGAGCATCAAGAAAGACTACCTGTCCATCATTAAAAAAGATGTAACGGCGAAAGTGGGTTCGGACGGCTTTATCGGTAACAAGCTCGTTGTGTTATCCGGCGGCACTGCGGCGGCAGGCCCGGTGCAGGAC